>Ga0182740_1000948_pt1 | contig 22004 bp, 26 predicted proteins | sample eDN5th37CKraftBY_FD_128872 | JGI IMG/M metagenome (GOLD analysis project Ga0182740, IMG submission 128872) | Enriched backyard soil microbial communities from Emeryville, California, USA - eDNA 5th pass 37_C Kraft BY (version 2) (version 2) | ecosystem: Environmental > Terrestrial > Soil >...
CAATCGCCAGCTTCGCTTCATCAGTAAACCGCCGCCGGCGACCGCTCTCGACGATCTCCATCCTGCTGACGCGCCCCGGGCGAGCATCCATCATGTCCATGGCTAAAGCACTGTCTATATTGATGTCTATATAGACAGACCATTCACAGTCTCACTCACTAGCGCAATGCGTCCTTCCTCGGATGCGTACCATCGGGGTGACGGAGGTGACCTATTATCTCTATGGACGGCTCTCCCGTTGCAAGCAGAATTGGCTCTGATCGGCGTTGGTCAGTTGCAAACATCCATCCGGCGTCACCCGTCATTGGGGCGCCCAAATGGGGAATCCGCTCGCGCACGCCTCTATAGCTGGCCGGCCTCATGGGCCGCGATAAAAGTCAGGCTCGTTGCGCGCCGGTCCGACCTGTGCCTCTCATTTGCCTCTCATGCTCGCAATGCTGGTGATGCCTTCAGGCCGCAGCGCGGTATGGCTGGCATTGTCAACTTGACCAGATTTGCCCTGCTTTGAGGGATTCTGACCCAAGGTCCAGGACGTACTCTCAATCACTTAGGTTTGGTCGTTACGCCCTCAACCCGTCCTGATTTGCTCAAGTTGACAACGCCCCGTCAACCTAATGAGTTTTGCACCCTTGAATGGGTTTTGGCCCGAGACCGGTCCCATCAATTCAATGGCTTAGCGCTCAGTTTGACGCCCTCGAAGAGCCTCTACTTGCTCAAGGTGACGATGCCGCTTGGAGTTTCCCGTGAGAGCCATCGGCGGCTTGTCATCATCGTTGTCATGCCTCATCACGTTACAAGCCGCAGCCGATGCGCTGTGACTGATCGTGAGGATGAGCCGAACGATGGCGGCCGCGTCAGAGAAAGCTCGCCAAGTGGCAATGCCCTCCCCGTCTCTCGTGTACATCGCGATATCAGCTCCAGTGCTGGCGTACTTTCTTCTCAAGTCCCGAAGCAGCAAGGAAGGACACGACCGAGATGACGGTTGCAATAGCACTTGCGCCCAGCGCACGGCTCATATCGAGGTCTGCTCGAGCAGCGTGGAAAAGATGTCCCAACCCACTGGTCCCCATCAGAAACTCTGCAACCATTGCAGCCAGGATGCTGTTAGCGGCAGCAAGGCGTAGCGCCACCGCCCATTCTGGAACAGCTGCGGGAATAGCCAGAAGCAAGAGACGCCGAATGGTAGGAGCCCCGAGAACCCGAAAGAGATCATCACTTCCCGGTGGCAGTGCCCGTAGGCCTGCCGACGTGAACACGAACGCTGGGAAAAACGAGATAATCACCACAATCGCGAGCACGGTTCGGATATCATAACCGAAGATGCGCGCAAGGACCGGGATGAGGGCGACAACAGGGACTGAGGCGAAAATCAGTCCCAATGGTGTTAAAAGTCCCGCCAGAATCCGGGACAGCCACGTCAGTATTGCGAGGGCAGTTCCAATGATCATACCAAAGGTTAAACCCGCCACTGCAAGTAACAGGGTTTGCGCCGTGCTTGCGAAGTAGACGCCAGGCGCCGAGGCAATGTCAGAGACCACATCCAGCGGGCGTGGCATCACGATTGTGTTCAGCTGGGAGAGGTTAACCCAGAGTTCCCACAGGAGGACAATTGCCAGAACACCCCACAGGCTTTGCAGGGATGTCAAAAGCTTCCCGACGGCTTTGCCGCGGATACCCTTGGTTGCCATTGCCTGGAGTTCATTCATCGGAAGCAGCGCGCCACATAGTGTTGTAAAAGACCAAGTAGGCCAAACAGGGTCAGAGACACCAGGACCGCCAGGAGAACAGCGCTCCAGAGCAAGGGAATCTGGAAATTTTGCATTGCATTGATCACAAGCACACCCAAGCCACGAGGTGCTCCAAACCACTCGCCAACAATGACTCCGATGAGCGCTGCGGGGGCAGCCAGCCGCATCCCACTGGCGAGAACCGGCAATGCCGCCGGAAGATCAAGCCTCACAAATTGGGTTAGGCGCGTGCCTCCAAGCACATGAACGAGGTCCTGCAATGGTCGCGGCACGGAGCTTAACCCGGACGAGGTCGCAACATAGATTACGAAGAAGACGCTCAGGGCAGCCAGTGCTGCCGGGGTAGCGTTTCGACCTAGGAACAGGATGAAGAGAGGAGCGAGTGCGATGGACGGGATGGCATGAATGACCGCACTTGTGCGATCCAAGCCTGGCTTCAGTGAAGGGGTGAGATGCGCCAGGGCAGCGGCAATGATGCCACAGATCAGTCCGATCAGGTATCCAACAGTCAAAGCTTCGAGGCTCGCGCCGAGCGCGCGGCCAAATAGGCTCCACCGTGCCGGAGTGCCCAACAGCGCGAGTACCTCAGTGAGCGGTGGCCAACTCAGCCCAAGCAACCTAAGCTGGCCGACCACTTCCCAGAGGCCGAGAAACATCCCAACGCCAAGCGAGCCAAGCAACAGTGTTCGAATGCGTTCTGAGAGGACGCCGCTCATAAAGTGTCCTCGACAGGAGTTTCAAGTGCGTCTGTCAGCTCGTCACAGAGCCGGTGAAACGCCTCACTGCGCATAATGTCGGCATGGCGAGGGCGGGCAAACGGCACCTCAAGCGTGCGGATGACGCGACCCGGCCGGCCACTTAGAACGATGATGCGGTCAGCCAAGAAAAGCGCCTCATCGACAGCGTGGGTGACCAGAAGCGTCGTGATCCGCTGCTCGGACCAAATCCGTTGCAGCTCAATGTTCATCTGCCGTCGCGTGACCGCATCCAAGGCTCCGAAAGGCTCATCCAGGAGGAGGACATCCGGAGCCAGAATGAGCGCCCGTGCGATTGCCACACGCTGCCTCATTCCGCCGGACAGTTGCTTGGGCCGTGCCCGCTCAAAACCAGCGAGGCCAACCAAGCGGATCAGTTCCGACACCCGCTTTCCATCAACAGGTAAGCCCGCCACCTTGTACGGAAGCGCCACATTGGCCGCGACATCCAGCCAGGGAAGAAGGGCATGGTCCTGAAATGCGACACCGAGACGATGCTGCCGAGCGAGTTCAGCGGGTGGTCGGCCATTCACCTCAACCAAGCCGCTTGTCGGACTTTCGAGCGATGCCACAAGCCTGAGAATTGTGCTCTTACCGCATCCACTTGGGCCAAGAAGCGCCACGAACTCGCTCTGCCCGAGTTCAAGCGACATATCCCTGAGCGCTTGGATCTCGCGACCATCGTCAAGCTGGAACTGCTTAGTAACTTCGGATACCCGGATCAAGGGTGCGGTCGCAGTATCTGAACTGTGCGAGGAGTGGGGCGCCAACGTGCTGATCCGCATGGAAGTCAGGCCACCATTGCGTCAAAACGAGCCATGATTTCGGGGCGCCGCCGAGCCAGACGGTGCCGGATCTCCTCCATGTCCACAGTCAGGATTTCCCGATCCTTCATAACAAGTTTCCCGTCAACGATCACGGTCCTGACGTCGCGACCGACACTCACGGTCGAGGCGATAAAGAGCGGATCCTTGGCACCCATCTGATCCGGGTCAGTGACATCAACGAGGATGAGATCAGCGCGCTTACCGACCTCCAGACTGCCGATCTCGTCTTCAATGCCCAGCGCCCTTGCGCCGCCCTGGGTCGCAACCTTAAGCAACTCTTCGGCGCTCATCGGAATGCGTGTGTGAAATTGATGACCAATGCTGGCTTGCTGGCCGACGCGTGCCACGTGCGCGACCTGAAACATATCGAGCGTTCCGGCCGAGGCTGCTCCATCGGTCCCCAATCCGATATCGATTCCTCGTCGCCACATCTCCTGCAGACGGGGAATGCCAATTCCATAGTTGCCGAAGGCGCAATGGCAGGCTGAGACGCGGTGCTTGGCGTAAAGATCAACTTCGTCAGGCGACAGGAGTACGGAGTGGGCACAGTGGAGATGTCGGCTGAGGACACCAAGATCATCAAGGTATTCCGTTGGGCGCTTCCCGAAGTTCTCGAGCGCGTAATCCACCTCATAGGTGCCTTCTGCAAGATGCGTATGGATCTTGACGTCGAGATCCTTGGCTGCGCTCGCCATGGCTGTAATGAGCTCGGGCGTGCAAACGATAATTTGTCGAAGCGAGAGCCAAGCCTTCACCCGCTCTTCGTTCCGCCAGCGCTTTACCAGGCTGACGTTGCGATCATAGGCCTGCTCGGTGGTCATCAGCATCGAACCAGGAACGGCACGTCCCGCAAAGCCTGTGTTCTGGTCTACTGTTGACAAGGCAACAAAGCCGCGAATTCCAACATCAACGGCCGCCCGCGCCATCTCATCAGGATGCGGACCGCCCGCCTCGGCGAAGCAGGTGGTACCAACCGAAATCATATTTGTGTAAGCGACAAGTCCGCTCAGATGAACGTCTTCGGGCTCGAGGAGGCTCTCGAACGGAACAAAATAGTTTTTCCACGGCGGATTGCGTAACGGACGCGTCCGGCTGAGTTCCGCAAGTTTGCCGCGCAGGAGTTGCTGGGCGGTATGGACATGCGCATCGATGAGGCCCGGAAGAGCAATCCTGCCAGAGCCGTCGATCACGGAAGCCGCTTTGGGCAGAATACCTGCCTCAGCAGATGGCCCAATCCAGACAATACGCCCTCCTGCAATGGCAATGGCCGCATTGGCCAGGACAGCCCCGCCCTTGTCCATGGTAACGGCATCACATCCTTTGACGAGGATATCGACAGCGTCCGGTACGTCTGTGTGAGTTGCAGCCGAGATAGTCATTACTATGGGAACCTCAGAGGCTTTGATGTGCTTCAGAGACGATCGTGAAGTCAGCCAGTTTGTCGACATCTGGCAGGTTCGTCCGCCCTGTCGCCCGTGCAGCGGCGTACATGGGCCCGCTCATGATCTCGCGATCAAGAGCCAGCCGGAGCTTACCTTGCTCGTCATAGCGTGTGAGAGGGATCTGCAACTCGTTCTGACGGATCTGCTGTTTCAGATCTAATCCGAAATCGGCTCCGTACTTCTCGGCGGCCAAGCGGGCCGCGACGGTCGGATCCTTTTCGTTATCCTGCCAGCCCTGAATGATGCCACGCAGATAGCCGACGACTGCCGGCCGGTTTCGTTCGAGATAGGCGCGTGTCGTCATCAGGACCGCTCCATAGGTGCGGAACCCGAGGTCGTCGAAGCTGACGAAATGGAAGTCCTTCCCCCACTTCAGCCCCATCTGCTCCAGAGTGATCGTCTGGTTCACGCCGAAGGCGGTGTAGCCGTCCCCTTCTCCCGCCAGGAGCGGCTCCGGGGAGAAGCCGGCGGGCACCTGTGTCCATTGGACCGGGAGGCCAGCCAACGACAGGGTTGCGTCGATCGCCGTCTTCTCGTTCGGCCCTTGCGCAAGGACTTTGGCACCGACCAGATCCTGAGGCTTGAGAATGGGCCTTTTGGCAAGCGAGATGATGCCGAGTGGGTTCTTGGGAAAGACCGCCCCGATCATGACGAGGTCGTTGCCCTTGGCTACGGCGTCAAGCAATGGGAACCACGTGCTGTAGCCGAGATCCGCCTTGCCGGCGGCCAGGACCACTGGGGCCGGGAGTGCATTCGGGCCACCCGGGTACCATTCGACGCTGACACCGTGCTTTGCGAAGAGGTTGCGCTCGAGACTAATCCATTCACCCGCATACTGGACGTTTGGAATCCAGCCGATTTGCACCCGGACCTTGGCAGGAGACTGAGCCAAAGCTTGACCGCTTGCGTAGGGTAGGACAGCGCCGGAAAGCGCCATCATCTTCAAAAAGGTCCGGCGATCCTGGTTCACGGCGAGCCTCCTAATCTTCGGGCTAAAGCGTCGGATTAAATTGTTACAAACTGATGCTACCATATGTTACAATTGATACAATTGACCCAGCGGTGAAAATTTGGGCAAGATCGCTTCATGAGTGCTAAAAGTCAGGCCAGCTTGCCGGTGTCGGAGCGAATTCGGCGTCACTATCCTGATATGACGGGAGCGCTCAGGACATTCGCAGACTTTGTATTGGCTGAACCCGTACAAGCGGCACGTATGAGTATTCACACAGCTGTTCAGGCGGTGGGGGTCTCAGTTGCGACAGCAAACCGGTTTGCCCGCGCCATCGGCTTCGGCGGCTACGCCGAGTTCAGGGATGAGCTGATCAAAGGCTTCGAAACAGCACTGGAACCAGTCAACCGGCTTGAGCGGCAGATCTCGAAAACATCGACCACCCTAGAGGTCTTCCAAGCCTCTCTGAATGAAGATGTTCGTAACGTCCAAAGGACCCTGGAGGCCTTGAATGCGGATATCTGTGCCCGGGCCGTTGACCTCGTTCTCTCGGCTAGGCGCATCTACGTGCTTGGGTTTGACAATGCCGCAAGCTTAGGATCCGTGCTGGCGAATGGTCTTGGGCAGTTTAGAGACGATGTGCGCAGCGTGTCGAACACGGAAGGCGCTTTCGGTGGGGCACGTCATCTGTCTCACTTCGATGCATCCGATCTTGTCATCGCAATCGCCTTCCCTCGGTACATCAAGGATACTATCGAGCTCGCGCGCCTCGCGAAGTTACGACGTATTCCGATTCTGGCGATAACTGATAGTCATCAGTCTCCTCTCGCAGCAATCGCTGATACGAGCCTGTACGCCTTCTCCGAGCGGCAACTCTCCTCCGTTTCCAATGCCAGCGCCTTGACCATCATTGAGGCACTGGTGGCTGCTGTGGCACACTCCACACCGAGTTCTGTCCGTCGGGCCGAGGAGTTTACATCACTAGTTCTTCCTTGGCTGGAGGTTGGGCCATCAAAGGAACGGATGAGCAAACCAATTCCTGCGAAACTTGCCTCCCCTCCCCCAAGGCTGGGGCGCCCGACTCGAAAGAGCAAAGCCCCTTAACTCTCCAATAGAGGTCCAAGTAGAGCCTACACCAGAAGCGCTGGCTTGTTGAATCATCGGAAGTTTTTGAGACAAGATCTGTGGGTGGACATGAAGCAAGTGGAGATGATGCGCAATCCGCAGATCGAAACGTTATGGAATGTAGCACCCCTGGAGAGTCCGCAGCGGGTCAACCTTTCACCTTCCGGCTGCCCAATGAACGTCGGCTCCAAAGCGGACCAAGTGCTTCCGTCTCAGGAGTGCCAATCAGAGACCTCCTTCGGGGCGGTCCATCCGACGGATCAGTGAGGTGGCTCGGTTTGTCTGAACAGCGTTTTCGGTTCGCTAAGTGGAGCCCTGCCAGGGTTAGGCTGCCGCAAGCTGCGGCAGCGGGGTGAAGTAGGCCTGATCGGGTGTCTTGCGGTCAAGGGATGAGTGAGGCCTCCGGCCGTTGTAAAAGGTCAGATACCGACCGATCGAAGCGCGGGCCTCGGCGACACTGTCGTAGGCCCTCAGATAGACCTCCTCGTATTTGATGCTGCGCCAGAGCCGCTCGACAAAGACGTTGTCCCGCCACGCGCCCTTGCCGTCCATGCTGATCGCGATCTCGTTCTTGAGCAGCACGCTGGTGAAGTCGTGGCTGGTGAACTGACTGCCCTGATCGGTGTTGAAGATCTCAGGGCAGCCGTGGCGCGCGATGGCTTCTTCCACCGCCTCGATGCAGAAGGCTGCTTCCAGCGTGATGGATAGTCGCCAGGCCAGCACGCGCCGGCTGAACCAGTCGACCACCGCAGCCAGATAGACGAACCCGCGGGCCATGGGAATGTACGTGATGTCCATGGCCCACACCTGGTTCGGTCGGGTGATCGGCAGCTTGCGCAGCAGATAGGGGTAGACCTGATGCCCTGGCGCCGGCTTGGAGGTGTTCGGCTTGCGATAGAGCGCCTCAATGCCCATCCGCTTCATCAGCGTGGATACATGCGGGCGTCCGACCTTGAAGCCCTCCGCCAGCAGCAGATCGCGCAGCATCCGGCTGCCCGCAAACGGGTACTCCAGATGCAGCTCATCCATCCGCCGCATGACGGCCAGATCGGCTCCTGAGACAGGCTGCGGCTGATAATAGAGGCTGCTCCGGCTGATCCCGAGTTCCTCGGCCTGCCGGGAAAGCGGCAGGGCATGCGAGCGGTCGATCATCGCTTTGCGCTCGGTAACAGTCCTGCTTTGCCGAGCGCGCTTTCCAAAAAATCGTTGGCCAGGGTCAGCTCGCCGATCTTGGCGTGCAGGGTTTTCACATCCACCGGCGGGGCGTCAGCTCCCGCCTTCTCGGACCCGAACACGCCGGCAGCTCCATCGAGCAACTGCGCCTTCCACTGGGTGATCTGGTTGGGATGGACATCAAACTGCTGGGCTAGTTCGGCCAGGGTCTTCTCGCCCTTCACGGCGGCAAGGGCCACTTTGGCCTTGAAGGCCGGAGAGTGGTTCCGGCGCGGTCTCTTGCTCATGGTTTCTCCTGTTCGGCAGCCATTCTGGCCGCAGTCAGGCAGAAACTCCACTTATCTCATTGTTCAAATTTCCCGAGCCAGCTCTCAGGCGAGCAGGGTACGGGCGATGATGTTGCGCTGGATCTCGGACGACCCCTCGTAGATGCGCATGATGCGGACGTCGCGAGCGAGCCGTTCGAGCGGCATGTCCCGCGAGTAGCCGTAGCCGCCATGGATCTGCAAGGCGCGGTCGATGACGGCACTAGCGGTCTCAGATGCCAGAAGTTTGGCCATCGACGCTTCCCGTGAATACCGCTTTCCCGATCCGCGCAGGGATGCAGCCCGCAGCCCCATAAGGCGGGCCGCTTCGAGTTCGGTTGCCATATCCGCCAGCATCCACTGAAGGCCCTGGAATTCCGCGATCGGGTGCCCATCCACTTGGCGGGTCTTGGACCAACTGACGGCAGCGTCCAGGGCCGCTCCCGCCATACCGGTGCACATGGCGGAAACTTCGATGCGGCCGTTGTCCAACACATGCATGGCGGTTCTAAAACCGCTGCCTTCGGGGCCCAATCGATTGCGTTCGGGCACCCAGCAGTCGAATGCGACCTCGAAAACGTGACCGCCGCGCAACCCCATGGTTTTTTCGGGAGCGCTTGTCGCGACCCCGCCGTGCCTGGGCTCGACGATGAAGGCACTGATGCCCTTGTACCCCGCGGCGGGATCGGTCTTCGCGAAAACGACGATGAAATCGGCGTATGCCGCATTCGAGATGAAATGCTTCACGCCGGTGATCCGGTATCCCTCCCCCTCGCGAATGGCCCGGGTGCTCATGTCGGCCGGGTTGGATCCGGCCCGGGGTTCCGTCAAAGCGAAGGCTCCAAGGGAGCACCCGGCAGCCGCCTTGGGTAGATATCGCTCCCGAATGGCGTCGTCACCGCCGAGAAGTATCGAGTCCGTTGCGAGATAGTGAGCCGTCACCATCGACACCGTCGAGCCGCATCCTCCCGCCAAGGCCTCGACGGCAAGATAGAGGGCGATCGGCGACACCCCTGCCCCGCCCCACCGCTCAGGAAGGTTCATCCCCATGACCCCGAGCTCCCCCAACGCCGGGATGTGCTCGGCGACGAAGATTCCTGTCTCGTCGATAGCCTGTGCACGAGGCTTCAGAGATGCCTCAGCAAACCTCGTGACTGACTCGGCAACGGCATCGGCATCGGGGTCTGGTTGGAAGTTCATCATGCACTCGCTTTGCTTCGGCAATCCTAACCTGGCGGTCAGCCGAGATCGGCTAGGATCTCGTCTGTGTGCTCACCAAGCGCCGGGACTGGGACGCTCCGACCCCGGATGGAGCCGGAGAAATGTGCGGGCTGTTCTGGGACGGGAAAGCCCAGGCTGCTCTCGCGGAACAACTGACGATCCCGCGATTGATCCGAATTAATGGCCTCCGCCAGGTTCTGGATCGGTGCGACTGGGATTCCGGCCGCCGAAAGGGAGGCTTCGACGTCGGCGGAAGTCCGCTGGCCCGACCATGCCTCGATGTGGTCGCGCAGAGCGGGCTCGTTTGCGGAGCGGTCGGCATCGGTCCGGAAGCGCGGATCCTGGACCAGCTCCGGACGTTCGATGGTCTGTGCGAGACGCTCGAACAGCCGCTCGTTGAGCACGGCGATGGCCACATGGCCATCGGCCGTTTGATACACCCCGAAGGGAGCGGACAGCGGGTGGCGGTTTCCAACCCGCCCCGGAACCTCGCCACTGGCGAAGTGGCGGCATGCACCGGTGGGAAGAAGGGAGAGAAGGGCATCGAACATCGCGAGGTCGATGTGACACCCGCGTCCTGTTCGCTCCCGTTGCCAGAGAGCGGACGTCACGGCCCAAGATCCATAGAGGCCAGCGACCAGGTCGCCGATCGCTTCCCCCACCATTGTAGGAGGCCCGTCCGGATGTCCCGTCAACGACATGAGACCGCTCGTGGCTTGGACGATGATGTCATAGGCGGGACGATCCCTCATCGGACCCGTTTGCCCAAAACCGGAGATGCTGAGATAGATCAGCTTCGGGTTGACTTCGGAGAGTGCGGCATAGCCGATCCCGAGTTTGTCGGCGACGCCGGGCCTGAAATTTTCGACCACCACATCGACCGTGCGTGCAAGCCTCAGCGCTGCATCGCGCCCCTCGGGCGACTTCAGATCGAGGACGATGCTGCGCTTGCCGCGGTTGGCGGCCATAAAGAGCGCACTCTCACCATCGACGAAGGGGCCGATGTGACGATATTCGTCTCCCTGAGGCGGCTCGACCTTAATGACCTCTGCCCCGATGTCGGCCAGAAGCGCGGTTGCGAAGGGGCCGGCAAGCACCCGCGTAAAGTCTAGGACACGCAACCCCTCAAGGGGGCCTTGGACATTGCCCGACACTGCTTCCACGCTCGTCTCCCCTGTCATGGGAGCGATGCTATTGACACCTGTTGAATCAATGCAAATAATTTTTAGATATTCGAGGGATAGGATTTCTTGATCCCGTTTACCCTGCGCCAACTCCAGTATTTTGTCTCAGCAGCCGAACATGGCGGCACCGCCCAGGCCGCGAACGCGATGAACGTCTCGCAGCCCTCGGTGTCGATGGCGATCAAGCAACTCGAGGAAGCGCTGGGCGAGAGCCTGTTCGTCCGACAGCACGCCCAAGGCTTGGTCCTAACGCCTGCCGGTAGAGCCAAGCTGGCCGAGGCGCGAAGCCTGCTCTCGCAATCTAAGGCTTGGATTGCCTCGCCGACGGGCATGAACGGCCGCGATGCCTGGATCGATGTCGGCTGCTTCGTGACACTGGGGCCAAGCCACCTGCCGGCCATCATCAGGTGCTTCCGCCAGCACAATCCGGGCGTTCAGGTGCGGCTCCGGGAGGCGAATGTGGAGCAGTTGCATCATCTGATCGACAACGGTTCCATCGAGGTCGCTCTCACTTACGACCTCGGCCTCGGGCGAAGCGGGAACATGGAGGTCGTTGGATACCTGAAGCCCCATGCTCTGGTCGGGTCCGACCATCCCTTGGCCACGCGCCGATCCGTCTCGCTGAAAGAAATCGCCGAGAATCCATTGATCCTGATAGGTCTGCCCCACAGCAAGGAATACTTCCTCAGCCTGTTCCGGTCGGCCGGCATAACGCCGAACATCGCGATGGAAACGCAGTCCCTGGAGATGGTGAGGGGAATGGTCGCCAATGGGCATGGCGTCTCCGTTCTGGTCACCAAGCCCTCTCCACAAGTCAGTTATGATGGGCGTCCACTCATTTGCCTGGAGATTTCTGAGACGGTTCCTCCGCAGAAGGTCGTGGTCATCACTCCGCGCCATTTCCCCGTGACCTGGATGGCCGAGGCTTTCATTCAAAGCATCCGTCAGCACTTCTCCACGGCGTCCGAAGGTGGTGAGGCTTCGCGCCGAAGCTGGGATCCAACTTGTACGTGAACTGCTGAGAAGTTTGGATATTGCGCCTCCCACGCGCTGTTGGCCAGCGCCGAATCCGAGTAGTCTCCATCCTCTGATTTCCTGAACCGACCCTATCTGTGAATTGGCGTCGAATCTTTGACCCCTTCCAGGGGAAACACACCGCCTGGATTCAGTGACACAAAATGGAAATCCGGCGGGTCCGATCGGCGTCGATAATGACCCCGCCGACGCTCCGAATCCACTCGCGATAACACGTGCGTAGAGGCAATCGGCTCAGGGTCCTTATTCGATGCTGATTTACATTCAGCCGGCGCTGGACAACCTGCCAAAAAGAAACGCCTCGAGCCGGTTGAGGCACTTGAATTTCAGAGGGAGAACCCGCCCCAGCCGCGCTATCACGGGCCGGGCCGGAATGCGTGATCAAAGAGGCTGTGGCTGTAGCGGAATGGGCACAGGTGCCGGAAGGTGCGTCCCCAGAGGCAAGCCAGCGAGCTACGCCGGGCAGCGTGGGAGTGGAAAGCAGGATTGTCGACCACCATGAGCGGTCTACATTCATCGTGTGCGTCATTCCCTTGGCACACGAGCGCCCCGGTTGAGGTTTGAGACAGCGCCTCAGGCGGGGTGCTTTTCGTTCCTTGTACCATAACGGGCGACCAGGCATGCGCACCTTTGCTATAACATCAATGGTTCTGACGATCTGCGCGTCTCTTGCCGGATGTCAGGCCGACGGAAGCCCCGGCGTTCTGCCGCGCACGGCTGTCCCTCCCCCGCCATCAATGGCTGGCACTGCGGAGATCGCGTCCCGACCAGCAGCGACACGAACGGCACCATCCCCTGCTCAGGCGCCGACGGCTCTTGAGCCGGACGCGCGCTTACCCTCTGAGCCTGTGATCCAGCCCATGATGACCGGCCGTGGTGCGGGCGCTGGTTTTCGGTTCTGAGCCCAGGGTGCGATGGATTCCGCATGCAAGTCTGCGGGTAACAATGACCGCTATGCATAAGCTCCCGTACAAAACCATTCAAAATCCGCAAAACCTCCCGCCGCTGCGGCAACTTGCATGCTTTGCGTGGCCTTCGACTACAAAAAGCTGAACTCTCCAGCAGGAGAACGACACAGAAGCTGCAATTACTCTCGCGCCTGACGACATGGATCGTGTTAGCTGAGCGCCTGCTCCAGATCGGAGATGATGTCATCCGGGTCTTCCAGCCCGACCGAGAAGCGGAACACTCCGTCACCGGCCCATTCGCGATACGATTGAGCCTCCGCACCCTCGAGGTGGAATGAGGACCGCAGGATGTCGTCTGTCGGGATATAGACCATCAGACTCTTGGTCTTGCCAAGGGAAACCGCATAGGAGACCACCTGTAGGCTATCTGCCAGCTGACGCGCCAGAGCCCCGCCATTCTCCTTGACCGAGAAGGCGAGCAGGCCGGAGAAGTTGCGCATCTGGCGCATCGCGAGTTCGTGCTGCGGATGCCGGATCGAGCCCGGCCAGAACACGGAGCGTACCTTCGGGTGATCGGCCAGGAAGGCCTCGACCTTGCGGGCATTGGCCTCGTGCATCGCCATGCGAGGCGCCAGTGTCTCCATGCCACGCAGGATAAGCCACGCCGCAAAGGGGGAGAGCGAGCCGCCGAGATGGATCAGGCTGCCCTTGCGCAGGGTTGTGATCCGCTCCTCGCCGCCGATCACGGCTCCGCCAAGAGCATCGCCATGCCCGCACATGTACTTGGTGAGCGAATGGACCACAAAGTCAGCGCCGAGCGCCAGCGGCCTTGTGGCGAGTGGCGTGGCAATCGTGGCATCGACGGAGAGTTCAGCGCCGCCCGCATGAGCAATCTCTGCAACTGCTGCGATGTCGGTCAGACGCAGGACCGGATTGGCTGGCGTCTCGGCGTGGACGAGCTTGGTATTGGGCCGCATTGCGGCCGCCACAGCTTCAAGATCGGAGGTGTCGACCGCCGTCACGGCGATGCCATGCTTGGGCAGGATGTCATGAACGAGTTCGGCAACTCCGGCGTAGCAAACATTCGACAGGACCAGATGATCGCCGCTGCCCAGGCAACCCAGGAACAGGGCGCTGATGGCCGCCATGCCGTTGGCAAAGCTCAGCGCCGCCTCACCGCCTTCCAAGGCTGCCAGGCGTGTCTCCAGCAGCCCCAGGGTTGGGTTGCTCCAGCGGGTGTAGAAATGCGGAGCCGCATCGTTGAGGTCATTGGCCGAAAATCCAACTGCGTCCGGATGGGTAAAGAAGCTCGTCGCCATCACTGGCGGGGACGAGGCTGGTGCGCCGATATCCCGCGGGCCTGCGCCGGCATGCAGAGTAAGGGTTGCCTCGTGAATGACGGGTTTCTGATCAGGCATTCGCTTGCTCCTCGGCGCCATCGATTGCGCGGCTGGGTACCATCTGGAGCAATGGTTTGGCAAAGGCTCGAAGCAAGTCCAATGGTGCTGGACAACCAGGAGATCAGCCTAAATGACGATCCGGATCTCGGCGGCAACCGTTCCGCTCGCGGTCGAGGCGCAGCCGGCCTGTCTATCGCAGGTGATCCGGTACTCATTCTTCTGAAGAGACTGGACCATGTTGATGAGGTGTTGTCACATTAACTAGAACTGGACGCATTCAGGCAAGCCCAATTGCCTAACGGATCAAGTGGCAACGCCCGCCGCGTCTTTCCATTCCGCCATGGCGCTGAGGCGGTGCAGGCGCGTGGCAGGTGCAGAGCGGCCGGAGCGAGATGGAACGAAGAGATTGCGCACGGCCGAGAAGACACTGACGAACCGCTGCAGGTACCTGGGTGATCGAAAACCTTGCATCACCCGCTCTCGTCGACGGAACGGGAGATGCGAATTCTCTGCTCTGTTATTCAACCCCTTGTGCGAACGGTGTTCGACGTCTGGCATGATCTGACGCTGAGCGGCAGCATAAGAGCCGAGCTTATCGGTGATCATGCGCCGGGGTGGGCGGCCCTGCTTCCGCAACAGCCGCTTCAGCAAGCGCTTGGCAGCCTTGGTGTCTCGTCGGTCCTGGACAATCTCATCGAGGATATAGCCGTCCTGATCAACCGCCCGCCACAACCAGTGTTTCTGGCCAGAGATCGTGACCACGACCTCATCGAGATGCCAAATATCGCGACGGTTTGGTCGCTTGCGCCTGAGGCGGCGAGCGTACGCCGGTCCAAACTTCAGCGCCCATCGGCGGACCGTCTCATAAGACACGACGATGCCGCGCTCGAGCAGCATCTCCTCGACCAGCCGCAGGCTCAGAGGAAACCTGAAGTACAACCACACCGCATGGGCGATGATCTCAGGCGGAAAGCGATGGCGTTTGTAGCTGACAGGCTTGCTCATGCTGGCCCGTCTACACGGTGGCGGTCAAACTCGAGTTAATGTGACAACACCGGCGTAGGCCATGCCGAGATAACCGAAGATCGGCTTCTTCGAGAACGTCGAGACGATGTGGCTGATGATGCCGAAGGCCGGCAGGACCATGATGTATACTTCGGGGTGGCCGAAGAACCAGAACAGGTGCTGGTAGAGGACCGGATCACCACCGCCCGACGGCTCGAAGAAGGTGGTGCCGAAGTTACGGTCGGTGAGCAGCATGGTGATCGCACCCGCGAGCACGGGAAGGGTGATAAGGAGCAGGAAGGCCGTCACCAGCATGGCCCAGGCGAACAGCGGCATCTTGTGCAGCGTCATACCCGGAGCCCGCATGTTGAGGATCGTGGTGATGAAGTTGATCGCGCCGAGGATCGAGGAGGCGCCAGCCAGGTGCAGGGCCAGGGTGCCGAAGTCGAAGGCCGGACCGGGATGGCCGATGGTCGAGAGCGGCGGATAGGCGGTCCAGCCGCCGCCGAAGCCGAGCGAACCCGGAGCCCCCTCGGAAAACAGGGACAGAACCATCAGGGCAAACGCCGCGACGATGAGCCAGAACGAGATGTTGTTGAGGCGCGGGAAGGCCATGTCGGGGGCCCCGATCATCAGCGGCACGAACCAGTTGCCGAAGCCGCCGATGAGGGTTGGCATGATCACGAAGAATACCATGATCAGGCCGTGGCCGGTCACGAAGACGTTGTAGGCCTGCGGATTCGAGAAGTACTGAAGGCCGGGTTCCTGCAGCTCCAGGCGCATGCCGATGGAGAGCAGGCCACCGATGATGCCGGCTGTGAAGCCGAACATCAGGTAGAGGGAGCCGATGTCCTTATGGTTCGTGGAGTAGAACCACTGGCGCCAGAAGGTCGGGTGCCCGTCATGGGCTGCGGCATCCAGTTCCCGCCCGTGAGCTCGTTCAGGCATATCATCGCTCTCCAGACCCCTGACAAGGGTTGGCCAGCGGTGGAACCCTGGCAAATGAATTTTATTGCTGGATATCGGCAAGCATTCTGCATCCTGCTCCGCCAGGCGCCTGCGCGCCATCGCCGACAGGGTACCGGCTCGAACTCCAATTATTTTGCTTGAACAGACCAAAGAATTTCGTTTGCCGGGCTCTCAAGCCAGGGGGAGGATTGTTGCGCTCCCCGGCCGGACCGCTTCCTCCGGGACGGTGGCGGATCCGGGCAGCCCGCAGCACGATGGAGGTGATGATGCAGCATGCCAGGTCCGCTCAAACCATGGCCGTCTCCGACAACCACACCGGTGAGCGATGGCTGGCCATCAGCCTTCTCGCCAGCTCGCTGGCCGTGGTCGCCTGGTGCGTCGTCGCCCTCTAGGCCGAACTTAGCCACAGGAATGACCAGGATATGTGCTATTATAACTTGTTCCGCCACACCGACCGCACGGAGCTCATTTGCGCAATTCCAGAAGTGCGGCCTGTGCCTGCCTTCATCACAGGGCCGCCATGGAGCTTCGCTGGGCGCGTAGGAGACTATCCCAGCGGCTCATCGAGTTTCGATCATCAGTCGGCTGAGATAAGCGTCCACTTCAACGGTTTCTACCTGTTCCAGCTGATCAACGCGTCGGATATTGAGACTTGGGTTGGTCAGAGCCGCAAGCAGCACTCCAACCGCGATGCTTCCATCTGCGGCAAGGAACGGTCAAAGGAGACTCAACCGCTTGGGATGGCTGCCGGGTGAACCGAGGCAGAGCGGTGACGAAGTGCCGGACCCCTACGGTGCTAAGGCTCATTGGCCGCGTGTCTTATGGCAAGGCACTGAGGTCTGGAAGGAGGCCGACATGGCTGCACAGCTATATCCGGAACCATCGCCCGAGCTGGCGCACAAGCGCCGGCAGCTCGCGCCTGACACCCAGGCGGCATTCGATGCGTTCAGTCGCCAGGTATTCGGTGATGGCGCTCTCGATACCAAGACGAAGCAATTGATTGCCGTCGCCGTCGCTCATGTCACCCAATGCCCCTATTGCATCCAAGGACATACCAAAGCCGCTCAGCGGGCAGGCGCTACGGCGCAGGAACTGATGGAAGCGGTCTGGGTGGCTGCCGAGATGCGGGCTGGCGGAGCCTTTGCCCACGCCAGCCTCATGATCGCTTCCTTGTCCGATGATCGGGATTTGGAGCATTCCGATGAGCGTAAGGGTTCCGGGAAACAACGTGCAACTGAAGCGGGCTTATGAGCCGCCGTCGCCCGATGACGGTGCCCGCATTCTGGTCGATCGACTCTGGCCGCGTGCGATCTCCAAAGAGACCCTTGCTCTCGACGATTGGATGAAGGACATCGCGCCCAGCGCCCAGCGCCCAGTTACGCCGCTGGTTTGGGCATGATCCTGAACGTTGGCAGGAATTCTGCCGGCGCTATGCTGCCGAGTTGCGTGAACACGAGGATGTGTTGAGCGAGTTGCGGCTCCGGGCCCGCAAGGGCAGGATCACGCTTGTGTTCTCCGCCCGCGATGAGACGCACAACGACGCCGTTGCCCTCCGGAGCTTTATTCTGCACGGCCTGATGCATTGAGAAGCAGTTCAAGTGCAATGAAAGTGATTTGAACCTGCAAATCTATTCGTTTGTTACATACCCGGGGCGAGCATACCCTTCTTCTGTCACCAATGGCGCCGATGACCGGCATCCCTACACAAGCCTCTCGTCAGCGCGTACTCAGAGGAGGCAGCGATGCTCACCGCCGCGGATGTCATGACGACTGCCGTCATCACAGTCAGGCTCGAGACGTCAATCCACGAGATCGCGAAGTTGCTCTGCGACCATCACATCAGCGGTGTTCCGGTGATCGATGACGAGGAGCGGCTTCTCGGCATCGTCAGCGAAGGCGATCTGATCGGGCATGCCCAACTGGTTGGTGAGCAGCGCCAATCCTGGTGGCAGACTTTCCTCAGCGGCCCCAAAGTTCTGGCTCAGCACTACGCCAAATCACACGCACGAACAGCTAGTGACGTCATGACGAAAGACGTGGTCACAGTGCTGGAGACCACATCGGTTGCCGACACAGCCCGCGCGTTGGAGCAACGTCGGATCAAGCGTGTTCCGGTGCTGCGGCACGGGAGGCTCGTCGGCATCGTGACCAGAAGCAACCTGCTTCAGGTCCTGGCGACCACCGATGTATCGAAGCCGATGAACGTTGCGGACCGCCTTATCCGGGAGCGGCTGAACGAGGAACTCGAAGACCAGCCCTGGGCATACCTCCTGTCGAAAAACATTATCGTCGAGAATGGCGTCGTTCACCTGTTCGGCATTGTTCAATCGGACGAGGAGCGACACGCCATCCGACTTGCCGCGGAGAACCAGGCTGGCGTGAAGGCCGTGGAGGATCATCTCTCGATCGTACCGCCCGTCTCCTATGTCTTCTGAGCGCCGTGCAAAGACACCCTGCCCAGCTGCTCGATACCCACGGCGGGAACCTTTTGGCCTGCCTTCCATCCAATGACTTGCGTAACCCGCATCATCAGCCGACCCGTGGAGGATCTCATGCTTGCCCGCTTTGCCGCCGTCGCTCTTACCGCTGCACTTGCCATGCCGGCCATAGCCGCCGATCAGGTCGAAAAGGCTCCGCCGACAGGTGCCTACAAGAAAGTCAGCGAGCTCGTGAAGATACCCGACTTTCTGCCGGGACTTGGTCAGCTCTATGTTGATCCCAAGACCCTGCCCGCCGGCCCTTTTCTCGCCTATGACCGGGACGGGCGACTTGTGAGCACGGTCTATATGCTGCCCATCGAGGATCTCTCCAACAAGGACAAGCGCTTCGACGATCTCGCCGCTCCCGGCGGCAAGGTCGACCATGTCGACGTCTACTTCAACGCCGGCCATCCCGGGGTCGAGAAGCCCCATGCCCACGTCGTGCTCTGGCACGTTCCCAAGGCCGACGAGCAGCGGGTGGCGGCGAAGTGACGATCTCGCGCAGACAGGTCCTGCGGATCGGCGGGGGCCTCCTCGCCGGTCTCGCATGGCCCCGGCTCCCGCTCGCCGCTGAGGCAGTCGAGATCCGGATGCAGGGCAATACGGACGGCTCGCAGGTCTGGTTTAACCCGATTGGCCTTCGCATCGAGCCGGGTCAGACGATCCGCTGGATCAACCTGGACCCGGGGAATTCCCATACCGCGACCGCCTACCATCCGAAGAACTTCGAGCGCCCGTTGCGTATCCCTGAGGGTGCCGAGCCCTGGAACTCGGACTACCTGCTGCCGAACGAGAGCTTCTCGGTCACGCTCAAGGATGAAGGCGTCTACGATTTCTTCTGTGTTCCGCACGAGCATGCCGGCATGGTTGGCCGGATCATCGTCGGTCAACCGGACAGGTCTCCCGCTGCCGACCCGTCGGGGCAAGCGGCCGGCGGTGAGTCTATCCCCGAGATAGCCCTCCGGGCCTTCCCGTCCGTCGCCGAAATCATGCGCCACGGCATCGTCCGGCCTGCATAGGGGCCGGCCTCGACAACGGCGGGAACCTTACGGGCTCCCGTCCATCCAATAATCAGCCACCGGGGCCCTGCCGGACGTAGATGAGGGCGCCATGATCCGCTCGGTTGCCTACATGAAGGCGGTTCTCGCCGGCATGGCGGGAGCCATCGCTTGGGAGATCGTTGCCCGGCTGCTGATTTGGGCCGGCGTGCCGTTCTTTGACCTTGTCATGATGCTCGGGACTTTGGTCCTCCCCCATGCGCCGGTATGGGAAGCCTGGCTGGCCGGTATGACGGTTCACCTTCTCGTCGGCGCGATCTGGGCTGTCTTCTACGCCTACTTCTTCTGGTCCGTTCTGCCGCTGCGTCCAGCCGTGCAGGGTCTGGTGTTCGCCTTCGTGCCCATGCCGCTGGCGATCTTCATCATGCATCCGCAGTTCGACCTGATGCACCCGCTGGTCCAAAGCGGCGAAATGTCCTCGTCGGGCCTATTTGGCTTAGGCGGCGGGGTGCACGAGCCGCTCTCCATCGCTGTGGGCCATCTGATCTGGGGCACCGTGCTGGGCCTGCTTTACACCCGGCCTGTCGGCTTGCCGGCGAACCGTCCCCCACGCCTGACCCGCCAGCCTGTCAGATCACATCCATCCTCCAATTTGGCTCCCGATCCGGCCGAACACAGGTTCATGTTTGCGACCGGCATCGAGTGCAGCTATCCCACCCTTGAGGGCGGCCGCTGGCGCATGGACCAGATGGCGGCCTGCGGCCATTACCGCCACTGGCGTACCGATCTTCAGCTCGTGCGGGATCTCGGCCTACGCTACCTGCGTTACGGCCCTCCCCTGCATCTGATCCATCGGGGTCCCAGCCAATACGATTGGGCCTTCCTGGACGAGGTCGCCGCCGAGATGCAGCGGCTCGGCATCGTGCCGATCATGGACCTGTGCCATTTCGGCCTGCCCGACTGGCTGCAGAACTTCCAGAACCCGGAGGTTCCGCAAGCGCTCGCCGACTATGCCCGAGCGTTCGCCCGGCGCTATCCGTGGGTGCAGTTCTACACGCCCGTGAACGAGATGTATGTGTGCGCCAAGCTCAGTGCCCTCGAAGGTCTCTGGAACGAGCAATGCCGGGACGAGCGCGCCTTCGTCACGGCTGTGCGCCACCTCGCCAAAGCCAACGTGCTGATGATGCAGGCAATTGCGGGCGAGCGCCCGGATGCCGTGTTCGTCAACAGCGAGAGCGGCGAGTTCTACCAGCCCTGTTGCCCTGATCCCGAGATCCGCCGCATCGCCGCCTTCGAGAACGAGCGGCGCTTCCTGCCGCTAGACCTGCTCTACGCCCGCCCAGTTCAAGACGACACGCGAGCATATCTTCTCCAGCACGGCATGCCGGTGGAGGAGTATGCCTGGTTCATGCAGCAGGACGTGCGCCGGCGGGCTATCCTCGGTGTCGACTACTACGAGTGGAACGAAAAGCTCATCGACAGCACCGGCCATGCCCAAGCGCTGGGTGAGCTGTTCGGGTGGTACGCCGTCGCTGGCCAGTACTATGAACGTTACCGGCGGCCGATGATGCACACCGAGACCAACCGCATGGATGCCCGCGACGGGCCACGCTGGCTCTGGCGGCAGTGGCACAATGTGCAGCTGATCCGTCAGGCCGGCGTGCCGGTGGTTGGCTTCACCTGGTACTCGCTCACGGATCAGGTCGACTGGGACATCGCCCTGCGGGAGCCGCTCGGCAATGTCAATCCGGTCGGCCTGTTCGACCTCAATCGCGACCTGCGGGTGGTCGGCCTCGCCTACCAGCATCTCGTGCGCCTCTTCGGGGCTGACCTCAGTGAGGCGCCACCCATCGAGGCAGTGCTGGACGAAGCGTCAAAGGTCGCACCACAAAAGATGAGGAGGCTCCATGCTTAGGATGCTGCAGGCGCACGGCCTCGAAGCCGGTCCAACCCAACGGCCGCTTCTCGCAGGGGCCATCGCAGGCGTGTCGGCAGCCATCCCGGCCCTGTCGATCCTAGCCGGCTTTCAGTCCCTGGATGCACCTGCCCGAGCTATCGGCACGTCCGCGGTGGCTACCGGTCTCGTCTATGCCGGACTGATGCTTCTCGGCGGGATCCTGTACGGCTGGCTGTTCCAGCGGGCGGCCAACGACATGCGGGGCGGCTGGCTCTTTGGGATGGCGTTCGGTTTCGTCCTGTGGATGCTCGGGCCCGTCCCGCTGCTGCAATGGCTTCCGCACCAGCCCACCCTGCACGGCTATCCCGCCGCTGGGCTGCTGTTGGCTCAATTGCTCTGGGGTTTGGCGATGGGCGTGGCGTTCCCCCTCATGCACCGTCATCTCCATGTCAGTCTGGAGAATGGATCAGGCTCCACATTCCAGTCCACCGGTCCGGAGGCGGTCGCCCAGACGCAAATGTTTCGGCCGCTCCCACCTTTCGGGCGTCGGCGGCGCTGAAATGAGGTGCCCTTCCCATCCTCA
>Ga0182740_1000949_pt1 | contig 22004 bp, 20 predicted proteins | sample eDN5th37CKraftBY_FD_128872 | JGI IMG/M metagenome (GOLD analysis project Ga0182740, IMG submission 128872) | Enriched backyard soil microbial communities from Emeryville, California, USA - eDNA 5th pass 37_C Kraft BY (version 2) (version 2) | ecosystem: Environmental > Terrestrial > Soil >...
GACGTCGGCTTCGGCGACGCGCTTGACGGTATGGCCCATTTCCTCGGCGATCAGCTGCGCGGTGTCGGCGTCGATCGAATCGTTGATCTTGAGCATCTGCCCCTGCTGCATCAGGAGGCGGATGACATCGACGGCGCGTTCGGCCATGCGGTTGGCGAGTTCCTGAATGGTGATCGATTCCGGGATCGTCACTTCGCGCGCGATTTTTTCCTTCGGCTCGTTCGACGGCCGATGGCCGCTCATGCGCTGGGTGCGGCGGCGGAACGAGGCGAGCGAACGCTGGCGTTCCTCGTCGTCGAGCGCGGTGACGAGCGTGAGCCGCCCGCGGCGCTTTTCCTCGGTTGGCGCGCGCACCGGCTTGGGCGCGGGCGCCGTCTTGCCGCCCGCCCGGCGCGCACCGCGCGGACCTTCATCTTCATCGTCGGCGACAACTGCGCGGTTCGCGGGCGCGGTGGTGGTTTCACCGAGACGCTTCTTGGCGACTTCGTCGGCCTTGCGCTTGGTCTGTTCCTCCGCGGCGCGGCGCTCTTCCTCGATCTTCTTGCGCGCTTCGGCGGCTTCGCGCTCGACCTTCTCGATCGCTTCGCGTTCGGCACGGCGCTTGGCCTCTTCCTCAGCCTGCTTGCGCTCCTCCGCCTCGCGCGAACGCGCGTCGATTAGCGCGCGATCGCGCGCCTCGCGCTCTTCCTCGGTGAGCGTGCGCAGCACCACGCCGGACGAGCGCTGCGACGCATCGCTGCGAGTCTCGGCACGCGTTTCCGGACGCGCGGCGGGCCGGGCGGGAGCCGCGGTTTCGGCCGCGGGTTTTGCCGTCGTTGCGGGCTTCGCCGGACCGCCGAGCGTGCGGCGGCGGACGGTTTCGACGACAACCGACTTCGAGCGGCCGTGGCTGAAGCTCTGCCGCACGGTGCCGCTCTCGACCCGCCCCTTCAGGGTGATCGTCTTGGTCGGCGTTTTCGGTTTGTCGTCTTTATTGTCAGCCATAACTTCCTGATTTCCGATTCTACCGATCGCCGCGGCGACGACCGTTGTTGTTGTCCGCGCGCGGGCGCTCTTCTCGCCAGCGTTGGTATTGCAGACAATGCGCGAGAAATGCCCGGCAAGCCGCGTGATCGAGCAGGGCAGCATGTACCACATTTGGGCGCCCGAGCGCCAAGTCCAATTGTTCCCCCGAAAACAGCCGGATTTCTTCCGCCGTATCGGGGCTTGCAGCGCGGGCGGCGGCGTTGAGCTTTGCCCGTCCGTCCTCGCTCGCGTCCGATGCATGCAGGAGCGCGATGATGCGATTGCCGCCGAGGCGCTCGCGGATCTTCTCGAAGCCGGTGAGCACTTGCCCGGCCTTGTTGGCGATCGACAGCGAGTCGAGCGCCGCCTTGAACAGCAGCTTTTCGACGAGCGCGGGGAGGGCGGCGTCTGCCTTGGCGTCGATTTTGCCTTTGCCGCGGAAGGCGCGGCCAAAGGCTTTCTTGTCGATCGCGGTCTTGAGGGCAGCTTCCGTGGCGGTGATCCAGGCGCCGCGCCCCGGCAGCTTGTGCGCGAGATCCGGCACGATCGTGCCGCCGGGCGCCACCACGTAGCGGATCATCTCGCCGACAGGCTTCACCTCGCCGGTCGCGAGGCACAGCCGCGAAAGGCTGCGCCGCGCGTCGGCAAGACCTGAATCCAGGCCCTTATCGGTGGTGTCGGTCGCTTCGGCGAGGGTGGCGGCGCTCACGGGTCATCTCCGTTACGCCTGCTCGGCCGCTTCGGCCGTCTCGGCCTCGGCGTCAGCTTCGGGTTGCGCGAGGGCCGATGCATCGACCCAGCCCGCCTTCACGCGCGCCTGCATGATGAGATGCTCGGCTTCGGCCTTCTCGATGCCGAACCCGTCGAGCGCGCCCGGATGCTGCACCGTCTCGCCGTCCTTGCGCTCCGACCAGCCCAGAAGGTCGTCGGTGGCGCAGCCGGCGAGATCCTCGACCGTCTTGATGTCGTGCTCGCCGAAGGCGACCAGCATCTTGCCGGTGACGCCCGGCACATCCTTGAGCGCGTCCTCGACGCCGAGTTCCTTGCGGCGGCTTTCGAGTTCGGCTTCCTGGCGCGCGAGGAATTCGCGGGCGCGATCCTGCAGTTCTTGCGCCGTCTCGGCGTCGAAGCCTTCGATCGACGAAAGTTCCTCGACCGGCACGAGCGCGAGTTCCTCGACCGAAGCGAAGCCCTCGGCGGTGAGAAGCTGCGCGACCATCTCGTCGACATCGAGCGCTTCGATGAAGGTGCGCGAGCGTTCGGCGAATTCCTTCTGGCGGCGCTCGCTCTCTTCCTGTTCGGTGAGGATGTCGATGTCCCAGCCGGTGAGCTGCGAAGCGAGCCGCACGTTCTGGCCGCGGCGGCCGATGGCGAGGGATAGCTGCGCGTCCGGCACGACGACCTCGATGCGCTCGCGGACTTCGTCGAGCACGACCTTGACGACTTCCGCCGGCGCGAGCGCGTTGACGACGAAGGTCGCGACGTCCATCGACCACGGAATGATGTCGATCTTCTCGCCCTGCAGTTCGTTCACCACGGCCTGCACGCGCGAGCCGCGCATGCCGACGCAGGCGCCGACCGGATCGACCGAGGAATCGCGCGAGATCACCGCGATCTTGGCGCGCGAGCCCGGATCGCGGGCGACGGCCTTGATCTCGACGATGCCGTCATAGATCTCCGGCACTTCCTGGGCGAAGAGCTTGGCCATGAATTGCGGATGGGTGCGCGAGAGGAAAATCTGCGGGCCGCGCGGCTCGCGGCGCACGTCATAGACATAGGCGCGCACGCGATCGCCGTTGCGGAACGCTTCGCGCGGCAGCATCTCGTCGCGGCGGACGATGGCTTCGCCGCGGCCGAGATCGACGACGACGTTGCCGTATTCGACGCGCTTGACGACGCCGTTGACGATTTCGCCGATACGATCCTTGTAATCGTTGTACTGGCGGTCGCGCTCGGCTTCGCGCACCTTCTGCACGATCACTTGCTTCGCCGACTGCGCGGCGATGCGGCCGTAGTCGAACGGCGGCAGGGTGTCGGCGATGGTGTCGCCGGCCTGCGCCGCCGGGTTGCGGCGCTTGGCGTCTTCTAAGCTGATCTGGCTCGCCGGGTTTTCGACCTCATCGACGACCAGAAGATGGCGCGAGAGGTGCAATTCGCCGGTCTTCGGGTTGATGTCGGCGTGAAGATCCGTTTCCGCGCCGTAGCGCGAGCGCGCGGCTTTGGCGATCGCTTCCTGCATCGCGCCGAGCACGATCGACTTGTCGATGGATTTCTCGCGGGCGACCGCTTCGGCGATTTGCAAGAGTTCGAGGCGGTTTGCACTGACGGCCATTACTTCTCTCCTGGGTCAGACTTATCTTGCCGGACTTGTTTCGACTTGCGCGCGGCTCTCGGCCGCGGCCCGTTCGAGTTGTTTTTCGCGTTTCATGGTTTTCTTGATCAGCTCGTCGGTGAGGACGAGCTTGGCTTCCAGCATCTCGGCGATCGGCAGCCGGAAAATCTCGCCGGCATTGTCCTTGTTGCGCACGAGGGCAAATTCGCCCTCGACGCCTTCGATCTCGCCGCGAAAGCGCTTGCGGCCGCCGACCATCGCATTCATCTCGATCTTCGCTTCGTCGCCCGCGGCGCGTTCGAAATCCGAAAGCCGCACCAGCGGCCGGTCGATGCCGGGCGACGACAATTCGAGACGATAGCCGCCCTTGATCGGGTCTTCGACGTCGATCGCCGGCGACACCGCGCGCGAAGCGGCTTCGCAATCCTCGATGGTGAAGGTGCCGTCGGGCCGTTCGGCCATGATCTGCACCGTGCAGCCGTCGCGGCCCGAGACATGCACGCGCACCAGCCGATAGCCCATGCCGGCAAGCGCGGGCTCGACGATGGCCGCGAGCCGCGCGTCGATGCCGCGCTCAGTAATGAGGCGCGGCTCGTGCAGGCTGTTACTCGTATTCGCTTCGTTCATTCGTTCTCGAATTGCCAAACAAAAAAGAGCGGGTCCCGGCCGGGCCCCACTCTCACCATCCGGTCCGCAGACCGTGCTGAGATGTTTGTTATGCACGCAATATAGCGCGCTGCGAGGCAGAAGCAAGGCCGCGAGAGACTTCGACGGCTTAATGCGGATTAACGATTAGCGACGAATGAAGCGGAAATAGGCCGGTTTGCGCCCTTCGCGCCTGGCTTTCGCTTCATAGCGCGTGCCGGGAAATCCGGCCCAGGGTTCCAGCCAGTCGCTGGCTTTTTCCGCCGTCCATTCGAAACAGCCCGAGCGGAGCAGCCGCACCAGCGCCCATTCGCCGTAATGCGGAATGTCGGTCGCGAAGCGCAAGCTGCCGCCCGGCGCAATCACGCGCGCGATTTTTTTGACGCGCTCGTCGGAAATGAAACGCCGCTTCCAGTGCCGCCGCTTCGGCCACGGATCGGGATAAAGAATGTCGAGGCGATCGAGGCACGCTTCCGGCAGCCAGTCGAGGAAGGGCTGCGCGTCGGCATGATGAACGCGGATATTCGGGAGCTTCGCCGCATTCACCGCGGCGACGAATTGCGCGACGCCGTTGAGATAAACGTCGCAGCCGATATGGCCGATGCCGGGGTTTTCGCGCGCTTCATGCAGCAGATTCTCGCCGCCGCCAAAGCCGATCTCAAGCCGCACCGCCGAAACATCCTGCGGGAATAAAGTGCGAAGATCAGCGGGCGCGGGTTTAGTGAGATCGAGCGCAAGCGCCGGCAGCACGTCGCGCATGATCTCCGCCTGCCCCTTGCGAAGCGGGTGGCCCATGCGGCGCCCGTAAAAGGCGCCGCGCGTTTTGCGTTCCGAGGTTTCGTCGGCCATGCGCGGACCTCCGCGCGGCGGGATTACTTCACCGCGGATTTGAGCTTGTCCGCGAGATCCGTCTTTTCCCACGAGAAGCCGCCGTCGGCCTCCGGCTCGCGGCCGAAATGGCCATAGGCGGAAGTGCGCGCATAGATCGGCTTGTTGAGATCGAGATGCTTGCGAATGCCGCGCGGCGTGAGATCCATCGATTCGGCGACCGCCTTCTCGAGCTTCTCCTCGGCGACTTTGCCGGTGCCGTGGGTGTCGATGTAGATCGACAGCGGGCGCGCGACGCCGATGGCATAGGCGAGCTGCAGCGTGCACTTGTCGGCAAGGCCCGCTGCGACGACGTTCTTGGCAAGATAGCGCGCGGCGTAAGCGGCCGAGCGATCGACCTTGGTCGAGTCCTTGCCGGAGAACGCGCCGCCGCCGTGCGGCGCCGCGCCGCCGTAGGTGTCGACGATGATCTTGCGGCCGGTGAGGCCGGTGTCGCCGTCCGGCCCGCCGATATAGAACTTGCCGGTCGGGTTGATGTGCCAGATCGTCTTGTCGGTGATCCAGCCCTGCGGCAGCGCCTGGCGCACATATGGCTCGACGCGCTCGCGCACCTGATTGGAGGTCATGTCCTCGACGAGATGCTGGTGCGAAACGACGATTTCGCGGACGCCGACCGGCTTGCCGTTCTCATATTGCACGGTGACCTGGCTCTTGGAGTCGGGGCCGAGCACCTTCTCGGTGCCCTTGTGCCGCGCTTCGGCGATCAGGCGGAGAATCTTGTGCGCGTAGTGGAGCGGCGCCGGCATCAATTCGGGCGTCTCGTTCGTCGCGTAGCCGAACATGATGCCCTGATCGCCCGCGCCTTCTTCGCGGTTGGTCGGCTGCTGCGCGTCGACGCCCTGCGCGATGTCGGCCGATTGTTCGTGCAGAAGAATCTGAATGTCCGCGGTCTTCCAGTGGAAGCCGTCCTGCTCGTAGCCGATGTCCTTGATGGCGCTGCGGATGACGTGTTCGAGCTGGTCCTGCGGAATTTTCGGCCCGCGCGTCTCGCCGGCGATCACCACTTTATTTGTCGTCGCGAGCGTTTCGCAGGCGGCGCGGATCTGCCACGGATCGAGGCCTTGCTTCGGGCCCTCGCGGAAGAACAGATCGACGATCTCGTCGGAGATGCGATCGCACACCTTGTCCGGATGACCTTCGGAAACGGATTCGCTGGTGAAGAGATAGTTCTGACGGGCCACCGGAGATACTCCCTGAGAAATCGAAACGTTTGGGCGAAAAGCTAGGCAAGGCGCCCGCGACAAGCGGGCACCTTCTCGCAATTTCTACACGCCACGGTCAAGCACGGCGGTAAATCACAGCGATCGTCAGGGTTAAAGGCCGGCCCGGCGCCGATTTGGCGCGCTTTCGCGGGCTCGGCTTCTCAGCTTTCGCTTTGGTTTTCCTGGTCTTCCCCGACCATGGATTGAACGAGATCGACGATCCGCCGCCGCACCTTCGGGTCCCTGATCTTCATGAACGCCTTGGTGAGCGCGAGGCCGTCCGACGTCGCGAGGAAGTCCGAGACATAGGCGGGCGATGACGGTTCGGAAAAACCGCCGGGGCCATCGGCAGCGTCAGGCACCGGCGCGCCTTCGAAGAAGAATGACGGCGGAACCGAAAGCGCTGTCGCGATCTGCTGCAGGCGGCTCGCGCCGACGCGGTTGGTTCCCTTCTCGTATTTCTGAATCTGCTGAAAGGTGATGCCGAGTTTTTCGCCGAGCTTCTCCTGCGACATGCCGATCATCATGCGGCGCATGCGCACGCGCGAGCCGACATGCTTGTCGATCGGATTCGGGGCTTTCTTCGTCATTCTCGTCTCCGACCTTTTCTCGTGCTTCGCGACGATGAGACGAAGCGAATGATTCAATGTGACGGGGAAGCGACCTGGCTGCAACCTTTAGAATTGCAGGGCGTGCGCAAGTCAATACGTTTTGTTGCGCTTTCGCGTCGCGCGAACGCCGAAAAACGCGAAGCACAAAGCAAGGAACAGCGCGGGTGCGTCGCGATAGCGCGCATAAAAGGTAGGCTCTATCGGCATCGGCAACGCTGAATCAAGAACGCCATCTTGGCCGAGCGGGATTGTTTTCAGAACCCTGCCGGCGGGATCAATGATCGCGGAAATTCCATTGTTCGTTGCGCGAACAAGCGGCAAGCCTTCCTCGACCGCGCGCAGCCTTGCTTGCGCAAGGTGCTGATAAGGGCCGGGCGTGTTGCCGAACCACGCGTCGTTCGAAACATTGAGCATCCATGCGGGCCGCGGGCCTTCGGGCATCACCGCGCCGGGAAAGATCGCCTCGTAGCAGATGAGCGGCGCCGCCGGCGGCAGGCCGGGAATGTTCAGCGCCCGCAGTTTCGCGCCGGCGGTAAAACCGCCGCGCTGGCGCGTCAGCTGCTCGAGGCCGAGGCTCTCGAGAAAATGCTGAAACGGTAAATACTCGCCGAACGGCACGAGATGAACTTTATCATACGTCGCGACAAAGCCGCCGTCCGGCCCGACGACGCGGATGCTGTTGTAATAGCGAACGGGCTCGTTCGGTTTCGGGTCGTCATAGCGCGCCGCGCCCGTGATGAGATACGCGTTCGGCGAAATCAGCCGGGAGATCCGCGCCAGCATGTCGGCTTCGCGCTCGAGGAAAAACGGAAACGCCGACTCCGGCCAGAACAGATGCGTGACATCCTTCACGCCCTGAATCTCGGGGCTCGTCGCGCGGTCGCTGATCGAAACGTAACGATCCATGATCTCGTTCTTGGCCGAGGTGCGGAAGCGCTCGTCCTGCGTCAGATTCGGCTGCATGATGCGAAGCCGCGTGTTCGGAACGAACGCCGTCTCGATGTTGGCAAGCCGGTAGGCGCCGAACGCGCCGAGCGCGGCGAGCGTGCAGACCGCCGTCACCGGCAGCGCGAAGCGCCTTGATTTGTCGATCAATGTCGCGGGGCTCGCGAAGATCGCGAGTGTAACGAGCGTAAGCCCCCACAGGCCGATATAGGCCGCGGCCTGCGAGAACACGCCGATGTCGCCGAGCGCATAGCCGAAGCTGTTCCACGGAAAGCCGGTCAGCACATGGCCGCGCAGCCAGTCGGCGGCGGCGAACGAAAGCGCGAAGGCGAAAATGCGGGCAGGCGAGGCGCTCCACATCGTGCGGGCAACGAGCGCCGCGAGCGCGGGAAAGATCGCGAGAAACATCGGCAGGCCGATGACGGCAAACGGCATCAGCCAGGCGAATTGCTCGGCATCGACGAGGAACGCCATGCCGATCCAGTACAGTCCCGCGGTGAAGTAGCCGAAGCCGAACCACCAGCCGGTGAAGAACGCCGTGCGCAGGCCGATGCGTCCCGCGCCCGCGCCGTCGAGCAGCCAGATCAGGACCGGCAGCGTGACGAACAGCACCGGCCACAGATTGAGCGGCGCCATCGCGAGCGCCGACAGCGCGCCGGCCGCGAAGGCGATCAGCCTGCGCCGCCAGCCCCATGCGAGCACGACGCGGTAGGCGATATCCGCGAGCTTCATCCGAATCACCAGCCCCGATTGAATCAGACTTTGAGCATGATTTTTTCCGAAAACCGGCGCCCGCTTTCCGGAATCATGCGCTAGCTGCTTTTATCAGAAGGAGAGGCTGAAGGGGGCGCAGCGGGCGGCGTCATCGCCGCATCGTCGCGGCGCTTGCGCGCCTCGCGCAGCGGCCGCCGGTAGATGCGGATGCGCTTGACGCGGCGCGGGTCGGCGTCGAGCACTTCGAGTTCAAAGTCGGCGGGTCCCTTGAGGATTTCGCCGCGCACCGGAATGCGGCCGGCAAGCCCGAACACGAGGCCGCCCAATGTATCGACTTCCTCCTCGAGCGCCTCGCCCGGCGTGAAATCCTCGCCGATCGCGGCATGCGCGTCCTCGAGGCTGGTGCGGGCGTCGGCAATGAAACTGCCGTCGGGCTGCGCGACGATCGACGGCGCTTCCTCGTCGTGCTCGTCCTCGATATCGCCGACGATCTGCTCGACGATGTCTTCCATCGAGACGAGCCCGTCGGTGCCGCCATATTCGTCGATGACCAGCGCGAGATGCGTGCGCGTCGCCTGCATCTTCACGAGAAGATCGACCGCCGGCATCGAGGCCGGCACATAAAGAAGATGCCGGACGATCTTCGCCGAGGACAGCGGCTCGTGCATGTTGACGCCGCCGGGGCTGATCTCGGGCGCGGTGTCGGAGCGGTCGGTCAGATACGCGACGATGTCGCGGATGTGCACCATGCCGATCGGATCGTCGAGCGTGTCGTTATAGACGACGAGGCGCGAGTGGCCGGCGCGCGCGAATTCGCGCAAAAGATCGCCCAGCGTGATGTCCTGCTGCACGGCGACGATGTCGGCGCGCGGCACCATGACGTCGCCGATGCGGCGTTCCCTGAGGCCGAGAATATTCTGCAGCATCGTGCGCTCGGTCGGCGAAAACTCCGTCTCGCCGCTCGGCCGCCGCTCTTCGAGCACTTCCTTGAGATCGCTTCTGAGCGAGCCGGAGCCGCGCCGCAGGAGCGCTTTCAGGCGCGCGAAAATGCCTTCGCCGTTGCGCGATTCCGCGCCGTCCGGCGCGTTATGGCGTTCGGGGAGGCTCATGTATTTTCTTTCATGCGTTTTCCTCCGCCACCGAAGCGTAAGGATCGGCAAAGCCGAGGCTCGTTACGATTTTGGTCTCGCGCGCTTCCATCGCCTCGGCGTCGCGCTCGTTGTCGTGATCGAAGCCGAGAAGATGCAGCACGCCGTGCACGACGAGATGCGACAGATGCGCGTCCAGCCGCTTGCCTTCCCCGGCGGCTTCGCGGCTCAGCGTCTCGCAGGCGAGCGCGATATCGCCGTAAAAGCGCGCGCCGCTTTCGGCTTTATCCTCCGACGGAAAAGAAAGCACGTTGGTCGGCTTGTCCATGCCGCGATAGGTCCGGTTCAGTTCGCGGATTCTCGCGTCGTCCGTGAGCAGGATGCTGACTTCGCCCTCGCCGATTTTGGCGTCATCGAGCGCCGCTTGCGCCGCGCGATGGGCGATGAGTTCGGCGCCGAGGATGCGATGCCAACTCTCCGCTTCGACGGCGATGTCGATGGTGACGCTCACGGCCGGGTTGCGGGCTTGTTGCCCGCCGCATCATAGGCGCTGACGATGCGCGAAACGAGTTCGTGGCGCACGACGTCGCTCGCATCGAACGCGACATGCGCGATGTCGGCAAGCCCCGGCAGCACGGCCGTCGCTTCGACGAGGCCGGATTTCTGTCCGGGCGGAAGATCGATCTGCGACGGGTCGCCAGTCACCATCATCCGCGAATTTTCGCCGAGCCGCGTCAGAAACATCTTCATCTGCATCGACGTCGTGTTCTGCGCTTCATCGAGAATGACGGCGGCGTTGGCGAGCGTGCGCCCGCGCATGAAGGCGAGCGGCGCGATTTCAATGTCGCCCGATTGCAGCGCGCGCTCGAAAATGCCGCGATCCATGAGATCGAAGAACGCGTCGTAAATCGGCCTGAGATAAGGATCGACCTTCTCGCGCATGTCGCCCGGCAGAAAGCCGAGCCGCTCGCCGGCTTCGACCGCGGGCCGCGACAGAACGATGCGATCGACTTCGCGCCGCTCGAAAAGATGCACGGCATGCGCGACCGCAAGCCACGTCTTGCCGGTGCCGGCCGGGCCCGTGCCGAAGACGAGCGTGTTGCTCTGGAGCGCCCGCATATATTTGTCCTGCCCCGCCGTGCGCGCGCGGACGAGGCGCTTTCGCAAGCGCATCTCGGCGAAGTGGCCGTGATGGCCCGTATCGGCGTCGGGCTGCGGCGCGTGCGTCACCTGATGCATCACCTGGCGGATCGCGCCCTCGACATCGCCATGGGTGATGTGATGGCCGCCCTTGATTTGCTTGTAGAGCGCGCCGAGCGCGCGCCGCGCCTGCTGGCAGGCTTCGGATTCGCCCTCGAGCGTCACTTTATTGCCGCGCTGGTCGGCGGTGATGCCGAGGCGCCGCTCGATCAGCGCGAGGTTCTCGGCATGCCGCCCGAACAGCAGGGAGGCGAGCTTGTTGTCGTCGAATTCGAGGACGATCTCGGCGGGCTTCACGCGCGTGTCGGACCAGGGTTTGTCGTGCACGGTCTTTTGACGGCTCGTTCCGGGGTCGCGCAAATCAGCCAGCTCCCGCCGCGGCGAAGGCGCGCGGCTCTCTGTGATAATCCGATGCGGGGTTCACCAGTTCCCCGAACAGGCTGTTCGAGCTGATCTCCGTGATTCGCACCCTCGCGACCTTGCCGATCAGTTGCGAAGGGCCCATGACCTGCACCGGCAGAAGATACGGCGCGCGGCCCTGAATCTGGCCCTCCAACCGGCCCGGCTTTTCGAACAGCACGTCGAATTCGCGGCCTTTCAGCGCGCGGTTGAATTCCTGCCGCTGCTGCTCCAGCAAATCCTGCAAGCGGCGCAGCCGCTCGGTCTTCACGTCTTCCGGAATCTGCTCGCTCATGCCGGCGGCGCCCGTGCCGGGGCGCGGGCTGTATTTGAACGAGAAGGCGGACGCGAATTTCACCTTGCGGATGAGGTCGAGCGTGTCCTCGAAATCCTCCTCGGTCTCGCCGGGGAAGCCGACGATGAAATCCGACGAGAGCGCGATGTCGGGCCGCGCTTCGCGCACGCGCGCGATGATGTCGAAATATTCGCCGCGGCCGTGCTTGCGGTTCATCGCCTTGAGAATGCGGTCGGAGCCCGACTGCACCGGCAGATGCAGGAACGGCATCAGCTTGGCTATGTCGCGATGCGCGGCGATGAGATCGTCGCTCATGTCGCGCGGATGGCTCGTCGTATAGCGGATGCGCTCGATGCCGCGCACTTCGGCGACGCGCTCGAACAGTTGCGCCAGCGTCCACGGCATGTTGTCCGGCCCGTCGCCGTGATAGGCATTGACGTTCTGGCCGATGAGCGTGACTTCCGCGACGCCCGCCGCCGCGAGGTTCTCGACCTCGGCGACGATCTTGTGCACCGGCCGCGAGAGTTCATTGCCGCGCGTGTAAGGCACGACGCAGAACGTGCAGAACTTGTCGCAGCCTTCCTGCACGGTGACGAAGGCCGTGACGCCGCGCGCGCGGATATTCTTGCGCGCCGGCGGCGCGAGATGATCGAACTTGTCCTCGACCGGAAATTCGGTATCGACCGCCGTCTCGCCCTTGGCGGCCAGCGCGGGCAGGCGGTGAATGTTCTGCGGGCCGACGACGAGATCGACGTAAGGCGCGCGGCGGCGGATTTCCTCGCCTTCGGCCTGCGCCACGCAGCCGGCGACGGTCACCGTCATGCGGCGCCCGTCCTGTTCGGCGGCTTCCTTCATCAGCCGGTAGCGGCCGAGGTCGGAATAGACTTTTTCCGTCGCCTTCTCGCGAATGTTGCAGGTGTTCAGCACCACGAGATCGGCGTCTTCGGGCCGGTCGGTCTCGACATAGCCCTCGCGCGCCATGGCGTCCGCCATGCGCTGGGAGTCGTAGACGTTCATCTGGCAGCCGAACGACTTGATGAATAGCTTGCGGGGTCCGCTCATCGCGCCTTTGTTGCCCGCCCGGCCGCTTCAATCGCGGCTGGCCCTGGGCCTTTTCGCTCGTGCGGTATTACTACCGGGATTTGGCCGGCAAGGAAACGGCCGTGGCCGAAATTGCCAAGTCATTGTGAAGTATAGCGATTTCAGGCCGGGCGAGGCGCGCGGCGGCGGTCATGCGCCGCACCGACTGCTCGAGCGACTTCGCGATGCTCTTCCGGTCCATCTCCGGCGTCACGACGATGGCCTGCCCGAAGGTCACGACGGCGTCGATGCCGCCCATCCGGACCACCCGGCCGATGTGTTTGATGATGCTGGTATCGCCGAACCAGGCGGCGACCGGGCGGTGCTGGCGGCCCATCGGCAGGCCCTGCAACCGGGTGTAGGCGATCGAGACCGGCTGCAAGTAGCCGTTCTCGCCGGGGCCGACGGTCATGCTCATCGCGCCCAAGAGCGCCGAGCGGAACGGCAGCACGCGGTTGCCGTCGCCGGTGGTGCCTTCGCCGTAGAGCACGACGGGATCGCCGTTGGTCAGCCGGGTCGAAATTTCCTGCGTCACCGCGCCGGTCTTGTGCCGCCGCTCGCGATCGACGAACACCGAGCGCTGCAACTTGGCGAGGAGGCCGAACACCGGCCAGCTCGCGATTTCCTTCTTGGCGATGAAGACCACCGGCGTCGTCGCCGAGAGGATCAGGTGGTCGAGCCAGGACGAGTGATTGGCGACGAACAGGAGCGGGCGGTCTTTCGTCGGCGCGCCGCGCACCTCGACGCGCACGCCGAACAGCTTGAGGCACAGCCGGTGGTAATACATCGGAATCAGGCGCAGCGTCGGCAGGCCGAGCTTGATCGACAGCCATTGCAGCGGAATGCCGATCAGGGTCGCGAGCACGAGGCCCGCCGCGATGAAGACCGTGCGGATCATGTCAGGGCTTTTTCTTGTCGCCGTCGAGCGGCAGCGCGTAAAGCTCGAGCCGGTGGCCGACGAGCCTGAAGCCGAGCTTGCGCGCGACCTCGATCTGCAGCTTCTCGATTTCTTCCGAGCGGAATTCGATCACCTTGCCGGTGCGCAGATTGATGAGGTGATCGTGGTGCTCCTCCGGCGCCTGCTCGTAGCGCGAGCGGCCGTCGCCAAAATCGTGCTTCTCGATGATGCCGGCATCCTCGAACAGCTTCATGGTGCGGTAGACCGTCGACATCGAAATCTTGTCGTCGATGACAGAAGCGCGCTTGTAGAGTTCTTCGACATCGGGATGATCGCGCGACGAATCCAGGACGCGCGCGATGACGCGGCGCTGCTCGGTCATGCGCATGCCGCTTTTCACGCAGGCGTCCTCGACGGAAGTGGCCGCCGGATGGGATTTCGAACCGCTCACAAGCAATCCTTTGTTGCGGGACCGATTTTAGTCGCCGCGGTTCGCGAGGGCAACGCGCCAGTCAATGGGTATTGATTCACGCCAGTTCGCGCCGCAGGATGAGCGCCGAAACGGCGCCGCGCCCGCCGGTAGCGGAAGTGCCGTGCGGATAATAACCCGGCCGCTTGCCGACTTCGCGAAAGCCCGCTTTCGCATAAAGGCGCAGCGCGGGCGCATTGTCCTCGCCGACCTCGAGAAACATTTTGGCGGCGCCGCGCGCGGCGACGCGCGCAAGATGCTGGCGCAAAAGATCGCCGGCGAGCCCCCGGCCGCGCGCCTTCAGCGCAACCGCGACGCTCAGGATTTCCGCTTCGTCGGCGGCGACCCGCGACATGATGAAAGCGAGCGCCGCGCCGCGCCCGCCGTTGCCGCGCGTGACATGGCCGATCACCGAGGGGTCGAGCAGCAGCCGCTCCATCTCGCTTTCGCTCCAGCCAACCGGGAACGATTGCGCGTGAAGCGCGGCGCATTCGCGCGCATCGCGCGGGCGCGCTTCGGCGATGGCGGGAGAAGGGCGCTGAAACAGGCGGGCGAAAAAGCCGCTCATTGCCGGGCGATGCGGCCCGCGGTCTGCGGCTGCGCGTCGGGAAGCTTGAGATAAAGCGGCTTGGGCAGTGCGCGCTCGGGGTCGGCGACGGCCGCGATGCGCGCGACCCAGACGATGTCGGGCGCGGTGCGCTGCTCGACGAGCACGGGCTGCGGAAGTTTCGGCGGCCAGTGGGCGGCCAGCATGTCGGCGGCATTGCCGACGATGCGCACCGGGCCGAGCGCGACGGCGCGCACCGTTTCGCGCAGGCCCGCGGCGCGCGCGGTCACCAGCGTGCGGCCGCCGGCGCCGACCATCTGCATATAGAGATTGCCGTGCTTGGCATCGATCGCGGCGACGACCGGGATCGCCTGATCCTGCGTCATCAGCGGCGCGATGAAGGCGGCGAGCGTCGAGATGCCGACGACGGGCTTTTTCGTCACGAGGCCGAAGCCGCGCGCCGCCGAAAGACCGACGCGCAGGCCGGTGAAACTGCCGGGGCCGATCGTCACGGCGAAGCGGTCGATGTGCTCGAAGCGCGCGTCGGCTTTCTTCATGACGCTGTCGATGATCGGCAGCAGTTGTTCGGCATGGCCGCGGCCGATCTCGCGCGATTCGAAGCCGAGCACGCTGTCGTCGATCGTCTCGATCAACGCGGCAGAGCAGGCGTCGAGCGCCGTGTCGATCGCGAGAATACGCATGGGTTACGCGCGGGGTGCCGTCAGACCGGGCGGACTTCGGTCACGTCCGGCACGAAGTGGCGCAGCAGATTCTCGATGCCGTTCTTGAGCGTCGCGGTGGAAGACGGGCAGCCCGAGCAGGCGCCCTTCATGTTGAGGAACACGACGCCGTTGACGTAGCCGCGAAAGGTAATGTCGCCGCCGTCATTGGCGACCGCCGGGCGCACGCGCGTCTCGAGCAGATCCTTGATCGTCGCGACGATTTCGGCGTCGTTCTTGTCGAAGAATTCGTCTTCCTCGTCGCTGTGCGGAACGCCAGCGGCGTCCTTGGCGACGATCGGCTCGTTGGCGAGGAAGTGTTCCATCACCGCGCCGAGGATCGCGGGCTTGAGGTGGTTCCAGTCGCCGTCCTGCTTGGTGACGGCGATGAAGTCCTGGCCGAGCATGACCGCCGAGACGCCGGGCACCGCGAACAGGCGCTGGGCGAGCGGCGAGCGCGCGGCCGATTCGGCGCTGCGCATCTCCAGCGTGCCGCTTTCCAGCACCGGGCGGCCCGGCAGGAACTTCAGCGTCGCGGGGTTCGGGGTCGTTTCGGTCTGGATGAACATGGGATGCCTCCCGTCTCGGCTCTTTAACGTGGTCGCCTTTATGTAAGCCCTTCGCGCCGGTTGCGGAAGGGCGGCGGCATAAGCCTTTAAGGCATGGGTTTTTGGCAAAAAGCCCGCCAGCCCGGGGGCTCAGGCGAGCGCGTCGAGCTCTTCGTCCGACAGGCTGCCCGGCACGATGGTGATCGGGATCGGAAAGGTGCTCGATCCGGAGCCGGCCAGCGAAGTAACGAGCGGGCCAGGGCCCTCGTTGCCGCTCGCGGCGGCGAGCACCAAAATGGCGACGTCCTCGTCCTCGTCGATCACTTTCAACACTTCGTCGGCCTTGTTGCCCTCGCGCACGACGCGCTCGGGCTCGATACCGGCAAGATTTTTTGCCCGCGCGGCATAATGATCGAGCAGCTTCTCGGCCTCCTCATGCGCTTCCTGGCGCATCAGGTCGCCGACGCCGAGCCATTGCTGGTTGGAATCGCCGATCGCCACCACCGCGAGCATCACCACATTACTGTTGGTGCGCGCCGCGCGGCGGCTCGCGTAATAAACCGCGCGATCGCATTCGGGGCTGTCGTCGATCACCACCAGGAAGTTGCGCTGGTGGCCGGGTTCGAAACTCTTGCGCTTGACGCGGCTCATGAGGTGATTCCGGTGAGCGCCAATGCTGCCATGTGAAGCGCGCCCGGCACAAGATGCGCTTCGGCGCCGGAAATAAAACGAAAGATCGAAGTTCAGCTGCGCACGAAACCGACGATGTCCTTGACCGATTTCATCGTTTCCGCCGCGAGCATGCGGGCGCGCGCCGACCCGTCGGCGAGAACGCTGTCGATATAGGCGGCATCCTGCGTGAGGCGCTTCATCTCGGCGCCGATCGGCCCGAGCTTCTCGACCGAGAGTTGCGTCAAGGCTTCCTTGAAGCGCGAGAACTGCGCGCCGCCGAATTCCTGGAGCACGCCCTCAGGCGTCTTGCCGGACAGCGCGGCATAAATGCCGACGAGATTGTCGGCTTCGGGCCGCGCTTCGAGTTCCTTCACATCGGACGGCAGCGGGTGCGGATCGGTTCGCGCCTTGCGGAATTTCTGCGCGATGGTGTCGGCGTCGTCGGTGAGATTGATGCGCGAATAATCCGAAGGATCCGATTTCGACATCTTCTTGGTGCCGTCGCGGAGCGACATCACGCGGGTCGCCGGGCCCGCGATCAGGGGCTCGGGCAGCGGGAAGAAGATGTCGCCAAAACCGTTCGCGCGGATGGATTCGGCATAGTCGTTGTTGAACTTCTGCGCGATGTCGCGCGCAAGCTCCAGATGCTGCTTCTGATCCTCGCCGACCGGCACATGCGTCGCCCGATACACCAGAATGTCGGCCGCCATCAGGTTCGGATAGGCGTAAAGCCCCACGGAAGCATTCTCCCGATCCTTGCCGGCCTTTTCCTTGAACTGCGTCATGCGGTTGAGCCAGCCGAGGCGCGCGACGCAATTCAGCACCCAGGCCAGCTCGGCGTGCTCGGCGACCTGGCTCTGGTTGAAGATGATGTTTTTCTTCGGATCGACACCCGATGCGATGAAGGCCGCCGTCACCTCGCGCGTCGTGCGCTTGAGCTCGCTGGGCTCCTGCCAGACCGTGATCGCGTGCATATCGACGACGCAATAGATGCATTCGTACTTGTGCTGGAGCGCCACGAATTTGGTGATGGCGCCGAGATAATTCCCGAGGGTGAGGTTGCCGGTCGGCTGCACCCCGGAAAACACGCGTTCTTTGAAGGCAGACATTTTCGCTGTTCCGAAATTTGCGCCGGTCATGCCACGGGAAAGCGGGCAGGAGCAAGGGCGTAAAACCGCGCGGCTTGCAGGAATGGGCCTGCCTTGCTACCGCCACGCGGCCACGGGGAGATTTTGCATGGTTAACATCCGCCACGACGTCATCGGCATCGGCAACGCGATCGTCGATGTCATCGCCCGCGCCGACGACGATTTTCTCGTCCGTCACCAAATGGCGAAAGGCGGCATGAGCCTGATCGACGAAGCGCGCGCCGAGGCGATCTACAAGGCGATGGGCCCGGCGCGGGAAATCTCCGGCGGCTCGGCGGCGAACACCATCGCCGGTGTCGCCTCGTTCGGCGGCCGCGCCGCTTTTATCGGCACGGTGAAGAACGACGTCCTCGGCGGCGTCTTTGCCCATGATATCCGCGCGGCGGGCGTTTCCTTCGACGTGCCGGCCTTCGAGACCGGCCCCTCAACCGCGCGCTCTTATATTCTGGTGACGCCTGACGGCGAGCGCACCATGAATACTTATCTGGGTGCCGCGCAGCTTCTCTCCGCCGCCGAAATAAAAGAGAGCGAAATCGCCGCCGCGAAAATTCTCTACATGGAAGGCTATCTGTGGGATCCGCAGAACGCCAAGGACGCTTTTCTGAAGGCGGCGAAGATCGCGCATCAGCACGATCGCATCGTTGCACTCACGCTCTCCGATGCTTTTTGCGTCGATCGCTATCGCCGCGAATTTCTGGGGCTCATCAAGGGCGGCACCGTCGATCTTCTGTTCGCCAACGAAGCCGAACTGAAGAGCCTGTACGAGACCGGCGATTTCGACGCCGCGCTTCTCGAATTGCGGCGCGACGCCAAATTCGCCGCCGTCACCCGCAGCGAAAAGGGCGCGGTCGTTATCTCCAAAGAAGAAGTGACGGCGGTGCCGGTGTTTCCGGTCGAAACCGTCGCCGATACCACCGGCGCGGGCGATCTTTTTGCCGCCGGTTTTCTCTACGGTTTTGCGCGCGATCTCTCGCACGAAACCTCGGCGCGGCTCGGTGCCTTGGCCGCCGCCGAAGTCATCTCGCATCTCGGCGCGCGGCCCGAGAAGAACCTCGCGGATCTCGCCAAAGAGAACGGACTGCTTTGATTCCTCCCCGGTCGCGCTTCGCGCGTCCGGGGTAACGGCGTGAGCGGTTACCCGCTGATATTGAACGCCGCGAGCGCCGCCATGTTCACGAGATCCGTGTCCTTCGCGGAGAGCGGCACGATCTGCACCGAGCGGTCGAAGCCGACGAGCAGCGGGCCGATCACCGTCGCGCCGCCCAGTTCCTGCAGCATCTTGGTCGAGATCGATGCCGAGTGGAACGCCGGCATGATCAGGACGTTCGCGGTGTCCGTCAGCCGGTTGAACGGGAAGGTGTGGCCAAGCCCGGGATTGAGCGCGACGTCGGCGCCCATTTCGCCGTCAACCTCGAAGTCAACGCCGCGCTCATGCAGGATACGAACGGCTTCCTGAACGTGCGAAGCGCGCTCGCCCTTCGGATTGCCGAAGGTGGAGAACGCCAGCATCGCGACGCGCGGCTCGAAGCCGAGGCGGCGGGCGACCCCTGCCGCTTCGATCGCGATATCGACGAGCTGCCCCGCCGTCGGCAGTTCGGTGACCGCCGTGTCGGCGACGAGCACCGTTTTGCCGCGCGCCAGCACCAGTGAAACGCCCATTACGCGGTGGCCCGGCTTCGGATCGATGACGCGCGAGACGTCCTCGAGCACGCCCGAATAATTGCGCGTGACGCCCGACACCATGGCGTCGGCATCGCCCATCGCCACCATGCAGGCGGCGAAGTGGTTACGGTCGTTGTTCACGAGCCGCTGCACGTCGCGATAAAGAAAGCCCTTTCGCTGCAGGCGCTCGTAAAGGTAGTTGGCGTATTCGGTGTTGCGCTTCGAGAGCGCGGCGTTGTGAATCTCGATGCCGCTATGAAGATCGACACCGGCGCTCGCCGCCGCCTGCCGCACGCGATCCTCGCGCCCGACGAGAATGGGAGCGCCGAGGCCCTGCTGGACGAAGACCGCCGCCGCGCGAACGACCTGCTCCTCCTCGCCTTCGGCGAAGACGACGCGCTTCGGCTGGCGCTTGATGCGCTCGAACACGCGCGACAGCACGCCCGCGACCGGATCGCGCCGGGTGCGAAGCTGCTCGACATAGGCGTTCATGTCGACGATGGGCTTTCTGGCAACGCCCGAATCCATCGCCGCTTTCGCGACCGCCGGCGGCACTGCGAAGATCAGCCGCGGGTCGAACGGCACGGGGATGATGTAGTCCGCGCCGTATTTCGGCCGCGAGCCGTAAGCGGCCGCGACTTCATCGGGGACGTCCTCGCGCGCAAGCTCCGCGAGCGCGTGGGCCGCCGCGATTTTCATTTCCATGTTGATCGTCGAAGCGCGCACATCGAGCGCGCCGCGGAAAATATAGGGAAAGCCGAGGACGTTATTGATCTGGTTCGGATAGTCCGAGCGCCCCGTCGCCATGATGGCGTCCTCGCGAATCTCGGCGACTTCCTCGACGGTGATTTCCGGGTCGGGGTTCGCCATCGCGAAAATGATCGGGTTCGGCGCCATCGACTTGATCATCTCGCGGGTGAAGGCGCCCTTTTGCGAAAGACCGAACAGGATGTCCGCGCCTTGCACGGCGTCGGCGAGCGTGCGCGCCTTGGTGTCGGCGGCATGCGCCGACTTCCACTGATTCATGCCTTCGGTGCGGCCCTTGTAGACGACGCCCTTGGTGTCGCACAGGATGACGTTGTTCGGCTGCATGCCGAGCGCCTTCAAAAGCTCGACGCAGGCGATGCCCGCCGCGCCCGCGCCGTTCACGACGAGCTTCGCCGTCTTGATGTCGCGGCCGGTGAGCTTCAGCGCATTGATGAGACCTGCGGTCGCGATGATCGCGGTGCCGTGCTGGTCGTCATGGAAAACCGGGATGTCGAGAAGCTCGCGCAGGCGCTGCTCGATGATGAAGCATTCCGGCGCCTTGATGTCCTCGAGATTGATGCCGCCGAAGGTCTGGCCGAGAAAGCGCACGCAATTGATGAATTCGTCCGGGTTTTCGGTGTTCACTTCGAGATCGAAGCCGTCGATATCGGCAAAGCGCTTGAAGAGAACGGCCTTGCCTTCCATCACGGGCTTGGCGGCGAGCGCGCCGCGATTGCCGAGACCGAGAATGGCGGTGCCGTTGGTGATGACGCCGACGAGATTGCCCTTCACCGTGTAATCGTAGGCACGGCTCGGATCTTCGGCGATCGCGAGCACGGGAACGGCGACGCCCGGCGAATAGGCAAGCGACAGGTCGCGCTGCGTCGCCATCGGCTTCGTCGCGATCACTTCAAGCTTGCCGGGGCGGCCGACGGCATGGAATTGCAGCGCCTCTTGGTCGGTGAAGGTCGGACGGGGCGCGCGTTTCTTTTTCGGAGCGTCAGCTTTCATCGTAGGTTCCTGTACTCGATCCACATGACTTATAGGCGAATAGGGGCGCTCTTATACCTCTCCGCTGCCCACAGGAACACCTCCGCCCGCGATGAAAGAAAGGCATCCTTCTGCTAGTTTCGGGGCCATGCACGGGGAAGTGGCACGGCAGGATATGGCTCAGGCGGGCGCGGAAATGCGCGTCACGCCGATGATGGAACAATACATCGAGATCAAGACCGCCAATCCGAACTCTCTGCTGTTCTACCGGATGGGCGATTTTTACGAATTGTTCTTCGACGATGCCGAAATCGCCTCGCGCGCGCTTGGCATCGTGCTGACCAAACGCGGCAAGCATCTCGGCCGCGACATCCCGATGTGCGGCGTGCCGGTCGAGAAAGCCGACGAATATCTCCATCGCCTGATCGCGTGCGGCCATCGCGTCGCGGTCTGCGAGCAGGTCGAGGATCCGGCCGAAGCGAAGAAGCGCGGCGGCAAATCGGTCGTGAAACGCGACGTCGTCCGCCTCGTGACGCCCGGAACGCTGACCGAGGATTCGCTGCTCGAAGCCAGGAAGAACAACTGGCTGCTGGCCGTTTCGCGCGGGCGGCCCTTGAGCGACGGCGAGCCCGCTTACGGCCTTGCCTGGCTCGATATTTCGACCGGCGAATTCCGCGTCATGGAAACCGATGGCGTTCGCCTCGCGGCCGAGATTGCCCGTCTATCGCCGGGCGAAATCATCGTCACCGACGCGCTGCATGACGATCCGGCGCTGCGCGGCTACTGGCGCTCGCTGAATGCCGTAACTCCGGTGACGAAAGATGTTTTCGACTTTGCCAGCGCCGAGCGGCGGCTCGCCGGCTTCTTTGGCGTCGCGACCGCCGAATCCTTCGGTGCGTTCTCGCGTCTTGAACTGGCGGCGGCCGCTGCGGCCGTCACTTACGTCGAGCGCACGCAGTTCGGCAAGAAGCCCAATCTTTCGCCGCCGTCGCGCGAGGCGGCAAGCTCCGTCCTGATGATCGACGCCGCGACGCGCGCCAATCTCGAACTTGTGCGCACGCTGGGCGGCGATTCTGGCGGCAGCCTGCTCTCGGTGATCGATCGCACCAAAACGACCGGCGGCGCGCGGCTTCTGGCGCGGCGGCTCGCGAGCCCGCTCGTCGAGCCCGATGCGATCAATGCGCGGCTCGATCTCGTCGA
>Ga0182740_1000950_pt1 | contig 21994 bp, 17 predicted proteins | sample eDN5th37CKraftBY_FD_128872 | JGI IMG/M metagenome (GOLD analysis project Ga0182740, IMG submission 128872) | Enriched backyard soil microbial communities from Emeryville, California, USA - eDNA 5th pass 37_C Kraft BY (version 2) (version 2) | ecosystem: Environmental > Terrestrial > Soil >...
GCGCTGCGGTCTTGCATCGGGACGATCAACCTGACACTGCAAAATGGCGATGGGGGCTCGCAAGAGCAATGCCCCGGACCGCGCTGCGCACAGGGCGTGCCGGATCGGGCAAGTCATCCCGCTGGAGCAAGCCACATGCAGGGTTTTCCCGCGCCCAACCGGTCCGGCCCGACAACTGCGACCTTCCGACACAGGCTGCCGATGGGGACAGACGCCGTGAGGGCTGTCCTCTCCGCCGTCCGCGCAGCCGGGCTGGCGGGCGCGGTGCTGGCGGCTCCCGCCGTCGCACAGGGACAAATCGCGCCGGCGGCGCCAGCCATCGAGAACAGCCGCGGCGGGGCCGCCGTACAGCCGGCGCAGCAGCCGACCTTCCCCTCCGGATCGCGGATCGGCATCGTGCCGCCGCAGGGGATGACGCCGAGCCGGGCCTTTCTCGGCTTCGAGGATGCCACGCTGCATGTGACACTGGAGATCAGCGAACTGGCGCCGCAGAGCTATTCGCAGGTGGCGCGGCAGTTCACGCCGGAAATGCTCGCGCTGCACGGCACGGAGATCCTCGTGCAGGAGAACGTCACCCTGCGCGACGGCAGCGGCCTGCTCATCGCTGGCCGGCCTACCGGCGGCGCGCCCCCGGTGACGCGCTGGTCGATGCTCGCCCATCTCGGCGAGGTCATTGCCGTGGTCACGCTGCTGGTGCCGGACACGGCCCGCGAAGCCTATCCCGAGGCCGCCATCCGCCGGACCTTCGAGACCCTCGCCGCCCGCGGGCGGCCCTCGGACGAGGAAATGCTGAGCCTGCTGCCGTTCCGGCTCGGAGAGCTTGCCGGCTTCCGCATCCTGCGGGCGCGGCCGGACGGCACGGTGATGCTCACCTCGGGCCCGGCCGACACCCCGCTGCCGATCCAGCAGCCGTTCCTGCTCGTCGCGCTGCGGGGCGGGGAGACGCCGTCCGCGGACGAACGCGAAACCGCCGCGCGGCGCGCGCTCGGGCAGATCATGGGGCTCGACCGGGTCACGGTCACGGACACCGGACCGGTCCGCTTCGCCAACCGGCAGGGCCACGAAATCCGGGGGCAGACACGGGACATGAAGGAGGGCACGCCGCTTTCGCTGGTCCACTGGATCGCCTTCGGTCCGAACATGCACCTTCAGCTTTACGGGATCGCGCGCACCGACGAGTGGGACGCCGTCCTGCCGCGCATGCGCGCCATCCGCGACGGCATCCAGCCGAAATAGGCGGCCGTTTCGCGGCCCGGTGCGGCATTGGCACCGGTCGCGGCAGCGGCTATCTCTGGCGTCATGCTGCCGCTGTCCGTCCTCGACCTGTCGCCCGTCTCGTCCGGCTCCACCGGCGCGGACGCGCTCCGCAACTCGCTGGCGCTGGCCCGCGCGGCGGACGGCCTCGGCTATACCCGCTACTGGGTGGCCGAACACCACAACCTGCCGTCCATCGCCAGTTCCGCGCCGGAGATCATGATCGGCCAGATCGCGGCCGCGACGCGGCACATGCGGGTCGGCTCCGGCGGCGTGATGCTGCCGAACCATGCGCCGCTGATGGTGGCGGAACGCTTCAAGGTGCTGGAGGCGTTGTTTCCCGGCCGCATCGACCTCGGCCTCGGCCGCGCGCCCGGCACCGACCAGGTCACCTCCTATGCGCTGCGGCGGCGTCAGAACATCACCGAGGAGGACGACTTCCTCGACCGTTTCCGCGAATTGCTCCTGTTCGAGCAGCGCGGCTTTCCGGACGGCCATCCCTTCAGCAAGATCGCGCCGATGCCGGCGGACGTGCCGCTGCCGCCGATCTGGCTGCTCGGCTCCAGCGGTTACAGCGCCCGCCTCGCCGCGCAGATCGGCGCGGGCTTTTCCTTCGCCCACCACTTCGCCAGCCACGACGCGCTCGATGCGATGCTGGCCTATCGCGATACGTTCAAGCCGTCCGGCCAGCTCGACAAGCCCCATGCGATCCTCGCCGTGCATGTCGTCGCCGCCGATACCGACGCGGAGGCCGAACGGATTGCCTCCAGCGTGGACCTGAATTTCGTGCGCCGGGCCAAGGGCGAATTCGCACCCATCGCCTCGCCACAGGAAGCCCTGGCCTATGATTATTCGCCGGCGGATCGCACCCGCATCGCGGACGGGCGGCGGCGGCTCATGGTCGGCGCGATGGACACGATCAAGGCGCGGCTGCTGCCGCTGGTGGAGGAAACCAAAGCGGACGAGGTGATGATCACGACGCTGGTTCACGACCCCGCCGCGCGCATCCGCTCCTACGAACTGCTGGCGGAGGGCTTCGGCCTGACGAAGCGAGCCCCCGCCGAGGCCGCCGAATGATCCCGCGTCCCCTCCGCGCCGCCCTGGCCATCTCCGCCCTCGCCGCCATGCTGCAAGGCTGCGCCGGAATGCGCGAGCCGATCGACAATATCGCGCCGCTCGCCTTCGGCCTGACCGAGGCCGAAACCGCCGCGGCGCTGGGCGCGCCGCTGGTGCTGGTGGCGGGCCAGCCGGGCCGCACCGCAGAATATCGCGTCGACCGCGGCACAGGCATCGGCCCGCTCTCGCCCGCCGTCACGCGCGTTTCCCTCCAGTTCCGCAACGGCCGCCTCACCGGATGGAAACGCCAGTGGCAACGGACCGCCGTGCGCCTGCCCTGATCCTTACCCGGCTGCCGCCACAGGTGGCACTTCCCGTGAGGATGGCGTAGAAGGCTCCTGCTTTCTCACCGGACGGGAGGATACCCTTGGGCAAGAACATCACACTGACCGCCTCGGACAATTTCACGCTCGGCGCCTATCGCGCCGATCCTGCCGGCACGCCCAAGGGCGGCCTGGTGGTGATCCAGGAAATCTTCGGCGTGAACCACCACATCCGCGCCGTGACGGACCGCCTCGCGGAAGAAGGCTATGTCGCCATCGCGCCGCAGATCTTCGACCGCATCAGCCCCAATTTCGAAAGCGGCTATACGCCGGACGAGATCGCGGAAGCGCGCAAATATATCGCCAATCCGGACTGGGAGGCGATGCTGCGTGACATCGATGCCACGATCAAGGAACTGAAGGATGTCGGCCCGGTCGGCATCACCGGCTTCTGCCTCGGCGGCACCATGTCCTTCCTGGCCGCCTGCCGCTCCAGCGGCCTGTCAGCGGCTGTGGGCTATTACGGCGGCGCGGCGGTGACATTCGCCGACGAAACGCCGAAATGCCCGGTCATGCTGCATTTCGGCGAGACCGATCATTCGATCCCGCTCACCGATGTCGAGACCATCCGGCAGAAGCGGCCTGAGGTCGAGATTCATGTCTACAAGGATGCCGGCCACGGCTTCCACTGCGACGAGCGCGCCAGCTTCCACAAGGACAGCCGCGACATCGCCTGGAAGCGCACGATGGACTTCTTCGCCAAGCATATGAAGAAGTAACCCCGCGTCACGGCGTCACACAAAAGGCCGGTCCTTGCGACCGGCCTTTTTTTCATACGCAGCCCCGCAAAGATCAGGCCGCCACGCCGGTCCCGATCGGGCAGGAAACGCCGGTGCCGCCGACGCCGCAATAGCCGTTTGGATTCTTCGCCAGATACTGCTGGTGATAGTCCTCGGCGTAATAAAACGGCGGCGCCTCGCGGGTTTCCGTGGTGACCGGGTCAAACCCCCGCGCGGCCAGCGCCTTTTCGTAGACCGCCTTCGAGGCTTCGGCCGCCTGCCGCTGGCTCTCGTTGAACACATAGATGCCGGAGCGGTATTGCGTGCCGGCATCGTTGCCCTGGCGCATTCCCTGGGTCGGATCGTGCCCCTCCCAGAAGGTCTTGAGCAACTGCTCGTAGGAGATCTTTTTCGGATCGAACGCCACCAGCACCACTTCGTTGTGGCCGGTGCGGCCGCTGCACACCTCCTCATAGGTGGCATTCGGCGTGTGGCCGCCGGCATAGCCGACCGCCGTCATCTCGATGCCGTCGCCGAGCTGCCAGAATTTCCGCTCCACACCCCAGAAACAGCCCATGCCGAACATCGCCAGTTCGGTTCCGTCCGGAAACGGGCCTTTGAGATCGCGGCCGTTCACGAAATGACGCCGCGCCGTGGGAATCGGATCGGCCCGGCCCGGCAAAGCCTCGTCCACCGTCGGCATGTCATAGGCTTTCTTGAAGAAGAACATGCGCGCACCTCCGCTGGTCAATCGTCGTGCTGATCTGTCGTCATATGGGAAGTGTAAAGCCCGCCCGCATCCTCGCGCCAGCCGCCATTGCCTCGTTTCAGCTCCGGGCATAGCCGATCAGCGGCCGGGGCTTGCGGCCCAGCAGCAGAAACAGAACGCCGAGCACCCCCAGAACGGCCCAGACCGGCGCGCGCAGCACCGTGAGCGCCACGGGGTCCCACAGCCAGGGCCAGCCCGATCCCGCGATCAGCCCCTGAAGGTCCTGAAGGCTGGCCGCATGGACCGTGTTCCAGAAGGCATCGACGCGGGTGACCACGAGAATCCGGTCCGCGATCCACTTCATGCCGTCATAGACGCCGAAGATAAAGGCGGCTGCGACCAGCAGAAGGCCGAGGCTGCGGAACAGGAAACGGATCATGATGCGCAGTCTCTCACTTCGGTCGGACGAAGGCATGCCAGCCATGCAGAACCGGCCGGCGCGGCGCCTGCCCCGTGAATACGGCGTCCCGCGCCTGCCAGCAGCCCATTCTTTCAAGGCGGAGATATGACAAAGCCGGCGCCAAGCTTGAGCCGGGCTATTCCCGCCGCTAACGTTTTCCCAAAGTCCGCAAAGCGGACAAACTGCCAGATCACACCGTCCAGGGAATTTCTGATGTCCTCCACCGCAGGCGACAAGGGTAAACGGCCCACCATCACCGATCAGGAAGCGCTGCTGTTCCACAGCCACGGCCGGCCCGGCAAGCTGGAGGTGGTCGCGACCAAGCCCATGGCCACCCAGCGAGACCTGTCGCTCGCCTATTCGCCCGGCGTCGCGGTGCCGGTGCTCGCCATCGCGGAGGACGAAAGCAAGGCTTTCGACTATACCGCCAAGGGCAATTTCGTCGCCGTCATCACCAACGGCACCGCCATTCTCGGCCTCGGCAATCTCGGGCCGCTGGCCGCCAAGCCGGTGATGGAAGGCAAATCGGTGCTGTTCAAGCGCTTCGCCGATGTCGATTCCATCGATCTGGAAGTGTCCACCGAGGACGCCGACGAATTCATCAACTGCGTGAAGCTGCTGGGCAAGACCTGGGGCGGGATCAATCTGGAGGACATCAAAGCTCCGGAATGCTTCATCATCGAGCAGCGCCTGCGCGAAATGCTCGATATTCCGGTGTTCCACGACGACCAGCACGGCACGGCCATCATCGCCGCCGCCGGCCTGATCAATGCCCTCGACCTGACCGGGCGCGACATCAGGACCACGAAGCTCGTCTGCAACGGAGCCGGCGCGGCCGGTATCGCCTGCCTGGAACTGCTTCAGGCCATCGGCATGAACCCGGACAACATCACCCTCTGCGACACCAAGGGCGTGATCTATCAGGGTCGCACGGAGGGCATGAACCAGTGGAAGTCGGCCCATGCGGTGAGGACCGACGCACGGACGCTGGATGAGGCGCTCAAGGGCGCGGACGTGTTCTTCGGCCTCTCCGCCAAGGGCGCGGTGACGCAGCAGATGGTGGCCGCCATGGCGGACAAGCCGATCATCTTCGCGATGGCCAATCCGGACCCGGAAATCACGCCGGAGGAAGTCGCTGCGGTGCGCGGCGACGCCATCGTGGCGACCGGCCGCTCGGACTATCCGAACCAGATCAACAACGTTCTCGGCTTTCCCTATATTTTCCGCGGCGCGCTGGACGTGCAAGCCACCACCATCAACATGGAGATGAAGATCGCGGCGGCGCAGGCGCTGGCCGCGCTGGCCCGCGAGGACGTGCCCGACGAGGTCGCCGCCGCCTATGGCGCACGGCCGAAATACGGTCCCGACTATATCATCCCGGTGCCGTTCGATCCGCGGCTGATCTCCTATGTGTCCCCCGCCGTCGCTGAAGCCGCGATGGAAACCGGCGTCGCCCGTCGGCAGATCACCGATTTCGACGAATACCGCCACCAATTGCGGCGCCGTCTCGACCCCGCCGCCGGCGTCCTCAGCCAGGTCTATTCCCGCATTCGCCGCCGCCCGAAGCGGGTGGTGTTCGCGGAAGGCGAGGAGGAGCAGGTGATCCGCGCCGCGGCGAGTTTCGTCAACCAGGGCCTCGGCAGCGCGCTGCTGGTCGGCCGCGAGACCCCCGTGCGCGAAACCGCCGCTGCCCTCGGGATCGAGCTTGGCGGCTCGATCCGGATCATCAACGCGGCGCTGTCCCACCGCAACGCCGCCTATGCCGCCTATCTCTACGAGCGGCTTCAGCGCAAGGGCTACCTCCAGCGCGACGTGCAGCGCCTGATCAATCAGGACCGCAACCACTTCGCCGCCTGCATGGTGGCGGCGGGCGACGCCGACGCCATGGTCACCGGCGTCACCCGCAATTTCTCCCAGGCAATGGAGGATGTGCGCCGCTGCATCGACACCAAGCCGGGGCACCGCGTCATCGGCGCCTCGCTCGTGCTGGCGCGGGGCCGCACGGTGCTGATCGCCGATACCGCGGTTGCCGAAATGCCCGATGCCGAAGGGATCGCCGATATCGCCGTGGAGGCGGCAGGGCTCGCGCGCAACCTCGGCTACGAGCCGCGCCTTGCCCTGCTCGCCTTCTCCACCTTCGGCAATCCGGCGGGCGAGCGCGCCGAGCGGGTCCAGGAAGCCGTCCGCATCCTGGACCGCCGCCGGGTCGGCTTCGAGTATGACGGCGAGATGGCCGCCGATATCGCGCTCAATCCGGACCTGCGGGAGGCCTATCCGTTCTGCCGCCTGTCCGGCCCCGCCAACGTGCTGGTGATGCCGGCGTTCCACTCGGCCTCGATCGCCACCAAAATGCTCCAGGAACTCGGCGGCGCCACCGTCATCGGTCCGCTGCTGGTGGGCCTCGACCGGGAGGTCCAGATCGTGCCCCTCGGCGCCAACGACGCCCAGATCGTCAACATGGCGGCGCTGGCCGCCTTCGGCGTCAGCGGCTGAGGCCGCCCCCGCCGCGCCGCGCGGGTTCCGCCCGCGCGCGCATTGACGCTCGCGCGTCGTCCGACTATAAGCAGCGCCAACTGGCGGCGGGTTTTCCGCCGCCGCTCGCTTTTCAACGCATTCAACAGAATCGCGGACCGCAGATGCGGTCGCGGGACGGGTAGCATGGCCAACACCAAATCCGCCAAGAGCATGGTCCGCAAGATCGAGCGCCGGACCGCGGTGAACAAGGCGCGTCGCTCGCGCATGCGCAGTTCGATCCGCAAGGTCGAGGAAGCCATCGCCGCCGGCGATCGCGCCGCCGCCAGCGAGGCCCTCAAGGCCGCCGAGCCGATCATCATGCGCGCCGCCCAGCGCGGCACGGTGGCGAAGAACGCCGCCAGCCGGAAGGTCTCGCGCCTCACCCATGGCGTCGCCAAGCTCGCACAGTAATCCCGCGCAACCATCGCGGCGATCGCGCTTGAGGCCCGGCAGTCGCCGGGCCTTTTATTTGCTGCGGTCCGTCTTTCTCTGCGAGCGGTGCGGACCACGCGCGGCGGATGCTCGATCCCAAGACGCAAGCCTGCCGGCAGGATCGGCATCGCATCTGCGCCAGGCCGGCACAGCGCCGCCGACGACCCATGGGGGGCTTGCGTGGAAGACGGGCCGCGCATGTTCGATGCTGCCGCCGCAAAGGCCGCATCGCGTCTGTGGGTTGGATGATCGCATCCGGCCAGTCATCCGGCTCATGATCCGGGCTGGTGCGCAAACAGCAGATAAGCGCGGTCCTGCTTCGGCGCGACCATTCCTCACCGCATGTGCGTCATGCACGGCGCAGTCCGCAGGCCGGCTTTCAGAACCTACCGCTGGCTACCTTGAATTTCGAACATGAAATTCGACGACTCCTGAATGCCTTAGGAGGATAGCAGAACCGAGGACCTCGAAAGCGGCGAGCGGATGACGGATCGCTGTCGGTATGACGACAATCGTTGCCGGAGCGTCACGGTTTTGACGCATGCCCTGAGCGTCGGGATTCGTGCCGCAGATTCAAGCGTTTGATGCGAGGCTCCAACAGTTGCTGCGATGCATTAGCGCCACCCGGCAAAATGATTCGCATCGCGCATGGCGTAAAGCCGTTGCACCGGCGCAAGCCGTGTGTATGTTGAAAAGGTCGCTGGCCAACAGCGACTTTCAGTCCAACGCTTGAGGCGGAGCTCATCGATGATGGGGGCATGTCTGTTATGTCCGGCAATGTCCCCTCGCTGCGAAATCGCGGTGAGTTGCGAACTGTTCGATTGGTCAGATGGCTTGCTCCGGTAGCGGCCGTCGCAGCATCTGATCCAATATCAAATAACGAGTCATAACGGCTCCATCGCGAATGCGGCGCGGTGGACAAGGGGGCGCTATGTCTACGAATAAACTGCATTTCGAAATGCACATCGCCGGGATTGCCGGCACTGGCTTCGTCTCGCTTCAGACAGGCCATCATCGTTCCGGTGTTCCCGATTACGGGCTTTTGCAGCGGCAGCAGACCGACATGGCCGGCGCGCGCGTGCAGCCCTGCTTCCGGCGCGGTCCGCCGCCCCCCTTCCAGTGAGGGCGCGCCGGCCGCACGTCGTGCGAGCGCCGGCAAGTCTCTCCTGACCCCGCTTCCATCGCATTCAGAATGCGCACTCCCGTCGTCGTTTCCGGCGCCGGTAGAGAGCGCGTCCGGATGCATCACCGAAACGACAAGAATCGAACGAGAAGAACAATGGATATCCAGCGTCAGGACCAGTGGGACCGCGTCAAGACCCGGCTACGCGCCGAAGTCGGCGAGGATATCTTCACGAGCTGGTTCGCGCGGATGGACCTCGAAGGGCTTGATGACGACACCGTCCGCCTCTCGGTGCCGACGCGGTTTCTCAAGAGCTGGGTGCAGTCCCATTATGTGGACCGCATCCTGTCCTGCTGGCAGCATGAGGAGAACGCCATCGGCCGGATCGAGATTTCGGTCCGCTCCGCGGTGCTCAAGCCGCTGCCGCCCAAGGTCAAGCCCGCAGAGGCGCGCGACGCGCTGCGCGAACGGCCGCTGCCGCCACGCAACGGCGCCGACGCGGCCCATCTGGCCGGCGCCGCCCATGCCCATGACACGCTCGGCGGCTCGCCGCTCGATCCGCGCCTGACCTTCGGCACCTTCATCATCGGCCGCTCCAACACGCTGGCCCATGCCGCCGCCAGGCAGGTGGCGGACGGCCGCCGCGGCGATGCGGTGATGTTCAATCCGCTCTACATCCATGCCGGGGTCGGGCTCGGCAAGACGCATCTGCTGCAATCGCTCGCCTGGACGGGCAATGCCGGCGGCGACCGCAAGGTGCAGTATCTGACCGCCGAGAAGTTCATGTACAGCTTCGTCTCGGCCTTGAAGAACCAGAGCGCCATCGCCTTCAAGGACGCGCTGCGCACCATCGACGTGCTGGTGATCGACGACCTGCAATTCCTTCAGGGCAAATCCACCCAGGCCGAATTCTGCCATACGCTCAATGCGCTGATCGATGCCGGCCGGCAGGTCGTGGTCGCGGCGGACCGGCCGCCGTCCGATCTGGAAAGCCTCGACGAGCGCGTGCGCTCGCGCCTCGCCGGCGGCCTCGTGGTCGAGATCGGCGCGCTGAACGAGGAGTTGCGGCTCGACATTCTCAAGGCCCGCGTCGCCGCGGCCCGGCTGCATCACCCGACCTTCGACGTTCCGGCCCCGGTGCTGGCCTATATCGCGCGCAGCATCACGCACAACGGCCGCGACCTCGAAGGCGCGCTGAACCGGCTGCTGGCCTTCAGCAAGCTCACCGGCCAGCCGGTGACGATGGACATGGCCGAGCGCGAGATGCGCGACCTGATCCGGCCGATGGAACCGCGCCGGGTCAAGATCGAGGACATCCAGCGCGTGGTGGCGCGCCAGTATAACGTCAGCCGGGCGGACCTTCTGTCGTCGCGGCGCACCGCCAATGTGGTGCGCCCGCGCCAGGTCGCGATGTATCTCGCCAAGACGCTGACGCTGCGCTCCCTGCCCGAGATCGGCCGCCGCTTCGGCGGGCGCGACCACACCACCGTGCTCCATGCGGTGCGCAAGATCGAGGGGCTGGTCGGCAACGACACCACGCTGGCCGAGGAGATCGAGGTCCTGAAGCGTCAGCTTCAGGAGTGATCCCCCGGCCGTTCCGGCCGGGCGCCGGGCGCCGGCGGCCCGCGCCGCCGGGATGCGCCGCGTGAAATACTGGCAATCGGCCATCTGCTTGGATAGTGTGGGTAAAGGCTTCCCGGCCTTGCAGAAATCCGCCGTTCACGGCAGGTTGTCCGCCCCTTGAGGCTTCCCCCATGAAGGTCACTGTCGAACGCGCGAATCTGTTGAAGTCGCTGGGCCACGTCCATCGCGTGGTCGAGCGCCGCAACACGATCCCGATCCTCGCCAACGTGCTGGTGCGCGCGGAGGGCGCGGCGCTGTCGTTCAAGGCGACCGATCTCGACCTTGAGGTGACCGAGAGCATCGACGCCGAAGTCGGCCCCGCCGGCTCCACCACCGTGCCGGCGCATATGTTCTACGACATCGTCCGCAAGCTGCCGGACGGCGCGCAGGTCGCGCTGGAAAGCTCCGGCGACCGGGCGCTGCTGACGATCCGCGCCGGCCGCTCGCGCTTCACGCTCCAGACCCTGCCGGAAAGCGACTTCCCCGACCTCGCCGCCGGCGAGACCACCCACAGCTTCAAGGTCACCGCCGCGGACCTCAAGCGGCTGATCGACAAGACCCAGTTCGCGATCTCCACCGAGGAGACGCGCTACTATCTCAACGGCATCTATCTCCATGCCGCCACGGCGGCCGACGGCGCCGCGACGCTGCGCGCGGTCGCGACCGACGGCCATCGCCTCGCTCAGGTGGAACTGCCGCTGCCCGCCGGAGCCGGCGGCATGCCGGGCATCATCATTCCCCGCAAGACCGTGGGCGAGGTCCAGCGCCTGATCGAGGACAACGAGGCCGAAGTCGGCGTCGAACTGTCCCAGGGCAAGATCCGCTTCAATCTCGGCCGCGTGGTGCTGACCTCCAAGCTGATCGACGGCACCTTCCCCGATTACGGCCGCGTCATCCCGACCGGGAACGACAAGGAACTGGTCGTGGACAAGGCCGAGTTCGAGGCCGCCGTGGACCGGGTCTCCACCGTCTCCAGCGAGCGTGGCCGCGCCGTGAAGCTGGCGCTGAACAGCGGCAAGCTGACCCTCTCCGTCACCAATCCGGATTCCGGCAGTGCGACGGAAGAGATCGAGGTCGAATACGGGGCGGACGCCCTCGATATCGGCTTCAACTCCCGCTACCTGCTGGACATCGCGGCCCAGATCGAGGGCGAGGCCGCCGTGCTGAAGCTCGCCGACCCCGGTTCCCCGACCCTCATTCAGGACCGCGAGGCCAAGGGCGCGCTCTACGTGCTGATGCCGATGCGGGTGTGACGATGCCAGCCCCTGCGCTGGAACCGTGAGCGACAAACCGGGGCGCAAGGTCTGATACAACGGAGTTGGGCCGAACCTCGTAAGCCTGGCCGGTAGCCCTCCACATCCGGCAACCCTTCCCGGATGGCGCAGAAGCGCCGACCGGGACCGCGCGCCGGCGGAGCGCATGTCAGCAGCGGACCGGCGGGACAGGCGGAGGCGGGGCTCCCCTCCCTTGCCATCTTATCTTGTGCCGCGCATCGCCCCTCCGTCTCCCGATCCACCATCCCCGAAGTCCCATCCACCACCCTGCCCCTTGGCAGTCCGGCCCGTGCTGGTGCATGACCGGACCACCATGCCGGCCGCCCGCATCCTCCACCTCAGCCTGACGAATGTCCGCAGCTATCGCGCCGCCCGGATCGAGGCCGGCGACGATCTCGTGGTGCTGACCGGGCCGAACGGCGCCGGCAAGACCAACGTGCTGGAAGCCATTTCCTTCCTCGCCCCCGGACGCGGCCTGCGCCGCGCCACCCTCGACGAACTGGCCTTTGCCGAGGGCGACGGGAACTGGGCAGTTTCGGCCGAGATCGAGGGCGCGCTCGGGCTCGCGACTCTCGGCACCGGCATCATCCCGGCGGAAGCCGAAGGCCCTGTGACCGTCCGCAAATGCCGCGTGGACCGGGAGCCGGTCGGCTCCGCCGCCGCCTTTGCCGATCATCTCAAGGTGATCTGGCTGACCCCCGCCATGGACAGCCTGTTCAACGGCCCCGCCAGCGACCGCAGGCGCTTTCTGGACCGCCTCGTGCTCGCCCTTGACGCGGACCACGGCAGCCGCGTCAACGCCCTGGAGCGCTCCTTAAGGGCGCGCAACCGCCTTCTGGAGATGCCCTCTCCGGACCCGAACTGGCTTGCCGCCGCCGAACACGAAACGGCGGAACTCGCCGTGGCCGTCGCCGCCATGCGGGCCGAAGCCGTCGCGCGGCTGCGCGAGGCGCTGGCGGCGCGGCGGGATTCGCCATTTCCCGCCGCCGCCCTGACGCTGGACGGCTGGATGGAAGGCGCGCTGGCCGGCGGGGAACCCGCCATCGCCGTGGAGGATCGCTACCGCGCCGTCCTGCGGGAGAACCGATCGCGCGACACCGCCGCCGGCCGTACGCTGGACGGCCCTCATCTGACCGATCTGAAGGTGCGCTACGCCCCGAAGGACATTCCGGCCACAGACGCCTCCACCGGCGAGCAGAAAGCGCTGCTGATCGGCCTCATCCTCGCCCATGCCGCCCTGATCGCGGACATGACCGGCTTTTCGCCGGTCCTGCTGCTGGACGAGGTGGTGGCCCATCTCGATCCCGGCCGCCGCGACATGCTCTATGGCGAGGTCGCGCGGCTCGGCAGCCAGGTCTGGATGACCGGGGCGGACCCGGCCGCCTTCGCCGGCCTTTCCGGCCGCGCCGCGCTGTTCGACGTCACGCCCGGACAGGCCGTCCGCCGGGCCTGAAGGAAGGTTTCGCAGGGCGGCGCGGAAGCCGCGGTTTTTTGCACCGCGAGACCTTTAAAAATCCTTTTCGGATCAATAGATTAAAGGGGCGTCCGGGGGCCTGTACGGCATCCCGTTTTCATGTCACACAATTCCGATGATTCATTCCGCACGATGAGCGATTCGAAAGCCCTGCCCATGTCCGACTCGTCGGCCGCCACCCCCCTGCCAGACCGTCCGCCCCACGGCGCGACAGAGGATTACGGCGCCGATTCGATCAAGGTGCTGAAGGGGCTGGACGCCGTCCGCAAGCGTCCGGGCATGTATATCGGCGACACCGATGACGGCTCCGGTCTCCACCACATGGTCTATGAGGTGGTGGACAACGCCATCGACGAGGCGCTGGCGGGCTTCGCCAAGGAGGTCTTCGTCGGCCTCAATCCGGACGGCTCGGTGACGGTGCGCGACGACGGCCGCGGCATCCCGACCGGCATCCATGCCGAGGAAGGGGTCTCGGCGGCCGAGGTCATCATGACCCAGCTCCATGCCGGCGGCAAATTCAACAACACCGACGACAACGGCAATGCCTACAAGGTCTCCGGCGGCCTCCATGGCGTCGGCGTCTCGGTCGTCAACGCCCTGTCGTCGCTGCTGCGACTGACGATCTGGCGCGACGGCAGGGAACACATGATGGAATTCCGCCATGGCGTCGCGGTCGCTCCGCTCGCCGTGGTCGGCGCCGCGCATGACAAGCGCGGCACGGAAGTGACCTTCCTGCCGAGCCCGGAAACCTTCACCATGGTGGAGTTCGACTTCGCGACGCTGGAGCACCGGCTGCGCGAACTCGCCTTTCTCAATTCCGGCGTGCGCATCGTGCTGGCGGACATGCGCCATGCCGTCGAGCAGCGGGAAGAGATGTTCTACGAGGGCGGCGTCGAAGCCTTCGTGAAGTATATCGACCGCAACAAGTCCGAGCTGATCGCCGCGCCCATCTTGGTGATGAACGAACGCGACGGCATGACCGTCGAGGCCGCGCTGTGGTGGAACGACAGCTATCACGAGACGGTGCTGTGCTTCACCAACAACATCCACCAGCGCGACGGCGGCACCCATCTCGCCGGCTTCCGCGCCGCGCTGACGCGGCAGGTCACGGCCTATGCCGACGGCATGTCGAAAAAGGAGAAGGTTTCGCTCGCGGGCGACGACTGCCGCGAGGGCCTGACGGCCGTGCTCTCCGTCAAGGTGCCGGACCCGAAATTCTCCTCCCAGACCAAGGACAAGCTGGTCTCCTCGGAAGTGCGGCCGGTCGTGGAGAGCGTGCTGAACGAGGCGCTGGGCGCGTGGTTCGAGGAGCATCCCACTGAAGCGCGCATCATCGTCGGCAAGGTGGTGGAGGCCGCCGCCGCCCGTGAGGCGGCCCGCAAGGCGCGCGAACTCACGCGCCGCAAGGGCGCGCTGGATGTCGCCTCGCTGCCCGGCAAGCTGGCCGACTGCCAGGAGCGCGACCCGGCCAAGTCCGAACTGTTCCTGGTCGAGGGCGACAGCGCCGGCGGCTCTGCCAAGCAGGGCCGCAACCGCGAGTTCCAGGCCGTCCTGCCGCTGCGCGGCAAGATCCTCAATGTCGAGCGCGCCCGCTTCGACAAGATGCTGTCCTCCGCCGAGATCGGCACGCTGATCACGGCGCTTGGCACCGGCATCGGCCGCGAAGAGTTCAACATCGACAAGCTGCGCTATCACAAGATCATCATCATGACCGACGCGGACGTGGACGGCTCCCACATCCGCACGCTGCTGCTGACCTTCTTCTTCCGCCAGATGCCGGAACTGATCGAGCGCGGCCATATCTATATCGCGCAACCGCCGCTCTATAAGGTGAGCCGCGGCAGATCCGAGCAATATATCAAGGACGAACGCGGCCTTGAGGACTATCTCATGGACGCCGGCATCGACGATGCGGTGCTGCGGCTTGCGGGCGGCGAGGAACGCGCCGGCAGCGACCTGCGCCGCGCGGTCGAGGAAGCGCGGATCGTGCGCGGCGTGCTGAACGGCCTGCACAGCCGCTATCACCGCCAGACGGTCGAACAGGCCGCCATCGCCGGCGTGCTCAATCCCCGCGTGGCCGAGAACCCCGAGACCGCCAGCGCAGCCGCGAACGATATCGCCCGACGGCTGGATGTGCTCAGTGAGGAGACCGAGCGCGGCTGGGTCGGAAGCTTCACCGAAGGTGAAGGTTTCCTGTTCGAACGCACCGTGCGCGGCGTGAAGGACGCGACCGCCATCGATCTCGCTCTGCTCGGCTCCGCCGATGCGCGGTGGCTGGACGAATATGCACCCTCGCTCCAGGAAAACTATGCGCGGCCGGGCGTGCTGCGCCGCAAGGACGACGAGACGCCGATCTACGGTCCCATCGGCCTGTTCCAGGCGGTGATGGCCGCAGGCCGCAAGGGCATCTCGCTTCAGCGCTACAAAGGGCTCGGCGAGATGAATCCCGGCCAGCTCTGGGAAACGACGCTGGACACCAACGTGCGCTCGCTGCTCCAGGTCCGCATCAAGGAAGTCGACGAGGCCGACGACATCTTCTCCAAGCTGATGGGCGACACGGTGGAGCCGCGCAAGAACTTCATCCAGGATAACGCCCTCGCCGCCAGCGTGGACGTGTGATCCGGAGCGTCCGATGCCGGACTTCGATTTCGGCGGCGCTGCGCACCGCCGCATGGTCCTGAACATCGCATGACGTAAAAATGGCCGGGACGAACCCGGCCATTTTCAGTCTGAAAGACTGAACACTCTGTCGTTGGTCTCTCTGCCAGCCTGGGCCGGGACGCCCGACTCAATCGTCCTCAAACGGCAGCCCGGCGTAGGATTCCGCGATGGTGGTCTGCGCCGCGCGGGAGCCGCGGATGTAATCCAGTTCGGCAAGCTGCAACTCGCGCTCGAACGGCGTCTGGTTCGGGAAAGGATGCAGCAGCCCGGTCATCATCACGGAATATCGCACGGTCTTCCACACCCGGCGCAGGCAGATTTCCGAATAGCGGTTCAGCCGGTCGCAGGACTTCCTCTTGTAGAAATCGCTGAAGCCGCGCGCCATGACACGGGCGTCCGCCACCGCGAGGTTGAGGCCCTTGGCGCCAGTCGGCGGCACGATATGCACCGCATCACCGGCAAGGAACAGCCGGCCATACTGCATGGGCGAGGCGACGAAGGCGCGCAGCCGCGCGATGTCCTTCTGGAAGATCTCGCCTTCCACGATCTCGGTGCGGCCCTCGTCGAACATGCGGATGTGAAGCTCGTCCCAGAAGCGGGCGTCCGACCAGTCGTCGATATCCTCGTCCGCCGGCACCTGCACATAGAGCCGCGACACCTGCGGCGAGCGGCGGCTGCACAGGGCGAAGCCGCGATCGTGGTTCGAATAGGTCATGTCCTCGATCGGCGGCGAACGCGACAGCACGCCGAACCAGGCGAAATCATAAAGCCGGTCGTAGATCGTGATCTTGTCCTGCGGCACGGATTTGCGCCCGATGCCATGATAGCCGTCACAGCCGGCGACGAAATCGCATTCCAGCGTCTTGTCCTCGCCGTTCTGGCGATAGCGGATCACCGGGCGGTCCCCGTCCAGGCCGTCGATGGCGGTGACCTCGGCCTCGAATTCCAAGGGCTGGCCGGCGTCGAGCCGCGCCGCGATGAGGTCCTTCACGACCTCCTGCTGGCCGTAGATCATCACGCTCTTGCCGGCGAGTTCGGTCAGGCTGAGGTGGATGTTGTGGCCCCGGAAACGCATGTCGAGGCCCTCGTCCACCATGCCCTCACGCATCATGCGCTCATGCAGGCCAAGGTCCTGCATCACCTCCACGGTGCCGCGCTCCAGCACGCCGGCGCGCACCCGCGCCTCCACATAGGCGCGGCTGCGGCTTTCCAGAACCACGCAGTCGATGCCCTCGCGGTGGAGCATATGAGACAGGAACAGCCCGGCCGGACCGGCGCCGATGATCCCAACCTGTGTCCGCATGAAACCTCCGGGGGCACGAACGAATGAGCATTTCCATGCGCCCGTGCCCACTGTCCGTCAAGCGGCGGGCCGACGGGCCGCCCCTGCCCGATCAGGGGATCAGCAACAGGGAGCCGGCCTGACCCCGTTCCTCGATCTCCCGGTGGGCAGCAGCCGCATCCTTCAGGGCGTAGGTCCGGGCAACGTCGATGCGGATCGCACCGCGGGCGACGAGGTCGAACAATTCCGCAGCGGCGGTGCGCATCACCTGCTCGTTGCGGATGTAGCTGCTCAGGCCCGGCCGGGCGACGGTGATGGATTTGGGCGCCAGCAGCAGCAGTTCCAGCGGCGGCACATGACCTGAGGCGTTGCCGTAATTCACCGCGAAGCCGAACGGGCGGACGCATTGCAGGGACTTGATGAAGGTGTCCTTGCCGACGCCGTCATAGACCGTCTGCACGCCCTCGCCGGTGAGCGCCTTCACGGCCTCGACGAAATCCGTCTCCCGATAAAGGATGACATGATCGACGCCATGGGCCCTGGCGATATCCGCCTTCTCCTGCGAGCCTGCGGTGCCGATCACGGTCGCGCCGAGATGCTTGGCCCATTGCGCCAGGATGATGCCGACGCCGCTCGCCGCCGCATGGACCAGGATCGTCTCGCCCGCCTTGGGCGTGCAGATGCGATTGACGATGAGCGAGGCGGTAAAGCCCTTCACCATCATCGCCGCCGCCTGCCGGTCGCTGACCCCCTCCGGAATCGGCACCACGCGCTCGGCCGGCACGTTGCGCAGCTCGACATAAGCGCCGGTATCCTCGAAGAATTCGCCGCGCATGCCGGCGTAGCAGACCCGGTCGCCCACCTTCACGCCGCTCACGCCCGCGCCCACGGCCTCGACGATGCCCGCGGCCTCATTGCCGAGGATCAGCGGCATCTGCGGCTGATGCTTGAGATAGAAGCCGCCGCGCCGCACATTCACATCGGAATAATTGATGCCGATGGCGGTGTGGCGGATCTGGACCTCGTCGGCGGCCGGCGCGGCGACGTCCACATCCTCCCAGACGAAAACCTCCGGGCCGCCGTGGCTGTGGATGCGCATCGCTTTGGTCATATCTCGAAATCCTTATTCGCTGGCGACATCAGGGGGGAAGTGAAGCGGCTGACCATGCCCCATCGGCCGAACGCTCGCGGCACAACCATGACGGCCACCGTATTCCAGCCCGCAACGCGCCATCCGCCTCCTTGTAAACGGCGGATCGCCCCCGTATCAAACGGAATTGACAAAACATCTCCGGAGGAAGGCGCGATGCCGCGCGGCGACAGCTACGACTATATCATCGTCGGCGCGGGCTCGGCCGGCTGCGTGCTGGCCAACCGGCTGAGCGCAGACCCCAGCGTCAAGGTCCTGCTGCTGGAAGCCGGCAAGAACGACCGCCATCTCTGGCTCAAGATTCCGCTGAAATTCCGCGACCTCATGACCGACATGCGGTTCAACTGGGGCTATGACAGCGAGCCGGAACCGCAGCTTGGCAACCGCAGCATCTATATTCCGCGCGGGCGCGTGCTTGGCGGCTCCTCCACCATCAACGGCATGGTCTATGCGCGCGGCCATTCCAGCGACTTCGACCACTGGCGCCAGCTCGGCCTCGCGGGCTGGAGCTATGCGGATGTGCTGCCGTATTTCAAACGCTCCGAGGGCCATGTCGATGGCGACAGCGCCTATCACGGCGGCGACGGGCCGCTGACCGTCTCCAAGGGCGACGGCGACAGCGGCGCGCACCGGGCCTATCGCGACGCCGCCAGGGCCGCCGGCCTGCCGGTGTCGGATGATCTCAACGGCAAGGACGAGGAAGGCATCGGCCAGCCGGCCTACACCATCCGCAACAACCGCCGCGCCTCGACCTCCCGCGTGTTCCTCGCGCCGGTGCTGAAACGCCGGAACCTCACGCTGATCATGGACGCCCATGTGAACCACGTGGTGTTCGAAGGCCAGCGCGCGGTCGGCATCGAATATCGCGTCGGCGGCGGCGCGCCCGTCATCGCCCGGGCGGAGCGCGAGGTGATCCTGTCCGGCGGAGCCTATAATTCGCCGCAGACCCTGATGCTCTCCGGCATCGGCGATGCGGACGAACTGCGCCGCCACGGCATCGCGCCGCTGCACCACTCGCCCGCCGTCGGCAAGAACCTCCAGGACCATGTCCATACTGGCGTCGGCTATGTCTCGACCAACAGCGACACCTTCGACAAATATCTGCGCGCCGACCGGCTGGCGCTGTCCGCGATCCAGTGGATGCTGTTCTCCAAAGGCCACCTCGGCACTTTGCCGCTCGGCGCCATCGGCTTCGTGCGGTCGCGGCCGGATATCGAGCGGCCCGATATCGAACTGATGCTCACCAAGGTCTCGCCGGAGGCGCGGGTCTGGTTCCCCGGCATCCGCAAGCCGATCGGCGGCTATCTCGGCTGCCGCACGCTGCTGCTGCATCCCGAAAGCCGCGGCGAGGTGAAGCTGCGCTCGGCCAACCCGGCCGACAAGCCGCGCATCTTCAACAACTTCTTTCAGGCCGAGAAGGACATGACGACACTGCGCGACGGCGTGAAGCTGGCGCGCCGGCTCTACGCCAGCGAACCGCTCAGGAGCATGATCGGCGAGGAGATGTTCCCCGGCAAGGCGATCCAGACCGACGACGAGATCGACGCCTATATCCGCGAGACCGCCAACCTGATGTATCACCCGGTCGGCACCTGCCGCATGGGGTCGGACCTCGAAGCGGTGGTGGACGGCGAACTGAAGGTCAACGGCGTTCAGGGCCTGCGCGTGGTTGACGCTTCCGTGATGCCCACCCTGCCCGGCGGCCACACCAACGCGCCGACCATCATGATTGCCGAGAAAGCCGCCGACATGATCCTCGGCCGCAATGCCCCGCCACCCGCGGAGGTGTAAGTACCCGGCCTTGCGCGGAACGATTCGTTGCGATGGGCATTGTCGCCGTATCGGGTGGCAACCGGCCACAACGGAGATCGATGGACGCAGTTATTTTGCCGGTTTCCTGCTGCGACACCAACGCATCGGTACGCGTGGACATCTAACCCGTTCCCGAAAGCAAGCGGCCCGGATTTCGCATCGGGGCCGCTTTGTTTTCAGGGTTGCAAAGATCGACAGCCTCACCGCCGCCGTCAGTCGAACGGATAGACGCCCCATTCGGCGCGATAATTCTCCTCGATGCCATGAATGCCGGAACGCAGCATCGCCGCCCATGACTCTTCCGTCGTTGCGCCGATATGGGGCGAAGCGAAGAAATTCGGCACCTTGAGCAGCGGATTGTTGTTGGCCGGCTCGACCGCGAACACGTCGAAGGCCGCGCCGGAGATATGGCCGCTTTCGAGTCGCTCCTTGAGCGCATCTTCGTCCACCATGTTGCCGCGCGCGACGTTGATGAGGATCGCACCCTTCTTCATCTTGTCGAGCACCTCGCCGGTATACAGGCCAATGGTGGTCTTGTTGCGCGACAGATGGATCGTCAGCACGTCGGAGCGCGCCAGCAATTCGTCGAAATCGACCTTCTCGACGCCGTATTCGGCATAGAATTCCGGCATATCGACGCGGTCGCAGGCAAGGATCTTCACGCCATAGGGCTGGAGCAGCTTGACGACTTCCTTGCCGATATAGCCGCAGCCATGAATGCCGATGGTCTTGCCGCGCAGGTCCGCGCCGGGGCCGATCGGCCCCTTCCATTCGCCACGATGCAGGATGGAGGAGAGGAAATGCACGCGGCGGATGGTGAATACCATGTAGCAGACCGCCAGTTCCGACACCGAATATTTGTTGATGCCGGCCGCCCACCACATCTTGATGCCGTATTTGTTCAGGATGTCCGGGTCGATATGGTCGACGCCGGCCGAACACAGCGACACCACCTTGAGGTCCGGCAGGCTGGAGCAGACCTTGTCGGTGAATTTGTCGAGGCCGATCAGCGCCACCTCATAACCCTTGAGGAACTCGATCAGCCGATCTTCATTCATCGGCGTGCGGTCGGTGCGGAATTTGATGTCCGGATATTTCGCGGCGAACTCCGCCTTCAGGTCCGGAAAGAAATCGAAATAGGGCGTCGTGACCGCGATGCGAGGCATGAACCGAACCTTCAGATAAGATCAGAGAAGGGCACACTAGCCAGACACTGCAACATTGGAAAGCAGCCGCAGCACAGCTAAAACGAACCTTCCCCCGGCGCCTTTTGTGTGCGCCGCACCATGAGGCCGGACCATCGTGGCAGCTCCGACACAGTGGCGATCGATCGCCGTGCTGACCTTCGCCGGCTTCATCGCCTCGTTCCAGATCGGCAAGGCGGCGATCGCTGCGCCGCTGCTGCGGCAGGACCTCGAACTGACCATCCTGCTCGCATCGCTGATCTTCTCGGTCTATGCGCTGCTCGGCGCCGTCGCGGGCCTGCCGGCCGGGATCCTGATCTCGCGCTGGAATCCCCGCACCACCACCAGCGCCGGCCTTGCCGCCATCGGCCTCGCCAGCCTGACCGGCGGCCTCGCCAACGACGGCAACGTGCTGCTCGCGACCCGCATCGTGGAGGGCATCGGCTTCATCGGCGTGGTCATCGCCGCGCCCACGCTGATCCGGACACTGGCCGCCCCGCAGGACCGCACCTACGCCATGACCTGGTGGAGCCTTTACATGCCGGGGGGCAGCGCCACCATGATGGTCGCCGGACCGTGGCTGATGGCGGCAACGGGCTGGGAGGGCTTGTGGATCGCCAACGGCGTCATCGCTCTCGCTTATGCCTTCGTCATCTGGCTGGCGCTGCCCGCCCTTCCCGCGGAAACACGCGCCACGCCCCCGCTGGGGGAGACGCTGGCCGGCGTCTTCAAGGGGCCGGGGCCGCTGCTGCTGGCGGCGGGGTTCTTCATCTATGTGTTTCAGTATTTCGCGGTGACGGGCCTGCTGCCGGTGCTGCTGGTGGAGCGTCTCGGCCTGAGCGTCGGGCAAGCCGGCGCCATCGCGGCGCTGACGGTGGCGGCCA
>Ga0182740_1000951_pt1 | contig 21966 bp, 20 predicted proteins | sample eDN5th37CKraftBY_FD_128872 | JGI IMG/M metagenome (GOLD analysis project Ga0182740, IMG submission 128872) | Enriched backyard soil microbial communities from Emeryville, California, USA - eDNA 5th pass 37_C Kraft BY (version 2) (version 2) | ecosystem: Environmental > Terrestrial > Soil >...
CGTTCCGAAATTGCGGTCGGTCAGCAGCATGGTGATGGCGCCGGCGAGAACCGGGAGGGAGAGCAGCAGCATGAAAGCTGTCACGAGCATGCCCCAGGCGAACAGCGGCATCTTGTGCAGGGTCATGCCCGGCGCGCGCATGTTGAAGATCGTCGTGATGAAGTTGATGGCCCCGAGAATCGAGGACGCGCCGGAGAGATGGACGGAGAGGATGACGAAATCTACCGCCGGCCCCGGCTGGCCGGCGCCGGACAGCGGCGGATAGAGCGTCCAGCCGCCGCCATGGCCGGTGGAGCCGGTCGCGCCTTCCATAAACAGGGAGATGACGAACAATATGAACGCAGCGACCAGCAGCCAGAACGAGATGTTGTTCATGCGCGGAAACGCCATGTCCGGCGCGCCGATCATCAGCGGAACGAGCCAGTTTCCGAAGCCGCCGATCAGCGCAGGCATGATGACGAAAAAGATCATCACCAGGCCATGGGCGCTGACCAGGGCGTTGAACAGCGACGGATCGGCGAAGAACTGCAAGCCGGGCGCTTGCAGTTCCATGCGGATGGCGACCGACAGCGCGGTTCCGACGATGCCGGCCAGGCTGGCGAAGATCAGATAGAGCGTGCCGATATCCTTGTGGTTGGTCGAATAGAACCAGCGTCTCACAAACGGCGGCTTATCGGCATGGTGAACTGCCGCGTCGGTCATCTTATCCTCCCGGAACCACTGCAAGGGGGCGGTGGGTGATGGTTTTCGAAAGTGGCTTGCGGCGCGCGGGGTCTGCTTCGCCGGCCTTTGCGGGGTCGGATCCGGCGTCGGCTTTCGCGGCGCGGCTGCGGTCGAACAGAACGATTTCGCTCAGGACGGAAAGAGCGATCTCCTCCGGCGTCCGCGCCTTGATCTCGATGCCGGCGGGCGCGCGAATCCGTGCAAGCGCCGGCCGGTCGAAGCCGGCCTGCTGGAGGTAGGACCGGATCAGGCCCGCGCGCTTGCGGCTCGCGACCAGCCCGATATAGCCCACCTCCGTTCCGAGCAGGCGCTGAAGCGACTGATGGTCGCCGCGGTGCTGCGTCGCCACCACGACGAAATCCTCCGCCGCCGGCGTCAGCTTTTCATAAGCGGCATCGTCGGCGAAAACCTCCGAGGCGTCCGGAAAGCGCTCCGGCGAAGCTATGGTGTCATCGATGATGACATCGAAGGCCATGAACGCGCCGAGCCGGCTGAGGCTTTCCGCCACGCGGCCATGACCGAGAATCCAGAGGCGCGGCCGCGGGATGTAGGGCTCGACATAGACCTTCATAGCGCCGCCGCAGGGCATGCCCGCGCCGAGCACCTCGTCGTCGAGATCCACCGCGAGGGTTTGCGGTGTTCCGGTGTCGAGGCATTCGAGGGCGGCATGGGCGACGGTCGATTCCGCACAGCCGCCGCCAACCCATCCGGCCATCACGGCGCCTTCGGCATCGAGAACGGCCTTGTCCCCCGCATGCGCGGAGGTCGATCCGGTGGCCTCGATGACGATGGCAAGTGCGTATCGCTGGCGGGCCGCCGCCAGTTCCGCGGCGATGCGCAGTACATCGGCCTTTTCGGAATCCGGATGGGGCCTGGTCATCGCGTCGTTCACCTCCGCCTTGCTGGGTGCAGCGGGCAGCGATGGTCTCGCTGCGGCGGGCTGTCGTGCCGCAGTGTCGCGCGCTTTAAGAGTGCAAACAAATGAAATTAATGAGTATATTGATGCAATAATTTTGCTGAATCGGAAACCGGAGACACCCGCTATGGATATCGAGCTTGCGCGGACCTTTCTGGAGATCGTCAGGACGCGCAGCTTCGTGCGCGCGGCAGAACAACTGAATGTGAGCCAGACGACCGTGAGCGCCCGGATCCGCAGCCTTGAGGAGCGGCTCGGCCGGCCGCTGTTCATCCGCAACAAGAACGGTGCGTCGCTGACGCCGGCGGGCGAGCAGTTCCTGCGCTATGCGCCGATGTTCGTGCAGCTATGGCAGCGCGCGCGCCATCAGGTCGCCGTGCCGCCGGGGCGGCGCGCGGTGCTCACGATCGGCGGAGAGCTGAGCCTCTGGCATCCCTGGATGATCGAGTGGCTGCACTGGATGCGCAAGGCCGCGCCCGATGTCGCGTTGCGGGTCCAGGTCGATGTGCCCGAGAGCCTGGCCAGCCAGGTCTCGACCGGCGCGCTGGACGTCGCTGTCATGTATGCGCCGCAATACCGTCCCGGCGCGCGGGTCGAGCTGCTGCTGGAGGAGAAGCTGGTGCTCGTAACGACCGATCCGGACGCCAGAGGGATCGAGCCGGACACCTATGTCTATGTCGATTGGGGGCCGGACTTCGCGCATCATCACGAACTAAGCTTTCCCGAAGACAATAATCCCGGATTGTATGTCGGCCTCGGTCCGCTGGCGCTGACCTACATCCTCGATGCGGGCGGCTCGGGCTATTTCCGCCAGCGCGTGGTGGAGCCTTATATCGCTGCCGGGAAGCTGCATCTGGTCGCGGGCGCGCCGAGCTTCTTCTATCCGATTTACGCCATGTGCTCCGCGCAGGCCGACGACGAGTTGATGACGCTCGCGCTCGAAGGGCTCCGCCAGCTTGCCGTGGGCGCTACGCTTGGCGCGAACGACAGTCACAGATCTTCGTGAATGCGCGGCTCACGGGGCAGATCCCGCCGCTGCCTGCACCGCCACCGCCTTTGCCGGCGCCGCGAACCGAACTTAAAAAGGCTTGCGTGATGCGCACGGCGACCCGCAACCTATTAAACATCAAGCTCGACTTCGAGCTAAATATATGATGATTCTCAGATAACAGTTCCACTATGCGGAGCTAGGGGGTAGTAATGTCGCAGCAAGTTTTGCTGCTGTGTAGTCGCAGGCCGATCATTTCCGAATTTGATATCCTCGCGAAGACCTTTGTTGAGGTTGGGATAACGCCAATATTCGTTTGTGTGCGCCCAGGCTCTAGTAAATTTCTTCAGGGACTGACGTGCGATAGCGAAATTGTTGACCTTACCCGAAATGAACACCTGACTGGCGCTGAGCAGCTTCTGCATATAGTCTTCGGCATGTTGCGGGTTGCTTCGCGCGCTGCCGCACGGCTTAGGTTGCGAACGTTGTCCGACTTCATGGCGACCTACGAGGCGGTTCAGCAAGGGCGATGGATGTGTCGTCGCTATTTGCGGGTCAATCCAAATATCGCAGCCGTTCTTATCGCGGATGACCGGGATATTCGACAGGATGCGGGATTCATCAAGTCGGCTGGCGAAACCGGCATTCCGTCGATTGTTGTCCAGTTTGGCAGGGCGGACGCTTCAGCCGATTTACGCCGTCGCATGAACGACCCGACTTTCAGAGGGTCCGGTGCGATTAGATCGGCTATTTTTGCAGAGAAAGATCTTAAAAATGACCCCGTGAATGAGCGGGTTAGCTTCCTGTCATTTGGCGAGCATCTTGCCATGAGTCTTGCGGGCGCACCGCTTTCGGCGCCGTGGTCTTATGGCGGAGGCAACGCCAATTATGTAGCGGCGATCGACGCTGCCGAAGCACAAAAGATGCTTGATGCCGGCGTGGATAAATCCAAGGTGTTTGTTTCCGGACAGCCAAGCTATGACCAACTGTGGTCATCTAGAAGTCGATCTCAGGAAATTCGCGATCATCTGTATGCGGAGCACGGATTTGATCGCACCCAACAATTGGTTATTTGCGCTCTTCCGGTTCTGGGAGAACACGGAATGTCTGCGCAGCCTGACCAGCTTCTTGATAGCGAGATAATCTTCAAGCGCCTCAAGGAGGTCAGCAATAACGTCTTGATTAGTTTACACCCAAGACAGCGTCTCGAAGATTACGTGCATCTGGCCGAAAATGCCGGAGTTTCCATAGCGCACCAGCCGCTTCGTGAAATTGTGGTTGCCGCAGATCTTTTCGTCGCATACTCGACAACCCTGCAATGGGCGTCTTTGCTGTCGATTCCAGCTATCGCGCTCGAACATTACAATCTCGGCTATCTGCTGTTCGATAATCTGCCCGGAGTTCACGTCAATACTGATATTGACGAGTTGCCTGGTCTCGCCCGGTCGTTGATGTTGAATGATCGCGGTGATCGCAATAGCAGCACAGTTCTCGATGGCCAATCGTGTCGACGAATTGTCGATCTTTGCATTCGGATTATTTAGCGTGGCAAGGTTTGTCGGTTTGATTACGGCGCGCGGCGGGTCGAAAGGGCTGCCGGGCAAGAACATCGCCAATGTGGGTGGCCAGCCGCTTATTGCGTGGACCATAAAAGCTGCGCTGGGCAGCAGATACCTGAAGAGAACGATCATCTCTACCGACTCCGACGAAATCGCCGATGTGGCCAAACAGTTTGGCGCGGAAGTGCCATTTATGAGGCCTGCCGATCTCGCCCAGGATAGCTCGCCGCACTCTGATGTGATTAGGCACGCCATTCTTTGGTTGGAGAGAAACGAAGGCCGCATGCCTGACTATATCGTTTTACTCCAGCCGACATCGCCATTTCGAACAGCCTTAGATATTGATGAAGCCTGCGCTATTGCCGATCGTGACGATGCCGATAGTGTCGTCGGGGTGTCCGCGCAGAAAAGTCATCCCTATTGGACCAAAACCATGAAAGCGAACGGGCTTTTGAGTGATTTCATGCAATGGCCTCATCACTCAGAATACTGGCAGCGGCAAAAACTGCCATCCGCCTATGTGATCAATGGTGTGATTTATGTAATTCGATGTTCGCATTTCATGCGAGAAGCAACTTACTTCACGGACAAGACATTCGGCTACGTGGTTCCGCCTGAACGCTCCTTGGATATCGATACGGCGTGGGATCTGAAGCTTGCAGATTTGCTGCTGAATGAGATCGTGTTGAAGGACAAATAAGAATTGCGCACGGCGTTCATCATGTGCCCAAGCGAGCACAAGGAAAGATGGCAGTCATGATTACTCCCAGCAGTATCACCATGCGATGCAAAAGCACTGGGATGCTGCTCATCTGACATATAAGCTGGCAGCGCCAGGAAAATCCGCCACGGGCCGTGGCGGATTTTGGATGGTGCGTGCTTTGCGCAAGGACGGCATGAACGTGTATTTTCTTTTTGTGCCTTATCATCCAAGGGCGGCTGCCTGCGAGAGCATTGAGCTTTGTCTCGCCTTGGCAGAGGTTGAGAAGACCGGAAAGGATATCGCTGCCGCCTCTGGCGTGGCTTGGTGCGGTTCTTTTCGATCCACTCTTAAAGAGGACGATTTCATCAGCGATATGTTTGCTGATCCCGAGCGATTGATTTTCACAAAGGAGAGCTGCAATTGATTGGCTCTTTCCGTTTTATGCTGGCTATCTTTGTTGTCATCTCGCACACCCGTGGTTATCCGTTCGAGAGGCTTCCCGATCCAGCGCTTAGTGCTATCGTTGCATTCTTCTTTCTGTCTGGCTTTCTGATGCCCGCAACTCTGGAGCGCAACTACACGGGCGCTACGCTCGCGAGCAAGAGTTTGCGGTATCTTGCAAATCGAGTACTGCGCATATACCCGACATATTTTTTTGCTCTAATTCTCTTTGCTGCGGCACTCTCGTTTAATTCCGCCGCTCGGGAGATGTATTATTTTGATGCGAGGAGCATCTTACAGAACGCTCTTCTTCTGGGTCTAAATCAGAACGAGTTCTGGGGGCACAGCCAGCGCTTCATCGGCCCGGCCTGGACGCTCGATGTCGAGATGCAATATTATCTCATCGTTCCTATTCTGGTTCTGCTTGCTCGGATCGCCCCGCGCTTCATATTCTCAGCGTCTGCGCTGGTCTGTCTAGGAGCGATTTGCATTCTTGCTCTTCCAACTGGTCGCGATGCGCTGGATCGTTCTCTGATCCCATGGGCTCCTTTCTTCATGGCTGGGTTTGCTAGTTATTGGTACCGATCCGCGCTGTCGTCATGCGTTAATCCGTTTTTCCTTGCAGGTGCAGGCATTCTTCTAACTGGAACGTCTGTCGCTCTTGCTTTTGTGAGTCTGCCAGCCTCTCATTGGGTCTTTGCGGTAGCGCTGATGGTGTGGGCGCTGTGGATCTTGCTGAAGGAGCAGCATTCGTCAGAATGGGACGTATTGCTCGGCAATCTCTCCTATCCAGTTTTTATTCTGCACGCCGCTGTCAATACATCAGGGGTGCCAGATGCCATTGCGAATGCGCTCTGGCCCGGTTCGGTCTTGATGCTTGCGCTTACAACGTTGATTTTGACAATTCCACTATCCATGGTTGCTGAGCTTATTATTTCGAGGCCGATTGATCGTCTGCGCCGAATGCTGAGAGGCTCTCAGCGGGGGGCTAGACGTGAGTCGGTATCCGTCATGACAGATGTGCACAGGGAGAAGCCGAAATTGACTGGCGCAGTTGAAAGTAAGCTAGCGTCACTAGAATAATTTCAGACGGCCGCCGACGGCATCGCACTCGCAAATGCGGGATCGACAAGTGCCAGAGGGTTGACGCAGGCGATCGATCGCCGGGGATTGTGAGGCTTTCATTGCAGCGCGAGCACGGCGCATCCATGGCGCAATAGTGCGCCTGTGCCGTGGCGAAACGCTGGATCAGCCACAGCTTTCGTCGTGAACACTTGCTCCGTCAGTCGGCTGCGACGGTGGGCGTTCGACGGGAACGCATCACCGGATGCGCGCGGAGGATGGTGATTATCGGTTCGGGGGACGGGCAGGTGGTAATGGAGCGGTGCTCTCGCCACGCTGACCGAAAGGTCGGAGGACAGGCTGTTCTGCCAACCATCAAAGCCGACCAGAACCAGAACAGACCTGTAAAGCCCTGAAAACTGAAACCCAGGATCGATGGAAATCCTGATCAAGAGAAATCCAAATCAAGGGGAATCAAGAGGATAGCAATGCAGAAAGGTAGTGGAGGCTTCTGTTGCCAGGTGCCTCCGAACCCCGCCTGCCGGAGCTTAACCCGTCAGGGCTTTAAGTTCGATTCCTCAAACCGCGTTACGCAGCCTGAGCAACCGGAGCATAGTTGTCATTCGCAACTACACGTATGGCCCGATATCGGTGGTACCATGCCGAGCAAAAGTCCGCCCTTTACACCCTCGTCGATCCTATTTCGCCCCCGCCGGAACCCGTCCGTGACGGGCTCTGGTGGAGGCGCCGGGTACCGCCCCCGGGTCCGAATGGCTTATTTCGACGGCAGTTTATCGCCATAGCCGGCTCGAGGCCGGCATCCCGAATATAGGCGGGACTTCTCCAGGATAAAAGGGGCGACGTGAAGCGGCGGGTGTGGGCGGGCTGGGGCGGCCGAAAGGGCGGGGCGGGGCGGCCGAGAGGAATGAATGCCTCTCGACTTTGCCGGCGGCCGCCGCGGCGTTTGGCATCCGAGCGCGAAAAATGTCCCATTGTCTCCGGGCCTTCGGTCTGGTCTGATCCGCTTCCTTTGCGCCGGCCCATACCTGTGGTATCGGCTTTCGCACAGGTGGAAGCCCCATGGGAACAATTGGGGTGGGGAACAGAGAGATGTCAGACAGGATCGAGGAGCCGCAGGGCGCCCGCGGCCGTATCCGCAATGCCCAGGATTTCTGGGGCGGGGTTGTCCTGATTGGCCTTGCGCTGATCGCATTCTACGCATCGTGGGATCTGCCCGGCATGCGCGGCTTCAGCTTCGGCCCGGGCACGACGCCGCGGCTGTTCGCCGGGTTGCTCATGCTGCTGGGCGTCGTGATCGCAGCGATCGGCTTGACCACCGACGGCCCAGCGATGCCGCGTTTCGCCATTCGTGGCCCGCTGCTGGTGACCTCGGCGATCCTGTTGTTCGCTCTCATGATCCGCCCGCTTGGCCTGGTGGTCTCCTCCTTCCTGATGTTCATGTTCGCAGCGTCGGGATCGTCGGAAACCCGGTGGATCGAGACCACCTTCGCGGCGATCGCGCTGACCGCGTTCTGCACGATTCTGTTCGTCTATATGCTCGGGCTGCCGTTCCAGCTCTGGCCGCGGTTCACCATCGGCGGCACGACGATCGCTTTCTGAACAGCGCCTACCTGACATCGCGGAGCGATCATGTTCGATCTCATTAACAATCTTGCGCTCGGCTTTTCGGTCGCATTTTCGGCGCAGAATCTGTTCTTTTGCCTCGTCGGCGCGCTGGTGGGAACGCTGGTCGGCGTGCTGCCCGGCGTCGGCACTGTGGCGACCATCGCCATGCTGCTGCCGATCACCTTCGGCCTGCCGCCGGTCGGCGCGCTCATCATGCTCGCCGGCATCTACTACGGCGCTCAGTATGGTGGCTCCACGACATCCATCCTCGTGAATATTCCCGGCGAGGCGACCTCGGTCGTTACCACGCTCGACGGCTTTCAGATGGCCAAGCAGGGCCGCGCCGGCAAGGCGCTGGCCATGGCGGCGATCGGCTCCTTTATCGCCGGCTGTTTCGCCACCATCCTGGTCGCTGCTCTCGGCGCGCCGCTCACCTCCGTCGCGCTGCTGTTCGGGCCGACCGAATATTTCTCCCTCATGGTGCTGGGCCTGATCTTCGCGGTGGTACTGGCGAAGGGCTCGGTGGTGAAGGCGCTGGCGATGATCGCCTTCGGCCTGCTGCTCGCCGTGGTGGGGTCGGACCTCGAGACCGGTGCCGGCCGCATGACCTTCGACCTGCCGGAACTGGCGGACGGTATCGGCTTCGCCAATGTCGCGATGGGTGTGTTCGGCTTCGCCGAGATCATCCGCAATCTGGAGGGGAGCTCCGAGGACCGGCAGCTCGTGCAAGGCAAGATCACCGGCCTGATGCCGACCTGGGAGGACCTCAAGAGCTGCTTCGGCGCGATCGCACGCGGCACCGGCATCGGCTCGCTGCTCGGCATCCTGCCAGGTGGCGGCGCGGTGATCGCGTCCTTCGCCGCCTATACCTTCGAGAAGAAGATGTCCAAGGATCCGTCGCAGTTCGGTCGCGGCGCGATTCAGGGCGTGGCTGCGCCGGAAAGCGCCAACAACGCCGCCGCGCAAACGTCCTTCATTCCGCTGCTCACTCTCGGCATTCCGCCGAATGCGGTGATGGCGCTGATGGTCGGCGCGATGACCATTCATGGCATCGTGCCCGGCCCGCAGGTGATGACCAAGCAGCCGGACCTGTTCTGGGGCATGATCGCCTCGATGTGGCTTGGCAACCTGATGCTGGTCGTCATCAACCTGCCGCTGGTCGGCATCTGGGTGCAGCTCCTGCGGGTGCCGTACCGGCTGATGTATCCGTCCATTCTCGTGTTCTGCTGCATTGGCATCTATTCCATCAACAACTCGCCATGGGATGTGGTGATGGCCGGCGTCTTCGGGCTGGTGGGCTACTGGCTCATCAAGCACGACTTCGAGCCCGCGCCGATGCTGCTCGGCTTCGTGCTCGGCCCGCTGATGGAGGAGAATCTCCGCCGCGCCATGCTGATCTCGCGCGGCAGCGCCGCCGTGTTCTTCACGCGGCCGATCTCCGCGGTGCTGCTGGCGATCTCGGCCCTTCTGCTGATCGTCGCTGTGCTGCCGATGATCCGCAAGCGGCGCGAGGAAGTCTTCGTCGAAGAAAGTTGAGCCCGGCCTGTCGCCTTGCGAAAATCCGAAAGCCTGGCGGCGCGCTGCCAGGCTTTTTCTTTGCGGCCATGCCGTACAGCCGCTGCTTTAGACTTTGGTGTGGCCCCCCGCCGCATGTGGCGGGTTGTCGCGCTGCGTTTTTCCGGCATAGTGGACGCGCGGACAGAAAGATCCGCGCCAAAGGGAGAAGCGTCATGAAGCGGAGCGGTATGATTTTTTCCGGCCTGGTTGCCGCCGGACTTGCGGCCTCGCCGGCCGCCGCCCAGGAATATCCCGCGCGTAATATTACCCTGATCGTGCCCTTCGCGGCCGGTGGCCCGACCGACGTGATCTCCCGCATCGTTGGCGACCACATGTCCCGGACGCTGGGGCAGACCATCGTGATCGAGAATGTCGTCGGCGCTGGCGGCACGACCGCGGCCACCCGCGCGGCACGGGCGCAGCCGGATGGCTATACGCTCATCACCGGCCACATGGGCACCCATGCGGCCTCGGTCGGGCTCTATCCGAATCTTGCCTATCACCCGGCCAAGGATTTCGAACCGGTCGGCCTTGCCGCCGGCACGCCGATCCTGATCCTGGCCAAGAAGGACCTGCCGGCAAAAGACCTGAAGGAATTCATCGCTTACGTGAAGGCCAACGAGAACAAGCTCAACCAGGCTCATGCCGGTGTCGGTTCGGTCTCGCACACCACATGCATCCTGCTGAATTCGCAGATCGGCGTGAAGCCGGTGACTGTGCCCTTCAACGGCACCGGACCGGCGATGAATGCGCTGATCGGCGGGCAGGTCGATTACATGTGCGACCAGATCGTCAACGCCGTGCCGCAAATCCAGGGCGGCACCATCAAGACCTATGGCATCGCCACCGCCGAGCGGAACCCGGCTCTGCCGGACGTGCCGACGACGAAGGAGGCGGGCCTGCCACAATACGAGGTCTCCGCCTGGAATGCGATCTTCGCGCCGAAGGGCACGCCGAAGCCGGTCGTGGACAAGCTGGCCGCCGCGCTGGACAAGGCGCTGGACGATCCGGCGGTGCGCAAGCGGTTGCTCGATCTCGGCAGCGACATCCCCGGTGCCGATCGCCGCGGTCCGGCCGCTCTTGGCAAGCTGGTCAATAGCGAGATCGACCGTTGGACCCCGATCCTGAAGGATTCGGCGATCAAATAGGACAGGCCGGCCGGCCTGAACTGGCGACCAGCGCAGCGGACCGTCAGGGATGGCGGTCCGCTTTTTGTCGTTCATTCCGGTCCTGGCGGTGGCGTTTCGGTTTCTCGCGCGCCGAAAAGACAGCCCAAGGAGTGCTGCGGGAGAAAAGCGGGGACGCGAGGGCCTTCCGGCCTCCCAATCGACCGGCCGGCCCGCTATCTTCGAGGTGCGGAATCGCGAATCCTGCGCATTCCGGCGAGGCCCCGTGACCCATGCGCCAATATCACGATCTGCTCGACCGCATCCTCAAGGACGGCGCCGAAAAGCACGACCGCACCGGCACCGGCACCCGCTCGGTATTCGGACACCAGATGCGTTTCGACCTCGCGGACGGTTTTCCGCTCGTCACGACGAAGAAGCTGCATCTGCGCTCGATCGTCCATGAATTGCTCTGGTTCCTGAAGGGCGACACCAACGTTGCCTATCTGCGCGAGAACGGCGTCACGATCTGGGACGAATGGGCCGATGCGAACGGCGACCTCGGCCCGGTCTATGGCCACCAATGGCGCTCCTGGCCGGCGCGCGACGGCGGCACCATCGACCAGATCGCCCAGGTGGTCGAGGCGATCCGGCGGAATCCGGACTCGCGGCGGCTCATCGTCACCGCCTGGAACCCGGCGGATGTGGACCGCATGGCGCTGCCGCCGTGCCACTGCCTGTTCCAGTTTTATGTCGCCAATGGCCGGCTCTCCTGCCAGCTCTATCAGCGCTCCGCCGATGTGTTTCTCGGCGTGCCGTTCAACATCGCATCCTATGCGCTGCTGACGCTGATGGTGGCGCAGGTCACGGGCCTTGCGCCGGGCGAATTCATCCACACGCTGGGCGATGCGCATCTCTATCTCAATCATGTCGAGCAGGCCGAACTGCAACTCACCCGCGCGCTGCGGCCCCTGCCGAAGCTGAAGCTGAACCCGGAGGTGCGGGACCTGTTCGCCTTCCGTTACGAGGACATCGCAGTGGAAGGCTATGATCCGCACCCGCCGATCAAGGCGCAGGTAGCGGTGTGAGCGGCCCGTCCGTGCGTCCAGCCGGGCATCCAACCCTGTCCGGAGAGGGAATGCCGACGCTCTCCTTCGTGGTGGCCGTGGCCGAAAACGGGGTGATGGGACGTGACGGCCAATTGCCCTTCCGCCTGAAGTCGGACTTGAAGCATTTCAAGGCGGAGACGCTGGGCAAGCCCGTGGTGATGGGGCGCAAGACCTATGAGTCCATCGGCCGGCCGCTGCCCGGCCGGACCAATATCGTCGTGACGCGGGACGCGACCTTCGGCGCGCCGGGGATCGTGGTCGCGACTTCCCTTGCGGCCGCCCTCGATACCGCCCGCGGCGATGCGTTTCGGCGCGGCGTTGCGGATATCGCCATCATCGGGGGGGCGGAAATATACCGGCAACTGCTTCCGGTGGCGGACCGGCTGGTGGTCACTCATGTCGCGCTGGAGACCACGGGCGAGACGATTTTTCCGCCAATAGACCCGGCGGTCTGGGAGGTTGTGGAGCGGCGCGAACACACCGCCGGAGCTGAGGACGACGCCGATTTCGCGATTGTGACCTATCTCCGGCGCGACCGTTCTGTGCTGGAAACTGATGGCAATTGAGGCAGATAGCCGTTGCGGCGCGATGCCACGGCGGCGCGCGGCGCGTTGTAACGTGTCCACGGCTCGCCTATAACGCCGGCAAGTTAGGGACAATCGGCCGGACCTTAAGGATTCTCCGGCGGCAGGGAGTGTGTGCATGTCTTGGAGCAATCAGGGCGGCGGAGGCGGCCCCTGGGGGCCGGGGCCGAAGGGCCCGTGGGGCGGGGGTGGCGGCGGTGGGCCGCAGCCTTCCGGCTCGACGCCGCCGGATCTGGAGGAACTCCTGCGCCGCAGCCAGGACAGGCTGCGCACCGTGTTCCCGGGCGGTGGCCTGGGTGGCAAGGGCATCGTGCTGCTGGTGCTTGCGGGTCTCGTCGTCTGGGGCCTGTCCGGTTTCTTTCGTGTTCAGCCCGACGAGCTTGGTGTCGTGCTGCGGTTCGGCAAGCATGTCCGCGAGGCCCAGCCGGGCCTCAACTATCATCTGCCCTATCCGATCGAGACCGCGTTGACGCCGAAGGTCACGCGCGTCAACCGCATCGATATCGGCATGCGCATCGAAGATGATCTGCGCCGCGGCACCACCATGCGGGATGTGCCGCAGGAAAGCCTGATGCTGACGGGCGACGAAAACATCGTCGATGTCGACTTCTCTGTGTTCTGGGTGATCCGCACCGATGCCGTGCGGGACTTCCTGTTCAACATCCAGCAGCCGGAAGTGACCGTGAAAGCCGTGGCGGAGAGCGCCATGCGCGAGATCATCGGCCGCTCCAACATCCAGCCGATCCTCACCGGCGCGCGGCAGAATATCGAGACCGCCGTGCATGACCTGATGCAGCGGACGCTCAACGAATACGGCGCCGGCGTGCAGGTCACCCAGGTGCAGTTGCAGAAGGTCGATCCGCCGTCCCAGGTCATCGACGCCTTCCGCGACGTGCAGGCCGCCCGTGCGGACCAGGAGCGCGCGCAGAACGAGGGGCAGACCTACGCCAACAGGGTCGTGCCGGAAGCGCGCGGCCGCGCTGCGCAGATCACTCAGAATGCGGAAGCATATCGCGAACAGACCGTGGCGGAAGCCACCGGCCAGACCTCGCGCTTCCTGCAAATCTATGAGCAATACGCCAAGGCGCCGGATGTGACGCGCCAGCGCATGTATCTCGAAACCATGGAGCGGCTGTTGAGCGGCACCGACAAGATCATTCTCGATGCGCCGACCGGCAGTGGCGGCGTGGTGCCCTATCTTCCGCTCAATGAGTTGCCACGCCGTCCGCAGCAACAGCCGCCGGCCGGCCAGCCCGCTGCGCCGACGCAGGCCCAGCCGCTGATGGGAGGCACGCGATGAGAGCCAATTTCATCGGTGGCGTTCTCGCCGTCATCGCGATCGTCGCGCTCATCGTCGGCTATTCCGCGATCTTCACCGTATATGAAACCCGGCAGGCGCTGGTCGTCCGGCTCGGCGAGCCGATCAAGGTCGTCACCGAGCCGGGGCTGAATTTCAAGGTGCCGCTCATCGACACGGTCATCTATGTCGACAAGCGCATTCTCGATCTCGAAAACGCGGCGCAGGAGGTCATCGCTTCCGACCAGAAGCGTCTCGTCGTCGATGCTTTCGCGCGTTACCGGATCATCGATCCGCTGCGCTTCTATCAGACCGTGGGCTCCATCGAGGGGGCCAATTCGCGGCTCGCGACCCTGCTCAACTCGGCGCTGCGCCGCGTGCTCGGCGAGAATTCGGCGACGACGGTGGTGCGGGACGAGCGCCAGGTGCTGATGGGCCGCGTCCGCGACCAGCTCGATCGGGAGGCCGAGGCTTTCGGCATCGATGTCGTGGATGTTCGGATCCGCCGCGCCGATCTGCCGGAGCAGAACAGCCAGGCGGTGTATCAGCGGATGCAGACCGAGCGTCAGCGCGAGGCGGCGGAGTTCCGCGCCCAGGGCGTCCAGCGCGCGCAGGAGATCCGCTCCCGCGCCGACCGCGACGTGACGGTGCTGCTGGCGGAGGCCACGTCCCAGGCTGAAAAGACCCGGGGTGAGGGCGACGGCGAGCGCAACCGTATCTTTGCCGACGCCTTCAACAAGGATCCCGGCTTCTTCGCTTTCTATCGCTCGATGCAGGCGTATGAAGCGGGCCTCAAGGCCAACGACACGCGTTTCGTGCTGAAGCCGGATTCGGAGTTCTTCCGTTTCTTCACGGACCCGACAGGCACGCGGCCCGCGACGCAAGCGCCGCGCTGATGCGGCGCTGGCGGCCCGCGTGTGGCGGGCCATGAGGACAAGGAAGGCCCGGTCGCTCCGGGCCTTCCGCTTCAGGCGGCCGAGGTTGAGAAGCCGGGCGGGAATGCGCGACGGGGGTGAGGCGGTGTCCGATTTCGTCGTTGCGCTCGGCCTGGTCCTGGCCATTGAAGGGCTTCTGTTCGCGGCGTGGCCGGGCGCTGCGAAACGCGCTTTCGCCCATGTTCTGGAAACGCCGGAGGTGAGCCTCCGGCTGGTCGGCATCGTTTCGGCGGCAATAGGCGTGGCAGTCGTCTGGTTCATTCGGGGCTGAGGTTTCGCGAAATTCGTGCGCGATGAACCCCATGTTATTCGTCCGACGTTTTTCCGCCGGATTTGGTAAGCTAGCTGCAACGAGCCATAGCGGGAGCCAGAATTTCATGGACGGCACATCGGTCCAGCTTCGTCACTCATTGCGGCGTTCGGGCGCTGCGGCGGCTGCGGCCGTCGCGATCCTGATGGCCGCGTCGGCCGTGCCGGCGCTGGCACGCGGACCGGAGGCCGTTGCCGATGTCGCCGAAAAGGTCATTGACGCGGTCGTGAATATTTCGACCTCCCAGACCGTCGAGGCGAGGCGGGGCGCGATGCCGCGCATGCCGAACGATCCGCAGCTCGACGAGCTGTTCCGCGAGTTCTTCAATCGCGGCGCGCCGGGCGGCGGCGAGCAGCCGGGCGGCGATAACCGGCCCAACAATTCCCGGCGGGTCAATTCGCTGGGCTCGGGTTTCATCATCGACCCCGCCGGCCTCGTCGTCACCAACAATCATGTCATCGCCGATGCGGACGAAGTGACCGTCGTGCTCAATGATGGCAGCAAGCTGAAGGCGGAGGTCAAGGGCCGCGACACCAAGACCGACCTTGCGCTGTTGCAGGTGAAGCCGGAGAAGCCGCTGACGGCGGTGAAGTTCGGCAATTCGGAGAAGCTGCGCCTCGGCGAATGGGTGATCGCCATCGGCAATCCGTTCAGTCTCGGCGGCACGGTGACGGCAGGCATCGTCTCGGCGCGCAACCGTGACATCAATTCCGGCCCTTACGACAACTACATCCAGACCGACGCCTCCATCAATCGCGGCAATTCGGGCGGTCCGCTGTTCAATCTCGATGGCGAGGTGGTCGGCGTGAACACGGCGATCATCTCGCCCTCCGGCGGCTCCATCGGCATCGGCTTCGCCGTGCCGGCAAAGACCGCCGTCGCGGTGATCGACCAGTTGCGCGAATTCGGCGAGACCCGGCGCGGCTGGCTCGGCGTGCGCATCCAGCCGGTAACGGAAGAGATTGCCGAAAGCCTTGGCATCAAGCCGGCGCGCGGCGCGCTGGTGGCCGGTGTCGAGGAGAAAGGCCCGGCGAAGCCCGCCGGCATCGACGCCGGCGACGTGATCGTGAAATTCGACGGCCGCGACATCCGCGAGATGCGGGACCTACCGCGCGTCGTGGCGGATACCGCGGTCGGCACGGCGGTCGAGGTCGTCATCATCCGTAAGGGCAAGGAGGAAACCCGGCGGGTGACGCTCGGGCGCCTCGAGGATGGCGAGAAGATTCAGCAGGCCGCGGTGCGCCCCGGTGCGCCGGGAGAACAGTCCGCGGTGCAGAAGGCGCTGGGGCTTGAATTGTCGAACCTGACCGATGCGGCGCGCCAGCGCTTCAAGATCCGCGACACGGTCAAGGAAGGCGTGGTCATCACCGGGGTCGATGCCGACTCCGTGGCCGCCGAGAAGCAGCTCAAGGCCGGCGACGTGATCGTCGAAGTGGCGCAGGAGCCGGTGTCCAGCGCCGAGGATCTCCAGAAGAAGATCGATGCGCTCAAGAAGGACAAGCGGCGGCAGGCGCTGCTTCTGGTGTCGGGGCCGGAGGGCGACGTGCGCTTCGTCGCACTGAGCCTGCAATAAGCTCCCCACCTGATGTGACCCCAGCCCTGGCTTTGACGGGATCAAAGCCGGGGCTTCTGTTTCGGAGCCAAGGTCGATCTCGCGCGGCTGCACGGGCAATGCGCGGGACAGCCAAGCGCTATCTTGCATCATCCGGTGGTGAAGCAGGTGCCGCTTCAGGCCGCCGCGAATTCCGTGTCGCGATAGCCCTGCACATACAGCAGCGCGGTGAGGTCGCCATGGTCGATCTGCGCGGCGGCCTCGGCCTTCACCGCTGGCTTGGCACGGAAGGCGACGCCCATGCCGGCGGCCGCGATCATCGGAATGTCGTTGGCCCCGTCGCCGGTGGCCATGGCGTCGGCAGCCTCCAGGCCGAACCGGCCCGCGAGGTCCCGCAGGGTCGCGAGCTTGTCGTCCTGGCCGAAGATCGGTTCCTCGACCCGTCCCGCCAGTTCATCGTTCTGAACCACGAGGCGGTTGGCGCGGGCTTCGTCGAAACCGATCATCGTGGCGATGCGGTCCGTGAACAGGGTGAAGCCGCCGGAGACGAGGCAGGCATAGGCGCCGTGGGCGCGCAGGGTGCCGACCAGCACGCGTCCGCCGGGCGTCAGCGTGATCCGGTCGCGGATCAGGTCGTCCACGGCCTTGACCGGCAGGCCCTTCAGCAGCGCGACCCGCTCCCGCAGGGCCGGCGCGAAGGCGATCTCGCCGCGCATCGCCCGCTCTGTGATCTCCGCGACATGAGGTTTGAGGCCGAGTTTGTCCGCGAGTTCGTCGATACATTCCTGCTCGATCATGGTGGAGTCCATGTCGGCGAGGAAAAGCCGCTTGCGCCGGCCCGCGATCGGCTGCACCACCACATCGACGGGAGCCTCGCCCAGCGCGGCGCGCAGGCGGTCCGCGATGGCCCGGGGAGGCTCAGTGGTGCTGGCGTGTTCGATATCCACAGCGGTGCCCGGCGCAAGCCAGTCCGGCGAGGCGGTGTCGGTCAGAAGGCCGCTGGCCCACGTGACGAGGGCGCTGTCGATCACCGGCCGGTCCGGCCGGGCGATCAGCGTCGCGACGAGACGCGGTTCAGCGGGACGCGGCGCTGTGGGGCTCATGGCATGATCCGGCGGCAGGCGTGGAGACGGCGGGCGTGAAACGGGCCGTGCTTATCGCAGGGCCGACCGCGAGCGGCAAGTCGGCGCTGGCACTGGCGCTGGCCGAGCGGCTGGGCGGCACGATCGTGAATGCGGATTCCATGCAGGTCTACCGCGATCTGCGGGTCATCACCGCGCGCCCGACCGAGGCCGAGGAGGCGCGCGTTCCGCACCGGCTCTATGGCCATGTGGACGCGGCGGAAAACTATTCCGTCGGACGCTGGCTGGGCGACGCCGTGGCGGCAATGGAGGATATTGCCTCCGGCAGCGGCGTGCCGATCCTCGCCGGCGGCACGGGGCTGTATTTCACCGCGCTGAAACAGGGGCTCGCCCCGGTGCCGCCAGTGCCGGAAGCGGTCCGGGCCGAGGTCCGGGCGCGGCTGGCGGCGGAGGGCGCGCCTGCGCTCCATCGCGAACTGGCGGGGCTGGACCCGGCCGCGGCGCAGCGCCTGCCGCCGGGCGACGCCCTGCGCATCACCCGCGCGCTGGAGGTTGTCCTTGCGACCGGCCGTCCGTTGTCGGACTGGCAGCGGGATGCGCCGCCGCCGCCGCTGGCGGGCTGGGAGGTGATGCCGTGTTTCGTCACGCGCCCACGGGCCGAACTCTATGAGCGGATCGACCGCCGGTTCGAAGCCATGCTTGCGGACGGTGCGATGGCGGAGGTGGAGCGGCTGGCGCGGCGGCGGCTGGACCCGCTGCTGCCGGCCATGAAGGCCCATGGCGTGCCATGGCTGATCCGCTATCAGGCCGGGGAAATCCCGCTTACCGAAGCCGTCGCGGGCGGGCAGCGAGATACGCGCCGCTATACCAAGCGGCAGACCACCTGGTTCCGGCATCAACTGGCGGACTGGCCGGTGGTGGGCGCGGAGGAGGCGCTGCCGTTCCTTCTCGAACAGGGGCGGTGGGCAGCGGTGCGGCAGTAGCGGCAGCGGTGCGACCATGGCAAAAGCCATGTGCCGGGCGTCGGACGCGGCCATCGAACTCGCGCTGGTCGGGCAAAACCGCTTGACGGGCCGGTCAACTTCCCTTATCTCCGGCGCAACGAAGTGAGGAAGTGCGATCATGTCGCGCAATTTTATTACCGTCGTACGAAAGCGCATCGCCGGGGCCGGCTAGGCTGGTCCCGCTCGGCGATGCGCGCTATCCGGGGCCTCTGGCCCCTTTTTCGTGCCCGAACGGTGAGGATACCAGGACCATGACCACACAGGCGATGACCAAGACTGCGACGACCAAAACAGCGATGACCGAGACTGCGGCGGAAGCGGCCGGCCGGGAGATGACCGGCGCGGAAATGGTGCTGGCGGCGCTCGCGGACCATGGCGTCGAGCATCTGTTCGGCTATCCGGGCGGCGCCGTGCTGCCGATCTATGACGAGATTTTCAAGCAGGACCAGGTCAAGCATATCCTCGTCCGCCATGAGCAAGGCGCGGCCCATGCTGCGGAAGGCTATGCCCGGTCCACCGGCAAGGTGGGCTGCCTGCTGGTGACGTCCGGCCCCGGCGCGACCAACGCCGTGACCGGCCTTGCCGACGCGCTGATGGATTCCATTCCGCTGGTCTGCATCACCGGGCAGGTCGCAACCCATCTCATCGGCAACGATGCCTTCCAGGAATGCGACACAGTCGGCATCACGCGGCCCTGCACCAAGCACAACTGGCTGGTGCGGGACATCGCGGATCTGCCGCGCATCCTGCATGAGGCGTTCTATGTCGCCTCCAGCGGCAGGCCCGGACCCGTGGTCGTGGATATTCCCAAGGATATCCAGTTCACCAAAGGCATCTATCACGGCCCGCAGAATGTCGAGCACAAGACCTACAAGCCGAAGCTCAAGGCCGAGGATGCGAAGATCCGCGAGGCCGTCGAGCTGATGCGCGGCGCGAAGAAGCCGGTGTTCTATACCGGCGGCGGCGTCATCAATTCGGGGCCGGAGGCAAGCCGCCTGCTGCGCGAACTGGTGAAGGCGACAGGCTTCCCGATCACCTCGACGCTGATGGGCCTCGGCGCCTATCCGGCGGCCGATCCGCAATGGCTCGGCATGCTGGGAATGCACGGCACATACGAAGCCAACTGGGCGATGCACGATTGCGACGTGATGATCTGCGTCGGCGCACGTTTCGACGACCGCATCACCGGCCGGCTGGATGCCTTCTCGCCGGGCTCGAAGAAGATCCATATCGACATCGACCCGTCCTCCATCAACAAGAACGTCAAGGTGGACCTGCCGATCATCGGCGACTGCCGCAGCGTGCTGGAGGATATGGTGCGCGCGTGGCGCTCCAATTCCTACGAGGCGGACAAGGCCGCGCTGGGCGCGTGGTGGAAGCAGATCGAGACATGGCGTTCGCGCAAGTCGCTGTCCTTCAAGCAGACCGGCGACATCATCAAGCCGCAATATGCCGTGCAGCGGCTCTATGAGCTGACCAAGGACCGTGACGTCTACATCACCACCGAGGTTGGCCAGCATCAGATGTGGGCCGCGCAGCATTTCCATTTCCAGGAGCCGAACCGCTGGATGACATCCGGCGGCCTCGGCACCATGGGTTACGGCCTGCCGGCGTCCGTGGGCGTGCAGCTTGCGCATCCCGGATCGCTGGTGATCGATATCGCCGGCGAAGCTTCCGTGCAGATGACGATGCAGGAAATCTCGACGGCAGTGCAGTATCGCCTGCCGATCAAGATCTTCATTCTGAATAACCAGTATATGGGCATGGTGCGCCAGTGGCAGGAGCTGCTGCATGGCGGGCGCTATGCGGAGAGCTACAGCGAGGCGCTGCCGGACTTCGTCAAGCTGGCGGAGGCGTATCACGCCGTCGGCATCCGCTGCGAAAAGGCCGGGGAGCTGGACGACGCCATCCGCGAGATGATCAACGTCAACCGTCCGGTGATCTTCGACTGTGTCGTCGATCAGGCCGAGAACTGCTTCCCGATGATTCCGTCCGGGCGCGCCCATAACGAGATGCTGCTGAGCGACAGCACGGAAAGCATCGAGGACGCCGTCACCGAAGAAGGCAAGATGATGGTGTGACGCCGCAACCGGCGTCCGCTCCGCTGCGGGTGCCGGCCTCGCTCATCGTCGTGATTTTCAATTCAGGTCTTTGAACATGCCGCCTGCCGAACCCATCGCGTCCCATACCCTCTCCATTCTGGTCGACAACGAGCCCGGCGTGCTGGCGCGGGTCATCGGCCTGTTCTCGGGCCGGGGTTACAACATCGATTCCCTGACCGTGTCCGAAACGGAGCACGAGAAGCAGGTCTCGCGCATCACCATCGTCACGCGCGGCACGCCGATGGTGATCGAGCAGATCAAGAACCAGCTTGAGCGTCTCGTTCCGGTGCATCGCGTCGTGGACATGACCACCCAGGGGCCGTCCATCGCCCGCGAGCTTGCGATGGTGAAGGTGCGCGGCAGGGGCGACCATCGCGTCGAGGCATTGCGGCTGGCGGATGCCTTCCGCGCGCGAGTGATCGATGCCTCCATCGAAAGCTTCGTCTTCGAACTCACCGGGGCGAGCGACAAGATCGACCAGTTCGTCAGCCTGATGCTGCCGCTCGGCCTGGTCGAAGTGTCGCGCACCGGCGTCGCCGCCATCGCACGGGGGCCGGAAGGCATGTGATGCCCGTCGAGACGGCTTTCGCCGTGGCCCTGTTCGCCATCGCCTCCACCTTCACGCCCGGTCCCAACAACATCATGCTCGCAGCCTCCGGCGCCAATTTCGGCTTCGCGCGGACGATCCCCCATATGGCCGGGGTGTCGCTCGGCTTCGTCGTGCTGCTGGCGGCGGCGGGCATGGGGCTCGGCGCGCTGATGCTGGCCGTTCCGCAGATTCAGACCGCACTGAAGATATGCGGCGCGGGATATCTGCTCTGGCTGGCGTGGAAGATCGCCCATGCCGGCGCGGCGGGGGAGGGCGATTCCCGCGCCCGGCCGCTGACTTTTCTTCAGGCCGCGGCGTTTCAGTGGGTCAACCCCAAGGGCGTGATCACGGCCATCGGCGCCATCGCGCTTTATGTCCGGCCGGATCATGCGCGGACGGACCTCGGGCTCCTGCTCGCGGTGTTCGGGCTGGTCACGGTCGGCTCGGTGGTTGCCTGGTCCGCCTTCGGCGTCGCGCTGGCGGGGCTTCTGCGCAATCCGCGTCAGGCGCAAATCTTCAATATTTGCATGGCCTTGGCTTTGGTCATCAGCATCGTTCCGATGGTCCGCTGAGGCGGCCGGAACGGAGATTTCACGGTGGCCGGGAGCACTTGTCGGAGGTGTTCCAGCGGCCTAGAAGGAACGCCGACAAGGACCGATAGGGGTACACAATGCGAGTTTATTACGATCGCGACGCCGACCTGAACCTGATCAAGGGCAAG
>Ga0182740_1000954_pt1 | contig 21939 bp, 19 predicted proteins | sample eDN5th37CKraftBY_FD_128872 | JGI IMG/M metagenome (GOLD analysis project Ga0182740, IMG submission 128872) | Enriched backyard soil microbial communities from Emeryville, California, USA - eDNA 5th pass 37_C Kraft BY (version 2) (version 2) | ecosystem: Environmental > Terrestrial > Soil >...
AAGTGCCTTTCGAAGTTGTGCCGATAAGTGCCTAGAGAACACTCATCATCACAGCTCAGAAGGCACTTTCCTCGTCACGACACCCTGCGACCAGCCAATTCATCGGTGGATCGAGGCTAAGCCTCAAGAGTTGACGGCGCGCCTTAGCTGACCTTGATTGCAGATAACAATTCGATCACCACGCAGATCACGATCATTTAAGAGCGTCGGACCGACTCTGAGAATCGTCTCGCTGACAGCGGAATTTCCGCGCGAATTGACGCGTAATTCACGCGCAATGGGTGTAACGCTCCCGCAAAGGTCACCGGCTGCCGATGCAGCGACGTTTTGCTCGCGGCAAACATGGCTACTTTTGATTCGGGCGGGGAAAACAGCCATCGACATCGCGATTCGCGACACGAAGGAATGATCATGAAATTCACTGGAATCACCACACGCCGCGGACTCGCCGGCATCTGCGCTTCCGGTCTGCTCGGGGGCATGGCCGCGGCGGTCATCGCGGCGCCGACCGCATCGGCCGCGCCGGACTGCAGCGCGAGCGGCGTGGCCAACACGGTCAGCATGGCAACCGGTGCGGCCAAGTCGTACCTCGACACCCACCCGGGTGCCAACCAGGCTGTCAGCACGGCGCTGACCCAACCGCGTGACCAGGCCGCTGCGACGTTGCGCGGTTACTTCACATCCAACCCGCAGGAGTACTACGACCTGCGCGGCATCCTGTCGCCGATCGGTGACACGCAGCGCACGTGCAACGTCACGGCGCTGTCACCCGAACTGTCGGCCGCGTACAACGAGTTCATGGCCGGCTGATCTCGCCGGCTGATCTCGCCGACGATCCCCGCAGAGGAACTGCCCGCCGCCCCCCGGGCGGCGGGCAGGCCTGACTTTGTGAACACAAGTGAGATCCGCCATATCCTGGTCGGATGGGACGCAAGAACGTCGAGGGTTTCGACTGCTCCGTCGCGCGTAGCCTCGCTGTCCTCGGTGAGCGCTGGACCATCCTGATCCTCCGCGAGGCCCTGCTGGGAACACGGCGGTTCGCCGATTTCCAATCCCGGCTCGGGATCGGGGCCGACATGCTCAGCGACCGACTCTCGACGCTCGTGGAGTACGGCGTGATGACCAAACAGCCTTATCGGGAGCCTGGCCAGCGTCCGCGTGCGGAGTATCTCCTGACGCCCGCAGGGCGGGAGTTGCACGTGCTGGTGGCCGCGCTGCAGCAGTGGGGCGACCGGCACCTGCCCCGTCCCGCCGGTCCGACGATGACACGCAAGGCCAGGCGCACCGACCGTCCGGTGCGGGTCGCGTTCATCGACGATCTGGGTGACGAGGTCCCCATCAACGACGTTGTCAGCATCCCGACCGGTAATTGAGGGAACAATTGCTGGATCATCCGTAGTTCTGGGTCCATATAACCAAGTCAGCCTGTTCGCAGGCCATACCGAGGAGTCAGCCGTGAAGATCCAGGGATCCGTAGCCTTCGTCACCGGAGCCAATCGCGGCTTGGGCCGCCAGTTCGCCGAACAACTGCTCGCCCGCGGGGCCAAGGTCTACGCGGGGGCGCGCAACCCCGAGACCGTCACCCTCGACGGCGTGATCCCGGTACGGATCGACATCACCGACCCGGCGTCGGTGCAGGCCGCCGCCGAGCTGGCGGCCGATACCACCATTCTGGTCAACAACGCGGGCACCACCAGCTACAACGGACTGCTCGACGGCCCGATGGACGACATCCGCGCCCAGATGGAATCCCACTTCTTCGGCACCTTGAACGTCACGCGGGCATTTGTCCCGCATCTCGTGGCCAACGCCCCCGGCGCGATCCTGAACATCGCGTCGATCCTGTCGTGGAAGCACATCCCCGGTATCGGGGCATACGCGGCGGCCAAGGCCGCGCTGTGGGCCCAAACCGATGCTGTCCGTGAGGAATTAGCGCCCAAAGGTGTCGCGGTGACCGGTCTCTACGTGGGGTTCATGGATACCGACATGGCGGCCGGTGTCGATGCGGAGAAGTCCGACCCCGCGCACATCGCCGCGGCCGCCCTCGACGGCGTGGAGGCCGGCGTGGCCGAGGTCCTCGGCGACGAGCAGACCCGCGCGGTGAAGGCGAGCCTTTCCGCCTGAGACCGCATCGCGGAACCGAATCGCCTTGATAACGGAGGGGTTACGCCAGGCGTGGCCCCGGGTTGGCCGCGGCACGCGTTGTTAGCGTGCCCATGTGAAGCCCTCGTTTTTCTCCACGCTGTCACGTCGTGTCGCGGCCGGTGCCGCGACGGTGCTCATGCTGGCGGGGCTGATCGCGACCGGACCGGTTCCGCAGGCCGCGGCGTATTCGCGCGACGGTCTACCGGTCGAGCGTCTCCAGGTGCCTTCGGCGGCGATGGGCCGCGACATCACGGTGCAGTTCCAGGGCGGCGGACCGCACGCGCTGTATCTGCTCGACGGACTGCGCGCACAGGACGACGCGAACGGCTGGGACATCAACACCGCGGCGTTCGAGTGGTTCTACCAGTCCGGCATCTCGGTCGTGATGCCCGTCGGAGGCCAGTCCAGCTTCTACACCGACTGGTACCGCCCCGCGGTCGGCAGCGCGGGAACCACGACGTACAAGTGGGAAACGTTCCTCACGCGCGAGCTTCCGGCGTGGCTGGCGGCCAACCGCGGTGTCGAACCGACCGGCAATGCGGTTGTCGGGCTGTCGATGTCCGGTGGCGCGGCGCTCAATCTGGCCACCTGGTACCCGCAGCAGTTCATCTTCGCCGGCGCGTTGTCCGGGTTCCTCAACCCGTCACAGGGTTTGTGGCCCACCATGATCGGCTTCGCGATGAAGGACGCGGGCGGGTACAACTCGGCGGACATGTGGGGCCTGGCCAACGATCCGGCCTGGCGGCGCAACGATCCGATGGTCAACATCAACCGGCTCGTCGCCAACAACACCGCGATCTGGGTGTACTGCGGTAACGGCGCACCGTCGGACCTGGACGCCGCGGGCGACTTCGGTCAGCTCTACAGCGCGCAGTTCCTGGAGAACATCACCGTCAACACCAACAAGGAGTTCCAGAAGCGGTACCTGGCGGCCGGTGGACACAACGCGGTGTTCAACTTCCCGCCCAACGGCACCCACGCGTGGGGGTACTGGGGTGCGCAGCTGCAGGCCATGAAACCGGATCTGTTGCGGGTCCTCGGTGTCGGCGCCCCAGCGCCGGCGGCCCCGGCGGCACCCGCTCCCGCGGCACCCGTACCCGCGGCGCCCGGCATGCCGGTTGCACCCGTGGCACCCGCGGTTCCGGGAGCGCAAGGACTGCCTGCCGCACCGGCGTACCCGGTGGCGCCCGGTGTGCAAGGCGTGCCCGGTGTGCAGGGCGTGCCGGCGGCTCCGGCGTCTCCGGCGGTGGCCCTGCCCGCGACGCGGCCGGTCTAGACCGGATCCCGTACACCGCGGTAGATAACGCGCCGCACGATCCACGGTTGCAGCACGCGCTGGATCGACCAGCCCGGGAAGTGGAACGCAAACCCGTTGGGCGCGAATACGTCCAGTCCATCGGGTTGCGGGCCGAGTACCGAGCCCCACCGACGGCCATGCGGCCGGTAGGTACGCATGGGTCCGCCGGTGAAGTACGCAGCGACGTTGTGGGCCACGAGCGCGTCCGCGCGGTTGCGCGCCGATGAGCGCAACGCGTCGGTCGCCGCGACGTCTCCGACCGCGAAAACGCCCGGGACGCCGGGGACCTGCAATCGCGGTGTCACACGGACGAATCCGTCGTCGTCGAGGATGGCGCGTGGCAGCCATCCCGTGTTGGGCGTGACGCGGCCGATCGCCCACAAGACCGCCTCGGCCTTCGCGGGTGACTGTCCGGTGCTGAAGTGCACGGGGTCGTCGGTGATTTCGTCGCATGCGAAGCCGTCGGGCACGATCGCCCGGTGCCCGGGATGCACGTCGACGCCGAGGGCGTTGAGCCGCTGGGTGATTCGGTTGCGTGTACGGCGGTGGTGCTGCGGCAGGATCTCGTTGCCCGGGTGGTAGAGCCCTACATGCTTGTCCGGCCAGCGGGCCGCGAGGTTCGCCGCGCTGCTCACCGCCGCCGCACCGCCGCCGATGACCGCCACCGACGTCGCCGCCGACAGCCGGTCGTGCGCCTCACGCAGTCCCTGGTGCACGTCGTCGGGCGACTGCAGCACGGGGCGGCGCCAGAACCCGTTGGTGACGCCGGTGGCGATGACCAGCGCGTCGTAGGGCTCGTGGTGTTCGGTCCCGTCCGCGTCGGTCACCGTGATGGTGCGGGTGTCCAGGTCGGCACCGGTGAGCGCACCGTGCACGGTGCGCACCCGGTCGAGGGCGCGGAGGCGGTCGAACGAGATCCAGTAGTCACGCGCCCAGTCGTCGGGGCGGGCGAGGCGGACACCGAGTTCCTGGCCGCTCACCAAACCCGGGTTGAGCGAAACGCCGACCACATCGTGACGTCGGGCGAGCCGGATCGCGGTCAGCACGCCCGCGTCACCCAGCCCCGCGATGACCACACGCTTGGGTGTCACGACCGCCGACCCTACCGGTGTGGTGCGCGTCACGGGGCGTTATTTATGGTGGCCTGATGAGCAGCGTCGCTGAAGCGGACCTGGTGGCCGAGCGGGCCCGCCAGGTCGTCTCCGAGCATGACCCGAAAAGCGTTCCGATACCGCAGTTCCTCGCCGCCTGCTACGACGCGGGACTGTCCTGGGTGCATTTCCCCGAGGGCATGGGCGGTCTCGGTGTGTCGCGCGGCCTGCAGGCCGTGGTCGATCGCATCCTGCAGGGCGCCGGAGGGCCGGTCCCGCTGGGGCTCAACCCGATGGGCTACGGCATGGCCGCGCCCACGATCCGCGAGCATGCGCAGAACGACGAGCTCAAGAAATCCTGGCTGCGTCCGCTGGCGAGCACCGAGCACATCTGGTGCCAGCTGTTCTCCGAGCCGGGTGCGGGTTCGGACCTGGCGGGCCTGGCCACCTCGGCCGTGCCGGACGGCGACGACTGGGTGATCAACGGCCAGAAGGTGTGGACCAGCCTGGCGCACCGGGCACGGTGGGGTCTGCTGCTGGCGCGCACGAATCCCGATGTGCCCAAGCACAAAGGACTCACGTACTTCGTGATCGACATGCACGGGGCCGGCGTCGAGACCCGGCCGCTGCGCCAGATGACGGGTCAGGCCGAGTTCAACGAGGTCTACATGACCGACGCCCGCATTCCCGATGCGCACCGTCTCGGTGCCGTCGGCGACGGCTGGCGGGTCGCGATGACGACGCTGATGAACGAGCGCAGCGCGCTCGGCGGCAGCGGCAGCCGGCGAGGCGCGGGCACCATCGCCGACGCGGTGTCGCTGTGGGCGTCGCGTCCGGATCTGCACACCCCGGTGCTGCGTGATCGGTTGGCGCAACTGTGGTTGCGCTCGGAGGCGCAGCGGCTCACCGCCGAACGCTCGCGCGCGACCGCCACGGTCGGCGGTCCCGGACCCGAGGGGTCCATCGGCAAGCTCGTGGGTGCGGAGCTCAACCAGCACATCTACCAGTGGTGCATGGATTTCCTTGGCCCGGAGGGTCTTCTGTACGACGGTTACGGGCTGGGCGACGGTGATGGCGCCGACTGGCGCGGACCCGTGCAGCAGCGGTTCCTGCGCAGCAAGGCCAACACCATCGAAGGAGGCACGTCCGAGGTGATGCGCAACATTCTCGGTGAACGGATCCTGGGGTTGCCCGGGGATCTGCGGGCGGATGCCGGTATGGCGTGGAAGGAGATCCCGCGTGGCTGAGGAACTTGTGGATCAGCCCGACAAGGTGGCTGAGGAACTTGTGGATCAGCCCGACAAGGTGGCTGAGACGACGGAGTTCCGCTTCACCGACGAGCAGGGCCAGTTGCGTGCCGCGGTGCGCAAGTTCGGCGCCGAGTACTTCGACGAGCAGACGGTGCGGCGGCTCATGGAGTCCGAGCCGCGGTTCGATCCGGCGGTGTGGGCGCGCCTGGGTGCCGAACTCGGCGTGCTGGGGCTCGCGGTGCCGGAGGCCGACGGTGGTGCCGGCGGCACGCTGGTGGACCAGGCCGTCGCCGTCGAGGAACTCGGGGCCGCCCTGGCGTGCGGCCCGCTGTTCGGCACGGTCTACCTGTCGATCCCGGCCCTGGTCGCGGCGTCGGCAGGCCCGGTGCGCGACGAGCTGCTGGGTGTGCTCGTGGAGGGCGCCCGCACGGCGGCGTTCGCCGTGCCCGACCGCGCGGGCGCGTTCGATCCGGCGCTGGTGGGCGTGACAGCGTCGGTCGACGCGACGCTCACCGGCACGGTCGAGCGCATCGTCGACGGCGCTGCCGCCGACGTCTTCCTCGTCGCGGCCACGGCTCCCGACGGGGTTGCCCTCTACGCCGTCGACGCGTCGGACGTGCAGCGCACACCGCTCACCACGCTCGACCTGACCCGACCGCAGGCCACGATCGCGCTCACCGACACCCCGGGACGGCTCGTGGCCGGACCGGGCGAGGCCGAACGCGTCATAGGCCACGCGCTGCAGGTCGGCGCGGCGCTGCTGGCCGTCGAACAGGTCGGGGCTGCACAGCATCTGCTGGACCTGTCGGTCGACTACGCCAAATCGCGCTTGCAGTTCGGCCGCCCGATCGGGTCGTTCCAGGCCGTCAAGCACCGCCTCGCCGACGACCTGGTGGACCTTGAGCACGCCCGCTCGGCGGCGTACCACGCGGTGTGGGCGCTTGCCGACGGCTCCGACGATCCGGCGCTGGCGGCGAGCATCGCGCAGGCCACGGCATCGGCCGCGCTGACGAAGATCGCGACCGACACGATCCAGGTGCACGGCGGTATCGGGTTCACCTGGGAACACCAGGCGCACCTGTACTTCAAGCGCGCGACGACCGATGCGGCGTTGCTCGGGACGGCCGAGGCACACCGGGACCGGATTGCCGAATTGATACTGGACCGAGCGGTTTCGGATCAGGCAACGATCGACCGCGCCCCACGCGTCGCGACCGGTACGAACTGATCGGCGGAAAACCCTCCGACGTGCTGACGCGACCGTAAACTCCCGCTATGAGCACGCCGACCGCACAGCGAACCCTCGCGGTGGACGGTGTGCGGTCGCCGGTGTTCGTGGCGGGCCCGGACGGATCGGAGAGCGCCCGGGAAGCCGTGGTGTTCGTGCACGGCAACAACGCCGGTGCCCCGTGGGATCCGTTGCCGGCGCGTGTCGCCCAGTTCAGCCGGGTCGTGGTGCCCGAGATGCCGGGCTTCGGCGCGGCCGACAAACCGGCGCAGTGGCCGTACACGGTCGCGGCGTACGCGCAGCACCTCGACGGGATCCTCGAGCAACTCGGGGTCGAGCACGCGCACCTGGTGGCCCACGACTTCGGCGGGCCGTGGGCGCTGGCGTGGGCCGCCGAGCATCTCGACGCCGTCGCGAGCATCACGCTGATCAACGCGCCGGTGGTGATCGACCACCTCGCGGCGAAACTCTGGCGCACGCCGGTGGTGGCCGAGGCGCTGTGGCGCATCACGCCGCAGGCCCTCGTGCGCCAGGCGCTGGCCCGCAACGATCCGAACCTGCCGGCCGACGCGGTGAACCGGATCGCCGCGCACATGGTGGCCCCCGGCACCCCCGACCCCGTGCTCAAGCTGTACCGCACGACCGGGCCCGATGCCGTCGCCCCCTATGCGGACCGTCTCGCAGGGTTCGACCGCAACGTCCTGATCGTGTGGGGCACCGAGGACCGCTACGTGCCCTTCGCCCAGACCGAGCAGTATCGGCAGATCTTCGCGCACTGCGAGATCCACGCGGTGGCCGGCGCGGGTCACTGGCCGTGGATCGAAGAGCCGGATACGGTGGCCGGGTACCTGACGAACTTCCTGCGTCGTTTACCGCGAAAGGCCACGTGAAACTACGCCGTGTCCGCACCGCAGCCGGCCTGCGTGTGGAATCCCTTGATCCTGAGGGGAACTGGGTTCCCCACGACGATGTCGCACCGCTCGGCGGACGCGTGTTCGACGCCGAGTGGCTGGCCGCGGCCGCCGACCGCCAGCTACAGCACAGCCCACATCTGCTGCCGTTCCAGCCGGTCTCGTTCCGCGACTTCATGCTCTACGAGCAACACAACATCGACGCCGCGCGCGGTCTGATCCGCCGGTTCCATCCGGGGTTGTACCGCGCCACATCGGCATTCGAGCGGCTCACCGGACGCCCGGTGCCGCAGTTCAAACCGAAGCCCCTGTTCTACCGCCAGCCCATCTACTACATGTCGAACGCGCAGACGTTCGTGCCGACCGGTACACCCGTGCCGGTTCCCGACTACTCGCAGGCCCTGGACTTCGAGCTCGAGATCGGATTCGTGCTGGCGGCACCGCTGTTCAACGCGACACCGAACGAGGCGACCGCGGCGATCGGCGCGTTCGTGGTGCTCAACGACTTCAGCGCCCGCGACGTCCAGCGTGCCGAGATGACCAGCGGGTTCGGCCCGCAGAAATCCAAGCACTTCGCGAGTTCGATGTCGGACACCGCGGTCACGGCCGACGAGGTCCTGCCACGCATCGACGCGCTGACCGGTTCGGTGGCGGTCAACGGCGAGATCGTCAGCACGGTCGACAGCGCGGGCATGCAGCACAGCCTCGGTGAGGTGCTGGCGCACGCGTCGCGCTGCGAACCGCTCTATCCCGGTGAGCTCTTCGGCACGGGAACACTGCCGGGCGGCAGCGGCATGGAGACCGGGCACTGGTTGCGTCCCGGTGACACCCTGACGCTGATCCTCGACGACATCGGCCGCATCGAGCACACGATCGGTTAGCGCGCGACGGCGTCGATGGCCTTGTAGATGCGCTGCTCGCTGACCGGGCGCGGCGTGCCGAGTTGCTGCGCCCACAGGCTCACCCGCAGTTCCTCGATCTGCCAGGCGATCGCCACGACATCGTGGGCCGCCGCGCGTGCCGGTGACAAGGCCCGCACCAGATCGTCGTAGGCGTCCTCCACGGCATGCACACGCGCCATGCGTTCGCGGTCGGCGCCGATCGCGTGGGGCAACCGTTCGAGCCGGCGCGCGATCGCCGTGACGTAGCGGGTGAGGTCGGTCAGCCGCGCGACGCCCGTCGCGGTGACAAATCCCTTGGGCAGCAACCGTTCCAATTGCAGACGGATGTCCTCGACCGCGTCGGCCTGGGCTGCCGGCGGTTTGTCCGGCAGCCCCACCCCGACCTCGTGTGCGGCGGCCAGCACCTTCTCGACGCGGGTCACCGCGGCCTGCGTCGTGGCGCCGAGTTCCTTCGCCGCGCGCTGCACCAACGCGGTGAAATCGGCACGCGTCCAGACGATCTGGCGCACCAGGGTGTCGGCGGCCGCGTCCGCGCAGTCCTCGAGCAGGGCGGCGAGGTTGCCGTCGGGGTTCGCGTTGAGCGCCAGCCGTGTCCGCGTGCCCAACCCCCGCTCGATGGCCTTGACCGGCGACGGCACGCTCAGCCGCAGAAGCCGCCGCAGCCCCGGTCCCATCGCGGCGTCGCGCTCGATCGGGTTCGCGAAAACCCGGATGTCCACGGCTTTTCCGGTGTCGACGAAGCCAGGGTATCCGCGCACGGTGTGCCCTCTGCTGACGTTCTCCACGGTCCGGGGCAACTCGTCGAGATCATCGGGCCACGCTCGCAGACCCGTGCGCTGCAAACCGTCGTCGACGGCCTCGGCGACCGCCTGGGCCACCGGCACCGCGAGTTGTTCGCGCAGGGTCTCGATGTCCTTGCCGCGGGCCACCTCGGCGCCGTCGGAGTTCTCCACCGCGAACGTCACCCGCAGGTGTGGCGGCACCTTGTCGAGATCGAACGCGTCGACGGGCACCAGGATTCCGGTGCGCCTGCGCAGTTCGCGCTGCACGGCGTCGAGCAGCGATCCCGTTCCCGGGTCGAGGTGCGGCAGGATCGCGCGAGCGGTGTCCGGTGCGGGGACGAAGTTGCGGCGCAGGTCTTTCGGCAGCGACTTGATGAGCGCAGTGACCAGTTCCTCGCGCAGGGCCGGTACCTGCCACGCGAAGTTCTCGCCGCCCAGGCGTGCGAGCACACCGACCGGCACGTGCACGGTCACCCCGTCGTCGGCCGCGCCGGGTTGGTACCGGTAACTCAGCGGCAGTTCCAGGTCCCCGGCCCGCCACGTGTCCGGATGGTCGGCGACGTCGTCGGTGCGCAGCAGGTCCTCACGCGTGAAGGTGAGGAGGTCAGGGGTCTTGTGGCGCTGCTTCTTCCACCACGCATCGAAGTGGCGCGCCGAGACGACGTCGGCGGGGATGCGCGCGTCGTACAGCGCGAAGATCTCGTCGTCGCCGACCAGCAGGTCGCGGCGCCGCGCACGCTCCTCCATCTCCTCGACCTCTTCGCGCAGGCGGGCATTGTCGCGGAAGAAGTGGTGGCGCGTCTGCCACTCGCCCTCGACCAGGGCGTGCCGGATGAACAGTTCGCGGCTCACCACCGGATCGATCTGCGCGTAGTTGACGCGGCGGCGCGGGACCAGCGGAAGACCGTAGAGCGTCACGCGTTCGAAGGCCATCACCGCGCCACGGCGTGCGTCCCAGTGCGGTTCGCTGTACGTGCGTTGCACGAGGTGCCCGGCGACGCGTTCGACCGCCTCGGGTTCGATGCGCGCCGCGATACGGCCGAACAGCCTGCTGGTCTCCACCAGATCGGCCACCACGATCCAGCGCGGCGGCTTCTTCGTGAGCACCGATCCCGGCGCGAGCACGAACTTGGTGTTGCGCGCGCCGGTGTAGTCGCGGGTGTCGCCCTCGCGCAGGCCGACATGTGACAGCAGACCCGCGGTGAGCGCGGCGTGGATGCGGGCCGGGTCGGCGGGCTCGTCGGACTCGCGGATCCCGATGTCACGCGCAATGCTGCGCAACTGGCCCACCAGGTCCTGCCACTCGCGGATCCGAAGGTAGTGCAGGAACTCGTCGCGGCACATGCGGCGGAAAGCGTTGCCGGACAATTCGTTGCGCTGCTCGCGCAGATAGTTCCACAGGTTCAGGTACGAGATGAAGTCCGAGTGCTCATCGGCGAAGCGGGCGTGCTTCTGCCGCGCGGCCTCCTCGCGGTCTGACGGGCGTTCGCGCGGATCGGGGATGGACAGCGCCGCGGCGAGCACCAGCACCTCGCGCACGCAGCCCTCGGCGTCGGCCTGCAGGATCATCCGGCCGATGCGCGGGTCGAGCGGCAGGCGCGCAAGCCGGCGCCCGGTCTCGGTGAGCGCACCCGAAGTGTCGAACGCACCGAGTTCCTGCAACAACTGGATGCCGTCGCGGATACTGCGCGCGTCGGGCGGGTCGAGGAACGGGAAGTTCTCGATGTCGCCGAGTCCGAGCGCGCTCATCTGCAGGATCACCGCGGCCAGGTTGGTCCGCAGGATCTCGGGATCGGTGTAGCGGGGCCGTGATTCGAAGTCCTCCTCCGAGTACAGCCGGATGCACACGCCGGGCGCGGTACGCCCGGACCGGCCCGCGCGCTGCGCTGCCGAGGCCTGCGAGATGGGCTCGATGGGCAGCCGCTGCACCTTGGTGCGCCTGCTGTAGCGCGAGATCCTCGCGGTGCCGGGGTCGACGACGTAGCGGATGCCCGGCACGGTCAGGGAGGTCTCGGCGACGTTGGTGGCCAGCACCACGCGCCGGCCGGCATGGCTGGGCTGGAACACCTTCTGCTGCTCGGCGGTCGGCAGCCGCGCGTACAACGGCAGCACCTCGGTGTTCCGCAGGTCTTTCAAAGCCTCTGCGGTGTCGCGGATCTCACGCTCGCCGGAGAGGAACACCAGGACGTCGCCGGGCGGTTCGGCCTCGAGCTCGCGGACCGCGTCGACGATGGCCTCGGTGGGATCACGGACCTCGGTGCGCACGATCTCGTGGTCGGGATCGTCGGGATCCTCGTCGTCGGATGTCGGCGCCGGGACTTCCAGTGGCCGGTAACGGATTTCGACGGGATACGTGCGTCCCGACACCTCGACGATGGGCGCGTCGCCGAAGTGCCGTGAGAAACGTTCGGGTTCGATGGTCGCCGACGTGACGATCACCTTGAGGTCGGGCCGGCGCGGCAGCAGCTCACGCAAATACCCGAGCAGGAAGTCGATGTTGAGGCTGCGTTCATGGGCCTCATCGAGGATCAGGGTGTCGTAGCGCAGCAACCTGCGGTCGCGCTGGATCTCGGCGAGCAGGATGCCGTCAGTCATGAGTTTGACCAGTGTGGAGTCGCTGGCCTGGTCGGTGAACCGCACGGTGTAGCCGACGGCCTCGCCGAGCGGTGTGCCGAGCTCGTCGGCGATGCGCTGCGCCACCGTGCGCGCCGCGAGCCGGCGCGGCTGGGTGTGGCCGATGGTGCCGCGGATGCCGCGGCCGAGCTCGAGGCAGATCTTGGGCAGCTGGGTGGTCTTGCCGGATCCGGTGGCGCCCGCGACGACGACCACCTGGTTCTCGGCGATGGCTTTCGCGAGGTCGTCGCGGCGTTGCGTGACGGGCAGGTCGGGGTAGGTGATCTGCGGGACCGCGGCCTGGCGTGTGAGCACGAGCGCCTCGGCCGCCGCGATCTGCTGCTCGATCTTGGCGAGATCCTTGGCGAGATCGCCGCCACGGAGATTCTTGAGCCGACGCCCGAGTCGCGCCGCGTCGCGGATGGTCAGTCCGTCGAGACGCGCACGCAGCTCACGCAGTTCCTGACGTTCCGACACTGGGACCAGGATAGTTGACGCGCGCACACCGGATTCATTCATTTAGCCCATCTAGGCGCTCGGGGTGGTAAGAGTGGACGCTGATGAGCGATCACCAACACATCGTCGACGTGCTCACGCGGTACGCGACAGGCATCGACCGCCGCGACTGGCGCCTGTTCCGCACGGTGTTCACCGACGACTGCGCGGTCGACTATGGCGAGATCGGCGCGTGGAACAGCGCGGACGCGGTCACCGACTTCATGGAACAGACCCATGCCATGGCAGGTCACACCCTGCACCGGCTGAGCAACCACGTCGTCACGGTGGACGGGGACACCGCCGAGGCGCGGACCTACGTCGATGCCCTGATCATGTCGCAGGACAACGCCTCAGGGGTCAACGCCGCGGGCTTCTATGACGACGACCTGGTCCGCACCCCCGACGGGTGGCGCATCGCCCGTCGCCGGTTCACGTCGGTGCGCGTCGCGGCGGTCTGAGCATGGACTTCATTCAGCGGTACGGGCCGTGGGCGCTGGTGGCGGGTGCCTCCGACGGTGTGGGCGCCGCGATGGCCCACGAACTGGCGCGCCGCGGCCTCAACGTCGTGCTGCTGGCCCGACGGCAGTCAGTGCTCGACACCGTCGCGGCGCAGATCCGTGACACCTCGGGAGTCGAGACACGTACGCTCGCAATCGACCTCGCCGAGGCCGGAGCCGCACGGCGCATCATCGAGGCGACGGCGGGCCTGGACATCGGCTTCCTGGTCTACTGCGCCGGCTCGGACACCAACGTCACGCCGTTCCTCGACACGCCGCTGGATGTCGCGGAGTCGATGGTGCAACGCAACTGCATGGTGCCGGTGCAACTGTGCCACCATTACGCGAAACCCATGGCCGACCGGGGACGCGGCGGCATCGTGATCTTCGGTTCGGGCGCGGGTTTGGCCGGTGCGCCCAACATGGTCGCCTACAGCTCGAGCAAGGCGTTCGACATGGTGCTCGCCGAGGCGCTGTGGAGCGAGTTGCACACCGAGGGTGTCGACGTGCTCGGGCTGATCCTCGGCAAGACCGACACCCCGGCACTGCGCGCGCTCGAGTTCCGCAGGGGTCAGATCGCCTCACCGGACACCGCACCGCCAGGCGCCGCACCCGTCGACGACGTCGTAGCAACCGCGTTGGCGAACCTCACTGCGGGCCCGACGTGTCTGGTCGGCGAGGATATGCAGGCCGTGTCCCAGCTGATGGCGTCGGTGAACCGTAACGAGGCCGTACACATCATCGCCCAGGCCGTCACCGCATCGATGGGCGAAACCGGCTCTCCCCCAGCCTGATCAGCCGCGCACCTCGGTGAGGTAGTTGTAGATGGTGTAGCGGGTCACGTCGAGTTGGCCCGCGACGTGCTCCACCGAGTCACGGATCAGGAAGAACCCGGCCTCGTCGAGTTCACGCACCACCGCGGCCTTGTGCTGCTTCTTCATCTCCTCCGGCGGCACTCCCACCTTGGCGATCGCCCGGTCGATGAGGAACCGCTGCAGGCTGTCGATGTCGCGGGGGAAGGTCTCGGGCTGCTCGGGTGCATCGGCGGCAACCGTCTCTGCCATCGCGCTGTTCACACACAGACAGCCGACGGCGACACCGTCGGCGTCACGCAGAAACAACGTCGACGAGCGGATCGGCCTGCCGTCGGGACTGTTGGTGCGGTAGTTGATCAGGTCCTGCGTGGTGCCGCGACGGATCAACCCCAGCAGCAGGTCGGTCATGGGACCGCCGACGGTCCGGCCCGTGAGATCCCCGGCGATCGCCACGATCGAATCGGGCAGCCGCGAAAGGTCGTGCAGCAGTACCTCGTTGCCCGGTCCCAGCATGGCCGCAAGGCCGTGCACGGCAGGCACCAGCGACGTGAGCAGCTCGTGCGTGGCCGGTCCGTACGCCGAAGGTGGTGCGGGCGTGGCGGTTCGGGCCCTGGCGAGTGCGGTCAGTGCGGACCGGACCTCATCGACGACGTCCAGCGATGTCGACGCGTGCGGCGACAACCGCACATGTTCGGGGCGCACGGTCGCGGCGATACCCGCCGAGTTGAGCGCGATGCCCACCTGTTCGGCCGGTTGCCCGGGCAGCGTGAACGCCAGGATGCCCGCGCGGCGGTCGGTGGCCGAAACAATTGTCGCCCCTAGGGATTCGAGCATGTCCTGCAGAGCGTCGACCCGCTCGGCGATACGCGCGGCGATGGCCGCGACCCCGGCGTCCTCCACGAGTTCGAGCGCCTCGGCGAACGCGCCGGAGGTCACGGGACTCAGGTTGGAGATCGACCACGCCGCGGCCGTGCTCTCGGGCGGGTGGATGGTGTTGTCGAACAGACCGGGGTCACGCGCGCCGGTCCAGCCCGAGAGCACCGGGTCCATGCGTTCGAGCATGCGGTCGGACAGCTTGGTGAAACCCGTGCCCCACCCGGCGCGCAGCCACTTCTGCCCGCCGACCACCAGCACGTCGGCCACCTCCCACGGCGCCTCGATGACGCCGAACCCCTGGATGCCGTCGACGACGAACAACCGGTCGCCGATCACGTCGCGCAGCGCAGCCAGGTCCGCGCGGTACCCGGTGCGGAAATCCACGGCGCTCACCGACACCACGGTGACGTCGTCGGTCAGGGCCTCGGCCACCGCGTCGGGCGTCACGTGTCCCGCCCGAAGACGGCGCACCGTGACCCGGCCCGTCTGTTCGGCGCGCGCCCACGGGTAGGTGTTGGCCGGGAACTCGGCCTCGGACACCAACACCGTCCCGCCGGGCACACTGAACGCGGCCTGCAACAGGCCCATGCTCGTATGCGGCTGCAGCACAATGTGATCGGTGTCGCTGCCGCACAGCCGGGCCGCGGCCGCCTTGGCACGCACCTCCTGCCGCATCAGTTCGTCGACCGTGGCGGGGCCCGCGTGCGCCGACTGCTCCGACAGGCGCGCGGTCGCGTCGAGGACCGCGTACGAGGGTGGGCCGAACCGCGCGAAGTCCAGGTACCCGGCCGACTCGGTGAACTGCAGCAGGTAGCGCGGCGAGATGGGCCTCACGCGAGCACCCGCGCCAGGAACTGGCGGGTGCGTTCGTGCTCGGGGTCTTTCAGCACGCGGTCGGGCGGACCGGTCTCGACGACCGTGCCGTCGGCCATGAACACCACCTCGTCGGCGGCCTCTGCGGCGAAACCGATCTCGTGTGTCACCACGACCATCGTCATCCCTTCCCGGGCCAGGCTGTTCATCACGGCCAGCACCTCACCGACCAATTCGGGGTCGAGGGCGGAGGTCGGCTCGTCGAACAGCATCAGTTTGGGTTTCATCGCGAGCGAGCGCGCGATCGCCACGCGCTGCTGCTGCCCGCCGGACAGTTGCGCGGGGAACGCGTCGGCGCGGTCGGCCAGGCCGACCCGCTCCAGCAGTTCCATACCCTCGCGGCGGGCGACGTCGGGTGAGACTCCGCGTACCCGGACCGGACCTTCGATGATGTTCTCCAACGCGGTCCGATGTCCGAACAGGTTGAAGCGCTGGAACACCATCCCGATGTCGCGGCGCTGCCTGGCGACGTCGCGCTCGCGCAACTCGTGGAGCTTGCCGTCGCGCAGCGCGAACCCGATGGGTTCGCCGTCCACCCACACCTGCCCGGCGTCGATGGTCTCCAGATGGTTGAGGCAGCGCAAGAACGTGCTCTTGCCGGCACCCGACGGGCCGAGCAGGCACACCACCTCGCCGCGGCGCACTTCGAGGTCGATGCCACGCAGAACCTCGGTGTGGCCGTAGCTCTTTCGCACGCCGACCGCGCGCAGCAAGGGTTCAGACACGGGCACTCCTCTTCAACGGCACCGCGCGCAGGGCCCTGGTGGCCTGTGCGGCGGCGCTGCGTTCGGCGCCGCCGAACCACCGTTCCAGGTAGTGCTGCCCGAAACCGGCGAGCGTGACCACCACCATGTACCAGATCGCCGCGGCGAAAAGGGTTTCCATCACCAGCAGGTTGTTGGACGAGATGTTGTTGGCGGCGTGCAGCAGTTCGGTCACACCGATCACCGATGCGATCGACGTGCCCTTCAACATGTCGATGAAGTCGTTGCCGGTGGGCGGGATGATCACGCGCATGGCCTGCGGCAGCACGATCCGGCGCAGGGTCTGCGCGGGGGTCATGCCGATGGACTTGGCGGCCTCGACCTGTCCGGAGTCGACGCTGTTCAGGCCGGCCCGCACGATCTCGGCCATGTACGCGCTTTCGTTGAGCGCCAGGCCGAGCAGCGCCGCGGTGAACGCGCTCACCAGCGCGTTGGTGGGTTCCTGCAGCAGATACCCACCCATGGGCAGCGGGATCGAGATCACCGGGATGACCAACGCGAGGTTGTACCAGATGAGGATCTGCAACAGCACCGGAAGACCGCGGAACAACCAGATGTAGGCCGCGGCGAACCACCGCGCGACGGGGTTCGCGCTGCGTCGCAGCAGCGCGATGCCGACCCCGATGACGATCGCCGCGGCCTGCGCGACGAGCGCGAGCAGCACGGTGTTGACCAGGCCGACGACCATGACGCGGTAGACCACGAAGTCGGGCACCGACGACCACTTGATCTGTGCGCGCGACAGCGCGATGAACAGCAGGACGAGGGCCGCGACGATGACGGCGGCGCCGACCCACCGGCCCCAGTGCCGGAGCCGGACGATCGGCAGGGGCTCAGCTACCGCCATTGATCGCGGGCTCCTTCAGCGCGCCCTGCTCGACGCCCCAGCTCTGCAGGATCGTCTCGTAGGTGCCGTCGGTCATCAGTTCGCCGAGGGCCTTGGCCACCGCCTCGCGCAGTGCGACGTTGTCCTTGTTGAAGCCGATGCCGTACGGGCCGCCCTCGATCGGCGGTCCTGGCACGACCTCGAACGCGTTGCCGTCGCCCGCGGTGCGGGAGATGTAGACCGCGCTGGGCAGATCGTTGAGGATCGCCGCGACGCGTCCGGTGCGCAGCTGGTTCTGGTTCTGCGTGTCGCTGTCGGTGGCCGTGACGTTCACGGCGGGCTTGCCCTCCTGTTCGCACCGCTGGCTCTGCGCGGCGGCGAATTTCTGGTGGCTGGTGCCCTGGACGACGGCGACGTTCTTGCCGCACAACGAGTCCGGGCCGGTGATGTTCTCGGGGTTGCCCTTCTGGATCATGATCGTGATGCCCGACGAGAAGTAGTCGACGAAGTCGATCTGCTGCTGACGTTCCTTGGTGTCGTTCATCGCGGCCATGGTCATGTCGACGCGGCCGGACTGCAGGCTGGTGATGAGCGACCCGAACGCCATGTCCTGGTGCTTGGCCTGGACGCCGAGTTTGGCCGCGATGGCCTTGGCGAGGTCCACCTCGTAACCGATCGGCGTCTTGCCGTCACCGGCGTAGAAGTTGTTGGGCGCCGACTGGATGTTCGAGCCGAGGTTGATGGTCTTGGACTGCGCGATCGCCGGCGGCAGCGCCGCGCTCAGCGCCGGGTCGGCCTCGATCGCGGCGATCACCTCGGTGTTGTCGGGGATCGCCGACGCGGTGCCGGGGGCCTGGGCGTCCCCCGCGGCGGCGTCTTCGGCGCTGCAGGCGACGGCGGCGCCTGCCGTCAGCAGCAGGGCGGCGAGCAGCACACCCGGGCGGTGGCGACTGCTCAGGCGGGTACGCAGCGTTGATGGCATCAGAGACCTCCACAGAGCGGTGAGCGGTGCGATGCGCCGAACGCTACAACAATTTGTTGAAATCTTCTCTACAAACTGTTGAAGTCAGTCGCCGCAGCCGTCGTCGCCGCACGGGCGACCAGCTCGGTGCGTAAGAGGTACAGAAAAATCAGCCCTGGTCAGGCGACCAGTACTCGAGCATCTCGGCCAGGGTCTCGAACGCGGGACGGGAGACGCCGTACGCCACCTCGTAGTGGACGCTCAAGGGAAAGCCGAGCTGGCCGACACCGTCGATGACGCGCTTGTAGAGGTCGACCATCAACCGCCGCTTCTCGGCGGGATCCTGCTCGGCCAGACGCGAGACGAACTCCTGTTCGGCCGCGACGGCCGGATTGCCCGGGTCCTGGATGAGCCAGTTGATCAGCCCGACCTTGGCCTCCATCTTCGGCACGAAGCCGAACGACAGCAGGATCTCCGGACGGTGCTCGGTGGTCTTGGCGAACTTGGTGAGAAATCCCACGATGGCGTCGGAGTACAGCAGCTGCGTCATGCCGTACGTCGCGCCCTGGTCGCACTTGAAGTTGAACCGCCCCTGTTCGCCCTCGCGCGTCGGGATCAGGATCGCGCCGCGGTTGGGCACCAGGTCGGCGTAGATCGACAGCGCATCGGTGGGTGCGACGCCCTCCCCCTCGCCGTCCTTCATGGTGCGCGGGACGCCCACGAACGAGATGCCGTCGAAACCGGCGCCGCTGAGCGCCGTCAGGCGCTCACGCAGCGCCTCCTCACCCAGGAACGACGTGACCTGAGTGCACAGGCCGCGCAGGCCGGGCAGCTCGGGCCGGATGATGTTCCAGTATTCGAGGACGTCCATCTTGGGCTTCATCTCGATGGGACGGTCGTCGTCCTCGTCGATCATCCCGGGGATCATGACATGCCGGATCCGGCCTTCGATGCCGGTCTCGGCGGCGATTGCGAGCACCTTGTGGGCCTCTTCGACCGCGTACGAGGCGCCGCGCTCGACGTTCGGCGGCACGAGCTCCAGCGCGATGGTGTTCAGAGGCACGAACCTGCTCCCCATTTCCCTGACGACTTCACAGGTGGACCTGACCACACTACGGAGTCTGCCTGCGGACTCGCTCGGCGCGGTCGGATAACCGCAGCTCGGACGCGCACGAGACCCGCGGGGCGTGATAAACCTCCCCCATGGCTGAACGCGTCAAGTTCCCCAGTTCGACCGGCCCGATGCTGGCAGGCGCCATCGACCTGCCCGAGGGCGAGGTACGTGGCTGGGGTGTTTTCTCGCACGGGTTCACCCTCGGCAAGAACTCGCCCGCCTGCTCGCGCATCTGCAAGCAACTCGCGAGCGAGGGCATCGGCATGCTGCGTTTCGACGCGCTCGGCCTCGGCGACTCCGACGGTGACTGGGGCGACGGATCGTTCACGGTCAAGGTCAACGACATCATCGAGGCCGGCCGGTTCATGGCCGAGCGCGGCACACCGCCCGACATCCTGGTCGGGCATTCGTTCGGCGGCGCGGCGGTGCTGGCCGCGGCGCGGCAGATCCCCAGCGTGCGCGCTGTCGTGACGGTCGGGGCACCGGTCGACCCGGTGCACGTCGAGCACCAGTACGACGCATGCCTGGAGCAGGTGCTGGCCGAGGGCAGCGGCGAGTGGATGGTGGGTGGACGGACCCTGACCCTCAAGCGCGCGTTCGTCGAGGACGTGCGCGCCGCGCAATTGCGGGACAAGATCAAGAACCTGCGCCTGCCGCTGCTGATCCTGCACTCCCCGACCGACAACACCGTCGGTATCGAGAACGCGAGCCACATCTTCCAGACCGCGCGACATCCGCGCAGCTTCGTCTCCCTGGAGGGGTCCGAACACCTGCTCACCGGCCCGGGTCAGGCACGCCGGGCCGGGCGCATCATCGGCGCGTGGGCCGATGCGTATCTGGGCGAGCGGTGAGGTCGTGAAATAGTTCGCTACATGTCTGACGTCGCCACCCGGATCGCGTTCGTACAAGCCACCTGGCATCGCAACATCGTCGATCAAGCGCGGGCCGGGTTCACCGACCGGATCAACGAGCTGGGTTTTTCCAGTGACACGTTGGAGTTCTTCGAGGTACCGGGAGCGTTCGAGATCCCGCTCACGGCGAAACGACTCGCCGAGACGGGGCGCTACCGCGCGATCGCGGCCGCAGGCCTGGTGGTCGACGGCGGCATCTACCGGCACGAGTTCGTCGCGACCGCGGTGATCGACGGCCTGATGCGCGTGCAGCTCGACACCGACGTCCCGGTGTTCTCGGTGGTGCTCACGCCGCATAACTTCCACGAGCACGACGAGCACGTGCGGTACTTCACCGAGCACTTCGTCAAGAAGGGCGCGGAGGCCGCCAACGCGGTCGCCGCGACGCTCGAACTGCACGCCTCGCTCGGCTGACGCTGCCACCCACCGATGCCTCGTGGCGACGGTGGTGTGCGGCTTACGATCAGGCCAGCAGTCAGGGCGGGTCGAAGGCGGCGTCCGATGGTCACGATCGATGAGTTCTCTCATCTGACGTCGGAGATCTACGCCTCGGCGATCGCACCGCAACGATGGTTGACCGCGATCGCCGGGATCAGCCGGACGTTGTGCGCGACGGGCGGCGGCCTCCTCATCGCGGCCGACGGCACGCGTTCGGTGGTGCAGACCAACGTGCCCGAGGACGCCAAGGCGAGTTACATCGCGTACTACCGGCACATCGACTACGTGCTGAGTGCGGTCGAGTCGGGGCCCGTCGGACTGGTGCGGACCGGACCGGAGATCATCACGCCCAAGGTGGATTCCGAGTTCGGTGTCGACTGGATGCGCCCGCACCGGATGGACGACGGTTTGTTCGTGCGGCTCACCGACGGTGCACTGCCGACGTATTTCCTGGTGGCCGCGCCCGGCAACACACCCGCAGGCCCCTTCTGCACCGCCGAGCGCATCCGCCTCCTGAGCGCCATCGTGCCGCACCTGCAACAGGCGCTGCGTATCCACCGTCACCTCAAGGGCATCGACGCGCCCGTCCCCGACGCCATCCGCGACGGCGCCCCCGACGACACCCTCGACACAGAGGCGGCCCTGCGCGCGGTCGACGTGTTCCGGCACGGGATCGTCCTGGTGGACACGTCGCATCGCGTCGTGCACGCCAACAGCAGCGCCGAGCGGGTTCTGCGTGTACGCGACGGATTGCACACGCGCGGCGGCAGATTGGAAGCTGACAACGCCGCCGTCGATCGCGCACTGCACCGCGGTATCGCCGGCGCACTGTGTGCCCCAGCAGAATTCGATCCGACATCTGCGCCCCGTGGGACGACCTTGCTCTGCTCACGGCCATCTGGTGAGCGCCCATACGTGATCCACGTGCTTCCCACCGCATCGAGCGCGCTGGTGGCGATCATCGATCCGACATCGGAACCGGAGCCCCCCGCGGAACTGCTGCGTCACCTGTACGGGTTGACCGACGCGGAGGCCCTCGTCGCGCTGCGCATCCTGCGGTGCGAGGGCGTCGCGGCGACGGCCGAGGCGCTCTCGGTGTCGCCCACCACCGTCCGAACACACCTCCGCCACATCTTCGAGAAGACGG
>Ga0182740_1000955_pt1 | contig 21935 bp, 20 predicted proteins | sample eDN5th37CKraftBY_FD_128872 | JGI IMG/M metagenome (GOLD analysis project Ga0182740, IMG submission 128872) | Enriched backyard soil microbial communities from Emeryville, California, USA - eDNA 5th pass 37_C Kraft BY (version 2) (version 2) | ecosystem: Environmental > Terrestrial > Soil >...
CAACTGGTGGTGTTCGGCAACGACACGCCCGCCTGCGAGCACGAGAAGTTCGGCGCGTCCAATGTCCGCTTCCACAAGAAGATCGTCGCCGCGGCCCGCGCGCGCGATGCCGAGCAGGTGCGCAAGCTGATGGCCGCGCATATGCAGGACTGCACGCGCCATGTCACGCGGATGAACGGGCGCGTGCACGGGCGGCTGGTGCTCGATTCGGAGTTGCCGCGCCGGTCGCTGGTGGTGCGCCCGCGCGACCGCGAGCCCGAGCAGGCCGGTTGAAGGCGCCGGCCGCCGCGCCGAAGCGCTATTCGGCCTTGATGCCGTTCGCGCGGATCAGCTCGGCCCAGCTCGCGGTTTCTTCGCGGATACGCGTGGCCAGCGCCTCCGGCGTGCTGGCCTGGGGCTCCATGCCCTGGCGCTGCAGGTCGGCTCGGACCGCCGGCGTCGCCAGCACGGCGCGCACTGCCTCGTGCAACTGCGCGACCGTCTCGTCCGGCGTCGCGCGCGGTGCCAGCATCGCGTACCACGAGCTGACCTCGATGCCGGCGATGCCCTGCTCCGCCATCGACGGGATATTCGGCGCGGCCGGCGAGCGCCTGGCCTGCGTCACCGCGATCGCGCGCAGCGCCCCGGACTGGATGAACGGCGCCAGCGTCGGCAACGTGCCGAGCAGGATCGGCACCTGGCCGCCGACCACGTCGTTCAGCGCCTGCGTCGTGCCCTTGTACGGAACATGCAGCAGCGCCACGCCGGCCTTCTGGCGGAACAGCTCGCCGGCCAGATGCAGGCCGCTGCCGACGCCGGGGCTGGCATAGCCGAGCGGGTTGCCCGCGCGCTCGGCGGTGCGCGCCAGCGCGACCAGTTCGGCCACCGACTTCGCCTTGACCGACGGGTGGACCGCCAGCACATTGGGCGAGCCGGCCAGCAGCGACACCGGCCGGAAATCGCGCTCGACGCGATAGGGCAGCTGCGGCATCAGCGTCGGATAGATCGTCAGATTGCCGGCCGGCGCGATCAGCACCGTGCAGCCGTCGCCCGCCGCGCGCCGCACCGCGTCGATGCCGATATTGCCGTTCGCGCCGGGCTTGTTGTCGACGATCACGGTGCGGCCCTGCCCGCGCTGCATGCCGTGGGCCAGCGTGCGGGCCAGCAGATCGGCCGGACCGCCGGCGGGGAACGGCACCACGATGCGGGTGGTCGCGCAGGCCGTGGCGGCATGGGCCGATGGCGCGCCGGCCGCGATGGCGGCCGCCAGGGCAAGGGTTGTGGCAAAGGGCATGCGCCGTTTCATCGTGCTCTCCCGTGTCCGCGGCCGACCGGCCGCCCTTTCCGGTTGGCGGCTAGCCGCGATGCAGCGGCACCACCTTGCCCTCGTCCTGGGGCCGATAGTCGAGCAGGCGCGACAGGTCGAGCGCCGCGCCACGGACCTTCTCGACCAGCGTATCGAGCCTGGACGGATCGATCTTCGCCGCCGGGATGGTCACGCCCATCGCCGCGACCACCTTGCCGCTGCGATCGCGCACCGGCGCGGCGATGCTCGAAATGCTGGCCTCGAAGAAGCCTTCCTGCAGCACATAGCCGCGCTCGCGGTCGCGCTGCACCATGTCGAACAGTTCCTCGACCGTCCTCGGCGTGCTGTCGGAGAACACTTCGAGCTGCGGCTCCGGATAGAGCTGCCGCAACTCGGCCATCGTCAGGTCCTCGAGCAGCACGCGCCCCAGCACGGTGGCATGCGCCGGCAGCCGCGTGCCGACGTTGACGGTGCTGGCGAACGGCGTCGGCGCCACCGACTTGGCCACATAGACGATCGAGCGGCCGTCGCGCACCACCAGATTGCAGGGCAGCTGGATGTCGTCGCGCAACCGCTCCAGCAGCGGCCGGCCCAGTTCGGTCAGCTCCAGCGAGGCCAGGTATTCGAAGCCCAGCCGCAACACGGCCATGCCGAGCTTGAATTCGCGCCCGCCGTCGGTGCGCTCGACGAAGCCCATCATCTCCAGCGTGGCCAGCAGGCGGAACACGGTCGAGCGCGGAATCTGCAGGCGCCGCGCCAGTTCGGCCGCCGACAGCGTGCGGTCGGTGCGGCTGAACTCGCCGAGCAGCCGCAGGCCGCGCTCCAGGCCGGGCACGATGTACCGTTCCTGGGAATCGTCGGGCAGGGAAGCGTTGTTCATGATCGGTTCTCGGGTTCTCGGAATTGCTTTCCATCCAGATAATCGACACTCATATAACACGCCGGCGCCGGGAACGGAAAGCACCGTCCGGCTCCGTCTTCCTTTATGGAATGGCGCGCGACTTCAGAATCGCTGCCTTCGCCGCGCCGCATCCGATCTGCCGCCGCCGATCCCTGTGCGACAATCGCCGCCCATCTCCCCTTGGATCCAGGCCGATACGATGAAGACATCTGCAGAGGTCAGCCGCCAGGGCGCCGCCGGAACACGCGAGGCGCGCACGCCCTGGACCAGGCTCGATGAACAGGGAACCGGCCTGACGGTCGACGATTTCCTGACCACGATGCTGAGCCAGCTGGTCAATGCGCTGCGGCGGACCGTGACCCAGCCCTATGCCGAGCGGTTCGACCTGACCGTGCCGGAATGGCGGCTGCTGGCGCTGCTGGCGCATGCGGGGGAACTGGCGTTCGCCGACCTGGTGGTGCAGTCGACCTCCGACAAGGCCCTGGTCAGCCGCACGCTGCGCTTGCTGGAACAGCGCGGGCTGGTGAGGCTGACCAACGCGGGCAATACGCCGCGCAAGAAGCTGTTCTGCAGCATCACCAGCGCGGGCATGGCGTTGCACGATCAGGTCATCCCGCTGGCGCGGCGCCATCAGGCCGCGGTGCTGCGGCTGCTGGATATCGACGAACGCGAAGCGTTGTATCGCGCGCTGCGCAAGTTGCACGGCAAATGCGTGCTGGGTCCGGGGGTGGACCCGGGCGGCGCGGAGCCGGAGGAAGGTAACTGAGAGCAAACCGAGGCCGCCATCGCGGCCTCGGCTCTTTGCGGTGCTGGCCGGGCGAGCTGGGTCAAGCCTCGAGCTGCTCCAGCACCTTGCCCTTGGTCTCGATGCCCAGCCAGTGCACCGTCAGCGCCGCCGCGAACGGCACCAGCGCCAGCGCATAGAAGGCGATGCTCAGATCGCCGCTGCCGATGGTGCTGGCGATCAGCGTCGGCGCGAAGATCGCCGCGATCTTCAGCCAGGCGCCGCCGAACCCGCAGCCCATCGCCCGCACGCTGGTCGGATACAGCTCCGGCGTATAGACATAGGCAGTGATGAACCCGCTGGCGAGGAACCCCATCGCGAACGCGCACAGGGTCGCCACCACATAGACCGACTGCGCGTGCAGCAGCCCGGCCAGCGCCAGCGACAGCGCGCACAGCACGAACGACACGTTGATCACGGGCTTGCGGCCAACCTTGTCGACCACCATCGCGCAGACCAGCGAACCGACCACGCCCAGCACCGAGGCCCCGGCCGCCAGGTTCAGCGCCAGCTGCAGCGGCGCGTGGTAGACCGTCTTGTAGATCGTCGGCAGCCAGGTCGACAGGCCGTACTGGATGAAGCCGCAGGTCGCCCACAGCATCCACACCGCCAGCGTGCGGCCCCGGTAGGCACCGCTGAGCAGATCGCGCACGCGCCGCTTCGGGTGCCGGGCCGCCATCGCATCGAACGCCGCGACATCGCCCACCGGCGGGAGCGGCGTGCGCGCATGCGATTCGAAGGCGCGCACCGCGCGATCCGCCTCGGCCATGCGGTTCTTCTCGGCCAGCCAGCGCGGCGACTCCGGAATGATCTTGCGCAGCACGAAGAACAGCACGATCGGCACGCCGCCGATGAAGTACATCACCTCCCAGCCGTAGCGCGGCACCAGCCAGGCGCCGGCCCCGTTCGACACCAGCAGGCCGATGGGGAACACCACCTCGTACAGCAGCACGAAGCGGCCGCGGCCGTGCGCGCGCGTGACCTCGTTGATGTAGGTGGCCGCGACCGGCAGCTCGCCGCCCAGGCCCAGGCCCTGCACGATCCGCAGCAGCGCGAAGAGCTCGAACGACGGCGCGAAGCCGCAGGCGATGCTCATCAGGCCGATGATGCCGGCGCTCCAGGCGATCGAGTGCAGCCGGCCGTAGCGCTCGGCCAGCCACGGGAAGAACAGCGCGCCGACCAGCTGCCCGACCGAGGGCGCGGCGATCAGGAAACCGATCTGCCCCGGCGTCAGCGACCACTGCGCGATCAGCAGCGGCAGCGTGGCCGCGATCGCAATCACGTCGAAGCCGTCGAAGAAGGTCGCCAGCCCGATCAGCAGCCGCGCCTTCACGTGCATCAGGTTGTTGGGCAGCCGCTCGATGCGGGCAACGATCTGGCCGCGGGTCACGCCGCCCGCGGCATCGGCGGCCGTGGCGTTCGTGGCGGAGGCATCGGCACCGGCGCCGGTGCCGGTGCCGATGGCCTCACCGTCCGCGCCGCCGCGAAACATGGCCGTGGCAGGCCCCGGAACACTGGCGGGCGCCAGCTCTTGTCTTTCTGTCAACACGATGCTTGCTTCCTGATATTGCCGTGGCCGGTCCGCGGTGGAGACGGACCTGTCGTGGGAACGGACGGTGAGGGGACGAAACCGGCGGCGCCGCGCGACACGGCGCGCCAAGGGGGAGGCGCTACCGAGCCCGCTACAGGTCCAGCACCAGCCGCTTGCCCTTGCAGCCCGATACGCAGACCATCATCGACTGGTTGGCGGCGCGCTCGGCCTTGCTGAGCACGCCGTCGCGATGGTCGGGCTCGCCCTCCAGCACGCGCGTCTCGCAGGACCCGCAGACGCCTTCGCGGCAGCTGTAGTCGACGGCGATGCCCGCTTCGAGCAGCGCGTCGAGCAGCGACTTGCCGGCCGGCACCTTGACCTCCATGCCCGATTGCGCCAGCGACACCGCGTATTCGCCTTCCTGCACCGACTCCACCGACGGGTCGGCGGCGAAGCGCTCGATATGGACGTTCGGATAGCCGTGCGCCTCGCAGGCGGACTCGAAGGCCTGCAGCATCGGGCCCGGTCCGCAGCAATAGAAGTGGGTGTCCGGGTCCTGTCCGGCCAGCATGCCGGCCAGATCGGGCGGGCCGCCGGCGTCGGCGTCGAAATGCATGCGCACCGCGTCGCCATAGGCCTGCAGTTCGGCGACGAAGGCGGCCTCCTCGCGGGAACGCGCGCAGTAGAGCAGCGTGAACGCGCGGCCCAGCTGATGCAGGCGGCGGGCCATGCAGACGATCGGCGTCACGCCGATGCCGCCGGCGACCAGCACCGTGTGTGAGGCGCTCTCGTCCAGTTCAAAGTTGTTGCGCGGCGCGCCGACCGGCAGCGTCGCGCCGACGCGCAACTGCTCGTGGATATAGCGCGAGCCGCCCCGGCTGCCGCGATCGAGCAGCACGCCCACGGTGTAGCTGTGCCGGGCTTCGGGCGCGCCGCACAGCGAATAGCTGCGCACCAGGCCGTTGCCCAGATGCAGATCGATATGGGCGCCGGGGCTGAATTCCGGCAAGGCGGCCCCGGCGGGGTCCTGCAGTTCGATGCTGACGACGCCGCGGGCTTCGTAGCGCATGGCCTGCACGCGCATCGTCAGGGTGGGGCTGGCACTCATCACACTTCCTTCTGATTCCATTCGCGCCGGGGCGCGATACGGCAACGATGCCTGCGAAAGCCTCGACTGCCGCCATGGCGTTCCCGCGCAGGCGGGACGCCAAGGTTGTCAACGTTTCTCGGTCAGGAACTTCCCTTCCGGGCCGCCGGCGTTCTTCTGGCGGCGGGTATTGCCGTCGATGCCGCCTTCGATGGCCCATTCGGCGAACATCGTCGGGCCCGGCTCGAACTCGCGCGGCTCCCAGTGAGCGTCGAGGTGGTCCTCGTCGGCGTAGTACTCGATCAGGCCGCCGGCCGGGTTCCTGAAGTACCAGAAGTAGGCCGACGAAATCGGATGGCGGCCCGGGCCGAGCTGCGTCTCCCAGCCGGTGCGCGACATGTGCATGCCACCGCCGAACACCTCGTGGATATCGCGCACGGTGAACGCGACATGGTTCAGCCCGCTCTTGGGCTGCGGCAGCTGCAGCAGGAACAGGTCGTGGTGGCCGCCCTCGTCGGCGCAGCGCAGGAAGGCGCCGCGACCCGGGTAGCGGTCCGACGCGACGAAACCGAATTTCTCGGTGTAGAAGCGCTCGGTGGCGGCGACGTCCTTGACGAAGAACACCACGTGTCCGACCTCGATCGGCGTGGCGCGCTCGTAGATCGGCCCGCGCTGGTTCACGCGCGGCTTCGCGCTCCAGGTATTCATCGCCGCGCATTCGACCTCGATGTCGCGCTTGCGGGTGAGCTGGAAGCGCACCGCCAGGCCGTTGGGATCGGTGCAGCCGATGCGCGCCTCGTCGCCGCTGCCCTGGCGGACGAAGCCCGCTTCGCCGGCGATCGCCTCGGCGATGCGGTACAGCGCGGCGGGCGTGTCGACGCCCCAGACCACTTCGCGCAGCGTCGGGCCGGCCTCGATCGCCGGCGGCAGCGCGGGATCGTCGATGCGGCGCACCAGCACGCGGCAGCCGTTCAGCGTCTCGAAGTCCAGCCCCTGCGCGTCATCGCGCTTCAGGATCAAACCCCAATCGTTGAAAAAGCCGCGGCAGGCGTCGAAATCGTCGGCGCCGTAGACGATCTCGTCGATGCCCAGTACTTGATTCATGTCGGTCTCCAGCGGCCGCCGGCTCAATGTCAGTTGGCCCACGGCAGCGGTTGTTGATGCAGGCCCCAGTACACGCTCTTCTGCTCCATGTACTGCAGGATTCCCAGTCGTCCCTTCTCGCGCCCCAGGCCGCTGTCGCGCCAGCCGCCGAACGGCGTCGAGATCGAGAACTGCTTGTAGGTGTTGATCCAGACGTTGCCCGCCTGCACCGCGCGCGCCACGCGCCAGGCGCGCTTGTAGTCGCGCGTCCAGACGCCGGCCGCCAGCGCGTAGACGCTGTCGTTGGCCTGTGCGATCAGGTCGTCCTCGTCGTCGAACGGCATCGCCACCAGCACCGGCCCGAAGATCTCTTCCTGGCAGATGCGGGCGCGGTTATCCAGCCCCTCGATGATGGTCGGCGTATAGAAGTAGCCGTTCTCCAGGCCGGCCACGTTCGGCCGCATGCCGCCGGTGCGCAGCTGCCCGCCCTCCTCCACGCCCATCGCGACGAACGACTCGATCGAATCGCGATGGCGGGCGGTGATCAGCGGCCCCATCTGGGTGCGCTCGTCGGCCGGATCGCCGACGCGCAGTCGCGCGGCGCCGGCGGCCAGGCGGTCCATGAACGGCTCGTACAGCGAGCGCGCGACGAACAGCCGCGAGCCGGCGATGCACGATTCGCCCGACGAGCTGAAGATGCCGTACAGCACGCCGTTGACCGCATGGTCGAGGTCGGCGTCGTCGAACACCATGGTCGGCGACTTGCCGCCCAGTTCCAGCGACACCGGCATCATCTTGTCGGCGGCGATATGCGCGATGTGCTTGCCGGTGGCGGTGCCGCCGGTGAACGACACGCGCCGCACCAGCGGATGCTGCGTGATCGCATCGCCGATCACCGAGCCCTTGCCCGGCAGCACGCTGACCAGGCCCTTGGGCACGCCCGCTTCCTCGCAGATCGCGGCCAGCTCCAGCGCCATCAGCGGCGTGACCTCGGCCGGCTTGACCACCACCGCATTGCCGGCGGCCAGCGCCGGCGCCAGCTTCTGCGCCTCGCTGGCGATCGGCGAGTTCCACGGCGTGATCGCCGCGACCACGCCCATCGGCTCGTGCACGCTCATGGTCAGGAAGTCGCCGCGCGGCGGCGTCAGCGTTTCCTCGAGCGTCTCGCAGGCGGCAGCAAAGAACTGGAAGGTGCCGGCGGCGCTGGCCACCAGCGCGCGCGTCTCGCTGATCGGCTTGCCGTTGTCCAGCCGCTGGCGTTGAGCCAGCGGCTCGGCGCGGGCACGGATCAGCTCGGCGACGCGATACAGCACCGCGGCGCGCTCGTGCGGCTTGCGCTGGGCCCAGCCGCTGGTCTCGAAGGCGCGCTGCGCGCCCTGCACCGCTTCCTCGACGTCGGCAAGGCTCGCCGCGTGAAGCTCGGCGACCACCTCGCCGGTGGCGGGATAGCGCGTGGCGTAGCGGTCGCCGCCGCCGAGGCGCCATTGGCCGGCGATGCAGATGGGGAGAAGGTCTTGCGTCTTCATGTTTGCGTCTTGCTTCGGCTGTTCAGATCGATACCGCATGCGCGCGGTTGCCCAGCGCGCGCACCACGCTGAACACGGTCAGCGCCGAGGTCTTGGGATTGGCGGCAAGCGGCTTGCCGCGCATGGTCAGCTCGAAGCCGCCGAAGGCGCCGCGCGCTTCCACGTGATGGACGTTCTCTTCGACGCCCGGGTCCGCCAGCAGCTTGACCGCGGTGCGGTCCAGGCCCAGGCCGGCCAGCGACAGCGTCGCCGCGACGTTGGCGTTCTTCGGATAGAGCCGCGCGGCATCGCGCGCGCTGCCCTCGAAGATCACCGTCGGACCGTCCAGCGCATCGAGATCGACGCGCTGCTCGGCCGGCGTGTCCTTCCACGCGCGCGGCGGCTTGCGGCCGGTGTAGACCACTTCATCGAGGCCGCCGACCCGCGCGGCCGCCAGCGCGTCGATCGCGCCGATCGCGCCGGACAGCAGCTGCACCTGGGTGCCGCCGCGCCGCGCCGCCGCTTCCAGCCGCTCGGCCAGGCCCGGTTCGGACAGCGCGCCGACCGACACCACCATGCACGGGATGCCGCGCTCCAGCGCCGGCACGATGTGTTCCTCCAGCGCGCGATGGCCGGCGCATTCGACCAGCAGGTCGGGACGGCCATCGGCCTCGCTCAGATGCGTGGCGACGCGGGCATGGGGCGCCAGCTCGGACACCGCGCTGCGCGCCTCGTCCATCGTGCCTTCCGGCACGATCACCAGATCGAACACCACGTCGGGATCGGACTTCAGCAACTCCAGCACGCCGCGCCCGATCGCGCCGCAGCCCACCATCGACACATGCAGCATCGCGGTTCTCCTTCAGGCCGTCAGCGTCGCGCGTTCGGCGGCACGCTGGGCCGGTTCCTCCGCCGACTCGGCGGCATTGACCGGCGGGCCGGCGAACGCGGTCTTGAAGCTGCCGATCGACAGCATGTCGATCTCCAGCAGGAACGGACCCGGCTCGACCGTGGCCTGGTCGAGCGCGGCGCCGATCTCGTCGAGGCGGCTGACGCGGCGATGGCGCAGCGCCAGCGCCTTCGACAGCGCGGCGTAGTCCGGCGTATGCAGGTCGACGTAGTGGCGCCGGCCGCCGTACTGCGCGTCCTGGATGTTCTTGATGACGCCGTAGCCCTTGTCGTTCATCAGCACGATCACCAGGTCCGCGCGCTCCTGCACCGCGGTGGCCAGCTCGCCCAGGTTCAGGATGAAGCCGCCGTCGCCGGCCAGGCAGAAGGTCTTCTTGCCCGAGCCGGTGGCCGCCGCGCCGACCGCGGCGCCGATGCCCATCGCCAGGCCCTGGCCGATGCCGCCGCCCAGCGCATGCACGCCGGCGCGCGAATCGAAGATGCGCAGTTGGCGGTTGCCCCAGGTGCTGTTCGACACGGTGACGTCGCGCACCCAGTTGAAATGGCGGCCGACCGCGCCCTGCAGCGCCTCGACCAGCGCCGAGTACGGGCCGAGGCCGTCGACCAGGCCCTTGACGGCGATCTCATGGGCACGGCGCAGGTCGCCGGCGAAGGCCGGATCGATCTGCATGCGGGCTTCCAGGCGATCGGCCAGGCCGTCGAGCACCAGCGCGGCATCGCCGCTGACGAAGTAGTCGCTCTGATAGCAGCGGCCCTCGGCGGCCGGATCGGCGTCGACGCGGAACAGCGGACGCGGCAGCTTCAGTTCGTACTTCAGCGTCTCGTTGCCGCGCAGCCGCGAGCCGACCACGACCATCGCATCGCAGGTCTGGTAGAACTGCTCGACCGGCTTGTGCAGATTGAAGGCGCCCAGCGATCGGGGATCGTCCTCCGGCACGATGCCGCGGCCCTGCGTGCTGGTGACCACGCCGAAGCCCAGGTCCAGCAGCCGCTTGACCTGCGCGCCGGCATGGCGCGCGCCGCCGCCCAGCCACAGCAGCGGACGGCGGGCGTGGATCAGGCGCTCGGCCAGCGCGTCCAGCGCGTGCGCCGAGGGCACGTGGGTCGGCACCGGCAGCGGGCGCAGGTCGGTCGGCAGCGGAATCAGCGCGGCCTGGATGTCGATCGGAATCTCGACGCTGACGGGGCCCGTCGGCGCGGTCAGCGCGGTCTGCACCGCCAGCTTGATGGTGCTGATCGCGGTATCGGCGCTGCGCACGCGGAAGGCGGCCTTGGACACGGCCTTGAGCATGGTCAGCTGGTCCGGCGCCTCGTGGATGTAGGCCAGGCTCTGGTCCAGATACGGCGTCTCGATCTGGCCGGTGATATGCAGCAGCGGCGTGCCCGCGGTCAGCGCCTCGACCATCGCGCCGGCCGCATTGCCCGCCGCGGTGCCGGTGCTGGTCAGGCAAACGCCCAGGCCGCCGGTGGTGCGTGCGCAGGCATCGGCCATATTGGCGCCGCCGGCCTCGCCGCGCGCCGGCACGAAGCGGATCCGGCCGCGTTCGCCGATCGCGTCGAGGATCGGCATGTTGTGGATCGAGATCACGCCGAACGCCGCCTTGACGCCGCACTGCTCCAGGAAGGCCGCGATGGCCCAGCCGACGGTGACCTGCTGCTCGCGCGCGGCTTGTTGATCTTGTTGGGGTTGTTCGTTACGCATGACGGGAGAGTCCTCCGGAAACATCGATGTGGCTGCCCGTGGTGTACGAAGACAACGGCGAGGCAAGGAACAGGATGGCGCGCGCGGCCTCCTGCGGCAGGCCGAGACGGCCGAGTTGGATATGCTTTTGCTGCGCCAGGCGCGCGGTCCACGCGGCCCAGTCGAGATGGCGGTCGGCTTCGGGGCGCGCTTCGAAACGGCGGCGCCATTGGCCCGATTCGACCAGGCCCAGCAGGATGCCGTTGACGCGGATGCCCTTCGGCGCGAACTCGGTGGCGAGCGAGCGCACCAGGTTGTGCACGCCGGCGCGGGCGGCCGAGGTGGCGACCATATGCGGCTCGGGCTGGACCGCCAGCAGCGAGTTGACGCAGACGATCGACGCGCTGGGCGAGCGTTCGAGCTGCGGCAGGAAGGCGCGGGTGGCGTGGATCACCGAGAAGAACTTCAGCTGCAGTTCTTCCAGCCAGGCCTGGTCCTCGGTATCGGCGAAGGTCGAGACCCGGCCCTGCCCCGCGTTGTTGATCAGCATGTCGGCGGGGCCGAGGTTCGCTTCTACCTCGGCGGCGAAGGCGCGCACCTGCTCCGGCTGCAGCACGTCGCAGGTTGCCGCGTGCAGGCGGCAGCCCGGATGCGCGTCGCGCAGCTGCGCCTCGGCGGTCGCCAGCCGGTCGGCGTCGCGGCCGCACAGCGCCACCGCGGCGCCGGCCTCCAGCAGCAGCTCGACCGTGGCCAGGCCGATGCCGGAGGAGCCGCCGGTCACGACGGCAACCTTGCCGCCGAGTTCAATCATGGACATCTTGCTTGCTCCGTTCACTGCATTGAATGCATTGACTGCGTTCACAGGTTGACCACCTTGCGGCCGAGTTGCGGCCGGTAGTCGAGCAGGCGCGACAGCTCGCCCGCGGTGTTCCTGACCTTGTCGACCATGCCGCCCAGTTCCTCGGGATCGATATGCGAGGCCGGGATGGTCACGCCCATCGCCGCCACCACGCGCGCGCTGCGGTCGCGCACCGGCGCGGCGATCGTCGAGATGCTGGCTTCGTAGAAGCCCTCCTGCAGCACGTAGCCGCGCTCGCGGTCGGTCTGCACCATCTCGAACAGTGCATCGACCGTGCGCGGCGTGCCTTCCGAGAAGGCTTCCAGCTGCGGCTCGGGGTACAGCTCGCGCAGTTCGGCCAGCGTCAGGTCCTCCAGCAGCACGCGCCCCAGCACCGTGGCATGCGCCGGCAGCCGCGTGCCGACGTTGACGCTGCTGGCGAACGGCCGCGGCGCCACCGACTTGGCGACATAGACGATAGAGCGGCCGTCGCGCACGACCAGGTTGCACGGATAGCCGGTCTCGTCGCGCAACCGGTCGAGCAGCGGCGCGCCGAGCTCGGTCAGTTCCAGCGAGGCCAGGTATTCGAAGCCCAGCCGCAGCACCGCCATGCCGAGGCGGTATTCGCGGCCGTTGTCGGTGCGCTCGACGAAGCCCAGCATCTCCAGCGTCGCCAGCAGGCGGAACACGGTCGAGCGCGGTGCCTGCAGGCGCCGGGCCAGTTCGGCCGCGCTCAGCGTGCGTTCGGCGCGGCTGAATTCGCCGAGCAGCCGCAGGCCGCGTTCGAGGCCGGGCACGATGTATTTGTCCTGGACGGTGTCCGGCGGCAGAGATTGGGTCATGGGTATCCGGGGTCGGGCCGGGCGGTCGCTTGTGTCGCGTCGTGATGCTTCGATGAGCGGCCGCCGCGGGAGGTCAGCGCTTGATCTTCGACAGCGGGTGATCGGGCGGATAGGTCGGCGTGATCGGCTTCTTGGCACCGAGCATCACGCACATCAGCGCGTCTTCCTCGCCGATATTGATTTCCTCGCGATAGACGCCCGGGGGCACCGACACCAGGTCGCGATCGGTCAGGATGGTCTCGTAGCGCTCGCCGTCCTTCTCCAGCACCAGCTTGATCTTGCCGCGCAGGATGAAGAACACTTCCTCGACATCGGTGTGCAGGTGCGACGGGCCTTCATGGCCGGCCGGGATGATCATGGTCGAGAAGGTGAAATGCTCCGACGGCACGGTGTTGCTGTCCGCGGCCACGCCGGTGCCGCCGGTGCCCAGATAGCGCATCTGCGCGCGGCGGTACTTGGGGTCGTAGTCGGCCTGGAACTTCAGCGCGTTCCAGTCGTAGCGGCGCGTGGCAAAGCGCGCGACCCGGCCTTCCATCCACTGTTCGAACGAGGCGCCCTCGGGACGGTCCCAGCTGCGCTTGAGGTCTTGTTGTTCGGAGAGATCGCTCATTTGGATTTCCTTCGGTCTTTCGGTGTCTTCAGGGTCTTGAGAGTCTTGCGGGTCTTCGGTGCGTCGGTACGTCGGTACATCCATGCATCAATGCATGACAAAGCCGCCGTTGACCGCCAGGGTCTGGCCGGTCACGAAGCGGGAAAGGTCGGACAGCGCGAACAGCACGGCGCCGCAGACATCGGCGGGCAGCTGCTCGCGCGAGATCGCGCGCTGCTCGCGATAGAGTTCGTGCCGCTTCTGCGGGACATACTCGGTGGCCTCGACCAGCGTCAGGCCCGGCGCCACGGCATTGACCGTGATGTTGTCCGGACCCAGTTCGCGTGCCAGCGAACGCGTGATGCCGATGATCGCGCTCTTGCTGGCCACGTAGGCCAGCAGGTTCGGCGCGCCCCACAGCGGCGTGTCGGAGGCCAGGTTGACGATGGCGCCGCGGCCGCTGTCGCGCAGCGCCGGCAGGCAGGCCGTGGTCATCAGCCAGGTGCCGCGCACGTTCACGTTCATCACGCGGTCCCAGGTGGCGATATCGATGGCGCTGGCGTCGCGCCCGCCGGAGTCGGTCACCGCGGCGTTGTTGACCAGGCCGTCGAGCCCGCCGAGCTTGCGCACCGCCTCGGCGGCGCAGGCCTGCACCGAGGCCGGATCGCCGAGATCGAGCGGCAGCGCCACCGCGTGCAAGCCGCGGGACGCCAGCGCATCGGCTTCCTGATGCAGGCGGTCGGCCAGGATGTCGGCCATCGCCACCGAGGCGCCGGCTTCGGCGATCGCGGTGGCAAAGGCCAGGCCCAGGCCGCGCGCTGCGCCGGTGACCAGCACCTTGCGGCCGCTCAGCATCGGCAACGCGGCGCCCGGATGCGTGAACTCAGGCATGGCTGGCGACTCCCGTGGCCGGCTGCAGCATCGCCACCGGCGCATCGGCCAGCTCCTGCTCGGCGCGGCGGCGCAGCAGGCGGCGCACGCGCGTGATGCCGACATCGTGCTGGTACAGCATTTCATGGTCGCGGGCATTGGGCGCCATCGACTCGAGCACCACGCGGTCCTGCTCCAGCACGTCCCAGTGCAGCTTTTCCAGCCGGTTGCGGTAGAGGAAGCGCCAGACGTCGCGCTCCCAGCCCTGCACATGGCGGGTGCGCCAGAAGAACACCATGCAGTGGTCCTCGTCGACCGGCGTGGCGACGCCGACGATGCCGAACGGACCGCCGGGGCCGACCTTCGGGCGATACGGGATCGCCAGACGCAGCCACATCGTGCCGGTCTCGCCGAACTCGACCCAGTCAAAGTTGACGCCGCGCTGGCCGGTCTTCTCGAACATCAGGCCGTGCTCGGTCTCGCGCACCGCCATCACCGCCTGCTTCTCGCCGCTGGCCATCGAATGCGAGACGGCATGCAGATAGGCGCCGTGCATCGGGTCCATGACGTTGTCGATCGCGTAGCGGTAGTTGCAGTCCCAGTGCGCGACGCACAGGAAGTGACTGTGCTCCGGGTTCTCGAGCTCTTCGGGCAGGCGCAGCGTGTCGGCGCTGTCGGCGCCCTCGGCCGGAGCGCGGTCGCCGAACCACAGGAAGATCGCGCCGGCCTTCTCCTGGACCGGATAGCTGCGCACGCAGGTCTTGCCTTCGAGCGGGCAGCTCTCGACCGCCGGCACGCTCTTGACCTGGCCGTCGCCGCCGACCTCGACGCCGTGATACCAGCAGGCGACGCGATCGCCCAGGTTCCAGCCCATCGACAGGCGCGCGCCGCGGTGCGGGCAGCGGTCTTCCAGCGCATGGACCTGGCCGGCGCCGTCGCGCCACAGCACGATGTTCTGGCTCAGGCGGGTGATGCCGATCGGCGAATGGGTGACCGACCACGACGCGGCCACCGGATACCAGTAGTTGCGCAGGCCGGTATTGAGCCGTTCTTCGATGCGGGCTTGCTTGTTCGATTCCATCGTTGTTCTCTCTTGCGGGACCGCTGGGTGTCGTCGGGGATCGTGCGGGTCAGGCGCCGAGGCGCTGCATCTCGGCCAGGAAGCGCGCTTCGGTCCAGGGCTGGCCGTCGGCGGTCAGGAAGCCGGCGTGGTTGAACGCGCGCACCACGTCTTCGGGCGTCGTCGCGCCTGCCTCGAAGGCGGCTTCGAGCGCGTCGCCGAGCGCGTTCTCGTAGGCCGTCGGCAGCGCCGAGCGCGTCTGCCAGACGATGTTGGGCACCTTGCCCGGCCGCTCGATATAGCCCTTGCCCGCCACGTTGTTCGGCGCGGGCTTGTCCCAGGGCGCGAGCTGCGGGTTGTAGTCGAGGATTTCCATTGCGCTTGCTCCTTTTTCCGATCGGCCGGTGTCTCGCTGTGTGTTTTATATATGGAACAGCGATCCATGTATTGAACACGGTTGAACTATAGACCTCGGCGTTGCGGGATTGGACTGGGGTTTACCCGGGAACCGGGTGTTGGAGAGGCAAGAGGTGACGTTGTCGTCCCCGCGTCCGCGGGAACGACGCCGTCTAGCGGGCGGGACGCTGGTCCAACGCCGCGCGAATCCATCGCGCCACCGGGGCCGCCTGCTCGATGTAGCAGGCATGGCCGGCATCGGGGATCGGCGTGAACGGCAGAGCGAACCGCTGCGCCAGCGCCTCGGCGCCGATCGGCGGCGTCACCACGTCGAGCGTGCCGCAGCCGATCTCGACGGGCACGCCGTCCGGCCGGCGCGCCAGGTAGGCGTCGATGTCGTCGCCGCACAGCATCGTCACCGCCTGGCGATAACCGTCCGGGTTCAGGCGGCTCATGTTCCAGCGCACCCACTCGCGCGCGCCCGCATCGGCGTTCGGACTCAATAGCCGGGCGGGACCGCGCTCGGCCAGGCCGGCGACGCCAAGCGTGGTCAGTGCCTCCATCCGTTGCCGCGCGACCTCCGCCGCCTTCTGTTCCTTGCCGGCAGCGCCATAGCCTTGTGCGGGACTGGCCAGCAGCACACGGGCCGGCCGCCGGTCCGGTTCGGCCTGCGCCAGGTAGGCCGCCGCCATCAATGCCCCGAGCGAATGGCCGACGATCACGGTCGGCCGCAGATCCAGCGCCCGCACCAGGCCCTGCAGGCGGACCGCGTAGTCGGCGGCGCGCGGCGCCTTCCCGGCGAGGGGGCTCGACGCGCCATAGCCCGGCGCGTCCCAGGCGATCACGCGGGCATGCGCGGCGAGCAGGCTGGCGCAAGGCAGCCACGACGCCGCACCGGAGCTGATGCCGTGCAACAGCAACACCACAGGCCCTTGGTCGCCGCCGCTGCGGTAGGCGACCTGCGCTCCGCCGGCATCCACCGTGGCTACGGCTTCCGCAAACGTATCCGCCAGCCCGGCCAGCACGGAGGCCGGATTGGGTCTCGGGTCTTGTTCCATATATGAAACCTACGTCCGTTGGTAAAAACTTCCCGACTATATCGCCCGGAAAACACGCTGAAGATCCGCGTAAACACCTAGCGCCGCGCTAGGGAATTCCCTGCCCGCCCGAAGCGAAAACCCCCGCTATATTGCGCTTGTCGTTTCCTATGTAATTCACTGTTTTATATATGAAACGAAACAGACAATCAGGACTGCCACCACAACAAGGGGACGGACGCGATCGGCCATAGAGACGACGCGGCCGCCAGGAACCACCACGAGACGGAATCGGGAAGGAAACGCAATGAAATTTGGACGGATCGCACTGGCTGTGCTTGCCGCCGCGCCGATGATGGCGGCCGCGCAATCGGTCACGCTGTATGGCGTGGTCGATACCGGCATCGAGTATGTGAACAACGTCGGCCCCGACAAGGACAGCGTCGTCCGCATGCCCAATCTGACGGCGACGGTGCCGTCGCGCTGGGGCATCCGCGGCACCGAGGATCTGGGCGGCGGCCTCAAGGGCCTGTTCGTGCTGGAGTCCGGCTTCGGCCCGGATACCGGCAATGCGAACCAGGGCGGCCGGCTGTTCGGCCGTCAGGCCTGGGTGGGCGTGTCGGGTCCGTGGGGCCAGATCTCGCTTGGCCGGCAGTACACGATGTTGTTCTGGGCGATCCTCGACTCGGACATCCTCGGGCCGAACGTCTACGGCTCCGGCTCGCTGGACAGCTACATCCCCAACACGCGCCATGACAACGCCGTGGTCTACAAGGGCACCTTCGGCGGCCTGACGGTGGGCGCCTCGTACAGCTTCGGCCGCGATGCGGTCAATGCCGGCCCGAGCCCGTCGGGCACCAATTGCGCGGGCGAGAACCCCGCCGATGCGCGCGCCTGCCGGGCATGGTCGGCGCTGGTCCAGTACGCGACCAAGACCTGGGGCGTGCATGCCGCCTACGATTCGCTGCGCGGCGGCCCCGGCGCGTTCGCGGGCCTGACCAGCAGCAGCCTGACCGACGATCGCGTGTCGGTGGGCGGCTATGTGCTGCTCGACCGCGTCAAGGCCGGCGCCGGTTTGATCCGCCGCGACAACGAGGCCAGCCCGACCCCGCGCAGCGACATGTGGTACGCCGGCCTGGCCTACGACATCACGCCCGCCTTCCAGCTGGCCGGCCAGGTTTACTACCTGAAGTACCGCCATAGCGACAACGACCAGATGCTGTACGCGCTGCGCGGCTCGTATGCCTTCTCGAAGCGGACCATGGTCTATGCGACGGCGGGTTTCATCGACAACGACGGCACGCTGACCACCTCGGTCAGCGGCGGATCACCGGGCTCGAACACGCGCCCCGGCGGCTCGCAGCTCGGCGCGATGCTGGGCATCAAGCACGTGTTCTGATCGTCGACCATCGCCCCTGAGCGCAGAAAACTGGAGCAACCATGAAGCAGTCCACCACACGCAAATTGATCGCCGCCGTTGCCGTGGCCGGCGCGCTGCTCGGCACGGGCGCCGCGCAGGCCCAGGGCTATCCGAGCAAGCCGATCACGATCGTGGTCGCCTATCCGGCCGGCGGGGACACCGACGTGCTGGCCCGCATGATCGCGGAGAAGCTGGCCATCCGGCTGAACCAGTCGGTCGTCGTCGAGAACCGCACCGGCGCCGCCGGCACGATCGGCAGCGCCTACGTCGCCAAGGCGGCGCCGGACGGCTACACGCTGCTGGCCGCGCCGAACACCGTGGCGCTCGCCCCGCTCGTTCTCAAACCCGGCTCCGGCGCGGCCTATGACGTGCAGCGCGACTTCACGCCGGTGATCCAGACCGGCAGCCAGTCGCTGTTCGTGGTCGTCAACAAGTCGACCGGCATCAGCAAGATGAGCGACCTGGTCGCGCGCGCAAAGGCCGGCACGGTGCAGACCTATGCCTCGCCGGGCAACGGCTCGCCGATGCATATCCTGGGGGAACTGTTCAACAAGGCGGCCGGCGTGCGGATCGCGCAGGTCCCGTATCGGGGCACCGCCCCGGCGGTGGTCGACGTGCTCGGCGGCCAGGTGCCGATGACCTACTCCACCTATGGCGCGGTGTTCCAGTACGTGACCAACGGTAGATTGCTGCCGATCGCCGTGGCCGACCCGAAGCGCTCGCCGTTCGCGCCCAACGTGCCGACGCTGGCCGAGCTGGGCTACAAGGACGTCGAAGTCGGCGCATGGCAGGCGATCCTCGGCCCGAAGGGCATGCCCGCGGACGTGGTACGCACGCTGAACGGGCATATCAACGAGATCCTGAAGATGCCGGACATCGTCGAGAAGATGGCAACCTTCGGCATCAGCCCGGTCGGCGGCGATGCTTCGAATCTCGGCAAGCTGATTGCGGCCGACGCGAACCGCTACGCGCGGATCGTCAAGGAGTTCGGGATTCAGGCGGATTGATGCTGAGGGAGGTATCGGCGCGGTCGTTCGGGTCGGGTGGACGGCAGCGCCGTGTTGGATGTTGGCGGGTTTGATAAAGCTGGGCGGTCATGCTGGGTCGTCTTCGAACACCTCGGCCAGGGTTTCCGCGCGAAGCAATCGCGTTGACCAGTGATCGAGCTGCTCTTCCGTTGCGGCCTGAATCCTGGCTACCGCATATTCCGGCAACGTTCCGAAGCGAGTGGCAAGTTGCCGCTGCAGTATCCGGGCCTCGCCCTCCAGCCGTCCGGCCGCCTTATATTCATGCGCCCACACCTTGAAGCTCTGACTTAGTTTCATCTTCATCTCCACAAGATCATTGACCACCGGTACGTCCAGCGTGTTGCCACTACGCCGGCCAATGAGCCCCGGCAACACGTTGAGGAAGATTCGCTGCAGCTCCTCGTCGCCTTTCACGATGTCGGCGAGTTTGTCGATCAACTCGCCGACCTCCTGCTGGGTTTCCGCCTCTTCCAACTGCATCAGCACGGCAACCGGGTTGCGCATCGCGCGCAGCTGATCCTTGCCGATGCGCCCGCTATCCAGCAACAGGTATTTAAGCTTGGGCAAGTGCTCCCCGACAAGGCCGGGCACGTCGGGCAGCATCGCGGCGATATCGGTCGGCGCGTTCCATGGCGCTTCGCCGTTGTACAGCACGATGGGCAGCACCGGCGGAATGCCGCGCCGAGGCTTGACGTACTCCTTGCGGATCAGGCTTTGATAGAGCAGCCCGAGATAGCATGATCCGCACCGGCATGCCGTAATCGACCGTGCTCTGAAACTCCATCATCAGATAGAGGTAAAGCCATTCGTCGTCGGCGCGGACCCGCCAGACGATGTCATTGGCGCGCTGCTGCAGATCGTCCGCAATGTAGTGGCAGGCAATGCTTTCCAGCGAACCGAAATCCAGCCTGCTCAGCCATGGGTCGGGGACGAATCCCGAGACCAGGTTGCGGACCATCGATGGAGAGGAGAACAACTGCTTGTAGCTGGCGTCGTCGAGTTGAACCATGGTGGGAACCGAGAACCGAGGAGTGTCGAGGCCGACAGCATCCTCCGCCTGGGTCGTCGGTGCTTCACAGAAGAGCACGCATTTTGCGTTTCATGCCGCTCGGCTGACCGGCGTCGATCAACGCCCGATCGCGCGGCATACCGATGGCTTGCTCGGCAGCCTTTGGCGAAATCGCGGACACTGGCGGCGTTGCGAAAATTCTCAAACGGCTTGCCGCCGGATGACCGGCGAAGCAGCGCCTCATTCGAAGGAGACACCATGAGCCAAAGGAAGGCCATTCTCGTCATCGGTGCCGGCGACGCGACCGGCGGTGCGATCGCGCGGCGCTTTGCGCGCGAGGGCTATATCGCCTGCGTGACCCGGCGCAATGCCGACAAGCTGGCGCCGCTGGTTCAGCAGATCGAAGCCGAGGGCGGCATCGCCCATGCCTTTGGCTCGGACGCGCGCAAGGAAGAGGAAATGACCAGCCTGGTGCAGCGGATCGAGGCCGACATCGCGCCGATCGAGGTGGCGGTGTTCAACATCGGCGCAAACGTCCGTTTCGACGTGCTCGACACGACGGCCCGCGTCTACTTCAAGGTCTGGGAGATGGCCTGCTTCGCGGGCTTCCTGATGGGCCGCGAGACGGCGCGCGTGATGGTGCCGCGCGGACGCGGCTCGATTTTCTTCACGGGAGCCACGGCCAGCCTGCGCGGCCGCGCCGGATTCTCGGCGTTTGCCGGGGCCAAGCACGGCCTGCGCGCGCTGGCGCAATCGATGGCGAAGGAGCTGGGCCCGCAGGGCATCCACGTCGCCCATCCGATCATCGACGGCGCCATCGACACCGCCTTTATCCGCGAGAACTTCCCCGAGCGCTATGCGCTGAAGGATCGCGACGGGATCCTGAATCCCGAGCATATCGCCGACGCCTACTGGATGCTGCACCAGCAGCCGCGCGACGCGTGGACGCACGAGCTCGATCTGCGGCCGTGGATCGAGGCCTGGTGATCTGACTGCCGGGGCCCGGCCCCGACTCGGGGGCTCCGGGCTCCGGGCTCCGGGCTCCGGGCTCCGGGCTCCGGGCTCCGGGCTCCGGGCTCCGGGCTCCGGGCTACCGGGCTACCGGCTACCGGCTTCCGGCATGGGACGAGGCACCGTGCCTCGCCATGCATTACCGCTCAGCGCCGCGCGTCGAACATCCCCGCCAGCCGCTCGAACGTCAGCTGCTCGGCTTCCCTGACGATCCGATCGATCAGCGTCCTGACGCTCGGGATATCGTGGATCAGGCCGGCGACCATGCCGCAGCTCCATGCTCCGGCCTCGACATCGCCTTCGACCATCACCTTCGGATAGATGCCCGCGACCTGGTCGTAGATATCGGCGATCTTCAGGTCGGCGCCCTTCTCGCGTTCGATCTCCAGCAGCCGCTCGACGCCGCCGTTGTTCAGCACCCGCTCGGTATTGCGCAGCGCCCGCATGATCAGCCGCGTATCGAGCTCGCTCGCGTCGACGATCGCCTGCTTGACGTTGGCATGCACCGGGGCTTCCTCGGTGGCCAGGAAGCGCGTGCCCATGTTGATGCCGTCGGCACCCAGCGCCAGCGCGGCCACCAGGCTGCGCCCGTCCGCCATGCCGCCGGAGGCGACGAACGGAATCTTCAGCGCTTCCGCGGCCCGCGGCAGCAGGATCATGTTGGGCACGTCGTCCTCGCCCGGATGGCCGCCGCATTCGAACCCGTCCACGCTGGCCGCATCGCAGCCGATCTTCTCGGCCTTCAGCGCATGGCGCACCGACGTGCATTTGTGGATCACCTTGATGCCGGCCGCCGTCAGGGCCGGCATGTACTGCTCGGGACTGCGGCCCGCGGTCTCGACGATGCGCACGCCGCCCTCGGCGATCGCGGCGATGTACTCCGCATAGGGCGGCTCCGAGAACGTCGGCAGAAAGGTCAGATTGACGCCGAACGGCTGGTCCGTCATCTCGCGGCAACGCGCGATTTCCTTGGCCAGCAACTCGGGCGTGCGCTGCAGCGCCTCGTCGTCGGCGCACGCATCCACAGCCAGCAGGACACGGCGCAGGCGTTGCATGGATTGATGGAGCG
>Ga0182740_1000956_pt1 | contig 21934 bp, 20 predicted proteins | sample eDN5th37CKraftBY_FD_128872 | JGI IMG/M metagenome (GOLD analysis project Ga0182740, IMG submission 128872) | Enriched backyard soil microbial communities from Emeryville, California, USA - eDNA 5th pass 37_C Kraft BY (version 2) (version 2) | ecosystem: Environmental > Terrestrial > Soil >...
CCGGCTACACCAGAACGATGGCGCGGGACCTGTGGAAGCGCCTGTCCCCGCTCGAACGCGAGACGGCGCCGGTGGCGGTGCCGCCGGAGGAACGCCGCAAGGATACGCATTGGGTTCGGCCGGATGTCGTCGCGGAAGTGGATTTCCGCGGCTGGACGGAGAGCGGCGTTCTGCGCCACGCTGCATTCAAGGGCGTCCGGGAGGACAAGGCCCCTGATGAGATCGTGCGGGAGGAAGCAATGCCGGCGCCGCGTGAATCTGCGAATGGCAAACCTGCCAAGGACAAGTCCGCCAAAGACAAGCCTGCGAATGGCAAGCCCGCGAAGCGAGACGCCGTCTCGTCTGCTCCCCCTGCATCGGCGGCCGCGAACAGGCGCGTCAGCGCGGGCAAGCCGGCCACGTCGCCCGGCGGCCGGAGCGCGGCGGTGCGTCTGACCCATCCTGACCGGGTTTACTGGCCCGACGACGGTATCACCAAGCAGGAGCTTGCCGATTATTACGCGGAGGTCTGGGATTTTCTCGCGCCCCAGATCGTCGGCCGTCCGCTCAGCCTGCTGCGCTGCCCGGACGGTATCGGCGGTGAATGCTTCTTTCAGAAGCATGCGTCAGCGGGGCTGGACGAGACCCATCTGCGCTCCGTCATCGATGCCAAGAAGCGGCAGGTCATCGCGGTGGACGATCTTGCGGGCGTTCAGGCCCTGGTGCAGGCCGGCGTGCTGGAGCTGCATGTGCGCGGCTCGATGATCGACAGCCTGGAGACCTGCGACCGCATCGTGTTCGATCTCGATCCCGGAGAAGGCGTCGGCTGGCGCGAGATCGTCGCGGCGGCGCGGGACGTCCGCGACCGGCTTCAGGGCGTGGGTCTTGAGAGTTTCGTGAAGCTGTCGGGCGGCAAGGGGCTGCATGTGGTGCTGCCCGTGGCGGGCACGGACTGGGACAGCGCCAAGACTTTCGCGCAGGCGCTGGCCATGGCGATGGCGGCGGACGAGCCGGAACGCTACGTCGCGCGCATGAGCAAGTCCCTGCGCAAGGGCCGCATCTTCATCGACTATCTGCGCAACTCGCTGGAGCAGACCGCCGTGGCGCCATATTCGACGCGGGCGCGGCCGGGCGCGGCGGTGGCGACGCCGGTGTCATGGGCGGAGCTTGGCCGCATCACATCCGCCAATCAGTTCACCCTGCGCAACGTCCGCCGGCGGCTCAAGCGGCTCGCGCAAGACCCCTGGGCGGAGATCGGCACGATCAGGCAGAGGTTGCCGCAGCACCGTCCGGCGCGGTGAGAGGGGCTGCATAGGCGCCATCGCTGCCGAAGCGCGATATTGCGTCATCCAGCGCCCATGTCGTGAGCGGAGCGGGTCCGCACAGCATCATGAAATAGTCATAGGCCGCGCGCCTGTCGTTGGCCATGATGAACTGGAAATGCATGCGGAAGAAATTGACGCGAAAGCGCAGATACGTTTGCTTGTAGAGCACTTCCCGGAACGGGACATCGATCATCAGCGGATTGCGCCGCGGTCCTTCCAGCGGCAGGGCGAGCCGCACGACGGGATCGAAGGTCCAGACATTCACGAAGTCGTCCCAGGCCTGACACTCGATCCATGTCAGCCGGTCATCGCAGGCGAGCCGCGCGAGTTCGCGGCGCAGATGCGCGCCCGCAGGGTGGAGCGCGGCGGCAGGCATGATGGACCCGATGCTCATCCAGACGAGACGCGGGCCGTGATCGGCGATGAACGGATCGCGAGCGAACATCCGCGCCAGCACGTCCGGCGCGATGAAGCCGCCGCAGCTATGGCTGACGAGCACCACCTCGTCAGCCTCCGCGGCATGGATCGCGGCGACAATTCTTTCGGCGAAAGCGTCGATGCGCAGATCCATCTCGGGCCGTCGCCCGCGCAGGTGATCCCGCACGAACAGCCACATCTCGCTGAGCTGAATGACGAACCACTTCTGCGCGGCTCGCGCGGCGACAGCGTAAACGACGCACGCCACGAGAAGGCCGAGCAGGATTGCGGCAGCCTCGCCCGAATGCCCGCTGGCGATTTCCGCTGTCATCCTGCCGACAACCACGGCCAGAAGGATGGTGAGGATCAATACGAGAACCGGATAGCAGAAGAAGCAACCGAACCGCCAATAGGCATTGAAGATCCGGGCTGCCGTTCCGTTCACAGTGAAGCCGAGAAAATTGCTGAAGACGCGGAACGGCCGCAGCCAGCCGGACCGCGCCATGTCGCGCAGGATGATGTCGTCCCAGCGCAGAAAGTCATATGTCGTCTCCACGCGCCAGTTCGGACCTTCCGTTTCGATGCGCCAGCGCCCGGTGATGCCGTCCGGATTCGTCTCGGCCGGGCCGAGGGTTCCTTTGACCGGCCAGAGTTGCAGAAACCGTGCGAACTCGCGCTTGAACAGGCCATAATAGCCGGGCACGCCCTGGGGATCGTAGCCTTCGAGATAAAACACATGGCGACGGCGAACGGGTTTCTGCGGCTGCTGTTCTTGCGCAGGCAGCGCGGCGCACGGCGTGGCGTGGTCGGTGGCGGCCGTCAATGCGGCTCAGCCGACATCGAGCGGCTCGGTCCCGGCCGGCTTGCCGGAGGCGTCCAGCGTGATCTTCTCGACCCGCGCCTCGGCCTGTTTCAGAAGTTCCTCGCAACGCTTCTTCAGCGCTTCGCCTCGCTCATAGATCGCAACGGATTCCTCAAGCGGAACCTTGCCGCCTTCAAGGCGGCTCACGATGGATTCCAGTTCCTCGATCGCCTTCTCGAAAGGCATGCTGACGATATCGGTATGCGCAGTGGCGGCCATGGGATCCTCTCGTTGCCGTAGCGCATCAGCCGTTCATCAGCGCTTCCACATGGGCGGCCGCGGACTGCGCCAGCCCCTCCAGATCATAGCCGCCTTCGAGGACGGAAACGACCCGCCCGGATGCCGCAGCGTCCGCAATCTCCATGATCTGCTGCGTTGCCCACCGGAAATCCGCCTCGATCAGGTTCAGATGCGCCAGCGGGTCGCGGCGATGGGCATCGAAGCCGGCGGAAATGACGATCAGGTCAGGGCGGAACTCGCGCAGGCGCGGCAGGATCGTATGGGTGAATGCCTGGCGGAATTGGGTTCCCGCGTCGCCGGCCCGCAGCGGCGCGTTGACGATGGTGCCATGCTCGCCGCGTTCGGACAGTGCGCCGGTTCCGGGATACAGCGGCATCTCGTGGGTGGAGGCATACATCACGGTCGGGTCGTTCCAGAAAATGTCCTGGGAGCCGTTGCCGTGATGCACGTCGAAATCGACGAGGGCGACCCGCTCCGCGCCATGGACGCGCTGGGCATGGCGCGCGGCGATGGCGGCATTGTTGAACAGGCAGAAACCCATCGGCGTCGCGGTCTCGGCATGGTGGCCGGGCGGGCGTGTCGCCACGAAGGCATTGTCGGCGCGGCGGGCCATCACCTCGTCGACGGCATGGACCGCGCCGCCGGCGGCGCGCAGGGCGGCTTCGAAACTGCCGGGGGACATCAGCGTGTCGCCGTCGATCTGCACGAGCCCTTCGCGTGGCGAAGCGTCGCGCAGGCCGGTGACATAATCCATCAGATGGCACAGCGCGATGGTCTCCAGCGACGCGGCCGGCGCCTCGCGGCGCACGAGCGCGGAGAATTCGTCTTCCGCGAACACCTGTTCAAGCGCGCGCAGACGGTCCGGCCGCTCGGGATGGCCCTCCGGCGGGCGATGTTCGAGACAGGCGGGATGGGAGATCAGCAGGGTGGTCATCGCGAAGCATTATCCCTCGTTCGCGGCGGAAGCGAGGCTGACGCCTGGCGGGGGCTTGCTGTCCGCGGGCACGAAGAAATCCGGCGCCAGCGGCTGCGAGGGATCGACACGATAGCGATCGAAATCGGTCATGCCTTCGCTGGAAAGGAATGTGTCGTCGATCAGGAAGTTCCCGGTGAAGGCCGGCTGGTTCCCGCTACGCGCCGGCTTGAGGAAGATGGCATGAGCAGCGTCGGCAAGAATGTCCGGTGTCCGCGACATGCGCATCAGCGCGTTGCCGCCCAGCAGGTTGCGGATCGCCGATGTGGCGATGGTGGTGCGCGGCCATAGCGCATTCACGGCGATGCCCTTCGGCCGCAACTCGCCCGTAAGCCCGAGCACGACGAGGCTCATGCCGTATTTGGCGATGGAATAGGGCGTGTGCGGCGCAAACCATTTCTCCTGCATGTCCAGCGGCGGCGACAGCATCAGGATGTGCGGATTGGCGGCCTTCTCCAGATAGGGCAGCGCGAATTTCGACACCGCCAGCGTGCCGCGCGTATTGACCTGATGCATCAGATCGAAACGCTTCATGTCGGTCTGCGCCAGCGGCGTGATCTGGATCGCGCTGGCGTTGTTCACGACGATGTCGATGCCGCCGAAGGCATCCGCCGTGCGTTGCAAGGCCGCCTGCACGGCGTCGTCGTCCCGGATGTCCACGGCCAGCGGCAGCGCGCGCCCGCCGGCGGCCTCTATTTCGGCGGCGGCGGTGTGGATGGTGCCGGGCAGCTTCGGATGCGGCTGGTCGCTCTTGGCGGCGATGGCGATGCGGGCGCCGTCCCGCGCCGCCCTCAGGGCGATGGCGAGCCCGATGCCGCGCGAAGCGCCCGTGATGAACAGCGTCTTTCCAGACAGCGACATGCTGAGCCTCGCAGTTTCCCGAAACGGGCTTATATTCATGGCAACGGTATGCGAGAGCGCAGCCGGTTGTCGATTCCGGGGAGCAGAGCATGCTGGAACTGACGGGCATCCACCACCTGACGGCCATCTCCGCCGACGCGCCGGCAAACCGGCGATTCTATGTCGAGAATCTCGGCCTGCGGCTCGTGAAGAAGACCGTGAACCAGGACGATGTCAGCGCCTATCACCTGTTCTATGCGGACCGGAACGGCTCGCCCGGCACGGACATCACGTTTTTCGACTGGCCTACCCCGCGCGAGCGGCGCGGCACCCATTCCATCTGCCGCACCGGCTTCCGCGTCGCAGGCGAGGCCGCCATCGGGTGGTGGCGCGAGCGCTTTGTTGGTCTCGGCATCGAACATGGCGCGCCGGTGGAACGCGACGGCCGCCTGACGCTGGATTTCGAGGATCCGGAAGGCCAGCGCCTCAGTCTCGTGGACGACGGCGGGCAGGGCGAGGCGCATCCGTGGGAGCAGAGCCCGGTGCCGGCCGAACACCAGATTCGCGGTCTCGGTCCGATCTGGCTCAGCGTGCCGGACCTGCGCTCGACCGACCTCGTGCTGACCAAGGTGATGAACATGCGCGCGGTGCGGACCTATCCGCATCCCGAGAATGCGCGGCACACCGTGCATGTCTACGAGATGGGCGGCGAGGGGCCAGCGGCGGAACTGCATGTTGCGGAGCAGCCGGACCTGCCGGTGGCGCAGCAGGGCGCGGGCGCGGTGCATCACGTCGCATTCCGCACGCCGGATCAGGCCGGCTATGACGGTTGGGCAAAGCGGCTGGCGGACCTGCGCATCCCCAACAGCGGCAAGATCGACCGCTTTTATTTCCAGAGCCTGTATTTCCGCGAGCCGAACGGCATCCTGTTCGAGATCGCGACGGACGGTCCCGGGTTTGCGACCGACGAGCCGGCCGAGACCATGGGAGAGCGGCTGGCGCTGCCGCCCTTCCTCGAACCGCGCCGGGACGAGATCGAGGCCGGCCTGAAGCCGCTGTAGAGCGTTTTCAAGCGAATTGATTGCCGGTTCGCGTGAAGAAAACGCGCCCAGGCTCAGCCCGGCTTGCGGGCAAAGAAGGCCGCGAAGGCCGCCTGCGCTTCCGGCGAGGCCAGCCGCGCCTTGAACAGCGCGGCTTCTTCCTGAATGCGGGCGAGCGTGTCCTGCGGCTCGCCCCGGATCAGCCGGCGCGAAAGCCGCACGGCTTCCGGCGGCAGGGCCGCGATTTTCTTTGCGATCTGCTGCGCATGAATGTCCACCTCGTTGGCCGGACGCACATGAGTGACGATGCCACATTCGGCGGCCGTGCGCGCATCCAGCCGCTCGCCCATCACCAGCAGGGAGAAAGCGCGTTGCAGCCCCATCAGGCGCGGAGCAAGCAGGCTTGAGGCAGCTTCCGGCACGAGCCCGAGCGACACGAAGGGCGTGGCAAAGGTCGCCTCGTCCGAGGCGATCACCTGATCGCAATGCATCAGCATGGTGGTGCCGATGCCGACCGCGACACCCTGAACGGCCGCGACCAGCGGCAGCGGGCATTCCGCCAGCGCGGCGAGAAAATCCATCACCGGACGGAATGCGTCTTCACTGCCGGCCGTCATGAAATCCTGAAGGTCGTTGCCGGCGGAGAAGGCGTCGGTGCTGCCGGCGATCAGCAGGCAGCGGATGCCTGCCGCCTCCGCCTCGCGGATGGCGCGGGCCATGTCCGCATACATTGCCGCCGTCAGCGCATTGCGTTTCTCGGGGCGGTTCATGCGGATGGTGCGCACGGCCGCGTCGTCGCGGACGAGGACATGGTTCGTCATGAGATCACTCCGTGCGCGGCAGCAGGTGGGGATCGTTGACGGAGGCAGCGCCGTCCAGCGCGGCCTGCCCCAGTCCGTCCGCCTGCACCGCGATGTTGTATGCGTAAAAGGTGGCAAGGCCGATGCGTTCGGCTGCGCGCGTATCGGCTTCCCGGCTGGCAGTCAGCGCCTCATGCGCCAGATAGCAGCCGCCGGCCGTGATGCCGAACAGGCGCAGATAGGGCGTGGCGCCGGCGAGTGCAGCCGATGGATCGTTTGGCAGGCGACGCGCCATCTGCTCCGTGGCCTGACGCAGTGCCGTCATCGCTTCGGTCAGTGGCGGCGCGAGTGCCGCAAGCGCCGTGTCGGCTTTGAGGCTCGCGACAATTCCATCCAGCATATCGAGATAGGCCACAACGGCCGTGCCGTCGTTCAGAGGCAGTTTGCGGGTGACGAGGTCGATGGCCTGAATGCCGTTGGTGCCCTCATAGATCGGCAGGATGCGCGCGTCGCGCAGGTGCTGCGCGGCCCCGGTTTCCTCGATGAAGCCCATGCCGCCATGGACCTGAATGCCCAAGGAGGCGACCTCGACGCCGATATCGGTGGCAAATGCCTTGGCCACCGGCGTGAGCAGCGACGCGAGCGCGTCCGCGTCCGGATCGGTGGTGGTGCGGTCGAGCGCGGCGGCGGTGGCATAGCAGATGGCGCGGGCGGCGCGGGTGAACGCCTGCATGGTCAGCAGCATCCGCCGCACGTCCGGATGCGCGATGATCGGGCTCGGCATTGTCCCGTCCGGGGCGCGGCCCTGTTTGCGTTCCCGTGCGAAAGCCAGCGCCTGCTGCGTCGCGCGTTCCGCGATGGCGACGCCCTGAAGGCCGACCGCGAGGCGCGCCTGGTTCATCATCGTGAACATGCAGGCCATGCCGCGATGTTCCTTGCCGATCAGAAATCCGGTCGCGCCACCGTTGTCGCCCAGCACCATGGTGCAGGTCGGCGAGCCGTGGATGCCGAGCTTGTGCTCCAGCGAATGGACGTGAATGTCGTTGCGCGCGCCGGGTCGGCCATCCGCATCGGGCAGAAACTTCGGCACGAGGAACAGCGAGATGCCGCGCGTGCCGGGAGGCGCATCTGGCAGGCGGGCGAGCACGAGATGGACGATGTTGTCTGTTAGGTCGTGGTCGCCATAGGTGATGAAGATCTTCTGGCCGGTGAGGCGATAGCTTCCGTCGCCAACGCGTTCGGCGCGGGTGCGCAGCGCGCCGACATCGGAGCCCGCCTGCGGCTCCGTCAGCAGCATGGTGCCGGTCCATGCGCCGGAGACCAGCTTCGGCAGATAAGCCTGTTTCAGCACATCGCTGCCATGGGCCGTCAGCGCCTCGATGGCGCCCATGGTCAGGATCGGCGCAAGGCCGAAAGCGAGGGAAGCGCCGTTCCACATCTCGATACAGGCTGCGTTCAGCGTGTGCGGCAGGCCCTGACCACCCCATGCCTCCGGCGCGGCGAGGCCGTTCCAGCCCGCCTCCGTCCAGGCGCGATAGGCGTCCCGCCAGCCCGGCGGTGTCGTCACGGCGCCATTCGCGAGCGTTGCGCCATGGATGTCTCCCACACGGTTCAATGGCGCGATGACCTCCTGCGCGAAGCGCGCCGCCTCGGCGAGCACCGCTTGGGTGATATCGCTGTCGTCTCCGTCTGCGTGCTGCGCACCGGCGAGAGCGCGGGTCTGGCGAAGACAGAACAGCATGTCGTCGAGCGGCGGCCGGAAGGTCATGCGGCGGACTCCGGAGGGAGGCTGTCCGATGTGCCACGATCGTGCAGCGGGCGGCCATCGGACAGGGGTGGCGCGAATATGCGGGTGAGAATACAGCATCGCGGCCGGCCGGCACGTCGGAATCGCACCGCCAAAACGCCCGTTGATCCGGCGGAAATCCGCCGTTATGGTCCCGCGCGCGCCGGATTTTGCCGCGGCGCGTCATTCTCCATGCCCTGCGCAGCGGCGCATTCTGGACATGCGAGCGACTGTTGGGGCGTAGCCAAGTGGTAAGGCAGCGGATTTTGATTCCGCCATTCCCTGGTTCGAATCCAGGCGCCCCAGCCAGCCCCGAGCCCGGTGCCCTGATTCTGAACCGCATTCCGCCTGGCGCGGGAACGCGGTGCTCATTCGGAACCATGCAGCCACCGCGGCTTGAGCAGCGCGCCGCGGGGTAAGGCCTGTCTGCCCCGTTTCAAAAGGTCGAATGCTTTTTCCTTCGGAACGAAGATGGCGGCAAAGGTCTCCGAATGAGGCCGGGCTGTTATACTGATCGAGAGGGTCGTCAGCGGCTCGATTTCTCCTCTTCGAGCCGCTTCTTCCGCATCTCACTACGTTCGCGAAGGAACTGTCCGCTGCCGCATGCCAGTTGAGCCCGAACATTCATAGAGGTCTGAGCCCCGATGGAGTTGACCGGCTTCGCCGTGTAGAGTTTGGCATAGCCCTGCGCGACGCAGGCGCAGAATGTTTCGTGACGCTGGCGCGGGAAGTCCGGATACCTCCTCGCGGCGCTCTTCAAGCATAGTTTGTACTGATAGGTCGTGATGGACGCCTTGTCGGGGCACAGCCTGCCGACAGAGTTCAGGAGGTTGTTGAAGCCTTGCTCGGGGCCTGCCTTCAGTCTGGCCTCGCGAAACTTCTCGCCGATGCATTCACAGTTCTGATGCGCCGCAAAGATACTGTGATCCGCACAGACTTCCCGCGCCTTTTCAACCTCCGCTTCGAGAGCAGCCGTCGAAATGGCGGAGGTCTGCGCCTGTGCGGCCGGCAGCCAGGCCGTCCAAACGACGAACAGCCCGGCCGCAATGCTCATGCAGCGCGTCATGATCTCGCGTGACATCTGCCTGTCTCCTGCCGGGCCCCGAGCTTCGATCGTCACATCTTCAGCAGTTTCTCGGCGTTGCCGCTGAGAATCTTGACGCGGTCCTCCTGGCAGAGCGGCACGGTCTTCATCCATTCCGTGGCCGGCTTCTGATCCACGAAGGGATAATCGACCGAGAACAGGATGCGGTCGATGCCCATCTCCATCACCGAGCAGAGCAGGGCGGGGTTGGAGAAGTTGCCGCTGGTGGTCAGGTAGAAGTGGCTGGAGAATTCGTGGCGGAAGTCCACGCGGCCGTCGCGCGAGAAGGTCTGGTCCATCCGCCACAGCAGGAATGGCAGGCCCTCGCCGAGATGGCCGAGAATGATCTTCAGCTTCGGGTGTTTCTTGAACACGCCGCTCAGCACCATGCGGATGCCGGCGGTGGCCGTCTCCACTGTGAAGCCCCAGCCGGCGGTGAGGATGCCCGGAAAGTCCTTGGCATAGTCCTGATAATAGCGCCCGACCACGGCTTCGTCGGGCAGCGCGGGATGCAGATAGATCGGCACGTCCAGCGCCTCGGCGCGGGCGAAGATCGGCCAGTATTTCGGCAGGTCGATGAACTCGCCGTTGGTCAGACCATGGATCATCGCGCCCTTGAAGCCGAGCTTGGTCACGCAGCGCTCCAGCTCGTCCGCGGCCGCCTCCGGCGCGACGGTCGGCAGCGCGGCGAAGCCGGCGAGACGGGTCGGATGGTTGCTGCAAATGTCGCGCAGGCGGTCGTTCGTGCCTTTGGCGATGGCCACGGCGGAATCGGCGTCGAGCTTCTGGGTCGAGGGCGCCGCATGGGACAGCACCTGCACATCCACGCCGGCTTCGTCCATTGCCTTGATGCGCTGTTCGCCGACATCTTCCATGGCCTTGATGATCGGCGGCGGGCCCATGCGGTCGGCCCCCTGGAAGTGGCTTCTCAGCTCCGCGTCGAGATAGTGTTCTTCGAGCGCGATCACGCGCGGGCGGTCCGCCATTCTCATTCCTCCGGAGTGGGGCGCGGCCGCGTGCGGCCGGCGCCGCGCAATTGAGCATTCCGCCACGGATGCGGCAAGCCCAAAGAGCCCGGCTGCCTGTGATATCCGGGACCGCGCAAGGTCTCTGGACGAGACCCGATACGTTCGGCATGGTGCCGGCCGGAAACGCAAGGGTCCCGGCACGGGACCCAGGACAGAGGGAACGGATATGTACGGAAAGGTGCGCCGCGTCGTCACGGGTCATGACGAGAGCGGAAAAGCCATCGTGGTGATCGACGACATCGCGCCGAACATCAAGGAGCGCAAGGCCGCGAATGTCATCTCCACCCTGCTGTGGGTGACGGACGGCACGCCGGCCGACATGTCCTCCAACGCTGACACGGCGAACCGCGACATCGGCGTCGCGCCGCCGGCGAACGGCTCGGTGCTGCGCATCGTCGATTTCCCGCCGACGCCGGGCGGCGCGACCCATGACAATGCCGCCATGCTGAAGGAGATGGGCATCGCGGACGGCGGCAAGCCGGCGCGCCACCCCTCCACGCATCGGACCAAGAGCATCGACTATGCCATCGTCCTGTCCGGCGAGATCGACATGCTGATGGACGACAGCGAGGTGCATCTGAAGGCCGGCGACATCATGGTGCAGCAGGGCACCAACCACGCCTGGGTGAACAACGGAACGGAGGTCTGCCGCATCGCCTTCGTGCTGATCGACGCCCATGAGCCGCCGGCCTGGAAGTTCACCGAAGGCGGCGGCCACTGACGGCAGCGCCGGGCGCTTCGTTCGCCGCGTGGAATGAAGCGCGACGGGCTGCGGCGGCGTATCGGACGATCGATCGCGCATAAGCGCATAAAAAAGGGCCGGCGGATGCCGGCCCTTTGTCGTGAGGGGTGAGGGTTCAGGTCGTTTTCCAGGGAATCGCCCAGCGTTGCAACTCCTGCATCAAGGCCGAGGCGATCAGGCCGATGAAGCCGATGGTGACGATCCCGACGAACATCACGTCCACTTGCAGCAGCTCCCACGAACTCCAGATCAGGTAGCCGAGGCCGGTTTTCGACGCCACGAATTCGGACGCCACCAGCACGATGAAGGAGATCGCCAAGGCGATGCGCATGCCGGCGAAGATCATCGGCAGCGCGCCGAAGAAGATGATGCGGCGGAACAGCACCTGCTGGCTCGCGCCATAGTTCTTGGCGACATCCCAGTAGATCCTCTCGATATTGGAGGCCCCCGCATAGGTGTTCAGGATGACCGGGAAGAACACCGCGATGGCGACGAGCACGATCTTGGAGGCATCGCCGAAGCCGAGCGCCAGCAGCAGCAGCGGCATCAGCGCGACCTTCGGGATCGGCATGATTGCGGCGATCAGAGGATCGAAGAACAGCCGCACCGGCCGGTACATCGCCATCAGCAGGCCCATGGCGATGGCCGGGATGGCGCCAAGCAGATAGCCGGATACGGCCCGCCAGACGGTCGCGCCGATATGCGTCATCAGCATCCCGTTGACGAGCTCGTCATAGTAGCGGACGGCGATGTCGCTCGGCGCCGGGATGAAGCGGCGGTCGCCGAAGCCGGCCATCAGGAGAAGCTGCCAGATCAGCAGCAGGCCGATCGGAGAGACGAGATAGAGCAGCCGCTCCTGCACCTTGCCGGATTTGCGCTGGGCTTTCTCGGCGGCGCGAGCGCGGGCCACCTTGGCGGCGCTGCGCTCCGACATCTTCATCGTTTCAACGCTCATCGTTCCATCTCCGCGCGGGCGCGATTGACTTCTTCTTCGAGCACGCGCCAGATTTCGAGTTTGAGCTTGCCGAATTCGGGGCTCGACGAAAGTTCGACCACGTCCCGCGGGCGGGCGAACGGCACGTCCACGATGGTCTTGATGCGCCCCGGCTGCGCCGTCATGATCACGGTGCGGGTGCCGAGCAGGAGAGCTTCGTCGATCGAGTGGGTGACATAGATCACCGTCCTGCCGGTCTGTTCCCACAGGCGCACCAGCTCCGCTTGCAGGATCGTGCGGTTCTGCGCGTCCAGCGCCGCGAAAGGCTCGTCCATCAGCAGCATGCCGGGATCGGTCACGAAGGCGCGGGCGATGGCGCCGCGCTGGCGCATGCCGCCGGAAAGCTGGTGCGGATAATGATGCCGGAACTTGGTGAGGCCGACGAGGCGCAGGGCGTCCTCGACGCGGCGGTCGGCCTCGGCGCGGGGCACGTTGCGGGTGTCGAGGCCGAAGCGGACGTTGGTCTCGACATTCATCCAGGGGAACAGGCCGCTCTCCTGGAACACCATGGCGTTCTCCACGGCCCAGCCTTCGGCGTCGACGTTGATATCGCCGCTGGTCTGATAGTCCAGCTCCGCGAGGATGCGCAGCAGCGTGGATTTGCCGCAGCCGGAGGGCCCTACGAGGCAGACGAACTCGCCCGGCTCGATCCGCAGATTGATGTCCTGCAACGCAACGACTCGTTTCGGGCCTTCGCCATAGACCTTGTTGACGTCGACAATGTCGATGGAGGCGCCGCGCCGTTCAGTGGCGGCCGGGACGGCCGTGGCGCCCTGCCGTTCGCTGTTGGCGATGACATTCATGTATGACTCCCTGATCGTTCCAGCCGGCCGGACCCGGCGAGGGCCCGGCCGCAACGCGGTTTCAGCGGCAGCTCTTGAGCGTGCTGGCTTCGTTATCCAGCTTGAACGCGCCGAGTTCCTTGTTGGCATGGTCGATATATTCGGAAGTGAAAAGACGCTCCAGCCCGAGGTTGGCCTTGGTATAGCCGTTGGCGCGGAACCAGGCCTGGGAATCCATCAGGCTTTCGGAGCTGATCTTTCCGTAGACGTCACGTCCCGCCCAGGGAAATTTGTTGAGGAATTCCGGCCGCCGCTCGACGCCGGTGCGCATGGCGATCTGGATGATCTCCTCGCGATTGGCGCCATGGTGATAGGCCTGGCAGAAGTCGCGGATGCCGCGCATATAGGCGGTCATATATTTTTTCGCGAGGTCGGGATTCTTCTTGAGCCAGTCGGTATTTGCCAGCACGCCCGCGATCTGAATCGGATAGGGCTTGATGACATCGTCGGTGTCGAGCAGCTCAAAAGCCATATCCTGGGCCGGCAGCGTGGAGGACCACGGCAGGATGGTGAGCGCGGAATCGATCGCCTTGTTGGCGAAGGCCACGGCGAGCTGGCCGAACGGCATCACCTTGACTTCCACATCCTTGATGCTCAGCCCGGCTGACTCCAGCACCTTGCCGGTCTCGTAGAGCGAGATCGAGCCTGCGCCGTTCGTCGTCGTGATCGTGCCCTTCAGGTCCTTGATCGACTTGATCTTGTCCTTGAGATCGTTGCGGACGAGAATCTTGTGGCCGATCGGCGAACTGGTGCGGTCCGCGATGATGGTGACCGGCAGCCCGCGATCGAGCGCATTGAAGAAGCCGGCGGAAATGCCGCCTTCCACGATCTGCAAGCCGCCCTGCGCGAGCAGCGCCATGGCGTCAGCGCTTGAGTCGAGTTCCTGCACCTCGACATTGATGCCGGCCTCTTTGAAGTAACCCTTCTCGACGCCGATATAGGTGCCCAGCGAGGCGAGCGAGCGCGCCGTCGCGATCTTGACGGTGGCATCCTGGGCGTGGGCCGCCGTCAGGCCGCCGGCAAGGGCTAGGGCAAGTGTGAAAGCCATCGTGCTTCGCATGGGTTCCTCCGGTTGGTTGTTCTGTCTGGAGTTTTGGTTGTTCTGTCTGGAGTTGATCAGCGGCAGCTTGGCAGCTTGCTCGCCTTGTTCTGAAGTTCGAACGGGCCGAGTTTGCTGTTGGCCTGTTCGACATAGGAAGTATCGACCAGCCGCTCGACCGGCAGATCGGCGCGGGTCAGCCCGTTGTTGCGGAACCAGGCCTGGGCGTCGAGAATGCTCGCAGTCATCGGCTTGCTGGCGACGTCGCGGCCGGGCCAGGGAAAGGTGTTGAGGAACTCCGGCCGGCGTTCTGCCCCGGTCTTCACGGCGATGTCGATGACTTCCTTGCGGTTCGGTCCGTGATGATAGGCTTGGCAATAGTCCCGCACGCCGCGCTGGTAGGCAATGAAATAGCGTTGCGCGAGGTCCTTGTTCTTCGTCGCCCAGTCCGTGTTGAGGATGTTGACGGCGATCTGGATCGGAGAGGGCTTCACGACGTCGTCGACGTCGAGAAATTCGAAGGCCATGCCCTTGTCGGGAAGCTGGACCGACCAGGGCAGGATCGCGAGCGCCGCGTCGATGGCCTTGTTCTCGAAAGCGACCGCGAGATTGGGGAACGGCATCACGCGCAGATCGACATCCTTGATGGTGAGGCCGGCGCTTTCGAGGATCTTCGCGGTCTCATAGGTGGCGATGGAGCCTGGACCGTTGGTCGTGGTGACGCGGCCCTTGAGATCGGCGATGGATTTGATCTGGTCCTTCAGGTCGTTGCGCACCAGCAGCTTGTGCCCGATGGGGGAACTGGTGCGGTCGCTCACGATCGTGAGGGGGAGCTTCTTGTCGAGCGCGTTGAAATAGCCGGCGGAGACGCCGCCTTCGATGATGTTGAGGCCGCCCTGGGCGAGGATCGCCATGGCGTCGGCGCTGGAATCGAGATCCTGGATCTCGACGTTGATGCCGACCTCCCGGAAATAGCCTTTCTCGATGGCGATATGGGTCGCCACCGAGGCGAGCGAACGCGCGATGCCGACCTTCACGGTCTGTGCCGCCCCGGTTGTGTTCTGTGCGCTGGCGGGCGCTGCGAAGATGAGTGCCGCAGCGAGCATGCCGCCCGCCGTATATCGCTTCCGCATCAGCTTTCCTCCGGGTTTGATTTTATCGTTGTTCGACAGGGTGCGCTGCGGCTATTTGATGGAGTAGCGCCCCTCTGCGTCGCGTTCGATCGTGACGGTGCGGCGAAGGTCCTCCAGCGTGCGGACGATCTCGCGGCCGTCGCGGCTGCCGATGGCGGCCATCAGCTCCTCGTAATATTTCGGCCCGTCGCGCAGCGCTGCTTCGATGGAAGGAAAGCGCTTGCCCTCATAGCGCGGCGGGGAGGGCGTGCGCGTCTCCAGCCGGCCGCCGGTGCCGAACGGCCATGTGAGATCGAAACCCGCCTTGGCGCCGGCGCGCGCGCCGGGATTGAGCGAGGGGTCGAGCGGCAGGGCGCGCAGGCCGGTGGTGACGATCAGGTCGCGATCCGCCTGGAAGCGGGTCGCCAGCGCCCAGTCCATCTGTGCGTCGGAGAAGATGTCGATGTCGGGATCGACCACGAAAACATGCTTCACGTTGGCGAGCGAGGAGAAGGCGGCGGTGATGGCGTTGCGCGCCTCGCCGGGCACGCGCTGGCGCATCTTGATCCGCACGTTCAGCATGCCGCCGCTGGAAGTGGTGGCATAGACCGCGAGCGGCTCGCGCACCGCGACTTCCAGCGCGCGCCAGACCATGACCTCGGTGCGCAGGGCGCAGACCTGCGCGGTGTCGGTATTCTCCATCGTCAGGCCGCCGATGGTGGAGGTCTGGAACAGGGCGTCGCTGCGACGGGTGATGGCGGTGCAATGGAACACCGGGTTGTGTTTCACCTCGCCATAGTAGCCGAGGAATTCGCCGTAGGGCCCTTCCTTCTCCACATGGCCGCGCTCGTCGAGATAGCCTTCCAGCACCCATTCGGCGTCCGCCGGCACGCGGATATCGTTGGTGATGCATTTGACGACAGGCATCGGTGCGTCGCGTAAGGAGGCGCAGAGGCCGAGTTCATCCACCGGCAGGCGCATGGTGGCGGCGACCTGGTCGATGGGATGGCCGCCGACAACAAAGGCCACCGGCAGCGGCTTGCCGGCCGCGACGCTCGCCTCATAGATGGCGCGCAGGTCGCTGGGCGAGACGAGATCGATGCCGGTTTCCGTCTTGCCGCGCAGCATCAGGCGGCGGAAGCCGGAATTGGTGATGCCGGTGCGCGCATCGATGGCGAAATCCACGGAGGAGGAGATATAGGGCGCGCCGTCCGTCCCGTGCTGAAAGTGAACCGGCAGGGTCGTCAGGTCGATGTCGTCGCCGGTGATGATCACCTGCTGCACCGGCGCCGCGTCGCGGCCCACATCGATCATTTCCGGGCGGTTGCGCAGCCGGCGCTGGATCTCGTTCAGCAACTGGTCCGGTTCCACGCCGAAGGCATGGGCGAGCCGGGTCCGGCTGCCGATCACGTTGCCGACCAGTTCCTGCTTCTCGGGGCCGACCGACTTGAACCAGACCGCCTTGGGGTTGGCTTCGAGAATCTCCGCGATGTCCGCGAGATCGATATTGTCCGGGCGGATGTCGAGTTCGCCGTGCTGGGCAAGGCTGTCGATAAAATTTCTCAGGCGGAAGCGGTCGAAATCCACGGGAGCCGACGGATTGGTGGTGGTCTTGTCGATCGCGTTCATTCGCCCATTCCAGTGTTTCATCCCTGGGCGGGGCTTATAGACCATAAGCCTCTCTCCGTCATCCCGGGCATGGCCCGGGGCGGCCTGCCGTCCAGAACACTTTTGACAGCATAACGATTGCCTGCCAGATCATCGCGGCATGGGATCCGGGATGGTCGGGGACGGAAAGGCTGCATTGATGGCTGGCGACACGAAGCACGAAGTGCGGGAGGGGGGACCCTATATCGGACGGGCGATGCCCCGTTTCGAGGACCGCCGTTTCGTGCGCGGCGCAGGGCGGTATACGGACGATATCGTCGAGAAAAATCAGACAGTTGCGATTTTCGTGCGGTCCCCCCATGCGCATGCGCGGATCAACGGGATCGACATATCGGCGGCGCTTGAGGCGCCCGGCGTGGTGGCCGTTCTGACGGGTGGCGATTATGTCGCAGACGGCCTCATCGGCATTCCCCAGATCCCCAATCCGGCCGATGTCATCGACCACAAGTTGAAGGCTTTCGCTGCCTCGGACACTCGCAAGGTGCTGGACGAGCCGCATCTGCCGCTGGCGGTGGACCGGGTCCGGTATGTCGGCGAGGCCGTTGCGGTGGTCATCGCGGAGACGGTGTATGCCGCCAAGGACGCGGCTGAGCTGGTCGATGTCGATTACGAGGTGTTGCCCGCGGTCACCGATGTGATGCGGGCGATCGAGCCCGGCGCTCCGGTGCTATGGCCGGCGGCGCCGGACAATATCGCCGTGGAGCAGGTGTTCGGCGAGCGGGACCGGACTCTCGCCGCGCTGGACGCCGCCGATCTCGTGGTCGAGCGCACCTTCCGCAACCAGCGCATCGCGACCATGCAGATGGAGCCGCGCTCGGCCATCGGCAGCTATGATCCGCAGACCGACAGCTATCTCCTGATCGCGGGCAGCCAGAGCGCCCATCGCCACCGCCAGGGCATCGCGGACTGTCTGCGCGTGCCGCAGGACCGCATTCGCACCATCTGTCCGGACACGGGCGGCGGCTTCGGCTCGCGCACCAACCCGAATCCCGAACTCATCATCGTGGTGTGGGCCGCGAAGCGGGTCGGCCGGCCGGTGAAATGGACGAGCGACCGCTCCGAGGCGTTCCTGACGGATTTCCAGGGGCGCGACATGGTGACGAAGGCAAAGCTCGGCGTCAGCAAGGATGGCAAGATCCAGGCATTCGCCTTCGAGATGTATGGCGGCGTCGGCGGCCAGACGGTCTCCTATGTCTGGCTCAACAACGGCTATCGCGTCTCCACCACGGTCTATGACGTTCCTCTGGCCACCGTGCGCGTCTGCGCCGTGATGACCAACACGGTGCCGACCGCGCCGTTCCGCGGCGCGGGGCGGCCGGAGTCCCATCTCGTCATCGAGGGGCTGCTGGACATGGCGGCAGCGCGGCTGGGCATGGATCGCGTGGCGATCCGCCGCAAGAATCTCGTTCCCCACCGCAGGCTGCCGTATCGCACCGCCTTCGGCCTCAAATTCGACAGCGGTGACTTCCGCAGCAACATGGACCGGGTGCTCGTAACCGCGGACTGGGCCGGTTTCGCGGCGCGCCGCCGCGCTTCGAAGAAGGCGGGCAAGCTGCGCGGCATCGGCGTGTCCAATTATGTGGAATCGCCGGTCGGTGCGCCCCATGAGCGGGTGGACGTGAAGGTCCAGGCGGACGGCACGGTCGAGCTGACCGTCGGCACCCAGTCCACCGGCCAGGGCCATGAGACCAGCTTCGCGCAGGTGATGGCGGACAAGCTCGGCGTTCACCCCGAGCAGATCCGCTTCGTGCAGGGCGACACCGCCAAGGTCGTGTCCGGCGGCGGCACCCATTCGGATCGCTCGATGCGAATCGCCGGAATGCTGATGGTCGAGGCGAGCGAGAAGATCGTGAAGCAGGCGTCGGGCGTGGCCGCCGCGCTGCTCGATGCGCCAGCCGAGGAGATCGTGTTCGAGGACGGGTTGCTGATGCCGCGCAACAGCAACCGTCGGCTCTCGATCGTGGATGTCGCCAAGGCCATCGACGAGAATCCGAACCTGCCGGACGAGTTGCGCCAGCCGCTGGCTTCCACGGCGAGTTTCACCGGCCGCATCCCGGCCTATCCGACCGGGGCCACCGTCGTCGAACTGGAGATCGACCCCGAAACGGGCGTGATCGACATCCAGCGCTACACCTCGCTGGACGATGCCGGGCAGCCGATCAATCCGCTGATCCTGCACGGCCAGGTCCATGGCGGCATCGCTCAGGGCGTCGGCCAGGTGCTGGTGGAAGGCATGGCTTACGATGCCGATGGTCAGGTGCTGACCGGCAGTCTGATGGACTACGGCATGCCGCGCGCGACCATGTTCCCGGATTTCACCGTGGACATGACGGAGGACCCGACCCACGGCAATCCGCTGCGCGTCAAGGGTGGCGGCGAGAGCGGCATCACGCCGTCGCTTGCAGTGATGATGAGCGCTATCGCCGATGCGCTGTCGCCTTACGGCATCGAGTATATCGATATGCCGATCACGCCTTCCAAGGTCTGGGCGGCGATCGAGGCGGCGAAGGAGACGATGCGGTCCGAAGTCGCTTGAGGCTTCGGCCGCGGCTATTCCGCGGCCTGGAGGAAGTCGGTCTGCCGAGCGCCCGTTTGATGAGCTTCGATGCGCTGCGGCGTGGAGACCGCTTGTGGGCTGTCCGGCAGGCCGGATAGCCCGGACCATATCTCCACGTCGCGGGTGACTTCCCGCATCTGCGCGGCGAACGCTGCCTCGCTGTAATAGCGACGCCAGCGACCGCTGGCTTGCAGTTCGAAATAATAGTCCCGACGCCGCTCCGCGAATACGCACCACTTACGGGAGATTGCGTCGAGCGAATAACCAAAGGCCCGCTGCGACATGGTGCGATAGACCGTGCGAATCACCTGAGTTCCACAATGCGTGAGACATGCATGGTGCGCAACCCGGCAATTCGTTCCCGGCCAGCTAAAAATTAGTTTGGCTCGCGACAGGACGTCGCGCCGTCATCCGACTTTGGTTCTGCTTGATCTTGTCGCGGGCCCCGCACACACTCTTTTCAAAGACCATGACAGGGTGAGGAACCTCCCATGAAGCAACCGATTGCAGGCGTGACGGCTGCGGTGATGGCCGCTGTCGCATATCCCGGCGGCCCGGCCGTGGCGCAGGATTATCCGTCCCGGCCGATCACGATGATCATTCCTTTCGCCGCCGGCGGGCCGACCGACGTGCTGGGCAGGCTGATGGCCCAGCGCATGGGCGAGATTCTGAAGCAGACCGTGGTGGTGGAGAATGTCGGCGGCGCCGGCGGCATGATCGGCTCGGCACGGGTCGCACAGGCCGCGCCGGATGGTTACACCTTCGTGCTCGGCACGGTCGGCACCCATGCCCAGAACCAGACGCTCTACAAGAAGCCGCGCTACGATGCCGCGAAGGACTTCACGCCGGTCGGCCTGATTGCCGAGGTGCCGCTCGCGATCATCGCCCGCAAGGATTTCCCGGCGAACAACCTCAAGGAATTCGTGGCCTATGCCAAGGCCAACCAGGACAAGATGCAGTTCGGCTCCGCCGGTGCGGGTTCGGCCACGCATCTCGGCTGCGTGCTGGTGAATTCCGTGCTCGGCACCAGCATCACCCATGTGCCCTACGCCGGCATCGGCCCGGCCATGCAGGACCTGCTCGGCGGGCGGATCGACTTCCTGTGCGACATCATCACCACGGCCAAGCCGCAGATCGACAGCGGCGCGGTGAAGCCCATCGCCATCATGACCAAGGAACGCTCGAAGGCGTTGCCGGACCTGCCGACCACGGCCGAACAGGGCGTGCAGAATCTGGAAGGCTATACCTGGAACGCGCTGTTCTTCCCCAAGGGCACGCCGGAGCCGATCGTGAATCGGCTCAACGCCGCGATGGTCGAGGCGATGAAGACCCCGGCCGTGCGCGAGAAGCTGGAAGGGCTCGGTGCCATGCTGGTCTCCGAGGATCGCACCACGCCCGCCTATCTCGAGAAGTTCGTCAGGGACGAGATTCAGAAATGGGCGGCGCCCATCAAGGCGAGCGGCGTCAGCATCGATTGACTCTGCGCAAGCCGGAGTACGCGAAGGCCCGGCCGTCGTGCCGGGCCTTCGTCGTTTCGCGGCGACCGGTTGCCGTTGCATGTCGCCCCGCCGTCCCGGCGCGGATCGGGTTGCGATCTTCGAAGGGGCCTCTTGCAGGCATCCGGTATCACGTGCTAATCGGAGTTACATGAAACGGGACAGCCGCCTCTCGGGCGTTCTCCATGTGCTGCTGCACATGGCGGAGCATGATGGCCCGGCGACATCGCAGGTGCTGGCGAAAGCCATGCAGACCAATCCGGCCGTGGTCCGCCGCGTGATGGCCGGCTTGCGGCAGCAGGGCTATGTCACCTCGGAGAAGGGCCATGGCGGCGGCTGGAAACTCGCCCGCGGCCTGTCCGAGATCACGCTGCGGGAAGTCTACGAGGCGCTCGGCTCGCCCGCGTTGTTCGCCATCGGCAATCGCAGCGAGTCGCCGGACTGCCTTGTGGAACAGGCGGTGAATGCCGCGCTCGACACCGCCCTGGAAGACGCGGAAGCCATCCTGCTGGCCCGTCTCGGCGAGGTCACGCTGGCCGCGCTGAGCGCGAACTTCCATCAGCGGATGCTGCGCATTCCCCGAAGCGGCCGAAAGGACAGTGTTCATGGCTGAAGTCGCAACCGACGGTGCCGATCATTTCCTGAAGAAGTTCTCCGATCCTGCCGCCATCGCGCGTTACGAGGACGGGCCGAAGCGTTTCGTGCCCGGCCTTGATGCCCTGCACCGCATGACCGGGCTACTGCTGGCGGAGCAGGCCCCGCCGGACGCCCGTGTGCTGGTGCTGGGCGCGGGCGGGGGCTCGAACTCAAGGCCATGGCGCTGGCCCATCCGGGCTGGAGTTTCGTCGGGGTCGATCCGGCCCAGCCGATGCTGGATCTGGCGGCGGGCCTTCTGGGGCCGCTCATGAATCGTGTGGAGCTGGTGTGCGGCTATATTGACGATGCGCCGGACGGCCCCTTCGACGCGGCGACCTGTCTGCTCACGCTTCATTTCCTCAATGCGGCGGAGCGCCGGCGCACGCTGGAGGCGATCCACCGCCGCCTGCGGCCCGGCGCGCCCTTCGTCGCCGCGCACAGCAGCTTCCCGCAGGACGAAGCGGCGCGGCCGCA
>Ga0182740_1000957_pt1 | contig 21931 bp, 15 predicted proteins | sample eDN5th37CKraftBY_FD_128872 | JGI IMG/M metagenome (GOLD analysis project Ga0182740, IMG submission 128872) | Enriched backyard soil microbial communities from Emeryville, California, USA - eDNA 5th pass 37_C Kraft BY (version 2) (version 2) | ecosystem: Environmental > Terrestrial > Soil >...
GCGGGCACCGACTACGATTTCACGACGGTGCGGGCGATCCATGGTTCGGCGCATACGCTCTACGACATCAACTATGTCCTGCGCGGCCCTTATGGGGATCTGCGCCATGCGGCGACGCTGGCGTCGCGCCGCAACGGTCTTTCGATGGAGCTCTGGACCACGGAACCTGGTGTCCAGTTCTATGACGGTCATCTGATCGACATGCCGGTTCCGGGCCTTGAAGGCGTCCCCTATGGACGTCACGGCGGGCTCTGCCTGGAGCCTCAACGGTTTCCCGACAGCCCCAATAATGCCCATTTTCCATCGTCTATCGTGCCGCCCGGGCAGGTTTCCCGACAGGTCAGCGAGCTCCGGTTCGCCCGCTGACCAGGGGAACTTTGCCGTTGCGGGGCTGTTCTTCTTCGTAGGCGTTGCGTTTCCGGTCAGACACGAACCAAGAAGGGGCAGGCCCCATGCCGGTGCTCGATGCGAAAGCCTTGGAAATCGATCCGAAGGGAGCGGCTTTCCTGAAGAGCGTCTTGCGCCCCATTCCTGCGCCCCCGACCCCTTCCAAGGAAACATCCCGGATCGTCAAGATCCGCTTCTACGCTCTCAAGAAATCCAGGGAGCTTGCCGCCGGCACGGCATGACAGGCCGCTTTCCGGCCCGCCGTCCGCGTCCCTCACGCGTCTTCGACCACAGCCGCCAATCCACGCTTGGCGAGAAGCGCATCGGCCGTGGGCAGGCGTCCGCGGAAGGCCGTATAGGCTTCGGCCGGATCGCGCAGGTTGCCGGCGGAATAGATGAAGCGCTTCAGCCTGTCCGCCATATCCCTGTCGAAGGCGTCGCCTGTTTCCTCGAAGGCCGTGAAGGCGTCCGCGTCCAGCACCTCCGACCAGAGATAGCTGTAATAGCCCGAGGAATAGCCGTCGCCTGAGAAGACATGTGTGAAGTGTGGCGTGCGATGGCGCATGATGATCTCGCGCGGCATGCCGATCTTGTCGAGCGTCTGCGCCTCGAAGGCCGACACGTCGAGATCCTCGAGATCCTTGCGGCGATGGAGCTCCAGGTCGACGAAGGCGGATGACAGGTATTCGACGGTCGCGAAACCCTGGTTGAAGTTGCGCGCAGCCATGAGGCGGGCCAGCAAATCCTCCGGGATCGGCTCGCCGGTCCGGTAATGGGTCGCGTAGCGACGCAGGATGTCGGGCTGCGACAGCCAGTGTTCGTAGAGCTGCGACGGCAATTCCACGAAGTCCGTCGACACGGCCGTGCCCGCGAGCAGCGGATAGGTTACGTTCGAGAGCAGGCCGTGCAGGCCATGGCCGAACTCGTGGAACAGGGTGCGCGCATCGTCGAAGCTCAGGAGCGACGGCTCTCCCGCGGCGCCCTTGGCGAAGTTCATCACGTTGACGATGATCGGCCGGACGTCGCCGGTAAGTCTTTCCTGCGAACGGAAGGCGCTCATCCATGCGCCGCTGCGCTTGGACGGACGCGCGAAGTAATCGCCGATGAAGGTGCCTATGTGATTGCCGTCCGAATCCACCACCTGCCAGGCGTGGATGTCGGGGTGATAGCGCGGGAAATCCTTCAGCTCCTTGAAGCTGAGGCCGAAGAGCCGGTTCGCCGTCTCGAACGACGCCTCGATGATCCGGTCGAGCTGGAAATACGGCTTGATGGTCGCCTCATCGAGGTTGTGCCGCGCCATGCGGACCTGATCGGCATAATAGCGCCAGTCCCACGGTTCGATGACGATGTTGTCGCCGATGGATTGAGCCTGTGCCTGCAGGTCGTCGCGCTCCTTCCGGGCCTGCGCGATGGCCGGCGTCCAGACGTCGGTCAGGAGCCTCTCGACGTTTTCGGGCGTCTTGGCCATGGTGTCGGCGAGCTTGAAGTCGGCGAACGTCTCGTAGCCAAGAAGCTTCGCGCGTTCCGCACGCAGGGCCGCCGTCTCGGCGATGATGGCCTTGTTGTCGGTCGCGTTGCCGTTGTCGCCGCGCGCCGCCCAGGCCTTGAAGGCCTGCTCGCGCAGGTCCCGGCGCCTGGAGAATTGCAGGAAGGGTTCGATGCTGGAGCGGGAGAGGGTGATCACATGCTTGCCCGGCAGCCCACGCTCCTCGGCGGCCTGTGCGGCCGCTTCGCGCAGGAAAGAGGGCAGGCCTTCCAGATCGGCCTCGCCGTCGAGGACGAGCTGATAGGATTTCTCGTCCGCCAGCACGTTCTGCGAGAACTGCGTGCCGAGGCTTGCCAGCCGCTCGGTGATGGCAGCGAGACGCTTCTTCTCATCCGGTCCGAGCTTTGCGCCGGCGCGGACGAAAATGGTGTGATAGCGGTCGAGGACGCGGGCCTGCTCGGCCGTGAGGCCGAGGCTGTCGCGCTTCTCGTAGAGAGCCGCCACACGCCTGTAGAGCGCTTCGTTCATGAAGATGCTGTTGCGGTGCTTGGCGAGGATCGGCGCCATCTCGCGCTCCACCGACTGGATCGCTTCGTTGGTATGCGATCCAGCCAGATTGAAGAACACGCCGCCGACCTTCTTCAGGGCCTGACCGCTTTTTTCCAGCGATTCGATGGTGTTGGCGAAGCTGGGCTCCTCGGCGCTGTCGGCAATGGCCACGATCTGCTTCTGCTGCTCGGCGAGCGCCGCGTCGAAGGCGGGCTTGAAGTGCTCCGGCACGATGGCCTCGAAGGGCGGAATCCCGAACGGGGTGGTCCACTGCGCGAGAAGGGGATTGCCTTCGAGAGCCGCGTCTGAAGCCGTCATGGTCGCTCCTGCCTGATGATCGTCGAGCTGCAAGTTCTAGCGCATCGTGAGGAAAAGTGGACCCGGTTTTCCGTGCTCAGCGATGCGCCAGCCAAGAGAAGGGGTCTCAACCGCCGACGGGAAGGACCCTGGCATCCGAGGCGGCATCGGCGCCGGCAAGATATCGCTGCAGGAAGGCAAGGGAGCGAGAAGACGCATCGTCCTCCGCCTTGCCCCGAAAACCATGGCCCTGGCCGGGATAGACCTTGATTTCGTGCGGCACGTTCTGCTGGCGCAGCAGCGCCTCGACCGCATAGGCATTCGCCACCGGCACGATGGGATCGGCCGTGCCGTGCAGGATCAAGGTCGGCGGCAGCTTGGACGTGGTGGCGATCGCCCCCTGCGGCAGCGGCCCGAAATAGTTCACCAGCGCCTTCACACGAGAGTCCGTGCTCGCCACCGCCAGGCCGAGCGCCGCCCCAAGGGAGATGCCGACGATGCCGATGCGACGCGGGTCGGCATGGGGCTGATCCGACGCGAAGGCGAGGGCGTCCTGGACCGTGCCCATCCAGGGCATGAAGTTCTGGAACAGGGTGCCGAAGGAGGCCCGTTTCTCGCCGGTCCGGTCGAGGTAGTGGACGAGGTGAACCTGGTAGCCGGCCGCCGCCACGTTGCGGGCGCCCGCGCGATACTGCGTGTTGTAGCTCAGGCCATCGGCGCCGTGCAGCATCAGCACCGCAGGACGGGGCGAGGAATCTGCCGGCCGGAATGTCTCGACGGCAATGGCTTTGCCCCCGCTTTTGAAGCTGTTTCGCTGGGTCGTGACGGGCATTGTTTTCGGCTTGTCCTGTTGGGCGTGAGCGGTCGAGGAGGCAGCCAGGGCTGCCCCGATCAGGAGATGGCGTCTGGTGAGCGACATGACGGTTGGGACGTGAGGGGCGGGTTCGGGATCCTCATGAGATGGGATCGGATTCCCGGCCAGGCAGATGGCAAAAGGTCCCAGCTTTCTCCGGAGGGGGCCGGTTATTGCTACGCTCAAGGATCGTTTGGCCGCTCAGGACGTTGTTTGCAGGTCGGCGAGAGCGTCTCGCGGCTCAGCAGAGATCCTTAAATGCGTCCTGGACCTCCCACCTTGCCTCCCTCAGAGACAGAGATCGAGCCTCCAGCCGTTCCTGGGCTCTCCGGGCTCATGACCCTGGCTGTCGGGGTCGTTGTGCTCGCCGGCCTCTATGTGGGCCGGGAAGTCTTTTTGCCGGTGGTGATGGCGATTCTGCTGGCATTCGTGCTGGCTCCCTTCGTCGAGGTGCTGCGCCGGTGGCGCCTCGGCCGGGTTCCGTCGGTCATCATTGCCGTGCTCGTCGCCCTCGGGATCATCGGTTCTCTCGGGGCGGTGATCGGTTTCCAATTGGCCGGCCTGGCGAGCGACCTGCCGCGCTATCAGACCACCATCGAGACGAAGGTCGGCTCTCTGCGTGAGGGGACGCTCGGAAAGCTGCCGAGCCTCCTGAAGGATGTTGGCCGCCGCTTCGATCGTGCCGTCGCCGAGCCCCCGCCGGAACAGGCGCCCGCGAGGCCTGCCGCATCGGCGGCCCCGGCACCGCCGCCGGCAGAGACGTCTGGCCCGCTGCCGGTTGAGGTTCACGAGCCGGAGCCGACGCCGTTCCAGATGGCCCGGGACGTGCTGCTGCCGGTGCTTGGGCCGCTCGCCACCATGGGCGTCGTGTTCGTGGTGCTCGTCTTCATTCTCATGCAGCGGGAAGATCTGCGCGACCGGATGATCCGCCTGTTCGGGGCGAGCGATCTCCATCGCACCACGGTCGCCATGGACGATGCGGCGCGCCGGCTCAGCCGGTACTTCCTGACTCAGCTCGCCCTGAACGCCTCCTTCGGCGTCGTCGCCGGCATCGGTCTATGGCTGATCGGTGTGCCGAGCCCGGTCCTGTGGGGCGTCTTCGCCGCCCTCATGCGCTTCGTGCCCTATATCGGCTCGTTTCTCGCCGCCCTGCCGCCGATCCTGCTGGCCGCGGCCGTCGATCCCGGCTGGTCCATGGCGCTCATGACCATGGCTCTGTTCCTGATCGGCGAGCCTCTGATGGGCCATGTGATTGAGCCCATCGTCTATGGACAGAGCACGGGCCTGTCGCCTTTCTCCGTCGTCATCTCGGCCATCTTCTGGACCTGGCTTTGGGGACCCGTCGGCCTTCTCATCGCCACGCCTCTGACCCTCTGCCTCGTGGTGCTGGGTCGGCATGTGGAGCGCCTCGAATTCCTGGATGTCCTTCTCGGCGACAGGCCAGCCTTGACGCCGGCCGAGAATCTCTACCAGCGCATGCTGGCCGGGGATCCGGACGAGGCCTTGGACTCGGCGGAACTTCTGTTGAAGGAGCGCTCGCTCACGTCCTATTACGATGAGGTTGCGCTCAAAGGTCTTCAGCTCGCGGCCAATGATGCGACGCGCGGCGTTCTCACCCAGCGCCAGCTCGACCAGGTCAAGGATGTGATCCGGGCCCTGGTGCAGGATCTCATCACCCATGAGGACGTGGAGCCGCACCCGCACGAGACCAAGGACGAGCCGGTCGCATCTCCCGCGAGCCAGAAGCCCGACAACAAGGAGCCGGCGGTCGCAGAGCCGATGCCACCGGAAAGCAACATCCCAGAGGCTTGGCGAGCGGATGGAGCAATCTTGTGCATCGCCGGGCGCGGACCGCTCGACGAAGCCGCATCGGAGATGCTGTCGCAGCTCCTGAACAAGCATGGGCTCGGCACCCGCGTCATCCCGCATTCGGCCGTGTCTCGCCGGGAGATTTTCAATCTCGACATGACCGGCGTGCAGATGGTCTGCATCAGCTATCTGGAGATCAGCGGCACGCCGGCGCACCTGCGCTATCTGCTGCGCCGGCTGAAGCAGAAGGCGAAGGCTCCGGCATTGGTCGGTCTTTGGCCGGCTGAAGACGCGGTCCTGAAAAGCGAGGCCATGCGCGCCACGCTCGGCGCCAACTACTACGTCTCGTCCCTGCGGGATGCCGTGGTGCAGTGCCTGAAAACGGCGACCGGTGAGGACGATCTGCCGGAACCGGCCAATGCGCCGGTTGTCGAAGCGGCAACGGCAGCCAGGCGACTGCCGTTGCCGGCCTGATGGCCGTCAGGCTGCGTTCTTGCGTGCCAGCCGAGCCTTGATGCTCGCGGGATCCGCGCGCGGCGTCGCGGCGAAGAGCGTTTTGGTGTAGTCGTGCTTGGGGCTCGAGAACACTTCGTCGCGGGTGCCGTATTCCACCGCCTCGCCGAAATACATCACCATCACCTCGTCGGCGATGTACCGCACCACCGACAGGTCGTGGCTGATGAAGACGTAGGTCAGGTTGAACTCGTCCTGGAGATCGGCCAGCAGGTTCAGCACCTGAGCCTGGACCGAAAGGTCGAGTGCGGAAACCGGCTCGTCGAGAACGAGCAGGCTCGGATTGAGCATCAGGGCGCGGGCGATGGCGATGCGCTGGCGCTGGCCGCCGGAGAACATGTGCGGATAGCGGTTGTAATGCTCCTCGCCGAGGCCGACCTTCTTGAGCATCGCCATGGCGCGGTCGCGGCGCTCGGAGGCCGGCACGTTGCCGTGGATCACCAGAGGCGCGCCCAGAACGTCGCCGATCTTCTGGCGAGGATTGAGCGAGCCGTAAGGGTTCTGGAACACGATCTGCACTTCGCGCCGGAGATCCTTCGTCAGGTCTCCCTTGGCGATGTCGACCTTCTTGCCCTGGATCAGAAGGTCGCCGGACGTCGCGGGGTCGATCAGCGTGAGGATGCGCGCGAGCGTGGACTTGCCGCACCCGCTCTCGCCGACGATCGCGAGGGTTTTTCCCTTCTCGACCGTGAAGCTCACGCCTTTGACGGCGTGGACGGTGCGGCCCTTGGAGAAGAGACCGCCGGGAACATGGTAATCCCGGACGATGTTTCGGGCTTCGAGAACAACACTCATGATACGGCCGCTCCGGCGATCTCGCTTCCGTCCTTGAAATAATCGGCAATGGTGGGCAGGCGGTCGCCCGTCGCGTTGTCGGGCAACGCGGACAGGAGAGCCTTCGTGTAGTTGCTGCGCGGGTTCTCGAACAGGGTCAGAACGTCCGCCTCCTCCATCTTGCGGCCCTTGTATTGGACCACGACGCGGTCGGCGGTCTCTGCGACCACGCCCATATTGTGGGTGATCATGATCATGCCCATCCCATGCTCGGCCTGAAGCCTCACGAGAAGGTCCAGGATCTGCTTCTGGATCGTCACGTCGAGCGCCGTGGTCGGCTCGTCGGCGATCAGGAGCTTCGGATTGCACGCGATGGCCATGGCGATCATCACGCGCTGGCACTGGCCGCCGGACATCTGATGCGGAAACGAATCCAGGCGCTCGGCGGGGCTGGGGATGCCGACCGCGGTCAGAAGCTCGATGGCGCGGGCGCGCCGCTCCCGGCGCCCGAGACCGAGATGGAAGCGCAGCACCTCCTCGATCTGGAAACCGATCGTATAGCAGGGATTGAGGCTCGCGATCGGCTCCTGGAAGATCATCGCGATGTCCTTGCCGACGATCTTGCGCCGCTCGGAATCGGACAGCGTGAGAAGGTCACGGCCGTTGAAGGTCATCTTGTCGGCCGTCACCTTCGCGGTCCACGGCAGGAGGCCCATCACGGCGAGCATCGAGACGGATTTGCCCGAACCGGATTCGCCGACGATGGCCAGGACCTCACGCTCGTGGACCTTGAGAGAGACGCCGTCGACCGCCCGGAACATGCCGGCCGAGGTCTGGAACTCGACGACGAGGTTCTCGATTTCAAGAAGCGCCATGATCAGGACCTCTTCAGTTTCGGATCGAGGGCGTCGCGAAGGCCGTCGCCCAGGAGATTGAAGGCGAGCACCGTGATCAGGATGGCGAGACCGGGGAAGGTCACGACCCACCAGGCACGGAGCACGAATTCGCGGGCGTCGGCCAGCATGGTGCCCCATTCGGGCGACGGCGGCTGCGCGCCGAGACCGAGGAAGCCGAGGGCGGCGGCATCCAGGATGGCGGTCGAGATGCCGAGGGACGCCTGCACGATCAGCGGAGCGGTGCAGTTCGGCAGCACCTCCTTGAACATCAGGCGCATCGTGCCGGCGCCGCTCACCCGGGCGGCCGTCACGTAGTCCTTCGAGGTTTCCGTGATCACCGCCGCGCGGGCGAGGCGCACGTAATGCGGCAGGATCACCAGCGCCACCGCCAGCATGGCGTTCATCAGGCCGGGCCCGAGCACCGCCACGATCACGATGGCGAGCAGGAGGCTCGGCATGGTGAGGACGATGTCCATCAGGCGCATGATGAAGATCTCGGTCAGGCCGCGGAAGAAGCCGGCCACGAGACCGAGCACGGTGCCGATAATGATGGAGATCGTCACCACGATGATGCCGATCAGGAGCGACAGGCGCGCGCCGTAGATCATGCGGGAGAGGATGTCGCGACCGATCGGGTCCGTGCCGAGCGGATAGGATAACGAGCCGCCCTCCTGCCAGAACGGCGGCTTCAGGGCGATGGAGGTGTCGGTGAGATAGGGCGAGTGCGGGGCGAGCACGTCCGCGAGCAGCGCCACGAGCACGACCGCGATGATCACGACGAGCCCGGCGACGGCGCCGTGGTTGGCGCTGAAATAGCTCCAGAACTCGCGCAGCGGGTGGGGAGGGGTGGCCGTCGGCGCTGCGACAGCCGGAGCTTCCATGGTTTCAGTGGTCATCGCGTATGCCTGATGCGAGGATTGATAAGGCCGTAGGCAAGGTCGACGAGAAGATTCACGCTCATTACGACAACGCCGAGCAGCAGGGCGCCGCCCTGGAGCACCGGATAATCGCGGCGGAAAATGGCATCGATGAGCCATTTGCCGACGCCTGGCCAGGAAAAGATGGTTTCCGTGAGGATCGCGCCGGTGAACAGCACGCCGACCTGCAGGCCGATCACCGTCACGACGGGAATGAGCGCGTTGCGCAGGGCGTGCAGGGCGATGATCCGGAACCGGGGCAGGCCCTTGGCCTTGGCGGTGCGGATGTAATCCTCGCCCAGAACCTCGAGCATGGCCGAGCGCGTCATGCGGGCGATCACCGCCAGGGGCACCGTGCCGAGGACGATGGTGGGAAGGATCAGGTGGTTCACCGCCGACCAGAAGGCTTCCGGCTCGTCGGAGAGCAGGGTGTCGATCAGGAGGAAGCCGGTGATCGGCTCGATGTAGTAGAGCACGTCGATGCGGCCGGAGACCGGCGTCAGGTCGAACTGCACCGAGAAGAGCAGGATGAGGATCAGGCCCCACCAGAAGATCGGCATGGAATAGCCGGTCAGCGAGATGCCCATCACCCCGTGGTCGAAGATGGAATTTCGTCGGATGGCCGCGATGATGCCCGCCGGAAGCCCGATCACGAGAGCGAAGATGATCGCGCAGAGCGCCAGCTCGACCGTTGCGGGGAACAGCGCCGAGAATTCGTTGAGAACCGGCTCCTGGGTGATCATCGACTTGCCGAGATCGCCCTGCAGAACCCGGGACAGGTAGATCCCGTATTGAACGAAGACGGGCTTGTCGAGACCGTATTCCTTCAGGAGCTGCTCATGGCGCGCGGGGTCGATGCCGCGCTCGCCGGCAAGCGTCTCGATGGGATCGCCCGGAACCAGGCGGATCAGGAAAAAGGCCAGCAGCGTGATCCCGAGGAAGGTCGGTATGATCAGGCTGACGCGGGTGAAAATGAATCTGAGCATCGTCTGAACGTAAAAAGGCGGAGCGGCTTTTTTGAGCCGCTCCGCCGTAGGTTGAAGGGATGAGCTTACTTGCCCTTGATGTCCACGCCGTAGAAGGTGTGGCGACCAAACGGCGAGAGCTTGAAGTCCACGACTTCCTTGCGGACCGGCTTCAGCTGCACGGCGTGAGCCACCGTGAACCAGGGAGCCTGCTCCTTGAAGATCACCTGGGCCTGCTCATAGAGCTTGGTGCGCTCGGCCTGATCGGTCGTGACCTTCGCCTTGTTCACGAGGTCGTCAAAGGGCTTGTGGCACCACTTGGCGATGTTGGAGCCCGATGCGCTCTGCGCCGAGGCGCAGCCGAGCAGGGTGTGCAGGAAGTTGTCCGGGTCGCCGTTGTCGCCCGTCCAGCCGAGCTGAGCCATCTGGTGCTCGCCGGCCTGAGCCCGCTTGCGGTACTCACCCCACTCGAAGCTCTTGATCTCGGCCTTCACGCCAATCTTGGCGAGGTCGGCCTGCATCAGCTCGGCGATGCGGCGGGCGTTCGGGTTGTAGGGGCGCTGCACCGGCATGGCCCACAGGTCCGTCTCGAGACCGTTCGGGTAGCCGGCTTCCGCCAGGAGCTTCTTGGCGGCTTCGGGGTTGTACTCGTCTTCCTTCACGTTGTCGTTGTACGACCACATGGACGGCGGGATCGGGTTCTTGGCCGGAATGCCCGAGCCGAGGAACACGGCGTCGACGATCGCCTTCTTGTTCATGGCCATGTTGAAGGCCTTGCGGACGCGCACGTCGTCGAAGGGCTTCTTCGTGGTCTGGTAGGCGAGATAGCCGATGTTCAGGCCGGGCTGCTCGAGAATCTGGACGTTCTGGTCCTTCTTCATGGCTTCCAGGTCAGCCGGATTCGGATACGGCATGACGTGGCATTCGCCCTTCTGAAGCTTCGCCCAGCGCACGGAGGCGTCCGGGGTGATCGAGAAGACGAGATCGTCGAGGGCAGCCTTGCCGCGGAAATAGTCGGGGAAGGCCTTGTAGCGGATGATCGCGTCCTTCTGGTAGTTGACCAGATAGAACGGGCCCGTGCCGATCGGATCTTGGTCGATCTTCTCGGGCGTGCCGGCCTTCATCATGGCGTCGGCGTATTCCTTCGACTGAACGCTCGCCCACATCATGGCGAGATCGGCCAGGAACGGAGCCTCGGGACGGTTCAGGGTCACCTTCACGGTGTAGTCGTCAACCTTCTCGACCGACTTCAGCAGGGCGGGCATGCCCATGTCGCCGAAGTAGGAGTGGTTGGGGCTCGTGACCTTGAAGTAAGGATTCTCTTCCTTCCACTGACGCTCGAACATGAACACGATGTCGTCCGCGTTCATGTCGCGGGTCGGCTTGAAGTTCTTGTTGGAGTGCCACTTCACACCCTTACGCAGGTGGAAGGTGTAGACCGTGCCGTCAGCGGAGACGTCCCACTTCTCGGCGAGGCTCGGCTGAACCTTCGTGCCGCCGCGCTCGAACTCGACGATGCGGCTGTAGATCTGCTCACTGGCGTCGAACGACGTGCCGGTGGTGTTCACGCCGGGATAGAAGTTCTCCGGGCTGCCTTCGGAGCAGTACACGAGAGTCTTGGCGGCCAGCGGCGCGGCAGCCAGGAAAGCCGGAACGCAGATCGCTGCGAAAAGGGCTGATTTTTTCATTACCTAGTCCTCTGAGACGGCTCTACTCGTGGCCGTTCTGTGACGGAGTTAAGGTGCGAAGCCCCGAAAATGTCAATCTGTCCATGAAACAATGGATAATATTTAAAGGAAATTTACCATTTTCTGCCGCTGCGGTAGCCGGAATCGCCAGGAGAGAAGGTCAATTTTCCGCGATTCCGAGAGGATTTCGGCCAGATCCGCCGAAAACCTTTTGTCCGGCGTCCGAGGGGCCGGAGAGCCAGGTCAGGCGGTGAAGTCGCGAACCTGCTCGAGACGGGCCGCCTCGGCCACCTTGGCGGCCAGGTCGGCGCGGCTGAAGGGCTTGTGGAGCATCAGGTAGTCGTCCGGCAGGCGCTTCGGATCGGCATATCCCGTCACGAGCAGGATCCCGAGGCCGGGCCGGATGTCCCGCGCCTTTCCGGCGAGATCGGTTCCGGTCATGCCGGGCATCGCGAAATCGGCGATGAGGAGATCCAGCTGATCGTCCGCCTTCAGAATATCGAGGGCGGACGAGCCATCCGCGGCCTCCACCACCCGGTGCCCCATCTCGGTCAGGTAGGCGGCCGTGACCGTCCGAACGTCCGCGTCGTCGTCGACGAGAAGGATCCGCACCTTGGGCGCGTCGGATGCAACCGCCTGAATCTCCTGCGGCCCCTCTTCCCGTTCCATGGCGGCGCGCGACAGGTAGAGTTCCACCGTCGTTCCGGATCCGACCGTGCTGTGGATGGTCACGGTGCCGCCGGATTGCTGCGCCAGCCCATAGACCATCGGCAATCCGAGCCCCGTTCCCTTGCCCACCTCCTTGGTGGTGAAGAAGGGCTCGAGCACTCTGGTCAGAACCTCCGGCGGAATGCCGCTGCCGGTATCCGCGACCGAGATCACCACGTATTCGCCGCCGCCCAGATCGGGGATCCGGCCTTCTTCAACCCTCTCGTTGCGGGTCGAAAGGGTCAGGATGCCGTTCTCGGCCATGGCATCCCGGGCGTTGATGCACAGGTTGAGGATCGCGAGTTCGAGCTGGTCCGGGTCGACCATGGCCGTCCACAGGGCCTCGCTGAGCTGCCGCTCGATCCGGATCACCCCGCCCAGGGTCCGGGTCAGCAGGTCGTTCATCCCGGTGATGACCTGGTTCACGTCCACGGCTTGAAGCCGCAGGTCGCGCTGGCGGCTGAAGCTCAGGAGCCGCTGGGTCAGGGATGCGCCCCGCTCCGCCGCGTAGGTGGCGTTCTGCAGAAGCCGGGTCAGCCGCGGATCGTCGGGAGCCCGGCGGGAGGCGAGGTCCAGGCTGCCGAGGACCGCCATCAGCAGGTTGTTGAAGTCGTGGGCCACGCCGCCCGCGAGGGTCCCGAGAGCCTGCATCTTGTCCGCCTGCCGCAGGCGCATTTCCATCAGCTTGCGCTCGGTGATGTCGCGCTCGATGGTGGCCAGGTTCGTGACGGCGCCCGCCTCGTCCAGGATCGGGATGTGGTTGATGAGGATCCACTGGGTCGTCCCGTCGGGCGCGGTCCGCTCCTCGACCACCTCGTCGGGCGCGCAGGCCGCAATGGCCCGGCGCTCCGCTTCCTCGATCATCGCGGCTCGTTCCGGCGAGACATAATCCCGCTCCTTTCGGCCCAGGCACTCCTCAGCGCCGCAGCCGAGGCTTCGCGCCTTGCCGGCATTCAGGCGGACGAAGCGGCCCTCCAGGTCCTTGAACGAGATCAGGTCGCCCGTGCTTTCCATCAGCCCGTGCAGGAGCGCACGCTCCGTGTCGAGCTTGCGGGCCAACATGCGCCGCTGGTAGGCCGCCGCCACCATGTTGGAGAGGGCGGCCGGATCCCAGGGTTTCGGGACATAGGCCATGATGCGGCCCTTGTTGACCGCGCCGATGACGGCCTTGAGATCCGCATATCCGGTCAGAAGAATGGCGTCGGCATCGGTCTCGTGACGGGCCTGGGCCAGGAACTCGTCGCCCTGCATCTCGGGCATGCGCTGGTCCGAGATGATGATGGCGATGTCGGGTTCGTGCCGGATGATGTCGAGCGCCTGGACGGGCGACGAGGCCGTCAGCACGCGATAGTCGTTCTCGAACAGATCCTCGAGCGCAATCAGGATGTCCGGTTCGTCGTCGACGACCAGGATCGTGCCATGGGGTGAATTCATCTCGCTCGACAAGGTCATGAAACAATATGCCTCGGGATCGTGATGGTGAACAGGGCGCCCCCCTGGGGGCCTGCATCCACCGCAATCGATCCTTTGTGGGCCTGGACGACGCTATAAGCGATGGCGAGGCCAAGTCCAGTTCCAGACCCTACGGGCTTGGTGGTGAAGAACGGCTCGAAGATGCGCTCCCGCAATTCCCCTGGGATTCCCGGCCCTGTATCGCTGATCTTGATGGTATAGGTTGTCTCGTTGCTCTCAGTTTCAATGTCTATGCCGCCGGTTCCCTTGATCGCATCGGCGGCATTGCCGACGATGTTCATGACCACCTGGTTCAGGAGAGCGGGCGAGCAGTAGAGCTCGGGAACCGCGTTGTAATGGCGGCGCACGTCGATCCGGGTGCCGAGCTTGTGGCCCAGAAGGGCCAGGACGGTTTCGATCGATTCCGGCACGTTGACCGTCTGGAAATCACCCTCGTCCAGGCGGGAAAAACGCCTCAGGTTCAGGACCAGCTCCTGGATCCGGGCGAGACCCAGCTTCATGGCGCCGATCCGGTCGCGCGATTTCTGCACCTGCCGCTCGAGGCCGGCCTCCGGCGGGAGTTTCGTGGCGATTTCGGTCAGCAGTCGCTCCACCGTCCCCTGGTGCGCTTGGATGAAGGCGAGGGGGTTGTTGATCTCATGGGCGATGCCCGCCACCAATTCGCCGAGGGACGCCATCTTGGCGGCCTGGACGAGCTGTGCCTGCGTGCCCTTGAGAAGGTCGTTCGCTTCCGCCAGCTCCCGGTTGGCATTGGCGAGCGCCTCGGCCGAGGCGGCCTCTGCTCGGGCTTTGGCGAGAGCCAGCTCCCGTTCGCGCAGCTCGGCCTCGATGCGCCAGTTCTCGTCCTGCATGAGCTTGCGCCGGACGAGCGCCCGGATGCGCACGCGCATCACGTCGGCTTCGACCGACGAGGGGACGATGTCGTCCACGCCCGCAGCAAAGGCGCGTGCCAGGATGTCTCCGCCCTCCTCGTTGCCGAGGCCCACGATGGCGAAGGTCGGGGCATCGGTGCCCGGAAGGGGGGCAAGGCCGCGATAGAGATTCAGCTGGCGGCACAGTTCGACGCCGTCGAAACCCGGGCTGAGCAGGTTGACCAGAATGCAGTCCCAGGTGGCATCCAGCCGACGGACGAGCCGCAGCGCCTCGGCCGGCTCCGCGGCGGTCGTCACCGCATAGCCCTCGTGGGCCAGCAGGTTCTGGAGGTAGGTGCGGTGCGTCGGGCTGTCGTCGACGATCAGGACGCAGGCCCGGCGGAAGGTGCCGAAACTCGGCGATTGCCGTTCTTCCCGGGAATCCCCGATGGGAGACGAGCGCCGGCGCAACAGGGCCTTGATCCGCAGGACGATCAGTTCCTGCTCGGCGGATTTGGAAATGTAGGCATCGGCGCCGCTCTCCAGTCCCTGGCGCTCGACGGTCCGCTCCCTGGCCTCCGTCAGCATGATGACCGGGATCGCCCGCGTCCGTACGTTGAGGCGCATCTGGCGGGTCAGCTCGTCCCCGTTCATGCCGGGCAGGTGGTAATCGGCGATGACGAGGTCGGGCAGTTTTTCGTTCAGACTGTCGAGGGCCGCTTCCGCCGTGGAGCGCCAGGAGACGTTGAACCCGTGCGTCTCGAGCATGTGGCGCAACTGGAGAGCCTGGGTTTCCGAATCCTCGACCAGGAGGATCTCGGCGGCTTGCGCAACGGAACCGGCGCTCATTCGCCCTCTCCCCGCGCCAGTCTCAGGATCCGGGGACCGATCAGGTCGAGGGGCAGGCTGACATTGACGCCCCCCATGCGGGACGCCGCGGCGGGCATGCCATAGACGACGGCGGTGCTCTCGTCCTCGGCCAGTCCATAACCGCCCGCCTGGCGCAGTTCCACGAGGCCCTGCGCCCCATCCTCGCCCATGCCGGTGAGAATGACCCCGAGGCCCCTCCGACCGACGGACCGGGCCATCGACTGGAACAGCATGGTGGCGGAGGGCCGCTGGTTGCCCAGGGGAGGTTCGGCGCTCACCTTCAGGGTGCCCGCGGGGGAGAGCAGCAGATGCCGGTCGCCGGGGGCCACATAGACATGGCCGGCGGACGGGATCTCCTGATCCTGCGCCAGGCGGACCTTCAAAGGCATCAGCCCGTTCAGCCAGGACGCGAAGCCCTCCATGAACGGAGCGCCCATGTGCTGGACGAGGAGAACCGGCAGCGGGAAGTCCTCCGGGAGGGCGCCCAGGACCTTGGCGAGAGCGGGCGGCCCACCCGTGGAAGCGGCGATCCCCATGATGCTCGGGCGTGCCGCGCTCCATTCCGGCTCACGCGGGGGAGGCGCCGGAACCGTCTTCTCACGCCATGGGGCGAACGAGCGCTGCCGGACCACCGGGACCTGGCTCATGATGTAGAGCTGGGTGCAGATTGTGCTGGCGATTCCCGCATAATTGGCGCTGGAGAGGCCGACGGGCTTTTCCACCACCGTGAGAGCGCCGGCCCGCAGCGCGTTCATGGAGATCTTGAGAGAGGAATCCTCGATGCTGTCGGCGATGACCACGATGGGGGTCGGGTGTTCCGACATGATCCGGCGCGTGGCCTCGAGCCCATCCATTCCGGGAAGGCGGATGTCCATGGACACCACATCGGGCTGTACGCGGCCGATTTCCTGAAGGGCCTCCTCGGCCGAACTGACGGCGGCCGCCACCACGAGGCGGGGGTCGCTGGCGATGATGTGGACGAGCAGCTGGCGGACGACGAGGGAATCCTCGACGACCATCACGCGCACCCGTGGCTGAGACGCCATACTCATCGCGGAAAACTCACAGCACCTGCCCGATCGTCGCCAGGAGTTCGCGCTGATCGAACTTCTGCTTGGTAATATAGGCGCTCGCCCCCAGATCGAGTCCCTTGCGCACGTCCTCGGGGTCGGCCCGCGACGTCATGAGGATGACCGGAAGGGTGGACAGCCGCGGATCGTTCTTGACCGCCTGAAGCAGTCCGAACCCATCCATGCGCGGCATTTCCACGTCGGCGATGACCAGATCGACGATCGCCTCGCCCGAGCGCAGGACGTGCAGGGCATCGATGCCGTCGACGCTGAGGAGGACTTCATAGCCCTGCGCCTCCAGAATGCTCTTCTCGAGGGTGCGGGTGGTGATGGAATCGTCGACCACCAGGATGGTGCGCGCGCGCCGCTCTTCCTCGGGAGCCCATCGGGCAAGCCCGAGGCCTCCGGCCGCGAGGCTGCCCTCGTTCTTCACCCAGTGCTCGATCAGCTTGTCGGGGCTCAGGACGAGAGCCGGCATCTCGTTCTCCAGGAGGACGGTGCCCGAGACCAGCTCGTTGAGACCGACCGCCTGGATGTCGCTCACCAGCATCGTCCGGACATCGTGGAATGTATTGACGGCGAGCGCGCAGGCGCGGGAGCCGTGTCGGACGAGCACGGCCTTCACGTATCCAGCCTCGGTCGGGAGGGGGGCATTCGGGGATCCTGTCAGGGCTGCGAGGGCGACGACTGGGACGATAACGTCCTGTCCCCCGATCTCGATCCGTGCCGTGGGACGGCCTTCCACACTTTCCAGCGTATCGGCAGGCAGCCGCAGGAGGCGCACCACCGCATGGGAGGGCAGGCCGAACATCCGCTCCTCCGCTTCCAGGAGCAGCAGGGGCTGGCGCGCCGCCGTGAAGGGCACGTTCAGCAGGACCTCCGTTCCATGGGGATAGCGCGGCCGCATCAGGACGGAGCCCTGCAGTTTGCGGGCGGCCTCCGCGACCACGGACAGGCCCATGCCCCGGCCCGACAGCCGGTCGACCTCGCCCGCGGTCGAGAAACCGGGGGCGAAGACGAGGGAGAGCAGCTGGTCCATCATCGGCGGCGGATGGCCTGCCGCCCGGGGCTGCAGCAGCCCGCGTTCGACGGCGACCTCCTCGATCCGTGCCAGGTTCGGTCCCCGTCCGTCGTCGCGGACGGCGATGACCAGGCGCCCTCCGCGGGAGGCCAGTTCGAGGGTGACCTCGGCCCGCTCCGCCTTGCCCGTGGCGAAGCGCTCCTCCGGCGGCTCGATCCCGTGGCTCACCGCGTTTCGCAGGATGTGCATCACGGGATCCTTGAGGGCCTGGAGCACCTGCCGGTCCGCCTGGATGTCGAGGCCGATGCTGCGCACGGTCACGTCGCGCCCCGCCTTGCGGGCGATCTCGCGGACCATATGGCCGAAGCCGCCGAAAACCGTCTCGGCCGAGACGAGGGAGACGCGGTCAATGCTGTCGCGCACCTGGCGCGCCGCCTGCTCGATGGACCAGCTCGACTGCCTTCTGTCCCGCGACAGAGCCGATAGCCTGCGGAACAGCGCTTTCAGGCCCTGATCGAAGTCGCGCAGGCGCGGGGCGAAGGATGGATTGGCGCGGGAGCCGTTGCCGTCGGGAGCGCGCTGCGTCGCGGAACCCAACGTGCCGACCTGCGCATGAAGCTGGTCCCAGCTTCGCCTGAGCCCCCGCACCTCCAGCTCGATCTGCCGCAACGTGTCGTCGATTCCCTCATTGGCCTGCAACTCGGCGAGAAGCTGATGCATGGAATCGGACAATTCCTCCATCTGCTCGGCGGCGACGCGCAGATAGGCTCCCGTGCCGGGATCGGCAGGGGCGGGGCCCTCCACCCTCGGGGCCGCCGGTTCCGGCTCGAGCGGCGCGGGCTTCGCAGCCGGAGCCGGGGCTGTCTGTTGCTCCGACAGCTTCAGGACATCGGCGACGAGGTCCTCGATAAGGTCGAGGTTCTGCCTGACCGTGGCGATCGTGGGCTCGTTCAGGGATTCTTGGCCCTCGAGCACCTGGGAGAAGAGCGCTTCGAGCTGATGGGCGACCTCCTCCACGGCCGGCAGGTCGACGGCGCGGGCCGCCCCCTTGAGGCTGTGTGCCCGGCGGAAGACGTCCGTCAGGTCGATCTCGCCTCCGTCCGCATGGTCGAGCGCGGTCCGGATTGCCTGAAGATGCTCCCGGTGCTCCGCTTCGAAGGCTGCCAAAAGCTGCTTGCGAATATCCGTCACGACACGCGCGTCCCCCTCGTCGGCCGGTTACAGGCGATAGCGCTCGGCGAGGCCGAGGAGCTGCTGCGCAAGGGACGACAGGTTGGCGGCCGCCGTATCGAGCTGGCGGGTGCCCGCGGCCGTCTGCTGGCTGGCCTGGCGGATGTTCTGGAGGGCTCCCATCACCTGCTCGATGCCGAGCTGCTGCTGGTTGGTCGACGCGATGATCTGCTGGAAGGTCTGGACGCTCTCCTGGATCTGGCCGGAGATGCCCGTGATGGTCTGCTGGGTGATGTCCGTGCGCTCCTTGCCGGCGGCAACGCGCTTCACGGCCTCTTCCGTGAGCATCACGGACGAGTTGATGCCGCGCTGGATGTCGCCCAGGATCGAGCGGACCTGCAGGGTCGCATCCTTCGCCTGATCGGCGAGCGTCTTCATCTCGGAGGCCACGACCGCGAAGCTGCGCCCGTTCTCGCCGGCCGCCGCCGCCTCGATGGCCGCGTTGAGGGCGAGAAGATGGGTGCGCTCGGAAATGTCGTTGACGGACGTGATGATCTCGCCGACGGCCTGGGTCTTCTCGCTCAGGGCGACGATGTTCTCGGCTACCGCTTCCGCCTGCTCGCGGATCGCATCCATGGCGCGGGCGGTTTCATCGACCGCCTGCAATCCCGAGATGCTGGTCTGCGCCGCGGCCTGGGCGGAGGCGATCACTTCCTGGGCGCGCTTCCCGATCTGGGTGCCCGAATGGGTGATCTCGTCGACCGTCGCGGCGGTTTCCTGGACGGCGGCCAGCTGCTCCTCGACGGATGCCGCCTGTTCCTGGGTCGAGGCGCGGATTTCCGCCGCCGCGGCGTTCAGGTTCTCGGTCGCCTCGCGGCTCTGCTGCGCCAGTTGGCGCAGGCCGTCCACCATGGTGTTGAGCGTGGCGCCGAGATGCCCGATCTCGTCCTTGCCGGCCACGGCCTTCTGGCCGCCGAGTTCCCCGCGTCCGACCCGCTCGACGAAGCTCATGAAGTTGCCGAGAGGGCCGGTGATGGAGGAGCGCAGGGCGTAGGTGATCAGGACGCTCAGGAGCGCCGCAACGGCCACGGCCATGATGATCGACATCCGGCTCTGCTCATAGACCTCGCTGATCCGTCGCTGCCCGATCGTGATGGCCTCGCCCAGGACACTGCGGGCCTGAACCAGATTCCTGGTCCAGGATTCGCGGCTGGCATTGAGGCCATTCTGGGTTGCGGCGACGGCTGCAAGATCATTGCTCTGCTCGGCGGCGAACTGCCTCTCGGTCAAGGTGCGGAGCTGGCGCAGGTCTCCGCTGGCGCGGCCGAAAATCTCGGCGATGCGCCGCCAGGCGTCCGCTCTCTGGGATGTCACAGATCGTGTGACGAAGTCGTTGACCGTCGCAACCGCCTGCGCCATGGCGGTTTCGGTCGCAACGGCCTGCTGTTCCCATGCGCGGGTCAGGTCCTCGCCGGAGGATTGCTGCTGGCCCAGGGAGCGCAGGTAGAAGCGGGAGAGGATTTCCTCCCGCAGACCCCGCATGTTGTTCTGGAGATCGCCCAGATCCTCGATCTGGCGCATGAGCGCCAGATCGCGTGTCACGATCGTCTCCGTGGACTGGCGGACATCGTCGAGCTGGTTGATGGCATAGACGCAGAGGCCGACCATCAGGGCGACGATGACGGCGAAGCCGAGAAGAATGCGGTTGGCGATCGAGATCGTCACGTCAGGCTCCAGGAACAAGAGGTGTTGGCAGGAAGGGGCGCAGAAGGCGCTCGGGATCGAGAAGGGAGAGCGTTTCGTCCTGCCCGTCGGGGCCGGATTGGATCTTGCCGTAGCCGGTGACCGCATCGTTGCGGAAACCGGTCGTATCGTCGCCCGCCAGGGGAAGGATATCCTCGACGGCATGGGCCCGTTCGACCCGCAGCGCCACCAGAGGCTGGTCGCGCCGCAGCAGGACGAAGTGCTGGCTCTCGTTCTCCGTGGAAGACGGCTCAAGTCCTAGCGCAAGCGCGAGATCGATCACGCTCACCAGCCGGCCGCCCCGGCCGAACAGGCCGAGCAGGGCCGGCGGCCCATCGGGAACGGGCATGCATTTCTGGGGCGGCAGCACCTCGGCCACGGCGTCGACCGGGAGGCCGAAACGCTCGCGACCCGTGCCGCAGACCAAGGCGCGGAGCAGGATTTCCGCCGGAGCCTCCGCTCCGTCCTGTCGCGCCGCGAGGCGTTCCGTGCGCTCGTCGAGGATCTGGCGCACGCGCTCCTCGGCGGAGCGGACGCGGCCGCGTTCCATCAGTTTCAGCTTCCGGCGCGCCGACCGAGCCACGATCAACTCCTGGGCTTAAGCGGCGTGGCCGCTTCGAGATGGATCCGGATCAGATTGCGCAGATCCCGGGCGGTCAGTCCGTCGGCTTCGTCGAGCGGGCCGTCTTCGGGCATGGTCGCTGCAATGCGGGCCGCATTGGTCAGGGCACGCCGGCCGGGAGTCGAACGACCCTCCGCGAGCAACAGCAATCCAAGGTGGTAGTGGGCCATGGCAAAGCTTTTATCGAGATAGATGCTCTTAAGGAAGCTTTTCTCCGCATCACCGGTCCGCCTGAGGCCACGCAGGACGAGGCCATGGTAAAAATGGAGGACGGCGCTCAGAGGCTCGACGGCCAGGGCTTTCCGGCAAAGAGCGTCGGCTGCAGCGAAATCGCCCGTATTGGCGCTCGCCCGAATCTCATCCAGCAAGGAACCCGATGCCTGGGGAGCGAGGGCGACTTGTGCTTGGGATGGAACCGTCTTGGGCGGAGCGGGGCGCTGCGGCCTGACCGGCTCGATGCGCTTCGGCGGAGGCAGAAGGGGGATCTGGTACGCCGGCACGACGGGGCTGACCGGTTCGGCGGGAGGGGGTGCCGATATTGCTCCCGCACCCGGCCGATAGGCCACGGTCCCGGGCAGGTTCAGGGTCCGCATCATGGCGGAAAAGGCGGGGTTGGGCTCCGCATGGCCCAGCAGCATCCATCCGTCGTCCGCAAGGCGGTCGCGCAGGGCCTCGACGATCCGGACTACGGTGTCCGGATGGAAGTAGATCAGGACGTTGCGGCAGAGGATCAGGTCGAAATCGGTGAGCTCGAGCGGGGAGGTGCCGTCGAGAAGGCTCAGGAGATTGTGCTTGTCGAACCGGACCAGTGAGCGGAATTCCGGCCTGACCTGCCACTGGTCCTTTCCCGAATCCACGAAATAGCGGTCCCGCTCCGCGGCCGGCATGGAGCGAAGCGCCCATTTCCCGAACCGCGCCTGCCGGGCCATGTTCAGGAAGCTGTCGTTGATGTCCGTGCCGACGATGTTCACGCGCCATGTGCCGAGGCGCTCGCCGAGGATCTCCTTGACGAGAATGGCGAGGGAATAGGGCTCCGCCCCGGTCGAGCATCCGGCGCTCCAGATGCGCAGCCGCCGCGTATCCCCCTTCCTGTCGACGATCTCGGGCAGAATCGTCTCGCGCAGGGCCGCGAACTGCTCCGCATAGCGGAAGAAGAACGTCTCGCCGATGGTGATCTCGGCTTCCAGCTTTCCCCATTCGGCCGGGCCCGACATCGCATCGTCCAGGAGGTTCAGATAATGCGTCGAACCGACGAACCCCATCGCGAGC
>Ga0182740_1000958_pt1 | contig 21892 bp, 18 predicted proteins | sample eDN5th37CKraftBY_FD_128872 | JGI IMG/M metagenome (GOLD analysis project Ga0182740, IMG submission 128872) | Enriched backyard soil microbial communities from Emeryville, California, USA - eDNA 5th pass 37_C Kraft BY (version 2) (version 2) | ecosystem: Environmental > Terrestrial > Soil >...
ACGGCGCGACGATCATGGAACTGCCGATCATGTGGTGGCCGTCCTCGTGGCCGCACTTTGCCGCGGCGCCGACCCAGACCGCATTCTGGTAGGCGCTGGCCTGCAGCACGATCTCGTGCGTGGTGGTGCGCAGGTGCGCAGGTTCGTTCCAGTGGATGTTCAGGGACGGCGTGTTGTATCCCAGCACGATCAACTCGGCGCTTTGCAGCGACATGACGCGATAGGTCTCCGGCCAACGGCGATCGTTGCACAGGCACATGCCGATCTTCACGTCATTGGCTTCCCACACGCCGAATCCCAGGTCGCCGACTTCGAAGAACTTTTTCTCCAGGTGTTGGAACGGTGCGCCGATCTTGTGGTCCGAATGGCCTGGCAGATGGATCTTGCGGTACTTGCCGATGATCCTGGCGCTGCGGTCAACCAGGATGGCGGTGTTGAATTGGCGGCCTTCCGGTGTCAGTTCGGCATAACCCAGGTAGAAGCCTATGCCCAGTTCGCGCGCGGTATCGAACAGCGGCTGCACATCTGCGTTGGGCATGCTTTTTTCAAAGTAGCGCTCCACGGCTTCGGCGTCGTCCATCCAGTAGCGCGGGAAGAAGGTGGTGAGCGCCAGCTCGGGAAAGACGACGAACTCCGCGCGGCGCGCGGCGGCTTCGCGCATCATTTCGACCAGGCGGCGCACCACGGCCGCACGCGAATCGGCAAGGTTCACTGCGCCCATCTGGGCGACCGCCAGGCCCATCTTGCGGGCGGGGTATGCATTACTCACGATGTGGATCTCCAGGCTGAAGCCGCAAGCATGCACGCGCGGGCTGAAATCCGGAACCGCGGACGGCGCCGGGGCCGCAGGCAGCCCCAGGCCGGCCGTTTTTTGCTAAAGCCATGATTCAGCGGGACATTCGGCCCGCCACGCAGTCAGCATCCGGGCGCCATGCATAACGAGGCGTCATGGAGTCCATGCAAAGTTTTATATCGGGTTTCCCCGTATGCCCGCGCTCAGAGAGCCTTGAAGGTCTTGAGATGGATACTGGTTTCGGTAGCGGCGATGCCTTTGAGCGTGCGCAGGCGGTCCAGGACTTCGGACAGCTGGTCGATCGTGGGCACACGGAGTTCGGCCAGGAGGTCCCAGCGTCCGTTGGTGTCGTGCAGGCCGGCCACGCTGGGCTCGCCCATCAACAGGCTTACGATCTTGCGGGTTTCATGGCCTTCGACGGCGATGCTCATCCAGGCGACGATGTCCTCGGTTTCCACTTCCGGACGCAGCCGCACGGTGTAGCCCAGAATGATGCCCCGTTCTTCCAGTTTCCGGATGCGGTTGTCGATGGTGCCGCGCGAGACATCCAGCTTCTTGGCCAGCGTGGCAACCGACATGCGGGCATCGGCGCGCAACAGCCCCAGCAGGTTCTGATCGAGCGTGTCCATTGTTAAAAGTGTTAATTTCGGCTGCCAGAATGGCAGAATCTTAGCGTTTTGTGTGGATTATTGTCACTATTAATTGGTTTGCCCATCCCCCAGAATTTCTATTCCATAACTCGGGGAGAACAAATTGACCACGCTGCTTTCAACTTCCGACGTGGCGAAGATCGTGGCCTTGCAAGGCCCGCAACAGGTCTTTGCCGGCATGCTGGACTATCTGCTGTCGGACTTTCTTCGATGGCAGGAATTCGACAAGAGCGCGCGGGTCGCCAGCCACTCGGCGACCGGGGTGATCGAATTGATGCCCACCGCCGATAGCGAGTTCTACACCTTCAAGTACGTGAACGGCCATCCCGGCAATCCGCTGGCCGGCCTGCCCACCGTGATGGCGTTTGGCGCGCTGGCGCAGGTCAGCACGGGCGAGCCGCTGCTGATCAGCGAACTGACCCTGACCACCGCCTTGCGCACGGCCGTGACGTCCGCACTGGCGGCCCGCGCACTGGCGCGGCCGGACTCGCGCAAGATGGCGTTGATCGGCAACGGCGCGCAAAGCGAGTTCCAGGCGCTGGCGTTCCATTACATCCTGGGCATCGACACGCTGCACGTCTATGACGTGGACGCAGGCGCCACACGCAAGCTTGAAAGCAATCTGGCTTCAGTGCCCGGCTTGCGCGTGGTGCGCTTCGACAGTGCGGCGGATGCCGTCCAGGGCACGGATATCGTCACGACCGTCACCGCGGACAAAACCTACGCGACCATCCTGACCGCCGACATGGTGGAGCCGGGCATGCACATCAATGCGGTCGGGGGCGACTGCCCGGGCAAGACGGAGTTGCACGCGGATGTGCTGCGCGCCGGACCGGTATTCGTCGAATACGAACCGCAGACGCGCATCGAAGGCGATCTGCAGCAGATGCCGCCGGACTTCGCCGTGACGGAATTGTGGCGCGTGCTGACGGGCCAATCCGCCGGCCGCCAGAGGGCCGAAGAGGTGACGATCTTCGATTCAGTGGGCTTCGCGCTGGAGGATTTTTCGGCTCTGCGCTGGCTGCGCGATGCCGCCGGTCGCCACGGTGTCGGCACCCGTATCGAGGTCGCTCCGCAATCGCAGGATCCGAAAAACCTCTTCGAGGTGGTGCGCGCGGCGCAACCCATGCTGGCGCGGGTCTAGCGTCCCTGCGCCGCTTCTCCGGTTGCTGGCGCCGGCGCGGCGGACCGCGCCGGCGCTTTTCCGATGCCGGCCGCGCAAGCGCCGGCAGCCATCGTCAGGCGCGGCTTGGCGTTTCAACCGGAGGCGTGCCGTCGCGGAACAGCGACTTCAGTTGCGAGCGCAGCTCGGGCGTGTCGGCGTGCTTGTGCACCGTGGTGGCGTGCTGCACGGCAGCTTCCAGCAGTTCGTTTTCGGAATCCGCCGCCAGCGCTACCGAGCAGTTCATCTCGCTGGGGTACTCGCGGCAATCGATGTATTTGCGAGTCATAAGGGTCTCCCTGCGCGCAGGCGGTCAGTGCCTGCGCAAGAGCATCCGGCGCGCGGCGCGGGACGTCCAGGCCGTTGGCGCGTCGCAGCGGCGGGGGCGGTCTGAAAAGTATAGATCTGGCGCGGCGGTTGCGGCGCAAATCGCCCGCCGCGGCGCGCACTAGTACGCAGGCACTGGTGCGCAGGCGCTTCAGAAGGTGACGCGCTGCTTCAGCGCCTTGGCGATCATCGCGATGTCGATGTCCTTGCCCGGGTTTTTCAGGCAGAAGTCGTACAGCACGGCGACGTAGGCGTTGCCCAGCAGCTTGGTGATGGTGCCTGCGGTGGTGGCGGCGATGGTGCCGCCCACCGCGCTGCCGGCTCCCGGAATGAACTTCAGCAGTCCCGAGACGACCGATCGCCCAATCAGCGTGGCGGCGGACGCGCCCAACGTGGAGGTGACCAGCGTGGTGATGGCGGTGGTGTCCAGTTCCATGCCGAAGGTGATGCCGATCTTGGCGATCATGCCGACCTGGATGGGCACCAGCGCAAAGGCGTCCGAGAATGGAATGGGTGCGGCGGCGGCCGAGGCGGCCAGACCGGCGGCCACGTTGACCTCTATTTCAGCCCGCTTTTTTTTTACTTCCAGGGCTTTCTTGTTGCGCGTGGACAAAGCGTTGGCGTAGGCGCGTTGCTGCGCCTCGGGAATGTGCAGGGCAGTGGCTTCGATCAGGTTGTCCAGCCCCATGGGCGGCAATTCCGCGTCCAGTTCTTCGATCCATTCCGGCAGCGCGCGCACGGCGACCACCTGCTTCGCGCGCGGCAGCAGCTTGCGCGCTTCGTCGACAAAGGGACTGTTCTTGCGCGCCTTGGTGAGCACCGCGACGACGGGGATACCGGCGTTGGACAACATGTCGCACAGTTCGATTTCCGCGTCTTCGACGCGATGGCTGCTGTCCTGGATGCAGAGCCAGGCCACATGCAGATGCCTGTCCTGGTCGTCGGAGGCGGAGCGTTCCTGGATGAGGTCGGCCAGTTGCTGGCGCGAACGCTCGTAGTCGCCCACTTCCAGGCCCCGCGTGTCGATAATGGTGAGCGGGTGGCCGGCGCGGGTGAATTCCTGGGTGCTCTGGGTGACGGGTTTGCCTGCGCCCGTCTTGGCCAGGTCGCCCCGGAACACGGCGTTGATCAGCGTGCTCTTGCCCACGCCTGTCTTGCCCGCAACCAGGATGTTCACGCGGCCCGCGCCGCGCGTGGCGGTGCTGATGGCGTCCGCGATGGCGTCCTGCAACTGGGGCGTGTCCATGCGGGGTGTGCTCATGAGGTATGTGGGAAGAAAGGCATGGGACGATTCTAGCGAGAAATGCGGGCTGCCATCAGACGCCGCCGGTCACGCCGTAAAGATGGCCCGATTCGGGGAACGCCCGCGTCCGGACCTCTCCCGCATAGGTTTGTGCCGCCTGCTGGATGCGGCCCGCCAGATCGTCATAGCGTTTCACGAAGCGCGCCGTGCGTTCGAACATGCCCAGCATGTCGTCCACCACCAGCACCTGGCCGTCGCAGCGGCCCGAGGCACCTATGCCTATGGTCGGGCAGGCGACCGCCTCGGTGATCGAGGCCGCCAGGGGTTCGACCACGCCTTCGATTACCAGAGAGAACGCGCCCGCATTGGCGATTGCCTCGGCATCCGCGGCGATGCGGGCGTACTCGGCTTCACCGCGGCCGCGCGCGCCATAGCCGCCAAGTATGTTCACGGCCTGCGGCGTAAGGCCCACGTGGCCCATGACCGGAATGCCGCGCGCAGACAGGTACGCGACGGTCGGCGCCATGCTCTGGCCGCCTTCCAGCTTGACTGCGCCCGCGCCCGTCTCCTTCATGATGCGCGCCGCCGAACGGAAGGCCTGCTCGGGGCTTTCCTCATAACTGCCGAAGGGCATGTCGACGACGATCAGCGCGCGGCGGGCCCCGCGTACCACTGCGGCGCCGTGCGCGATCATCATGTCCAGCGTGACGGGCACGGTGGAAGGCAGGCCGTAGACCGTCTGCGCCAGGCTGTCGCCCACCAACAGGGCGTCGCAATGCGCATCCAGCAATTCAGCCATGCGCGCCGTGTAGGCCGTCAGCATCACCAGGGGCTCCTGGCGCTTGCGGGCCCGGAAGGCGGGCACCGTCAGGCGGGGCGGGCTGCCGGTAGCCGCGGCGGCGTTCAGGGTGGCGGTCGTAGACATCGAAATCCTTCCTATCCAGGGGTTGCCGTACTCGAATCGGGATATTGCGATACCCGCATCGTAGCGGAAGCCCGGCGCGCGGCCGCAAGGCGTCGTGGACGTAGGCACCAAACGGCCGCTTTTAGTGTGAACAGGCTCTAACCTTTGCCGCAAAACGTAATCGGAATCTGGCGGGCACATTGCGCCGCGCTCTGTGGAAACTGCGTTCAATGAATTTGGGGACGTTTTGCAGTGCCCGCAAAAGCGTTACATCTTCACGGGTTCTATCGCGTTTTCGGACGAAGGCACTGCGTAGAATTTGCCGCTCATCAGGTTATTTCGCGGCTTCCGCGCAACATTGCTCATGCCTAGTCCCGGGCTCATTCCACGCTTGCTGCGTTCTCGTCCGCTGACCAAGGGCCTGCGCTACTTCTATCGGCACACGCGGCCCGCGGCATACCGACACAACGAAACGCTGTGGCCTTTCGTGACCGTGCAGCGTGATTCGCAGGAGCGGCTCGCGGGCTGCGAACTGCGCGGGGTACAGGGACCTGGGACTACTCCGCTTGAACAGTTGCCGCGCGGCATTGCCGGCGACGCCCACCTGATACTCAGCGGCCCTTCCGTCGCCCAGATTGACTACGCGCGTTGCCGGCTGGACGTGACGATGGGAGTCAATGGCTCGATCGCGCTGCGGCGACAGCATCCGTCCTTGCGCTTCGACTACTACGCGATGCTGGATGCGGGTTTCGTCAACCGCAGGCGCGAGCTGGTGGCGGAAGTGCTGGCGCAGGATCTGACGTTGTTCGTCACACCCGAGGTCTACCGCTGGATCGGCTTTCTGTTCGACAGCAGGGCCGTGCGCTGCCGCATCGCGCTATTCGAGGAAGTGCACCAGCGCGCGCTGCAGCCCCGCGCTCGTCCCGAGGAGCTGGAGGCGCGGCTGGCAGGCGATCCGGAACTGGTGCTGTTTGACGCGCGCAATCCCGTGCATGCGCACGGCTTCAGCCTGGATCCGCCGCGCGGGCTGTTTGGCGGCGGCACCGTTGCCTACACGGGCTTGCAGCTGCTGGCGTGGCTGGGCGCGAAGACCATTTACCTGCACGGCCTGGACCTGACGGCTTCTGCGGGACCCCGATTTTATGAAAGCGCGGCATCGCAGCTATCCACCGCGCTGGACCGGCAATTCTCTGGACACATAGAACCTGCGTTTCGGCAAGCCAGCAAACTGCTGGGCGAACGCGGGGTCAAGGTCTACAACCTGTCTTCCGCCAGCCGGCTGGGAGACGACGTGTTCGAGAAGCGCGACTGGAGCTGCCTGCTGCCCGCGCAGCAGATTTCGAATGTGACTCTATGAAGATTCTGTACACCAATTTCCACCAAGGCGACGGCGGTGGCCACACCACCTACGTGATGTCTCTGGCGCGCATCCTGTGCGAAAAGTCGCAAGTGACCGTCGCCGCGCCTGCCAGCAGCCGCTTGCTGGCAGAGGCCGCCGCCCTGCCCGGCGTGCGCACGCTGGCCCTGGAGTTCAAGGGCCGTCTGCTGCAGCAGCTGCGCGCGCTGCGCCGCTTGCGCGCATTGTTGCGAGAGGAGCACTTCGACGTGGTCCACGCCAATGGCTCAGCCGATCACCGCCTATGCATGCTGGCAACAGTGGGAATGGGCGCCAAGCGCCCTTTCATGGTCTACACCCAGCATAATGACCGCAGCGCCAACAGCCTGGGTGCGAGGGTCCGCGCCAAATGGGGCACGAACCGCGTCATCTGCGTGTGCAGCCATACATTCCGACGCATGAAGCAGTCCGTCTTTCGCAACGAAGACCTGCGCATGGTCCACAACGGCGTGGATACGGAAAAGTGCAGCCCGGCTTCGCGCCGAGAGGCGACGCAAGCGCGCGACAGTCTGCTTCCCGACGGCATGCAGGGCCGGTTGGTCATCGGCAGCAATGCCGGCACGGCCGTCTACAAGAATTGGCTGGACATGGTGACCGCCGTGTCCATGTTGCCTGAAAGCCAGCGGCGGCAAGTGGTGGTGTTGATCGCGGGCAAGCTGCCGGATGCGGACCAGTTGCGGCGGGTCGCCGAGCTCGGCATGTCGGACCAGGTGGTATTCACCGGGTTGCTGGACGACGTCGGACCCTTTCTGTCGGCGCTGGACGTAGGCTTCGTGCTGTCGTCAAGACTGGAGACGATATCCTTCGCCTGCCGCGAGATGATGGCGGCCGGCAAGCCCGTGATCGTCAGCGCCGTGGGCGGATTGCCCGAAAACGTCACCGATGGCCGCGATGGCTGGGTGGTGCCCCCAGCTTCGGTGGACAGCCTGGTGCAGGCCTTGTCGAAGATCCTGGAAAACCGCGAGGTCTTGCGCGTCATGGGCGCCGAAGCGCGCAGCACGGCGCTGCGCGAGTTCTCGTTGACGACGTTCGTCGGCAAGACGGAACGCGTCTACCGGGAAAGCGGGGCGCAGCCGGCCTAGCCGCCGCGCCCGGCGTTCACCGCTATTCGCTGTACGTCTTGGTGCTGTACAGGCTGGTGGGCAGCAGGTTCAGCACCGGCAGCCCGCTGACCGGATCTTTGGCCTGTTTGTCGATATAGGCCTGGAGCACGTCGGCGTCCAGCACGCCGATATCCTGCCGGCGCGAGGCCGGAACGTTGGCCAGGGTCTTGTAGCCATCGCCGCCGGTGGCATTGAAGCTCAGCACGAACAGCTTGTAGCTGCGGCTCGCGTCCAGCGGCACCCAGTTGCCGCTGGCCTGGTCCCGGACCTCGACGTTCGACACGCGGTTGCCTTGGGCCTGAGCCGCGTTCACGTCCCAACGCAGGCCGCCAGCATACGGATACGGGCCGGTGGAACCGCCTGCGCCATAGACGGCCTGCATGCCGTCTTCAAGCATGCTCTTGACCTCGGCGCCGGTCACGTCCAGGCGCCAGAGCATGTTGCCGAATGGCACCACCTCGATCACGTTGGCCGCGGTCACGTTGCCCAGCAGCGGCACGCGGACGCCACCCCCGCTTTGCAGCGAGATGTCGGCTCCGCCATAGCTGGCGTTGGCCACGTCCAGGTAGGCCTGGGCCACCAGTTGCTGGATGTCGCCGCCGCGCAGGCTGACGCTGCCCAGGGTGTTGCACGCCGCGCTGGAGCGGCTGTAGTCGCGCGAACCGTGGCCGCCCGGCACGCGGCGGGAGCATAGCTCCTGCGGCACCGACGCAACCAGGCTGCGGCTGAACTGATCGACCTTGGCCTTGAAAGGTTGCAGCACGGCCATGGACGGCGCGTCCGGCGTCTGCATGCGCAGGAAGCCGCTGGCCTGCACGTCGGCCTGGATCGCGGCTTCGTCGGCTGCCGAGGGCGCGACGCCGGCCACTTTCAGCGGGCCGTCCATCAGCACATGAGGCGTACCCGCGCAGGCGGTGACGTCGCCGTTGGCGTCGAAGCTCACCTTAAGCTCGCCGACTACCTGCGAATACTCCCAGGCCTGCACCAGGCATACACGCTTGCCATCCTTGTCCTGCAGCACGGTGGGGTAGGCGCCTGCGGGCGTGCCCACCCCATAGTCCGCCATGGAGGCGGGACCCAGCAGGGTGTGAGAGTCGCCACCCACGACGACGTCTACGCCGCTCAGTTGCGCAATCACCTGCTTGTCGTAGTCGTAGCCGATGTGGCTCATCACCACGATCTTGTTCACGCCTTGCGCGCGCAGCGCATCGATCTGTTGTTGCGCCGCCGCCGTTTCGTCCGAGAACACGGTGCCGGTGTCCGGGCTGGACGACTGCTGGGTCTTGGCGGCGATGGTCAGGCCGACCAGGCCGATGTCCTGGCCGTCGCGCTTCAGGACCACGGCCGGCTTGACCATGCCGGGCGCGCGCGCCGGATTCAGTGCGGAGTTGGCGGCGAACGTGACGTTGGCGCTAAGCACGGGTGTCTGGCAGGCGCCCGTGTGCAGCAGGTCGATGAAGCGCTTCAGGCCGCTATCGCCCTTGTCGAACTCATGGTTGCCCAAGGTCATGGCGTCGAAGCAGACCGTGTTCATCATCGCCGCGTCGGCCTCTCCCGGCTCGCCGGCGCGGTTGAAGTACAGCGTGCCGGTGGTGGCGTCGCCCGCGTGCAGCTTGAGGACGTTGGCCGACTGCGCCGCCAGCGCGTTGATCGCGCCGGTCACACGCGGAAAACCGCCGGTATCGGCATTCACGGCGACGCGCGAGCCGGAAGCGGTCTTGAGCTTCAGGTCTTTTTTCTTGCTGTCCAGGTTGGAATGATGATCGTTGATGTGCAGGATCGTCAGTTCCATCGGCCGGCCGGGCGCCGGCTGCTCGGGTTGCTCGACTGGCGTGTCGTCGTTATCGTCACTGCCGCCGCAGCCAGCCAAAAGCGTCAGGGCGCTCAGCATGGCCGCGCCCGCGTTCCTCTTCCACGTGTTCATTCGCGTGTGTCCCTCTGTCATCGGAGGGCGAATGGTCGCGGGTCAAGATGACGCAGAAATGAATGACAGTGCTGTCATGTCGCGTGCGACATGTCGCACGCCTGTCATGCAAACGCAACGGGCCCGGCGCATGCCGCGCCGGGCCCGTGTTTGCTACTGGGTTCTTAGAAGTGGATGACGGTGCGGATCGATTTTCCTTCGTGCATCAGGTCGAAGGCTTCGTTGATGCGCTCCAGCGGCAGCGTGTGCGTCACGAACGGATCCAGGTCGATCCTGCCGCTCATGGCGTCTTCGACCATGCCGGGCAGTTGTGTGCGGCCCTTCACGCCGCCAAAGGCGGAGCCACGCCAGACGCGGCCGGTAACCAGTTGGAACGGACGGGTGCTGATTTCCTGGCCAGCCCCGGCCACGCCTATGATGATGCTCTCGCCCCAGCCCTTGTGGCAGCATTCCAGCGCGGCGCGCATCACGTGCACGTTGCCGATGCACTCGAAGGAGAAGTCCACGCCGCCGTCCGTCATTTCGACGATGACGTCCTGGATGGGCTTGTCGTAGTCCTTGGGGTTGATGCAGTCGGTGGCGCCCATGGCGCTGGCCAGCACGAACTTGTTGGGGTTGGTGTCCACGGCGATGATGCGGCCGGCCTTGGCCTGCACCGCGCCCTGGATCACGGCCAGGCCGATGCCGCCCAGGCCGAACACGGCGACGGTATCGCCTTCCTTGACCTTGGCGGTGTTATGCACCGCGCCCAGGCCAGTCGTGACGCCGCAGCCTAGCAGGCAGACCTTTTCATGCGGAGCGGCCGGGTTGATCTTGGCCAGTGAGATCTCGTTGACGACCGTGTATTCGCTGAAGGTCGAGCAGCCCATGTAGTGGTAGAGCGGCTTGCCTTCGTAGCTGAAGCGCGAGGTACCGTCGGGCATGACGCCCTTGCCCTGCGTGGCACGCACTTTCTGGCACAGGTTGGTCTTGCCGGACAGGCAGAACTTGCATTCACGGCATTCGGCCGTGTAGAGCGGAATGACGTGGTCGCCCGGTTTCAGCGAGGTGACGCCTTCGCCGACTTCCACCACGACGCCGGCGCCTTCGTGGCCCAGCACTGCGGGGAACAGGCCTTCAGGGTCGTCGCCGCTGAGGGTGAACGCGTCGGTGTGGCAGACGCCGGTGTGCGTGATCTTCACCAGCACTTCGCCGCGTTGCGGCGGCGCGACGTCGATTTCAACGATTTCCAGCGGCTTGCCGGGTCCGAATGCGACTGCTGCGCGTGATTTCATAGCTAGGCTCCACGAATGTCAGGTGGCGTTATTTCAAATAGGAACGGACCAGGCGCATCAGGAGGTCGATCTCCGCTTCGGGCTCGATCCTGGCGTCCTGGCGTCCGCCCTGGGCGGATTGGAGGAAGGTTTCGCGGAGATGGCTTTCCAGTACTTCTGCCATCAGGCCGGTGGCGGCGCCGCGCAGGGCGGCCAGCTGCTGCAGCAACGCGCCGCAGTCGGTGCCCTCGTTGACGGCGCGCTCCAGCGCCAGCGCCTGGCCCTGGATGCGGCGCAAGCGCGTGACGACGCGTTTTTTCTCTTCCGGGGAGTGCGGCACGGCGGGCTCCGATAAATACAGGGGGGGAGTATAGAAAATCTGGCTTCCCACGTCCACTACGGTACTCCCATGCAGAAGGCCATCTGTACCTGTCTATACTAGGCGCTGACCGCCATCCGTCGCCTGGCGCCGCACTACAGGATCTCTCGTGGCCTCCAATCCTCCCAAATTGCCCATTCAAGCCAACGCGCCGCCTGCTCCGCTCTATGCACAGGTCAAGCAGATGATCGCGCAACAGATCCGCAGCGGTGCGTGGCCGGAACATTACCGGGTGCCGTCGGAAAGCGAACTGGTCGATGAACTCGGCTTCAGCCGCATGACCATCAATCGCGCCCTGCGCGAACTGACGGCTGAAGGGCTGTTGGTGCGCATGCAGGGCGTGGGTACGTTTGTTGCCCAGCCCAAGGCGCGGTCGGCGTTGTTCGCCGTCAATAACATCGCCGATGAGATCGCCGCGCGCAACCACCGCCATCACAGCCGCGTGGTCCGCCTGGCCGAGGAGCCCGCAGGGCCCGAACAGGCGCTGGCGCTGGATATCCGCGCCGGGCAGCCGGTGTACCACTCGATCATCGTGCACTACGAAGACGACGTGCCGATCCAGTTGGAAGACCGGTACGTCAATGTGGGCCTGGCGCCCGATTATCTCAAGCAGGACTTCACGCATAGCACGCCATACGAGTATCTGACGCGGGTGGCGCCGCTGAGCGAAGGCGAGCACGTGGTCGAGGCCATTCTGGCCAAGCCACGGGAATGCCAGCTGCTGCAGATCGAGCGCGACGAGCCCTGTCTGCTGATCAGCCGCCGCACGTGGTCTGGCGATCGCGCCGTTACCTTGGCCCGGTTGATCCACCCGGGCTCCCGCCATCGCCTGGAAGGCAAGTTCACCTCATGAAGCAGCCAGTCGTTCATCATTACCGCGCCGCCGACTACCCGCGCATGCCCTGGCGCAATGGCGGGGGCACCACGCAGGAAGTCGCGTGCAATCCCGGCGGCAGCACCGCGTCGTTCGATTGGCGCCTGTCCATCGCGGACGTCGCCCAGGACGGCGGCTTTTCGTCCTTCGCGGGGTATCAGCGCATCATCACCGTGCTGGAGGGCCGAGGCATCCAGCTCACCGTGGACGGTAACCCGCAAGCGCCGCTGGCGCCGCGCCAGGCCTATGCCTTTGCGGGCGATGCGCAAGTGCAGTGCCGCTTGCTGGATGGGCCGATCCGGGACTTCAACCTGATCTATGCGCCCGCGCGCTTCCATGCCCGGCTGCAATGGGTGGCGGGCGCTGCGCCGTGGTCCTTTCATAGCGCCGCGCGCAGCGTGTTGGTGTTGACGGCGGGCGAAGGGCTGGCGGTGCGCATCAATGACACGCTGCATGCGCTGCCCGCGCGCTACGACTGCCTGCATATCGAGGCGTCGGACGGTTTGGCCGAATACAGCCTGCAAGCCCAGGGTGCGCTGGACGCCTGCGTGATCGAACTGTTGCCCCGCAACGCCTGACCCTGCCTGGCCGCCCTGGACGGCCGTCTTCGCCTGCCCTCAAGAAAGCCGGGACGCCAGTCGTCCCGGCTTTTTTTTTATACGGGAAATCCCTAGGAAAATTTGACTCATACATGCTTGTATATACAAGCATAGGCATCCTATGATGCAGGCATGCGCCGCGCCCGTATCGGGCGCGCAACCGAACCGATCAAGGAGAGTCTCTTGGAACATTCGAACCGATACCGCGACGTGGTCATCCGCGCGCCGCGCGGCACGCAACTGAACGCCAAGAGCTGGCTGACCGAAGCCCCCTTGCGCATGCTGATGAACAACCTGGATCCGGATGTGGCCGAGAATCCCCGGGAACTGGTGGTCTACGGCGGTATCGGCCGCGCTGCCCGCGACTGGGACTGCTACGACAAGATCGTCGAGTCGCTCAAGAACCTGAACGAGGACGAAACCTTGCTGGTGCAGTCGGGCAAGCCCGTGGGTGTCTTCAAGACCCACGCCAACGCGCCGCGCGTACTCATCGCCAACTCCAACCTGGTGCCGCACTGGGCTACCTGGGAGCACTTCAACGAATTGGACGCCAAGGGTCTGGCCATGTATGGCCAGATGACGGCCGGCAGCTGGATCTACATCGGCAGCCAGGGCATTGTGCAAGGCACCTATGAAACCTTTGTCGAAGCAGGCCGCCAGCACTATGACGGCAACCTTAAGGGCCGCTGGGTGCTGACGGCGGGCCTGGGCGGCATGGGCGGGGCGCAGCCGCTGGCCGCCACGCTGGCCGGCGCGTGCTCGCTGAACATCGAATGCCAGCAGGCCAGCATCGACTTCCGCCTGCGCACGCGTTATGTGGATGAACAGGCGCAAGACCTGGACGACGCGCTGGCGCGCATCGCCAAGTACACCAAGGAAGGCCGCGCCGTCTCCATCGCCCTGTGCGGCAACGCCGCCGAGATCCTGCCCGAGCTGGTGCGCCGCGGCGTACGTCCCGACATGGTCACGGACCAGACCAGCGCGCATGATCCGCTTAACGGATATCTGCCGGCCGGCTGGACCTGGCAGGACTACCGCGCGCGCGCCAAGCGCGAACCGGCCGCCGTCATCAAGGCGGCCAAACAGTCGATGGCCGTGCACGTGCAGGCCATGCTGGCCTTTCAGCGGCTGGGCATACCCACCTTCGACTATGGCAACAACATCCGCCAGATGGCCAAGGAAGAAGGCGTGGCGGACGCGTTCGACTTCCCCGGCTTCGTTCCCGCCTACATCCGGCCGCTGTTCTGCCGCGGTGTGGGACCCTTCCGCTGGGCCGCGCTGTCGGGCGACCCGCAAGACATCTACAAGACGGACGCCAAGGTCAAGGAGCTGATCCCCGACGACGCCCACCTGCACCGCTGGCTGGACATGGCGCGCGAGCGCATCAGTTTCCAGGGCCTGCCGGCGCGCATTTGCTGGGTGGGCCTGGGCCAGCGCGCCAAGCTGGGACTGGCATTCAATGAAATGGTCCGCACGGGCGAACTGTCGGCGCCCATCGTCATCGGCCGCGATCATCTGGATTCCGGCTCTGTCGCCAGCCCCAACCGTGAAACCGAATCCATGCGCGACGGCTCGGATGCCGTGTCCGACTGGCCGCTGCTGAACGCGCTGCTGAATACCGCCAGCGGCGCCACCTGGGTGTCGCTGCACCATGGCGGCGGCGTGGGCATGGGCTTCTCGCAGCATGCCGGCATGGTGATCGTATGCGACGGCACGGACGCGGCCGCGGAGCGCATCGCCCGTGTGCTGACCAACGATCCGGGCACGGGCGTCATGCGCCACGCCGATGCCGGATACGAAGCCGCCATCGAATGCGCGAAGGAGCAGGGCCTGAATCTGCCCATGCTTGCCGGCAAGCGTTGAGACGGCGCTGCCAGAACCAGCGGGCGCAGGCGGCGCCCGCGCCCGTCCACACGCCATGATCGAGGCAATGCAATGACCCAGGACAGCGACGCAGTACGGGGGCCGCTCATTGAGCGGCGCTCGATCGATTTCATTCCGGAAGAGGAACGTCACGGCAAGCTCTACAGCCAGTTCACGCTGTGGATGGGCGCCAATCTGCAGATCACCGCCATCATTACCGGAGCGCTGGCGGTAGTGCTGGGCGGAGACGTGTTCTGGTCGCTGATAGGCCTGTTGGTCGGGCAACTCTTCGGCGGCGCCGTCATGGCGCTGCACGCAGCCCAAGGCCCCAAACTGGGGTTGCCGCAGATGATATCGAGCCGGGTGCAGTTCGGCGTCTATGGCGCCGCCATCCCGATTGCGCTGGTGTGCCTGATGTACCTCGGCTTCACGGCAACGGGAACGGTGTTGTCGGGCCAGGCCCTGGGCCAGTTGTTCGGCGTGAGCGATACCGCCGGCATCCTGATTTTCGCGGCGGTGATCGTGGCGGCGACGCTGTTTGGCTACCGGATGATCCATATCATCGGCCGGATCGCGACCGTGCTGGGCATCATCGCCTTCTTCTATCTATTCAGCCGCGTGATCACCGTGGGCGACGTCGGCAAGCTGCTGCAGATCCGCCATTTCACCTGGAGTTCCTTCCTGCTGGCGGTGTCCTTGTCGGCGTCCTGGCAGATTGCCTACGGTCCTTACGTGGCGGATTATTCCCGCTACCTCCCGAGCCGGACTTCTTCCCTCAAGACTTTCCTGGCAGTCGGTCTGGGTTCGGTGCTGGGCGCGCAGATCGCGATGGTGCTGGGCGTATTGGCCGCGGCGATGGCGGCGGGCCAGTTCGCCGGGCGCGAGGTCGCCTATATCGTGGGGCTGGGCGGCACGGGAACCATGGCGGCGCTGCTGTATTTCATTATCGCGTTCGGCAAGGTCACGATTTCGACGCTGAACTCCTACGGCAGCTTCATGTGCATCGCGACCATCGCCAGCGGCTTTCGCGGGCATGTGGAGATTTCGCGCCGCCAACGCGCGCTGCTGGTGCTGGTGATCGTTGCGGCGGCGACCTGCGTGGCGCTGATCGGGCAGCATTCCTTCCTTAACGCTTTCAAGTCATTCATCCTGTTCCTGCTGGCGTTCTTCGTGCCGTGGAGCGCGGTCAATCTGGTGGACTACTACTTCGTGAGCCGCGAACAATACGACGTGCAGGCGCTGTCGGATCCGAACGGCCGCTACGGCCGCTGGAACTGGCCAGGAATTTTGATCTACCTGTTCGGGGTGCTGGTGCAGATGCCCTTCATCTCGACCAAACTCTACACTGGCCCGATGGTCGAGCGGCTTGGCGGTGTGGATATCTCATGGATTATCGGCCTGGTCGTGCCCAGCATCCTTTACTACCTGTTCGCGCGTCGCAATACCCGGCCGCAAGCCCGTGGCGCGTCGCGAACGCCCGTATCGGCCGGCACGCGTTGACCCCCAAACCGCCTAGGAGACCCGGAATGGAATTGCATCTGAAACCCGGCAGCATGACGCTGGCCGACCTGCGGCGCGTTTACCAGCAGCCCGTATGCGTCACCCTGGATCCCGCCGCGGCCGGTCCTATCGAGGCCAGCGTGGCCTGCGTCGAGCGCATCATTGCCGAAGGACGCACCGCCTATGGCATCAATACCGGATTCGGTCTGCTGGCGACCACGCGGATCGCGCGCGAGGACCTCGAAGCCCTGCAGAGTTCGCTGGTGCTGTCGCATGCGGCCGGCGTGGGCGAGGCGCTGGACGACGCGATGGTGCGGCTCATCATGGTGCTGAAGATAAACAGCCTGGCCCGGGGATATTCCGGCATTCGCCGCAAAGTCATCGATGCCTTGATCGCCTTGGTGAACGCCGAGGTCTATCCGCATATTCCGCTGAAGGGATCGGTGGGCGCGTCGGGAGATCTTGCGCCATTGGCGCACATGTCCCTGCTGTTGCTGGGCGAGAGCAAGGCGCGCCATCGCGGCGCCTGGCTGCCCGCTCGCGAGGCGCTCGCCCAGGCGGGGCTGGAGCCCCTGACATTGGCTGCCAAAGAGGGGCTGGCGCTGCTTAACGGCACGCAGGTCTCGACCGCCTATGCGCTGCGGGGCCTGTTCGAGGCCGAGGACCTGCTGGCAGCCGCGCTGGTCTGCGGCAGCCTCAGCGTGGAAGCGATGCTGGGTTCGCGCGCGCCTTTCGACGCCCGCATCCATGCCGCGCGCGGCCAGCCGGGCCAGATCGATGTGGCTGCCGTGTATCGCGACCTGCTTACCGAGGACAGCGAGGTCGGCCATTCACACGCGAACTGCGACAAGGTCCAGGATCCCTATTCGCTGCGTTGCCAGCCGCAGGTGATGGGGGCCTGCCTGACGCAGATACGCCATGCGGCACAGGTACTCGAAATCGAATCGAATGCCGTCTCCGACAATCCCCTGGTGTTCGCTGAACAGGGCGACGTGGTCTCCGGCGGTAACTTCCATGCCGAGCCAGTGGCCATGGTGGCCGACAACCTGGCGCTGGCGCTGGCCGAGATCGGAGCATTGTCCGAACGGCGAATTTCACTGATGATGGACAAGCACATGTCGCAGCTGCCGCCGTTCCTGGTGAGCAATGGCGGCGTGAATTCCGGCTTCATGATCGCCCAGGTGACGGCCGCGGCGCTGGCCAGCGACAACAAGGCGCTGGCACACCCCGCCAGCGTGGACAGTCTGCCTACGTCGGCCAATCAGGAGGATCATGTGTCCATGGCTCCCAATGCCGGCAAGCGGCTCTGGCCCATGGCGGAGAACGTGCGCGACATTCTTGCGATCGAGTGGCTGGGCGCTTGCCAGGGCCTGGACTTCCGCCAGGGCCTGAAAACGGCGCCCAAGCTGGAAAGGGCCCGCAGCCTGCTGCGCGAGAAGGTGGCGCATTATGAACGGGACCGCTTCTTCGCACCCGATATCGAAGCCGCGAGCCAGCTCATTGCGGCGCAAGGACTGACGGCGCTGGTGTCGGCGGGCCTGTTGCCCAGTCTTTGAATCCGCCGCGGCGCGCATCAGGAGCAAACGCATGAGACAGGTCTGGCGCAATTGCCATGTCGCCACCATGACAAACGGCAAGTATGCCGTGATCGAACACGCGGCCATCGTGACGCGGGGGGATCGCATCGAGTGGATCGGCCCTGAAGCGCAGACGCCGTCGGCGGACACGGCGCGCGCGCACGATCTTGGCGGTGCCTGGGTCACGCCGGGGTTGATCGACTGCCATACCCATATGGTATTCGGCGGCAACCGCAGCCAGGAGTTCGAGCAGCGCCTGGAAGGCGTGGACTATGCCACCATCGCCGCGCAAGGAGGTGGCATCGCCAGCACCGTGCGAGCGACTCGCGCCGCCAGCGAGGACGAGCTTTACGACAGCGCGCGCGTGAGGGCTCTGCATCTGATGCGCGACGGCGTGACGACACTGGAAGTGAAATCCGGCTACGGGCTGGACCTGCCGAACGAACGCAAGATGCTCAGGGTGGCGCGGCGACTGGGACAGACGCTGCCGCTGACGGTCAGCGCGACCTGTCTGGCCGCCCATGCGCTGCCGCCGGAATACGCGGGGCGCGCGGATGACTACATCGAAGAAGTCGCGCGCCACATGTTGCCGGTGCTTGCGGCCGAGGGCCTGGTCGATGCAGTCGATGCATTTTGCGAGCATCTGGCCTTTTCGCCGGAGCAGGTGGAGCGGGTGTTTCGCGCGGCGCGTGGACTGGGCCTGCCCGTGAAGCTGCACGCCGAACAATTGTCGCCGCTACACGGCGCCACGCTGGCGGCACAGTATGGCGCCTGGTCGGCGGATCACCTCGAACACCTGACCGAAAGCGACGTGCTGGCGATGGCGCAGGCCGGCACCGTGGCGGTTTTGCTGCCCGGCGCGTTCTATGCCTTGCGCGAGACACAGTACCCTCCGATAGACCTGTTGCGCCGCCATGGCGTGCCGATCGCGATTTCCAGCGATATGAATCCCGGCACTTCACCCGTGTTGTCTTTGCGGCTCATGCTCAGCATGGCCTGCACGCTGTTCCGGCTGACGCCGGAAGAGGCGTTGGCAGGCGCTACCGCGCACGCGGCGAAGGCGTTGGGCCTGCAGGCCACCCATGGCGTGCTTGAAGCGGGCAAGTACGCGGACTTCGTCGCATGGGACGTGCAGCATCCCTCCGAGCTGGCCTATTGGATAGGCGGAGATTTGCCCAAGCGCGTGATCCGACACGGCGTGGAGGTCGACGCCGTGTCGCTGTTCCGGGGCTAGGGCCCGGGCAGTGCCTAATCCACGTTGTGCGGAGCGCGGGCGCTCGCAGTCGCCTGCGCCGGCTCGGATGCGTCAAAGCGCAGTCGCGAAAAGCTGGCGACGCAGGCCAGCGCGGCGCAGAGGCAGCCCAGCCACAACGCCGCAATCGCTCCGTGCGTGCTGGAAACGTTGAAACAGGCAGCCACCAGGGCCGCGCCCGACGCCTGGCCCAGTAGCCGAACCGTTCCTATCATGCCGCTGGCGCCGCCGGCCCGCGATGCCGGCGCCGACATCATGATGGCGCGCAGGTTGGGCGACTGGAAGAAGCCGAATCCGGCACCGCAAATGGCCATGCGCCAGCAGATGTCCCAGACCGAGGGCGCAGCCGGCATGATCGCGAGCAAGGCCAGGCCCAGCGCCAGCAGCGCCAGGCCCACGCCGCCCAGGGCGCCCGCCGCGTAACGGTCGGACAGCCGCCCCGCTATCGGCGCCATGATCGCCACCACCACGGGCCAGGGCGTGATCAGAAAGCCCGTCTCCACCTGGCTGTAGCCCAGCATGGCCTGTAGCAGGAAAGGCAGCGAAACGAAGGCCAGCGCCTGTGCCGCGAAGGCACAGACGGCGGTGGCGGCGGACAGGGCGAACAAGGGCCGGCGCAGCAGGTCCACGGCCAGGATGGGCGCGGGATGGTCCGCCTGCCGGCGCATCAGCAGCCAGAGGCTGGCCGCGGCCACCCCCCATTCCAGCGCCACGCGGGTCAGCGGGGCGGCGTGCGCCAGCTCGTTCGAGCCCAGCACGAACAGACCCAGCGTCAAGGCGCATAGCGCCGCCGCCAGGCCGTCAAAGCGATGTGGGGCGCGCACGGTCTCGGGCAGCTTGCGCAGCCCCAGCGCGAAAGCCAGCAGGCCGATGGGCACATTGATCAGGAAAAGCCAGTGCCAGGAGCCCAACAGCAGAATGGCCGAGGCCACGGTTGGGCCCGCTGCGAAAGAGATGCCGACCACCATGGCATTCAGCCCCAGGCCGCGGCCCAACAGCCGTGAAGGATAGATAAAGCGCAGCAGCGCGCCATTGACGCTCATGACGCCGGCCGCGCCCAGGCCTTGCAGCACGCGTGCCGTTACCAGCGCGGGCAGTGACGGCGCGAGACCGCTGGCCAGCGAGGACAGGATGAAAATCGCCAGTCCCACGATATAGACCCGCCGGTGGCCCAGGATCTCACCCAGCGCCGCGGCAGGCAGCAGCCCCGCCACCATCGCCAGCTGATAGCCACTGACGATCCAGATGGATCCCGCATCGCTGGCCTGCAGGTCGCGGGCGATCGTGGGCAGCGCGGTGTTGGCGATGGCGGTGTCCAGGCTGGCCATGCATAGCGCCAACATGACGGCCAGAAGCGCGCCGGGGCGCTCGGCTGCCGGCAGGCCGACGCCGGCCGGATAGACGGTATGACGGGAGAACGAGAGCATGTGCAGGATCAACAGGGACGAGGCGCCCGGGCAGAGGGCCGGGCGCCGTGACCACTGATTCTAGAACGTGTTAAGAAAGCCGGCCCGCCGGCAATGCCGAGGACCCGCTTTCCTTGCCGGGCGTTTCTCCTTATCCTCCCGCCACTGCGCGGAGCCGGTCCGCGCCAGCGAGGAGTTGTGGAATATGAAACTTGCCGTATCCCTGGGCCGACGCAGGCTTTTGCCGGCGCTCGCGCTGGGCGCCCTGGGAGCCACGGCGGCAGGGCGTCTGCGAGCCGTGCCCTTGACGCGTATTCTGGTTGGTTTCCCTCCCGGGGGCGGCGTGGATATCATCGCCCGCCTGCTGGCGCGCCAGTTGGAGGCCAGCCTGGGAGAAGTCGTGGTGGTAGAGAACCGGCCCGGCGCAGGCGGTCTGCTGGCGGCGCGGGAACTGCTGGCTGCGCGGCCGGACGGCCATACCCTGCTGTTCTCCAACGAACATACGCTGGCCATTGTGCCGCACATCATGGCGGGGGCCGGCTATGCCTCGCCGGATGACTTTGCGGCGGTGGCGCAGGTGACGGACAAGAGTTCCATCGCGCTGGCCGTGAGGGCGGACTCACCGTTGCACAGCCTGCGCGATCTTTCCATGCATGCGGGCGCGTTGTCGGTGGGCGTGCCGGCGCCGGGCAGTGTGCCGGAATTGGTCGTTGAACTGCTGCGCGAGCGTTATGAGGTGGCGGTTACCGCCGTGCGGTATCGCGGCGGCGCGCCGTTGGTGACCGATTTGCAGGCCGGCTACGTGGCGCTGGGCCTGACGTCCCTGGCTGAACTGCTGGAGCAGGCGCGCGCAGGACGGCTGCGCGTGCTGGCTGTTTCAGGTCCCGTTCGGCATCCGGAGCTGGCCGATGTCCCTACCTTCGCCGAACAGGGCTTTGCGGGCCTGGAGCGGGGCGGCGTGGCCGGCCTGTTTGCGCCGCGTGGCGTGGCGCCGGCCCGTGTCGAGCAATTGCAGCAGCAGGTGGCGCGGGCGCTGGAGTCCGAAGAAGTGCGGGGCCAGTTGCGCCTGCAGGGTTCGCGGGTGAATTTTGGCGATGCCGCCACGCTGGCCCGCAATATGAATGCCATCCATGACGCCTGGGCGGAGCGCGCCGAGGCTTGGCGCGCGCGATCGGGCGCGGGGGATCCTGAGGGCCGGTCGCAGCCGGCCAGCTAGAACGCCTGAAGGGCTGCGCGCTCGCGCAGCAGCGCGGCCAATTCGGCATGGCAGAGACGGACCGCCGCGCGGGCTTGCTGTTCGGGAGCGCGCGTCATCAGGCAGATGCGCCGCGTGAGTTGCGGGCGCTGCAGCGGCACGATGGCCAGGCCGTCCTGGCGTTGTCCTTGCGTGTACAGGCGCGAGATCAGGCCGACGCGCAAGCCGGCTCGCACGAGGCTGTATAGCGTGTCGGTGTAGTTCAGGGTGTCCGTCGCGGCGAGGTCCGAGCCCTGCTGGCGCAGCGTCGCCACGATCATTTCATAGGTGCTGCCGCGCGACAGCACGGCCAGCGGTTCGGCCTTCAGGTCCTGCCACGTCACCGCCTGGCGGCGCGCCAGCCGGTGGGTGTCGGCCAAGACGGCCACCAGGTGGTCCTCGGCCACGAACGCCGCGGCCACGCCGGGCGTAAGTCCGAAGTCCAGGCCCAGG
>Ga0182740_1000960_pt1 | contig 21844 bp, 17 predicted proteins | sample eDN5th37CKraftBY_FD_128872 | JGI IMG/M metagenome (GOLD analysis project Ga0182740, IMG submission 128872) | Enriched backyard soil microbial communities from Emeryville, California, USA - eDNA 5th pass 37_C Kraft BY (version 2) (version 2) | ecosystem: Environmental > Terrestrial > Soil >...
CGCGGCATCATGCCCGGCGCCGGCGGCACCCAGACCCTCGCGCGCGCGGTCGGCGAGCGCCGCGCCAAGCAGCTCGCGCTCACCGGCGCGCCATTCACCGCCAGCGAAGCGCAGCTCTGGGGCATGGTCAACGAGGTCTTGCCGGCCGAGGCGCTGATGCCGCGAGCGCTGGAGGTCGCCGAGGCGATCTGCCGCAACGCGCCGATTTCGGTCCGGCAGATCAAGACGGCGATGCATCGCGGATTGCAGCTCGACCTTCGCTCCGCGCTGGCCTTCGAGGTGCAGTGTTACGAGCGCACCATTTCGACCGAAGACCGCCGCGAGGGCATCTTCGCCTTCAACGAAAAGCGGGAGCCCGCCTTCCGGGGCCGCTGATCAGGAGTTCCGCATGTTCGATTCCCATGGCTCTGCCGACGTCAGCATCGCGCTGGGCCTCGATTTTGCCGAAATTCGAAACGTCGTTCAGACGATCTGCGCGAAATATCCCGGCGAATATTGGCGCGATCTGGAGGACCGCCGCGAATATCCCGATGCCTTCGTCGCGGAGATGACCGAGGCCGGCCTGCTCGCGGCGCTGGTTCCCGCCCGATATGGCGGATCGGGCCTGCCGCTTCGCGCCGGGTGCGTCATTCTGGAGGAAATCCACGCCGCCGGCTGCGATGCCTATGCCTGCCATGCCCAGATGTACATGATGAACATGCTGGTCCGGCACGGCAACGAGGCGCAGAAGGAGACCTATCTGCCGGGCATCGCCAGCGGGTCGATCCGCTTTCAGGCGTTCGGCGTGACCGAGCCGACCTCGGGCTCCGACACGCTCAACCTGCGGACCCGCGCGGAACGCGACGGCGACGATTTCGTGATCAACGGCCAGAAAATCTGGACGTCGCGCGCCCTCAAGTCGGACCTGATGACCCTGCTATGCCGGACCACGCCCGCCGACCGCTGCGCGAAGCGGACCGACGGCCTGTCGGTGATCCTGATCGACATGCGCGAAGGCCAGCGCAACGGCATGAGCATCCGGCCGATCGACGCGATGGTCAACCACCATGCCTGCGAAGTGTTCTTCGACAATCTTCGCGTGCCGGCCGCGAACCTGATTGGTGAGCAGGACAAGGGGTTCCGCTACATCCTCACCGGCATGAACGCCGAGCGCATCCTCGTCACCAGCGAGTCGCTGGGCGACTGCCGCTATTTTCTCCGGCGGGCGACCGAATATGCCGGGGAACGCACGATCTTCGGCAAGCCGATCGGCCAGAATCAGGGCGTCCAGTTCCCGCTCGCGCGGGCCTATGCCGAGTGGAAGGCGGCCGACAGTCTTGCACGCAGCGCCGCCGCCCTGTTCGAGGCGGGGGAATCGTGCGGCGAGGAGGCCAATATCGCCAAGCTTCTCGCCTCGGAAGCGGCCTGGAACGCCGCGGAAGCGGCGATGCAGACCTTCGGCGGCTTCTCGGCCGCGCGCGAATATGACATCGAACGCAAGTGGAAGGACGCCCGGCTCGCCCGCATCGCGCCGATCTCGACGAACCTCATCCTGGCATATATCGGCCAGCATGTGCTGGGTCTGCCGAAATCCTATTAAAGCGGTTCGGGGCGGACCGTAAACCAACAGAAGTACGGCGCCGCCGCCTCAAGCCGCGCGTTCCCACGAACTGGTGATGAGCTTGCTCGGCAGGGGATGGCCGACAATCTCCTCGGCGAGGCGGGCGCAGGCGATGAGCGCGCCGATATCGACGCCCGTCGCGATGCCAAGCTCGCGGCACAGGAACAGCACCTCCTCGGTCGACACGTTGCCGGCCGCGCCCTTGTTGCCGGCGAACGGGCAGCCGCCCAGCCCGCCCAGCCCGGTGTCGAAGCGGTCGACCCCTTCCTCGAGCGCGGCATAGACGTTGGCGATGCCGAGCCCCCGTGTATCGTGGAGATGCAGGCCGATCCGAAGCTCGGGCCACCGATCCCGAACCGCCCGCACGGTGCGGCGGACCAGCGCCGGGTTGGCCCAGCCCATCGTATCCGCGAGATTGACCGTCCTGATCGCGCTCCCGGTTTCCGCCGCGATCCCGACCAGCGCCGCGATCTTCTCCAGCACGGTGGCGAGTGGGATCTCGGGCTCCATATTGCTGCCGAACGCCGCCATGATGTTCGCGGTGTCGAGCACCAGCCCCCGGTCGGCGTAGATCTGCGCCATCGTTCGCTGCATCGCGATCTCCTGCGCGAAATCACGGCGCTGGTTGCGCCGCGCGAACGCTTCCGAGGCCGACAGCACCAATTCGGGGACGATCGTGATGTTGGGTGCGGCCAGCGCGCGCTCAAGCCCGCGATCGTTGAGATAGATGCCCGTGAACGCGACCCCCGCCGGCGGCTTGAGCGCGGCGCAGATCGCCTCGGCGTCGGCCATTTGCGGCACGGCGCGGGGGCTGACGAAGGACACCACCTGAATCCGGCGCAACCCGGTATGCGCCAACGCCTCGATCAGGCGCAGCTTGTCGGCCAGCGCGATACGCCGGGGATCGCCCATCCCTTCGAACTGGAAGCCCTCGCGCGGCCCCACCTCGACGATCTCAACGCTGTTCGGCAAGCCCGGCGCCATGCAACCTCCGTCGATCAATGATGTGCTATACAACCTCACTGTTGGTATACAAACATTCTTGATGAATCACTTGCCCTCTGGCCTCTACCCGCCGAACCGCCCAGACTGTGCCGACTCACTCTTGCTGAAAGCACCCGATGCCCGCACCCAGCACGCTCTCGACCGACAGCCTCACGGACGAAATCGACACCCGCTACATGGTGCCGGGCCTGTCCCGCGGGCTGGCGATTCTCCAGCTGTTCGACCACGACCGGCCGAAGCAGACGCTACAGGAGATCGCGAGCGGGATCGGCGTCACCCGCTCGGCCGCCTACCGGCTGGTATACACGCTGGAGAAGGACGGTTTCCTGAGCCGGGACGACCAGACCCGGCGCTATGCGCTGACCGCGCGGGCGCTCGCGCTCGGCTTCGAGTTTCTGGCGTCGCAGGACATCGTCGAACTGGCGGCTCCCTACCTTCGCTCGCTGAGCGACGCGACGAAGATGAGTTCCTATCTGGTGATAAGGGACGACGCGCAGAACGTCTATGTCGCGCGGAGCGGCTCGTCGGCCAGCGTCGTCAGCAATCTGTCGATCGGCACCCGGCGGCCGCTGCCGACGACCGCCAGCGGACGGGTGCTGCTGGCTGCGCTGTCCGAGCCGGCGATCCGCGAATGTATCGCGCGGGGGCGGCACGCCTTCCCGCAATATGCGATGCCGCCGGACGATGAGATCGTCGCGCGCGCGGAGGGCGACGCCAAGCGCGGCTATGTCTTTCATGCCTCGACGCTCGATCCGGGAATGTCGAGCTGCGCGAGCGCGGTGCGCAACAACCTCGCGGAGACGGTGGCGGCCATCACCGTGGTCGGCCCCGACAATCTTTTCGGGCGGCTGGGCGACGAGGACGCGATCGCCGGGCTGGTGCTGGAGACCTGCCGCGAGCTTTCGGGGCATCTCGGCGGCGACGTCTGAGCCGCCGCGACCGGGTCACGCGGGTTCGGCGGGCCCGGCGCGGAAGCGGATATGCACATTCTTTTCCTGGGTGAAGGCGAGCAGTTCGCTCAGGCCCTCCTCGCGGCCGACGCCCGACATCTTGTAGCCCCCGAAATTGGTGCCGGCGAAATGCTTGCCGACCTCATTCACCCAGACATAGCCGACCTCTACGCGCGAGGCGGCGCGTAGCGCGCGATCAATGTCGGAGGTCCAGATCGCGCAGGTCAGGCCATATTCGGTGTCGTTCACCTGATCCAGCATCGCGGCTTCGTCGCGCCACCGGATAACGGACAGCACCGGCCCGAAAATCTCCTCGCGCGCGATCCGCATCGCCGGGGTCACGTCAACGAAAACGGTGGGCTCGACGAAGCAGCCCTTCACCAGTTCCGGGTCGCGCGCGGCCTGTCCGCCGGTCAGCAGCGTTGCGCCTTCCGCCTTGGCCGATTCGATATAGTCGAGGATCCGTTGCTGCTGGGTGCGGCTGATGATCGCGCCCATGCGCGTGCCGGCTTCGGTGGGGAGGCCGGGGCCGAACCCCTCGAGCCTCGCCGCGATCCGCTCGACCACCGCGTCATGAATATCGGCGTGCAGGAAAGCGCGGCTCGTCGAACCGCAGGACTGGCCGGCCCAGGCGAAATTCATCCCCGCGATCGCCGCTGCGGCGACCTCGTCGGGGTCGCTGTCCGGGTAAGCGATCAACGCATTCTTGCCGCCCAGTTCGAGGAGGACCGGCTTCAGCGTCGCCGCCGCGGCCGCCATGATCTTCCGCCCGGTCGCGACGCTGCCGACCAGCGTGATCATGGCGATATCGGGATGGTTGGCGAGCGCCGCGCCGGCGGCGGCACCGCCGGTCACGACGTTGAACACCCCCGCCGGGTAAAGGTCGCCGACGAGATCGGCGAGGCGGAGCGCCGACAGCGGCGCCTGATCCGAAGGCTTGAGGATCAGCACGTTACCCGCCACCAGCGGGGCGGCAAGCCGGCTGGCCGCGAACATGAACGGATGGTTGAAGGCGACGATGCGCGCCACCACGCCATAAGGCTCGCGCATCGACAGATTGAGCCGCCCCGGCCCCATCGGGATGGTATCGCCCTTGATCTCGGTCACGAGGCCGGCGAAGAAATCGACGCTGTCCGCCGCCAGGCCGACGAAATTCCGCAACTGGTCGATGGGGTTGCCGCCGTTGCGCGCGTCGAGCGCGGCGAATTCCTCGGCGTGGGCGCGGATCCGGTTCGCGGTCTCGCGCAGGATCGCCGCGCGCTCGGCCGGGGTCACGTCCCGCCACAGCCTGAAGCCCCGCCTGGCGGCGGCGACCACCGCGTCGACATCCTCGGCCCCGGCTTCGGCGATTTCGGCCAGCGCCTCTCCCGTCGCCGGGTTGTAGGTCGGCCGGCGTTCGCCACCCAGCGTCGGATGCCACCCCCCGTCATAAAACAGATCGCAGATCGGGCCGGGATTTCCCGTCATGTCTCGCTCCTCGCTTATTCCCCGCGCAGCAGCGCGATCAGGCCCGGTACGATCGCATCGAATTCCGCGATCACGGCGAGATCGCAAAATCCCATGATCGGCGCCGTCTTGTCGGGATTGATCGCGACGATCACGCCCGATCGCTCCATGCCGACGCGGTGCTGGATCTGCCCGGATATGCCGCACGCAATATAGAGACGGGGGCTGACCACGGTGCCGGTCTGGCCGACCTGCATGGCGCGAGGCGCCCACCCCATTTCGACCAGCGGCAAGGACACGCCCGGCGCGCCGCCCAGCAACCCGGCAAGCTCGCGCACCTGATCCAGCCGGTCCGGCGAGCCGAGGCCGCGCCCGCCGGACACGACGATGTCGGCGCCGGAGAGCGAAGGGCCGGTTCCCGCCTCGATCGGCTCGAGCCGCACGATGCGCAGCGGGGACCGCGCGGGGGGCGGATCGCGCGTGGTGACGGGTGGGTCCGCCACCGGGCGTTCCACCGGGCCGAGCGCATAGGGGCGGAACAGGCCGAGGCGCGGCGTTCCGGTCCAGCGCATTTCGGCGATCACCGAATCGTTCTGCGCGGGCCGCCACGCGACGAGATCGCCGCCTTCGCGCGCGACGTCGGCGAGGCCCCAGAGCAGGCCGCCGCCAAGCCGCGCCGCGAGCGCCGCCATCACGTCGCCGCTGATCGTCGTCGTCGGCGCCAGAATCAGATCCGCCGCCAGTTCATCCACGAGCGCTGCGAGGGTATCGACGCGGGGCGGCGCCAGCGGTTCGGAAAAAGCCGGGCCTGCGATCACCTCGATGCGGGTCGCACCGTGCGCCGCGGCCTGGCCGACCGCCCCGCCCGCACCGGCCCCGAACAGGACGGCGGCGACCTCGGCGTCGAGCGTCGCGGCTTTCGAGAGCACGCCGAGGGCGTCCTCAGCGATGGTGTCGCCGGCGACGTCGATCGGGACGATGGCGGTCACGGCAACAGCCCCTTTTCGGCGAGGAAGCCATGGACGGCTTCGGGCGTGGCGGCGGCGCCCTCCACTACGCGCGGCTGGCGGCTGGCAGGCGGCTCACGCAGCGCGCCGAGAACCGCCGCGGCCGCGCCGCTCCCAACCGCGTCGGCGGAGAGGCCGATCTCGGCGAGCGAGACGATGCCGACCGGCTTGCGCTTGGCCGCCATCTTCGTCTTGATCGTGGGATAACGCGGTTTGACGATGGTTTCCGCGAGATCGACGAGGCAGGGCGTTGCCGCCGCCACCGTCAGGTCGCCGGTCTCGATCTGCCGCCGCGCAATCACCTCGCCGTCCGCGAACTCTAGCGCCTGGGCCTGCGCGATCATCGGCACGCCGAGCAGCTCGGCGGTGGCCGCCCACAACAGGCTGCCGTCGATATCGCCATTCCAGAAACAGCCGAGCATCATCGTCGGCGCCTCGGACCGGAACAGCGCCGCGAGGGCGCGCGCGATCCCGATCAGGTCGGCCCCGTCGAGCATGGGATCGTCGAGGATCACGCCCCGCTCGCCCCCCAGCGCGAGAGCCTCGCGCACCGCGCCGAGATCGGCGGCCGATCCGACGCTCAGCACCACGACCTCGCCGCCATGCGCCTCGGCGATCCGGGTCGCCATCTCGACCGCGCGGGAATCGAACGGGCTGAGCACGGCGCGGCCGACACGCCCCCGCCGTTCGAACGCATCCCGGTCATTCACGGCGCCGCCGGTCGGCGTGCAGACGCAAACCGCGATCTTCATGCGTTCCGAAGCGGCAGCGCGGCGGCCTCGCGGCCCGCGATGCGACCGAACGTCAGCGAGCGGAGCACCGATGTCCCGGCCGGATACTGATGGTAGAAGACGCCGACGATCTCGCCCGCCGCATACAGGCCGGGGATCGGAACGCCGCTGCCGGTGACGACGCGCGCGCGAACATCGGCCTTTAGCCCGCCATAAGTGAAGCAGATCGCCGATTTCATCGGATAGGCGAAGAATGGCGGGCGGTTGAGCGGATAGGCCCAGTTGGATTTATCCGGGTTGAGGCCGGTCGTGTGCTTGCCGTCATATTCGTCCGGGTTGAACGGATCGGCCGACACCGCAGCATTATAGGCTTCGACGGTCGCCGTCAGCCGATCGGGATCGAGGCCAAGCTGGTCGGCCAGTTCGGCGATGGTATCCGCCTCCACCGGCGGCAGGTCGGTATCGTAGAGCAGCATGATCTTGGCGTTCTTGGCGACGGTCTGGTCGCCGATGAAGAAGGCGTTCTGCTTCTGGTTCTTCCACACTTCGAAAGCGATCAGTTCGAAGGTGGAATCGAACGGCCCCTGCCCTTCGTCATAGAAGCGCTCGCCGTCGCCGTTCACGACGATCCCAAACGCATGGCCGTAGATCACCGCATCGGCGCGATCGGTCCGCCGGTCGACAAGCTCGGAATGGATCATGTCGAACTGGCCCGATGTCGCGGCGCCCACCTCCATCGCCATGCGGATGCCGGCGCCCTGATTCTGGCCCACCCCCGGGGCGAGCAACTGGAGATCGCAGGCGCTGTTGCCGATATAGCGGGACAGCATCTCGGCATTGCCCTCGAACCCGCCACAGGCGAGCAGCACGGCGTCGCCCTGTATCGTCCGCAGCAGACCGTCGCGGTCGCGAACGACGACGCCATCGACCCGCCCCTCCCCGGTCATCGTCAGGCGGACGGCCTCCAGTTCGTAAAGCAGATCGACGCCGTCGATCGCCTCGAGCCGGGTCGCGAGCGTCTCGACGATCGCATGGCCGCCGCCATTGGGCCGGGTCTCATGCTGGATCTCCTGGGCGACGATCGGGCCGTAGCGCATCAGCTCGACGCCGTGGTCCTCCAGGAAGCGGATCGTGCTCTGCGCTTCCTTCTGCAGTTCGCGCATATAATCGAGGTCCGCCAGCCCCCGCGACTCTTCCTCGACCTTGCCGATCACGAAAGGATCGAGCTTGTCGTCCGCGCCGACCCGGAACCGCGCCGTGGTCCAGCGGGTCGAGCCGCCCCGTTGCTCACGCGACGAACTTTCGATCACCGCCACCCTCGGCGTCAGCCCGCGCGCCTTGATCTCCTCCACATAGGTCGTGGCGGCGGCGAGGCCGGCGGCGCCACTGCCCACGATCACCAGCCCGTAGCGTTCCCCATCCATCAGCACCCATCCTCATCCCCGGCGAACACCCGCCCGCCGCTTTACTTCACGGTCCTCTACTTGTAGTGATATAGGTATGACAACCACGGCGGAGGCAGTCAACCGTGGCATCGTTACCATGCCGGAGGGAGGGATTCGGTTTTGAGCGCAACCGGTGAGAGGCCGAGCTTCCGCGAAGCATTGGGCCAGCAGAAGCTGATGGTGCTGTTCGGCGCCTACGACGCGCTGAGCGCGCGCATTATCGAGCAGATGGGGGGCAATGCCCTGTTCGTCAGCGGCTTTTCGGTGGTGGGCGCCCGCTACGGCGTGCCGGACATCGGGCTGCGCGCGTTCGGCGACATCGCGGCCGCGGTGCGTGACATTCTGGGCGCGACCGGCATCCCCGCGCTGGTCGACGCCGACGACGGTTATGGCGACGTGAAGAACGTGATCCACACCGTGCAGAGCTATGAACGCATGGGGGTGAGCGCGCTTCTGCTGGAGGATCAGCGCTGGCCCAAGCGCTGCGGCCACATGGCGGGAAAAGCGGTGGTGCCGATAGCGGAGATGGCCGCGAAGATGCGCGCGGCGATCGGCGAGAAGCTCAACCCCGAAACGATGATCTTCGGCCGTACCGACGCGCGCGCGGTCAACGGCTTCGACGACGCCCTGCGCCGGGCCGACGCCCTGCTCGAGGCCGGCGCCGACGCGCTGTTCATCGAAGCGCCCGAGAGCATGGAGGAACTGGAGCGGATCGGCGCGCGCTATGACGTGCCGCTGCTCGCCAACCCGCTGGCCGGCGGGAAATCGCCGGTGCTGCCGCCGAAGGATTATGCCGACATGGGCTTCGACATCGTCTGTTACGGCATCACGCCGCTGATGGCGGCGGCTGGCGCGATGCGGGCTCGTATCGACGACATCCAGTCCGGCCGCTTCGCCCTGAGCGAGGATGAAATGAGCTTTGCCGATTTCAAGACCGTGATGGACCTTCCCCGGTGGGATGCGCTCGACGAGAAATATGGCCTCGCTTCCGCCCCGGCGCAGGGCTGACCATGGCCGGCACGTTATTCGACAAGGTTTGGGACCGGCACGTCGTCGCCGATCTCGGCGACGGCTTCGCGCTGCTGTTCGTCGATCGTCACATGATGAACGACATGGCCGCGCGCGGGCTGCTCACGCTCAACAAGCGCGGCCTGCCGCTGCGTAACCCGCAATTCACCTTCGCCGCCGCCGATCATACCGTGGCGACGCTGTGGAACGCCCGCGCCGGCCGCGCCGACAATCCTTATGTGAAGAATCTGCGCGAGAATGCGGCACGGCACGGCTTCCATCTGTTCGATGTCGACGACCCGGCATTCGGCATCGTCCATGTCATCGCGGCGGAGCAGGCCATCGCGCTGCCCGGTACGACGCTGGCCTGCGGAGACAGCCACACCTGTACGCTCGGCGCGCTCGGCGCGGTGGCCTGGGGGCTCGGCCAGTCCGATCTCGTTCACATCCTCGCCACCCAGACCAGCGTCCAGCGCAAGCCGAAAACGATGCGGATCACCGTAGACGGCGCGCTTGGCGAGGGGGTGTCGCCGAAAGACCTGATCCTGTTCCTGATCGCGCAGCTCGGCGTCAGCGGCGGCGCGGGGTACGCCGTCGAGTTTGCCGGCGAGGCGATCCGGGCGATGACGATGGAGGGACGCTTCACGGTCTGCAACATGGCCGTCGAACTTGGCGCGCGCTACGGGATGATCGCGCCCGACGAGACGACGTTCGCCTATCTCGAAGGCCGCGCCGGCGCGCCCCGGGGCGCGATGTGGGAGAAGGCGCTCGCCGACTGGCGGACGCTGGTCAGCGGCGGCGACGCGGATTTCGATGCCGAGCATCGCTTCAACGCGGCGGATATTCAGCCCCAGATCAGCTGGGGCACCAATCCCAGCCAGACCATCGGGCTCCACGAGCGGGTTCCGCGTCCCGAGGATGTCCCCGACGACAGCGCCAGAGCCGCCTGGCGGGCCGCGATCGAATATTCCGGGCTGACCCCCGGCCGGCCGATCGCCGGCGTTCCGGTCGACCGGGTATTCATCGGCTCCTGCACGAACGCGCGGATCACCGATCTGCGGACGGCCGCCGCCGTTGTCCGCGGGCGGCACGTCGCGCCGAACGTCGAAGCGTGGATATCGCCGGGGTCCGAGAGCGTCCGCAGCCAGGCGGAGGCCGAGGGGCTCGACCGGATCTTCATCGAGGCGGGTTTCGGCTGGGGCCGCGCCGGCTGCTCGATGTGCGCGGGCGCCGGGGATCAGATGCGCGAGATCGGTTCGCCGGGGCAGCGGATCGTCTCGACCACGAACCGCAACTTCATCGGGCGGCAGGGGCCGGGCACGCGCACCCATCTCGCCAGCCCGGCGGTCGCGGCGGCGACCGCAATCGCCGGCTGCATCGCGGACGCCCGCACCATCGAGGCCGCCCATGTCTGACCCGTTCACGATCCTGCGCGCCGGCGCGATCCCGCTGCTGCGCCCCAATATCGACACCGACAGCATCTCGCCGGGGACGCTGCCGCCGCGCAAGCGCGCCGCCGGCACCGAGTTCAGCGAGCATGGCTCGTCGACGCTCGCCGACGATCTGTTCGCCAACTGGCGTTACGATGGTGATGGCGAGCCGCGCGCCGATTTCGTGTTCAACCAGCCGCGTTTCGCCGGCGCGCGCATCCTCCTCACCGGAGCGAATTTCGGCTGCGGCAGTTCACGGGAATCCGCGGTCTGGATGCTCGCGGCCTGGGGCATACGCTGCGTGGTCGCGCCCAGCTTCGCGGAGATATTCGAAAGCAATTGCTATGCGAACGGGGTGCTCCCGATCGCCCTTCCCGCCGAGACGATCGCAGAGCTCGCCTCGGAGGCAGAGGCGCTGGGGGCAAGCGGCACGTTCATCGTCGATCTCGATCGGCAGAGCCTGACCGCGCCGTCCGGGCGCGCCATCGCCTTTCATATCTCCGGGTTCCGCCGGCGCGGCCTGCTGGCCGGGCTCGACGAAATCGAGGTCACGCTGGAGCAGACGGCCGGGATCGACGCCTATCTCGCGGCGAACCGCGCCGCCAGGCCGTGGATTTACGCGCCGGATTCGCATTGACGGGCCGGCCCGTCCCCCGGACGCTATAGGAAACCGGCGCGCCGGCGGCCTCGCGGCTGCTATGCGTCGGCGGGGCCGGGATCGGACCCGGCGGTGCCGCCCGCCACCGTTCCCCCGCCGACCTTCATCGCGATCGGCAGATAGCGGTATCCCGTCTTGTCGCTGATGAGATGGCCGTGGCCGGGCCATGGAAAATGATAGGCGAGCAGTTGGTGCCGCTCCTGCGCCACCTGCTCATAGACCCGCCGGCGAGTGCGGATGGCGAGTTCGGGATCGTCGTCGAACCCGACCTTCCATTCCGGCCGGGCAAGCTCGACGACATGGTCGTGGCAGAGGTCGCCGAAAAAGACGAGCGATTCGCCCCGGCTTTCGATCACATACATGTAATGGCCTTCGGTGTGCCCGGGCGTCGCGACCGAGATGACCCCCGGAACGACCTCGCCGCCGTCGCGGACCATGAACAGCCGATCCCAATAAGGGAGCAGCGATTTGCGCGCGACCGCGACGCCGGAGCCGGTCGGTTCCGGCGCGTCGAGATTGTCGGCGTCCGTCCAGAACCGGAAATCGACCTCGCTCAGCGCGACCTGCGCGTTCGGGAATACCGGGTTGCCCTCGGCATCCGAGAGGCCCCCGCAATGATCGGGGTGCGGGTGGCTCAACAGCACCATGTCGATCTGCGCCGGCGCGATCCCGGCATGGCGCATGTTGGTGAGCAACTGGCCCGCGTCGGGGCCGAGCATCATGCTCGGCCCCATCCCGCAATCGAACATCACGACATGGCGCCCGGTGTTCACGATCAGCGCGTTCTGCGGCAGATTCTGATGCGCGTCGGCCGGCATGAACACTTGCCGGCGCATCGCGACGACTTCTTCCTGATCCGCTTCGGGAAACAGCGGACCGACCGGCCCGGTAGAGATTTCGCCATCCGAAACCACCGTGCACTCGAAATCGCCAAGCATGAAGCGATACCAGCCCGGAACCTGTGTCCTCAGAAACGCCGCAGACATGTCTCTCTCCGTTCGCTTTGCTCGACGGCCGCCGTCAGCGGGCGTCCTCCTCGATCATATCGGCGCCCTTTTCGGCGATCATGATCGTCGGCGCATTGGTGTTGCCCGAAACGACGAGCGGCATGATCGAGGCGTCGATCACCCGCAGTCCCTCGATACCGTGGACCCGGAGCCGCGCGTCCACCACGGCGAGCGGATCGGAGCCCATCTTGCAGGTGCCCGTCCAGTGGTGCATCGAATTGGCGCTCGCCCGGATATGCTCGAGAATCTCGTCGTCGCTCTGGCATTCGCTGCCGGGCTGATGCTCGCTCACCACCATCGCCTTGAGCGGCTCGGCCGTGAACAGCGAACGCATCATCCTGAAGCCGGCGATCACGGCGATCTTGTCCGATGGATCGGCCAGATAATTGGGCTGAATGGCGGGCGCGTCACCGGGCCGGGCGGAGCGCAGCCGGATATGTCCGCGCGAATGAGGGCGGAGCTGGCAGCTCGACGCCGTCACCGCCGGCACGCGGCCGATGTCGAGCCGGCCGGCGCGGGAGAAATCCCAGCTCACCGGGCGGAAGTTGATCTGGAAATCGGGGCGGTCCGATCCGGGGAGAACGCGAACGAAGGCGCAGGCCTGCGAGGACCCCATCGTCAGCATCCCGGTCCGCGTGGTCAGCCAGCGTATGCCGTGGGCGATCGAGCGCCAGCCGCGAAGCTCAGCGTTCCAGGAACCGCCCGCCACCGTGTTCCACGTATTATGGACGTAGAAATGATCCTGAAGGTTGCGGCCGACGCCCGGCAGGTCATGGGCGACGGCGATGCCGTGCCCGCGCAGGTCCTCCGCCGGGCCGACGCCGGAGAGCATCAGCAGTTGCGGCGAATTGATCCCGCCGGCGGCAAGGACAACCTCGCGCCCGGCTTCCGCCCGGCATGGCGTGCCGCCCTTGCGGTAGTGGACGGCGCGTGCCCGCTTGTCGACGATCTCGATCCGCTCGACCATCGCGCCGGTCTCGATCGTGAGGTTGGCCCGGCCCGCCACGGGTTCGACGAACGACGCCGCCGTCGAATGGCGCCGCCCGTTCCGGATAGTGTATTGGAGGTAGCCGATCCCCTCCTGCGATGCGCCGTTGGCGTCGTCGTTGCGCGGCAGGCCCAGCGCCATGCCGGCGGCAATATAGGCGTCGCAGATCGGATGCCGCACCGTTGAATCGGACACCCAGAGCGGGCCGTCCGATCCGTGATATTCGTCGCCCCCCGCCTCGCGATGTTCGGACTTGCGGAAATAGGGCAACACGTCGTCCCATCCCCAGCCGTCATTGCCGGCCTGCCGCCAGGCGTCATAGTCCACCGCCTGACCACGGATGTAGATCATGCCGTTGATCGCGCTCGATCCCCCCAGCACCTTGCCGCGCGGCGCATAGATCCGGCGCCCGTGCAGTTCGGGTTCGGGCTCGGTAAAATAGCCCCAGTTGCGGCGGCCGGGGAAGAATACGCGCGACACTCCGGCCGGCATATTGATCCAGAGCGTGCTCCGGCGCGGCCCGGCCTCGATCAGCAGCACCCTGGTCCGCGGATCTTCCGACAGCCGGTTGGCGAGCACGCAACCGGCCGATCCCCCTCCTATGATGACGTAGTCGAACACCCTGGGTCAGTCTCCATGGGGAAGTGCCGGCTATCCGGTCTTATGGCTCGATCTTTATGACGACGGTCTTGAGCTGCGAATAATGGTGGAGCGCCTCAAGCCCCTTTTCGCGCCCGTAGCCGCTGGCCTTGTAACCGCCGAACGGCGTCTCGACGCCGCCGGCGAAGTAGTCGTTGACGTAGATCTGGCCGCTTTCGAGCAACGAGGCGACGCGATGCGCGCGGGCGATGTCGCGGGTCCAGATACCGGCGGCGAGGCCATATTCGCTGTCGTTGGCGATCTCGATCGCCTCGGCTTCCGTTTCGAACGGGATCAGCGCGACAACCGGCCCGAATATCTCCTCGCGGGCGATGCGCATATCGTTGGTTACGCCGTCATAGATCGCCGGCGCGGCATACCAGCCGTCGGCCGCGCCGAAGGACGCCGCCGCGCCGCCCACCAGCGGCCGGGCGCCTTCGGCTTCGAAGGCGTGCAGCAATTCTCGCACCTTCCGATATTGCGGCTCCGTGATGAGCGGCCCGATCCCGTCGTCGTTGCCGGCCGCGCCGACCGCCAGCGCCCGCGTCGCCGCGCTGAGCAGATCGACGAAACGCTCGCGCACCGAATTCTGGACCAGACAGCGGGTGCCGGCGGCGCAAATCTGCCCGGAATTGAGGGTGAAGCCCCGGAGCACACCTTGCACCGCCGCTTCGAGATCGGCGTCCTCGAATACCAGATTGGGCGATTTGCCGCCGAGTTCGAGCGTCAGCGGGATGATCCGGTCGGCGGCGATATGGCCGATCGCGCGGCCGGTGCGCAGCGATCCGGTGAAGGCGACCTTGCGGATCGCTGGATGGCCGACCAGCGCCGCGCCGACCTCGGCCCCGGTGCCCGTCACCACATTGAGCACCCCCGGCGGCAGGCCGCCCTCGCCATGCGCGATCCGGGCGAGTTCGAGCAGCGAGGCCGAAGTATATTCCGAAGGCTTGACCACGACGACATTGCCGGCGGCCAGCGCCGGCGCGACGCTGCGCGCCGCCTGCGTGAGCGGCCCGTTCCAGGGCAGGATGATGCCGACCAGCCCGAACGGCTCGCGGAGCGAATAGCCGAGATGGCCGGGGCCGAGCCCGATCGTCTCGCCGTTCAGCGCCGGGGCAAGGCCGCCGTACAGCTCGAAATATTGGGCGCAGGTCTCGACCTCGCCGGCGGCCAGCGCCGGGGGCTTGCCGGTTTCGGTGCGCTCCAGCGCCGTCAGCCGCTCCGCGGCGGCGCGAATACGGCGCGCGATCTCGGTCAGGATCCGCCCGCGCTCAAGCGGCTTGCGGGCGGCCCAGTCCCGCCGCGCCGCGCCCGCCGCGGCAACCGCCGCCTCGACATCGGCGGCGGTCCCGCGCGCGATCTCGCACCATTTCCGGCCGGTGCGCGGATCATGCTCATCGAGATAATCGCCGCCGGCGGGAGGCGCCGGGCGGCCGCCGATAAAATGGCTCCAGCGGTCGAAGGCTTCGGAGCCGCCGCCCGTCGCCATGTCAGAATTCGTAGCCAACCTGCACTCCATAGGTTCGCGGCGCCCGGTAGAAGCCGGTCTGGGTGCCGTCGTCGCCCGCGATGCCCTGGCTGATAACCCGCCGGTTGGTCAGGTTGCGACCGAAGACGCCGAACGAAATGCCGCTATCGAGGCGGTAGCGCGCCGACGCGCCGAGCAGCGCATAGTCCGGCTGGAGCAGGACATTGTCCGACTGCGGATGGAAGCCGCTGCTGTAATAGAGATTGCCGTTGAGAGTGAGGGTGCCATTGCCGAGCGCCACCTCATAATCGGCGTCGAGCGAGAAGGTGATCTCGGACGCGAGCGGCAGCTCTTTGCCCGCGCAATCGCCGGTATATGTCGGGACGCCGCCGCCCGGTGTCGAGATCGGGCATTCCGGGAAAGAGGCATATTTGGTGTCGAGCAACCCGAGGCCTGCGGTCAGCGTGAACGAGTCGGAGACCCGCGCCGCGAAATCGACATCGAGGCCGTAGATCCGGGCGCCGGCGCCGTTGATGATCGTCGTCGCGCCGGCGACCAGCTTCTGAACCTGAATATCGGCATAATCATAATAGAAGCCGGCCATGTTGAGCCGGATTCGATTGTGCAGGAAATTGGTCTTGAGCCCGACTTCATAGGCGTCGAGCACTTCGGGCCGGTACGGCGGCGCCGTGAACTGCGGGGAGTCGAAACCGCCGCTCTTGAAGCCCCGATTGACCGAAGCATAAGCCAGCACCTGATCCGAGAAGCGATGATCGAGGCTCACCCGGTAGGTGAACTTGTCGAACGTCGCCTTGCGATCGGCAAAGGTATCGACGCCGAGGTCCAAATCCAGCGGCGCGATATAGACATGCTGGGTCGCGTGGCGCGTCGAGCGCCGCTCGGTCGTGTAGCGGCCGCCCAGCGTGAGGCTGGTGCGATCGGTGAGAGCATAGCTCGCCTGCGCGTAGCCGGCGATGGATTCGGTGCGCTGGAAGGTATGGAGGGTTATGTTGGTGCCCATGCCGTCCGCCCAGATCAGGAACGGCTTATACTTGCTGACCGCGTTGAAATAATAAGCGCCCACCACCCACGTCAGCGGCCCTGAATTGGCCGACGACAGCTGGAACTCCTGGCTGAACTGGCGATCGTCCTGAACGAAACGGATCCGGCGATCGGGGTAAGCGGTATAATCGTAATCGAAATTATTATCGAAGCTCGACCAGCGATAGGCCGTCAGGCTCATCAGATCGACCGCGCCAAGCCCCTGATTCCATTGCAGGCTGACGCCGGCGGCTTCGGTGGCGGTGCGCTGCTGGACGTCGGTGTTGACGTCGTAGCCCATGTTGGGAAGCGGATCGACCACCGTCACATCCGGCGGCACGACGACGCCGGGCACCGTGCCCGGCAGGACATAATAGGGATTCATCGAATCGACGCGGTCGGAATAGTCCCCGATCAGCGTCAGCTTCGTATCGCTGCCCGGCGTATAGACGATTTTCGAGCGGACGGCGACGTCATGGTTGATGCGATAGACATCCTCGCCGTTGAACCTGTTCTTGCCCCAGCCGTCGCCCTGGCGGGTGGCGGAGACGGCGATGTCGGCGACGAGGTCGTTGGCCAGCCCGCCGCCGATATAGGCGTTGCCCGAAACCGTATCGTAATTGGCATAAGAGAGGTTGAGCCGGCCGGTCAGCGCTTGGCCGGGGGTGCGCGTCCGGATCTGGATCAGGCCGCCGGTCGCGTTGCGCCCGAACAGCGTGCCCTGCGGCCCGCGCAGCACCTCGACCTGCTCGATATTGTTCAGGGTCAGGATCGACGCGCCGGACGCGATATAGACGCCGTCGACATAGAGCGCGACCGGGTTTTCGACCGCCGAGCCGATGCCGGTGCTGCCGATCCCGCGCAGGCTCGTGCTTAGATAGCCCGCGGTGCTGGTCAGGTTGAGGTTGGGCACCTGGGTGCCGAGATCGAGCACGTCGGTCGCGCCGCCGCGATCCATCTGCTCGTTCGAGATCACGCTGACGGCGATCGGCACGTTCTGGAGGTTTTCAGCCCGCCGCTGCGCGGTGACGACGATGACATCGTCCGCATAGCCGGTCTCTGCCGCCGGATCGGCTCCGGCGCCTCCGCCCCGCCCGGCATCCTGCGCGAAGGCCGGGTATCCCACGATGCCGATGGCGGCCGCTAGCGCGACCTCGCTGCAAAACTTCATTCAATCCTCCCCACGCCTTAATCAAGACAACCAAACATCTGATAAACATAATTATTATCTTCGATGCCGCTCCGGCACGCCCCGTCGCCCACCCCGGTCGGCACGCGGCCCGATGGTTACGTTCACGGGGTGGACGTGCTTGGTCATACCGTCGATGATACGTCTGAACAACCCAACCGATATTGTCAATATATCAAACTTGATGTTGACTGGTTATCGATTATGCAATTGCCGGTTGAAGCCGTTCTCCGGCCTTCCTAGGAAGCGCTATGCGCAACGAGCCCTCCCGCGTTGCGAGCGTCAGCCCGGCGCTCGGCACCCCGCTCCACCGCCAGGTTTTCCTGGTGTTGCGCGATCGGATCATCTCGCGCCTCTACATGGTAGGTGACGCGCTTCCGAGCGAGGAGGAGCTGGCGCGGCAGTTCCAGGTTTCGCGCACCACGCTGCGCTATGCGTTGAGCGAGCTGGAGCGCGCGGGGCTGATCACGCGCCGCCACGGCGTCGGCACCTTCGTCGCGCATCAGGGCAATACCGAACTGATCCACGCCCCGATTTCGGAGATGATCAGCCAGACCGAGGAGATCGGCCGCGCGACCGAGATCAGGCTAGTCGAGGCAAGCCGCGCCCACGCGCCCCGGCACATTCAGGAGCTGTTTCGTGGCCCCGACGACGAGCTGTTCCACCGCGCCATCCGGCTGCGCACCCTGAAATCGGGCCAGCCGATCCTCTTCGTCAAGAGCTTCGTGCCCGTCCGCCTGATCCCGGCGATCAACTATAAGGATCTGCGGAAGAAGTCGCTCTACGACGTACTGGCCGGGCACGGGGTCGTGATGGCGTCGGGCTCGCAGACCATCTCGGCGACGCTGGCCGATCCGATAATCGCCAACCTGCTCGAGATCGACATCGGCTCGCCGCTGATCCGCATGAACCGCCATTTCCGCGATCGTCAGAAGGACCCGCTCTACGCGGTCGAGATACTGGCGAACCCGACCTTCTTTCAGCTGCAAATGGAGCTGGACTCGATCAGTTAGGCCGAGTTCGCCGGGTCCAGTGAACCGCGCCCTCTCCTCGCGCCATCATAGGCATTGTCTCACGGCGGCCCCGCATCCGTTCCCGCGAAAGGCGGGGCATCGGCCGCGATGAACAGCCGCGCGCCCGGCCCCTCGCGGCCCAGCACATCGTCGGGGTTGCGTAACGGGCAGTCCTCAAGCGACAGGCAGCCGCAGCCGATGCAGCTCTGAAGCTGGTCCCGCAACTGGAGAAGGCCCGTGATCCGTTCGTCCAGCAGCGCCCGCCAGTCCTTGCTTATCTCGGCCCATTGTTGCGCCGTGATCGGCCCGGTCGGGAAGCCTTCCAGATGCTTCTTCACCAGCGCGAGCGGAAGCCCGGCGCGCTGGGCGATGCGAATGATCGCGATCCGGCGCAGCACGCGCCGCGAATAGCGCCGTTGATTGCCGCGCGTCCGCCAGCCCTCGATCAGGCCCTTATTCTCGTAAAAATGGATCGTGGAGACCGCGACGCCGCTGCGCTTCGCGACCTCGCCGACCGTCAGCGCCTGATTGCCGTCCATCAGCCGGGCACGTCCTCGACCTTATCCAATATTGAGGTTTACACGTAGCCGGATAATGCCCGCCCCGCAACCGGGCGCGGCCGGCGCTGATCGGCGGGGCCGGATTCCTCCGCGCGCGCAAGCCGATAGCTCGCATTTGCCGGCGCGCAAATATTCGCTTGACCTCAAGCAATGCTGAGGTTGTAGGGAGGACGTCGGCTTGATTCCAGGCCACGCCTCCGGGCGCCGATCCAACAGGAGCCGACATGACCTTGCCAACCCCGCCAACCGGCGTTGCCCCGAGAGCTGCATGACGGACTCCATCCGCGATCTACCGGAGCGGGATCGCTCCCCTGTTCACCAGACTCGTGCCATCATCGTCACCGTGCTCGTCCTGGCGGCGCTGCTGGGCGCCTTGTTTCTGTGGCGCGCCGTGAGAAAGGACCGCGGCCATGGCTGGCAGCAGCAGGCGGTGCCGGTGGCGGCGGCGGTCGTGGAGGCGCGCGATGTGCCGTTGACGCTCGACGCGGTGGGCTCGCTCACCGCGGTTCGCGAGGTGACGCTTTCGCCGGAGGTCGCGGGGCGGGTATCGGCCATCCGCTTCGAGGCGGGTTCGCAGGTCCGGGCCGGCGCGTTGCTGGTCCAGCTGTTCGACGGCCCCGAGCGCGCGGATCGGGAAGCGGCGCAGGCCAAGGCCGCTTTCGCCGGCGTGCAGCTCGCCCGGTCCGAACAGCTCGTGCCGACCGGCGCCGAATCGCGCGAGCTTCTGCAACAGCACCGCGCCGAGCGCGATCAGGCCGTTGCCGCCGTCCACCAACTCGACGCGCGGCTGATCCAGCGCCAGATCCGCGCACCCTTTTCCGGGGAGATCGGCATCCGTCGGATCAACCTCGGCCAGTATCTCAACCCTGGCGACGCTGTCGCGACCCTGACCGCGCTCGATTCTCTCTATGTCCAGTTCGCCTTGCCGCAACAGGAGCTGATCCGGCTCCGGCCGGGGCTGACGGTCGCCGTCACCAGCGACGCCTATCCGGGGCGGACTTTCACCGCGCGCGTCAACGCCGTCGAGCCGCAGGTCGGCCGGGATACCCGCAACGTCACCGTGCAGGCGCTGCTCGCCAACCCGGATCATGCCTTGCGTCCCGGCATGTATGTGACGGCCTCGCTCGTTCTGCCGCCACAGACCGGCGCGCTGGTCGTCCGGGCGACCGCGATCCAGACATCGGCACAGGGCGACAGCGTGATCGTCATCCGGGGCCGCAATGCCCGCGCCGGCGGCAAGGCCGAGATTGTGCCGGTCCGGGCGGGGCGCCGCATCGGCAATGCCGTCGTGATCGACAGCGGCCTCAAGGTGGGCGATGTCGTGGTGACGGAAGGCCAGCTTCGCGTCCAGCCCGGCGCGGAGGTCAAGGTGTCGCGGCTCGTAGCGGCCGGGGGCCGCTGACATGGCATTCACCGACATTTTCATTCGCCGGCCGATCCTCGCGATCGTCGTCAGCCTGCTCATTCTGCTCGTCGGCCTCAGCGCCACCTTCAACCTGCCGATCCGGCAATATCCGGCGATGGAAAGCGCGACGATCACGATCAACACCGCCCTCCCCGGCGCATCGCAGGACGTGATGCAGGGCTTCGTCACGACCCCGATCGCGCAGGCGATCGCGACCGCCAACGGCATCGAATATCTGACGTCGACGTCAAGCCAGGGCAAGAGCCAGATCAACGCCAAGCTGATCCTCAACGCCAACGCCGATCGGTCGATGACCGAGATTCTCGCCAAGGTGCAGCAGGTCAAGTTCCGCCTGCCCGCGGGCGTTACCGATCCGGTCATCTCGAAGATCACCGATGGCGCCTCGGCGATCCAATATGTCGCTTTCGCCAGCGAAACGCTGTCCGCCTCGGAGATGGCGGACTTTGCGACGCGGGTGGCGCAGCCGCTCATCACCTCGGTTCCCGGCGTCGCCTCGGCGCCGATCACCGGCGGCGCTCCGCTCGCGATGCGCATCTGGGTCGATCCGGTGAAGCTCGCCGCGCGCGGCCTCACCGCGGGCGATGTCGCCAATGCGCTACGGGCCAACAATGTCCAGGCCGCGCCGGGCCAGCTCAAGGGAGACGATACCGCGATCAACATCACCGCGGGCACCGATCTGCGCGACGTCGACGCATTCCGCCGGATGGTCATCAAGACCGGCGTCGACGGCGTCGTCCGCATCCGCGATGTCGCGACGGTCGAGCTGGGCGGCCAGAATTACGACGGCAGCTTTCTCGCCTCCGGCCGCCCCGGCGTGACGGTCGCGATCTCGCCAACCCCCGACGGCAACCCGCTCGAGATCGTGCGCGCGGTCAAGGCGCTCCTTCCCGAAATCCAGCGGGTCGCCCCTCCCGGCCTCGAAGTGACCAGCGTGTTCGACGCCGCGCGGTTCGTCGATGCCTCGATCGACGAGGTCGAGCATACCCTGATCGAGGCGATCGTCATCGTGATCGTCGTGATCTTCCTGTTCCTCGGCACCTTCCGGGCGGTCCTCATCCCGGTCGTCACGATTCCACTGTCGCTGCTCGGCACGACCGCGCTGATGCTGGCGTTCGGCTTCTCGTTCAATCTGTTGACGTTGCTGGCGATGGTTCTCGCCATCGGTCTCGTCGTCGACGATGCGATCGTCGTCGTCGAAAACATCCATCGCCACATCGAAGACGGGCTCGGTCC
>Ga0182740_1000961_pt1 | contig 21827 bp, 18 predicted proteins | sample eDN5th37CKraftBY_FD_128872 | JGI IMG/M metagenome (GOLD analysis project Ga0182740, IMG submission 128872) | Enriched backyard soil microbial communities from Emeryville, California, USA - eDNA 5th pass 37_C Kraft BY (version 2) (version 2) | ecosystem: Environmental > Terrestrial > Soil >...
GCCGCTCAGCGCGTGCCCCTGGCGTTCCACCACCGGCGCCAGGCTGCGCGCGAACTCGTAATGCATGATCACATCGTGCGCCTGCAACAGGAGCGTGGTTTCCCGCTCGGCTTGCACCGGCAGGCACTGAACGCCATGCGCCGCCAGTACGGCCAGGGCGCGTTCAATCTCGGCGCGGCTCTCTTCGCACAGCGCCGCTCTCGGGTTATGCAGCTGCACGGCCACGGTCAGCTGCCGCTTGTCCGCGGCTTTCTCCGCGGCCGGTGCTCCTGTCCCGCCGATGAGCACGTCGGCGATGGCCTGCGCATCCGCCACGCTGTTCGAATACCAGCCTATGGTGTCCAGCGATTCACAGGTGAGCTTCATGCCGTCCCGGAACACGCGGCCGATGCTGGGCTTGAATCCCACCACCCCGCAATACGCCGCGGGACGGATCATCGAGCCCCCCGTCTGCGTGCCCAGGGCGGCGGGCACCATGCCAGCCGCCACCGCGGCCGCGGAACCGCTGGAAGAGCCGCCGGGCGTGTGCGTCGGCGCGTGAGGATTGCGAGTCGGCCCCGGTGTCCTGAAGGCAAACTCGGCGGTCACCGTCTTGCCCACCGGAATCGCGCCGGCCGCGCGCAGCATGCCCACGCAGCAAGCGTCGAACGCCGGCGAGCCCGGGGTCAAGGAAGGCGCGCCGAAACCGGTGGGCATGCCTGCCACGTCTATGACGTCCTTCACGCCTATCGGCACGCCAGCCAGCACGCCAGCGGCGCGGCGCTCCGGCTCCATACGCTCCAGGGCCGCGGCGGACAGCACGTGGCTCCACGCGCGCACGGCGGGCTCTTGCCGCTCGATGGCGGCCAGGCTCTGGCGCGCCGCCGCGTGGGCCGTCGTCTCGCCGGCCCTGACCCCCTGGGCAATGGCAATGACTGAAGCGGGAAAGGGAGCGAAAGACATGAGGCGAATCCGGGATGCCGGCAGAACGAATCGATGCGGCATCTTAGGAACTCGACTAATCTCTGTCCAATTGGTAATTTGGCGTTGATTATGTCGAAATCAGAATTAATCTTTCTGGACGGCCGGCTACTGGTCCTGTTCTGCACGCTGGCGGAAGAACTGCATTTCGCGCGGGCCGCCGCGCGCCTGTTCATGACCCAACCGCCCCTGACGCAGCAGATCAAGCGGCTGGAAGCGATTGTGGGCGTGCCCCTGTTCGAGCGCACCACGCGCTCGGTCGCGCTAACTCCTGCCGGCGAAATCATGTACGAACGGGCCCGCAAGATCGCCGCCGATACCCAACTGATGCTGCGGCAGGCTCGCCGCACGGCCCGCGGCGAGACCGGTACGCTGGTAATCGGCATCACGCCCAGCGCTGCCAGTTCGCCGCTGGTATCGGCGCTGAGTCACTATCGCGATGCGCACCCGGAAGTCCGGATCGACCTGCGCGAGATGAACTCCGTGGACATGGAGGCCGCGCTGCGGTCACGCGTGGTGGACGTGGCGTTGATGCGTCCGCACCCCCTGGACGCTGATATCCTGACGCGCGTCATCTACGAAGAGCCCTTGCGCGTGGCGTTGCGCCGCGACCATGCGCTGGCGCACCAGCGGGATGTTTCGCTGGAAGAACTGCTGGAGTATCCACTGGTCGGCTATCGACAGGACATCTCGCCCTACTTCCGCAACATGATCCAGGCGCTGTTCGCGCGTGCTCAACTAAAGCCCGAAATCGCGCAGGAAAGCGTCATTCCCACGCTGCTGACATTGGTGGAAGCGGGCATCGGACCGGCGCTCGTGCCCCAATCGTTGTCCCGCATGCGATCGGACTCATTGTGCTTTCTGCCGTTGCGCGACGTGGCGGGCGCAACCGCGCAGGTCGTGGTGGCCGCAATGCGCAAGCAAGGCAACCCCGCGGTCGAAGGATTCAGCGCGGCATTGGCGCAGGCCGTGGGCCGGCGCTAAACCCGGCCGGAAGGCACAACGGGACGCCGCGCAAACGCGGCGTCCCGTTGCGGCGTCCTGCCCTGCTCAGATATGCAGCGCGTGGCCCAGTGCCTTGAGCGCGGCTTCCTGCACCGCTTCGCCCAGGGTCGGATGCGCATGGATGGTGCCCGCCACGTCTTCCAGCGTAGCGCCCATTTCCAGCGACTGCCCGAAAGCCGCCGACAGTTCCGACACGCCACGCCCCACCGCCTGCCAGCCCACGATCAGGTGATTGTCGCGGCGCGCAACCACGCGCACGAAGCCATCGGTCGATTCCAGCGTCATCGACCGGCCGTTGGCGGCAAATGGGAAGGACGCCGTCAGGCAGTCCAGCCCCGCGCTTTCTGCCTCGGCCGGCGACAGGCCCGCCACGACGACCTCAGGATCGGTGAAGCAGACCGCCGGGATCGCGGCGGGCTGGAAGTGGCGGCGCTTGCCCGCCACCAGCTCGGCCACCATTTCGCCCTGCGCCATGGCGCGATGCGCCAGCATCGGCTCACCCGCGATATCGCCGATGGCCCAGACGTCGCGCATGGAGGTACGGCACTGGTCATCGATGCGCAACGCGTTGCCCTTGCGGTCCAGCTGCAGGCTTTCGAGCCCCCAATCCTGCGTGCGCGGGCGCCGTCCCACCGCGATCAGCACGCGATCGGCAGGCAGCAAGGTCTCTGCGCCCGTGGCATCCTGCACCCGCACCGCGTTGCCGGCGCCATTCAGGCCCAGCACTTTACGGCCCAGGTGCAGCGCCACGCCCATTTTCGCCAAGGCAGCGGCCACGGGCTTGGTGAGTTCCGCGTCGTAGGTGGGCAGGATGCGATCCTGCGCCTCCACCACGGCGACTTCCGCGCCGAGCTTGCGATACACCGTGCCCAGCTCCAGGCCGATGTAGCCGCCGCCCACCACCACCAATTGCTTGGGAATGCTGGAGGGCGAGAGCGCCTCCGTGGATGACACCACCATGCCGCCAAACGGCATGGACGGCAGCGGCGTCGGCTCGGAGCCCGCCGCCAATAGCAGATGCTCGCATTGGATGCGTATGGCGCCGGACTCACCCGCGTCCACTTCCACCGTCTTGCCATCCAGCAGCCGCGCCCACCCGCGCACCACTTCCACGCCATTCTTTTTCAGCAGGGCGGCCACGCCGCCGGTCAGCTTGCCGACGATGCCGTCCTTCCAGGCGACGGTCCGGGCCAGGTCGATGGCGGGCGCCGATACGGAAATGCCCAGGTCCGAATTGCCCGCGTAATGGCGCGCCTTGTCGAATTCCTCGGCCGCGTGGATCAGCGCCTTGGACGGTATGCAGCCAATATTCAGGCAGGTGCCGCCCAATTGCGCGCCTTCGACCAGGATGGTCGGCACGCCCAGTTGACCTGCGCGGATGGCGGCCACGTAGCCGCCGGGACCGCCACCGATCACCAGCAGGGTCGTAGTCTTTGTGATCTGGCTCATGCTCACTCCACGAAAAGCAGCGCGGGTTGTTCCAGTAGCGCGCGCACCGCCTGGATGAAGCGCGCCGCGTCCATGCCATCCACCACGCGGTGGTCGAAGGACGACGACAGGTTCATCAGCTTGCGCGCGACCACGGCGCCATTGCGGATGGCCGGCCGCTCGACGATGCGGTTCACGCCCACGATGCCGACCTCGGGATGGTTGATGACCGGCGTGGTGACAATGCCGCCCAAGGGCCCCAGGCTGGTGATGGTGATGGTCGACCCCGACAGTTCGTCGCGGCTGGCCGCTCCCGTGCGCACCGCCTCCGCCAGCCGGACGATCTCGGCCGCCATGGACCAGAGATCCCGCGCTTCGGCATGGCGCATGACGGGCACCATCAGCCCGCCGTCGCTCTGCGTCGCAATGCCGATATGGACCGCGCCATAACGCGTGACTACGCCGGCCTCGTCGTCGTAACGCGCATTGATCTGCGGGAAATCGCGCAGCGCCACCACCATGGCGCGCGCAAGCAGCGGCAATAGCGTGAGCTTGCCGCGCGTGGCGCCCCACTTCTGGTTGAGGCTGGCGCGCAGGTCTTCCAGTTCGGTCACGTCGATTTCCTCGACGTAGCTGAAGTGCGGAATGCGGCGCTTGGACTCCGCCATCTTCTGCGCAATCTTGCGGCGCAGGCCGATGACCGGCACGCTTTCCTCGTCGTTGCGTTCGGCATAGGCTACGCCGCCCCGAGCCTGGCCCCCCGTGCCCTGGCCCTGCAGATAAGCGTCGAGGTCTTCATGCAGGATGCGGCCGGCCGGGCCGCTGCCGTGCACGTAGCGCAACTCGATGCCCAGGTCCCAGGCGCGCTTGCGCACGGCAGGAGAAGCCAGCGGCTTGTCGCCCGGTTGGCGCGCCACCGCTGCGGGCGCCTGGCGTGCTGGCTGTGCCGGCGCCGCGGGCGCGGGTTTTGCCGGCGCCACGGGCACAGGCGCCTCGGCCTTCGCGGCCTGCGCGGGCTCGGACGCGGGCGCCGACGCAGCGGGCTGCGCCGCTGCGGGCGCTGCGGCCGCCTTGGCTGGCGGCGAATCCCCGCCCGGCTTGAGATTGCCTTCACCTTCCACTTCCAGGCGGATCAGCTCGCCGCCCACGGCCATGACCTGGCCTACTTCTCCGCCCAGCGCGACCACGCGGCCGACCACCGGCGCGGGAATCTCGACCGTGGCCTTGTCCGTCATGACGTCGGCCAGCGGCTGGTCCTCGGCCACCATGTCGCCGATCTTCACATGCCAGGCAACCAGTTCCACTTCCGCGATGCCTTCGCCGATGTCGGGCATCTTGATGACATGAATACCCATCTCTCAACCCTCCATCGCGCGCTTGAACGCTTCGCCGACCCGGCGCGGCCCGGGGAAGTACGCCCATTCCTGCGCATGGGGATACGGCGTATCCCAGCCGGTCACGCGCTCCACGGGCGCCTCCAGATGATGGAAGCAGTGTTCCTGCACCAGCGAAATCAGCTCGGCGCCAAAGCCGCAGGTGCGCGTGGCCTCATGCACCACCACGCACCGCCCGGTCTTTTTGACCGAATTGACGATGGCGTCCAGGTCCAACGGCCACAGGCTGCGCAGGTCGATGACTTCGGCGTCTATGCCGGTTTCTTCCGCGGCGGTCAGCGACACATGCACGGTAGTGCCGTAGGTCAGCACGGTGAGCGCATTGCCCGGCCGCACAATGGCGGCCGTGTCCAGCGGCACGGTGTAGTAGCCGGTGGGCACCTCGCTGCCCGGCCGTCCGGTCCAGGGCGTGACGGGCCGGTCGTGATGGCCGTCGAACGGGCCGTTGTACAGCCGTTTGGGCTCCAGGAAAATCACGGGATCGTCGTTCTCGATGGCCGCGATCAGGAGACCCTTGGCGTCATAGGGATTGGAGGGCATCACCGTGCGCAGCCCGCACACTTGCGTGAACATGGCTTCGGGACTCTGGCTGTGCGTCTGCCCGCCATAGATGCCGCCGCCACAAGGCATGCGGATGGTCATGGGCGCGACGAACTCGTTGACCGAGCGGTAGCGCAGGCGAGCGGCCTCGGACACGATCTGATCCGAGGCGGGATAGAAATAATCGGCGAACTGGATCTCGCAGACGGGACGCAAGCCGTAGGCGCCCATGCCCACCGCCACGCCGACGATGCCGCCTTCGGAGATGGGCGTGTCGAACACGCGCGAGCTGCCGTACTTGGCCTGCAGGCCCTCGGTGCAGCGGAACACGCCGCCGAAATAGCCGACGTCCTGCCCGAACACCACGACATTGTTGTCGCGCTCCAGCATGACATCCATGGCCGAGCGCAAAGCCTGGATCATGGTCATCGGCGCGGAGGCCGGACCAGCGTTGTTATCGATAGCCATGATCACACTCCGAGCTGCTGACGTTGCCGGCGCAGATGCTCCGGCATGTCCTTGTACACGTCATCAAAAATGCTGGCGGCGCTGGGGACGTGGCCGTCCACCAGCGTGCCGTAGCTTTCCGCTTCCTTCTGGGCCGCCAGGATCTCGGCGTCGAGTTCGGCCTTGACGGCTTCGTGCTCTTCGTCGGACCAGATGCCCAGCAGGACCAAGTGTTTCTTGAAGCGCGCTATCGGGTCGCCCAGCGGGAAGTGGCTCCAGTCGTCGCCGGGGCGGTACTTGGAAGGATCGTCGGACGTGGAGTGCGGGCCGGCGCGGTAGGTCACCCATTCGATCAGAGTCGGCCCCAGGTTGCGACGGGCGCGCTCGGCGGCCCATTGCGATGCGGAATAGACCGCCAGGAAATCGTTGCCGTCCACCCGTAGCGACGCGATGCCGCAGCCCACGCCGCGGCCCGCGAAGGTCGCGCCTTCGCCGCCGGCAATCGCCTGGAAGGTGGATATGGCCCACTGGTTGTTGACCACGTTCAGGATGACCGGCGCGCGGTAGACGTGCGCGAAGGTCAGCGCGGTATGGAAGTCGGCTTCGGCCGTGGCGCCATCGCCGATCCAGCCGGAAGCGATGCGCGTGTCGCCCTTGATGGCCGAGGCCATGCCCCAGCCCACCGCCTGGATGAACTGCGTGGCCAGGTTGCCGGAAATGCTGAAAAAACCGCGTTCACGGTCCGAATACATGACCGGCAGCTGACGGCCCTTGAGCGGATCGCGCTCGTTGGACATCAGCTGGCACATCATCGTGACCAGCGAGGCGTCGCGCGCCAGCAGGATGCTTTGCTGCCGGTAGGTCGGAAAGCACATATCCCCCTGCTCCAGCGCCATGGCGTGGGCCGACCCGATGGCCTCCTCGCCCAGGCTTTGCATGTAGAAGGAGATCTTCTTCTTGCGCTGGGCGGTCAACATGCGCGCATCGAAGAGGCGTGTCTTCAGCATGTTGCGCATGCCGGCGCGCAGTTGCTCATGGCTGAGTTCCGGCGCCCACGGTCCGACGGCGCTGCCGTCGTCCGCGATCACCCGGACCAGGCTGTAGGCCAGTCCGCCGGTATCGACCGCGGCAACATCAATGGGGGGTTTGGGCACATCGCCGGGCGGCGACAGGTGCAGGTAGGAAAAGTCGGTCTTGCAACCCGGGCGCCCTGTCGGCTCCGGGACGTGCAACTTCAACGGCCCATATTGGCTCATGTATTGTCTCCACGCTTGATCGTGTCATGCGCATTCTTCTTACCAAGACACTGCCCAAGGGGATGACCTCGGACATTGCCATCGTCGGCCGGGCAAAGGGATGAACATGCACGACCGGCAGCCAGAGTATCACAGGGGAACGCTCTATACTTCCTGTCCCTGATTCCCTGGAAACCGACGTGCCCGGATTGACCGCCTCGAAATGGTTCAGCTGGACCGGCATCGCGTTCGCGGCGCTGTATCTCGCCATCGTCATCCTCTGTGTCGCCGGCGCGCTGTCGGCCGACAGCGACGACAAGGGAAGATTCGTGCTGCTGCAACTGCCCCTGGCGCTACAGCTCGCGCTGCTGCATGAACTGAACGTGGACCACCTGCTGGGCGACCTGTCGTGGGTCGGGGGCTACCTGCTGATCGGACTGCCCACGCTAGCCCTCTTCTACTTCGCAGGCTGGTGCCTGGAACGGCTGCTGCGCTTGGCCTTCCGGCCGTTGCCGGGACGCCGCTAGGCGAAGTTCCATAAAAAAACCGGCCTATGGCCGGTTTTTTCACTTGGATTGCGATGTGCGCATCAGACCGGACCGGTCCATTCGGTGACGAACTCGCGGTAATCCGGGCGGTTGGCCGGCGGCACGGCGCAAGCCGGGGTGCCGATGGCCAGGAAACCCAGGAAGCGGTAATCCAGGGCATCCAGGCCCAACGCATTCTGCACATCTTCCACGTAGGTGCCGATGCCCGTGCTCCAGAACGCGCCATAACCCAGCATGTGCACGGCGTTCAGCAAATTCATGGTGGCCGCGCCGGTGGCGAGCAACTGCTCCTGCTCGGGGATCTTGGTGTTGTCGTGCGCGATCTTCTGCGCCACCGCGATGAACAGCGGCACGCCGGCCATCCACTCACGCACGGACTTTTCCTTTTCGGGCGTCATGCGCGGATCGCCGCTGCGCTTGACGGCGTCCAAGGCCAGATCGGCCAGCTTGCCGATGGCCTCGCCCTGGATCACGACGAAACGCCATGGACGCAGGGCGCCATGGTCGGGCGCCGACATGGCCGCCTGCAGGATCTGTTCGAGTTCCTCGGGCTTGGGCGCCGGGGCGCGGAGAAACTTGAAGGAACGGCGCGTGTTCAGGGCGTGCAGCGGGGTGGCGGTCGGGCTGGCGTTCTGGGTGGTGGTCATCGGATCTGGCGTCAATGAGAAAGAAACACAATTCATATTACGCCACTCCGCCGACGCGGACCGTCATCCCCCCGAGCCGCCAGAGGTCATTCAATCTGGATGCCGACTTCCTTGATGACGCCCGCCCAGCGCGCAAGCTCCGCGTTGACGAACTGGCCCAGTTCGGCCGGGCTGCTGGCGCCGGGCGTCGCGCCCTCGCCCTTGAAGCGGGTCTGCAGGGCCGGCACGGCCAACGACCGCGCCACCGCCTTGTTCAGCACGTCCACCACTGCATCGGGCGTGCCCTTGGGCGCCATCAATGCATTCCAGGTGTTGATTTCGTAGCCCTTGAACATCGGGTCCTCGGCCACGGTGGGCACATCGGGCAGTTCCGCCGACCGGTCCCGCGTGGTGACGGCGAGCGCGCGCAGACTGCCCGCCCGCACCTGCGGCAAAGCCGCGGGCAAGGTAGCGAAGCTGAACTGCGTCTCGCCGCTCATGACGGACGAATTGGCCAGCGAGCCGCCCCGGTAAGGCACGTGCTGGATCTGCACCTTGGCCTCGGAGGCGAACATCGCCCCCGCGACATGTACGGGCGAGCCGTTGCCGCTGGAGGAATAGTTCAGATCGCCCGGCTTCTCGCGCGCAAGCTTCACCAGGTCCGCCACCGACGCCACGGGCAGCTTGGGATTGGCCACCAACACCAGGGGGATGGAGGCGATCATGCTGACCGGCGTGAAGCCGCCCACCGGGTCATAGCCCAGCGACTTCTTGTATACGACCGGATTGATGCCGTGGCTGGACACGGTGGCCATGAACAGGGTGTAGCCGTCTGGCGCGGCCTGCTGCACGGCGGCCGCGGCGATGTTGCCTGCGGCGCCGGCTTTGTTCTCGATGATGACAGGCTGCTTCAGCTCCTTGCTCAGCTGCTCGCCCAACGCCCGCGCCAGGATGTCCGTGGTGCCGCCGGCGGCATACCCCACCACGATGCGCACCGGCTGGCTGGGATACGCGCCCTGCGCGTGCAGCGGCCCCGCGCATATCCACACCGCCAGGCCCGCCAGGCCTGTCCTCAGATGAACCGCTTTCATGTCTGTCTCCTCGTCGCCGCGCTTGCTGCGCGATCTATGGCCGGGCCGTCCGCGATGGGATCGGTGGCCGGGTTGATCCGGTCCGGACGCGGATTCAGGACGCAAGCCTCCCCCGGCCGCGCCGGCATCGGCGCGGACCTGCAAGCCGCGTAGGGAATCCGGCCCGCGGCCGGAGATCAGGTGCCGGTAAAGACCGGCGCTCTCTTTTCCGCGAATGCCTTGCGGCCTTCGCGGTAGTCATTGCTTTCGAAACACTGCAACACCAGGCGCCGCATGGCCTCCACGTCCACCTCCGGCCCCAGCTGCTGAAGCTGGCGGATCATCTTCTTGCCAGCCCGCAGCGTGAGCGGCGCGTTGGCCTGGATCTGGGACAACATGGTTTCCAGCACCTGGGGCAGCTCGTCCGCCGGCGCCGCGCGGCGGATCAGCCCCAGCTCCTTGGCCTGGTTCGCGTCGTAGCGCGCCGCCGTCAGGAAGATCTCCAGCGCATTGGCCGGGCCTACCGCGGTCACCAGGTTGCGGATCGCGGTCAGGCGGTAGCCCAGGCCCAGCTTGCCGGCGGGAATGGCGAACGTGCTGTTGTCGGACGCGATGCGGATGTCGCAGCACAGCGCGATGTTCAGCCCGCCGCCGATGCAATAGCCCTGGATGTACGCAATCGTGGGTTTGTCGTAGTCATACAGCGCCAGCTGCGCCGTTTCCGCCACGCGCTCATACTCCACGACGGCGTCTTCGCCGCTGCGCAGCGTGTCGAACTGCGAGATGTTCGCGCCGCTGACGAACGCCTTGCCGCCCGCGCCCTGCAGTACCACCGCCCGAATCTCGGGGTCCCGGCGAAAAGCTTCCAGCACGACCGGCACCGCTTCCCACATCGCGAAGGACACCGCGTTGTGGCGCTGCGGGTCGTTGAATGTCAGCCAGCCGATCGCGCCGCGCTTTTCAGCCACGATGTTGTCGGTGATGTCGCCCTGCAGGATGCGTTGGATGGTCACGGTTGCTTTCCTTGTATGACTGTCTGGTGCCGTTGAATGCCATTGGTCAGGTGCACGCGCATGGCAAGGCGCGCGGCCTCGCTGTCGCCGGCGACGATGGCGTCGAAGATGCGGTGGTGTTCACGCTCGATCTCAGGCACGCGCTCGGTGCCAGCGCTGGTGTAGCGCAGCGTGCGCACGGCGCCGCGAAATACGTGTCGCAGGTGCGCCAGCAGACGCACGAAATACGGGTTATTGGTGGCCTCGCCCACGGCCATGTGGAAGTCCAGCGCATGGTCGGCGCCGGCCTGCCAGTCATTGCCCGCGGCATCGACCCGTTGCAGGGCCTGGCGCAGGGTTTCGATCTGTTCGGGGGTACGGTGCAGCGCCGCCTGCGCAGCCGCGCCGGACTCCAGTTCGACCCGCAGCTGGAATATGTGCGCCAACGGTTCGGGCTGGAGCAGATCCTCGGGCGCGATCTCGAAATTACGTGTGCCCACGTCCTGCGCCACAAAGGAACCGACGCCACGCCGCGTGTCGACATAACCGGACAGCTTCAACCGCGCGATCGCCTCGCGCACCACGTTGCGGCTGACGGCGAACATCTGCGCCAGCTCGAACTCCGTGGGCAGGCGCTGGCCGGGCTCGAATTCGCGCAGCACGATCTTCTGGCGGATCTGCGAAGCGATCTCGTCCGGCAGGTTGTCGGGGCGTCCCAGGCTGGAAAAGACCTGGTCGGCAGCGGCGTTGGATGGGGCGTTCATGTGGGGCTGTCTCCGTCTGGGCCGCTGGATACGCTGGCGGCCTTGGCGGCGATATTATCCTCGGTGCCTGGGCGTCGCCCTCAAATCACGCCTTCGCGCGCCAGTTGTTGCAGGTCGTCGGGCGCCAGGCCCAGCATGCCGCCGTACACGTCGCCATTGTGCTGGCCGCGCTCCGGCGCGGGGGCCATTTCCCCGGGCGCCGATCGGCTCAGGATCATGGGCTGCCCCACCACCGAAATCGGCCCCAGCGCAGGGTGCGGGATCTCGCGGCTGAGCTTCAGGTGACGCACCTGCGGATCCTCGAAGGTCTGGTCCATGCCCAGGATCGGGCCGCAAGGCACGCCCTCCTTATTCATCAATGCGATCCACTCGGCGGTGGGCCGGGTGGCGGTGCGCGCGCCGATCGCCGCGTTCAGCGCGGGACGGTTGCGCGCACGCAGCGGCACCGAAAGAAAACGCTCGTCCTCGATCAGTTCGGGCAGTTCCAGCACGCGGCACAGCCGCGCGTAGATGTCGTTGCCCATGGCCGCGATATTCATATAGCCGTCGCGGGTGGGGAACACGCCGGTCGGGCTGCTGGTGGGATGGTCGTTGCCACTCTGGCCAGGCACCTCGCCATTCATGAGCCAGCGCATCGCCTGAAAATCCATCATCCAGACCTGCGATTGCAGCAGCGAGGTCTGCACCCACTGGCCCTGCCCCGACACCTCGCGTTCCAGCAGCGCGATGAAGATGCCTATGGCGCAAAACAGGCCCGAGGTCAGGTCCGCCACCGGAATTCCGGCCCGCATGGGTCCACGGCCGGGTTCGCCCGTGACCGACATCAGTCCGCCTATGCCCTGCGCGATCTGATCCAGCCCCGGCCGGCCGGCATAAGGGCCGTCCTGCCCGAAGCCGGAGACGCTGGCGTAGACGATGCGCGGATTGACCTCGCGCAGCGTCTCATAGTCGATGCCCAGCTTGAACTTGACGTTCGGCCGGTAGTTTTCAACCACCACGTCAGCCTGGCGCACCAGGTCCAGAAACAGCGCCCGGCCCTGCGGATGCTTGAGGTTCAGCGTGACGCTGCGCTTGTTCCGATGCGTGTTCTGGTAGTCCGCGAACTGGGCGGAGCCGCCCGGCTTGTCGTCCTGCTCGTCGCCCGGCTCTTCTATCTTGATGACGGTGGCGCCCCAATCCGCGAACTGGCGCACGGCGGCGGGGCCGGAACGCACCCGCGTCAGGTCCAGAACGGTAAATCTGCCCAATGGCTTGGAATCCATGCTTGTCTGCCTCTCTGCCCGGCTCCCCCATGGTGTGAACCCGGGATGCCTGACCATTATTTGTTGGATGTTGGACATCTTACATGCTGAGATCAGGCATAACAAGACACCGCCGCGCGTTTGGCGCGGCGGGTTTTCCCTAGGGCCTGCTCCAGGCCCTTTTACCGTCAATCGGTTGTGCGGGGGCTCGGAAGCCGCCGTTAAGGGGCTTTCCCCGGATCCGCCATGCTCAGCCCAGGTGCGTGTGCCGCTCCTGGCGCTCTTCGACCTGCATTTCGCTCAGGCCGTGCAGAATGCCGCAGTCTTCCGTGTCGGGCCGCGCCGACAGGCAGCGCTGGCGCAGGTCGGTCAACTGCGTCTTGAGCTGGGTCAGTTCGGCGATGCGCTCGTCCACATGGGAGATGTGTTCGTCGAAAAGCTCATTGATAGGACCGCAACCGCTCTGGTGGTTATCCGCCAGCGACAAAATGGCCCGGATTTCGTCCTGCGTCATGTCCAGCGCGCGGCAATTGCGGATCAGGCGCAGCCGCTCCAGATGGGCCTGTCCATAGCTGCGGTAGTTGTTCAGGCCCCTGTCCGGGGCCGGCAACAGCCCTTCTTTCTCGTAATACCTGACGGTTTCGACCGTGGTTCCGGCCGCTGTGGCCAATTCGCCGATACGCATCGCTGCCTCCCGGATCGCATCCGATTGATATAGGGGGTTGACCCTATAGTAACTCCAAGGTGTGGAATAGCTACACCACCTTATTTCAAGGCAGAGGACGATGTCTTTACCTCCGGTCAAAAAACACGAACATATGCCCGACGGGCAAGACGGCGCCTGCTGCGCGCACGACACCTGCGGCGCGCCTGCCGAGAACGAACGAGTTCACGCCGGCCACGACCATGCCGCGCATGACAATGGCAGCCACCACCATCACGACGCACACGCTCACGCCGGCCACGACCACGCCGGCCACGACCACGCCAGCCACGATCACGCTGGCCACGACCACGCCGGCCACGAACACACGGCCCACGGCCACGATCATCCCCACGTCCATGCCCACGGCCACGCCGCCGGGAGTTGCTGCGGCCACGGCGAAGGCGGCCAGCCCTTCAGCATTTCCGGTTCCGGCGCGGCCACGCTCACCGCCGGCCCCGGCCAGGCGCTGGCACGCCTGCGCATCGGCCAGATGGACTGCCCCACCGAGGAAACGTTGATCCGCAAAAAGCTGGACAACCTGGACGGCGTGCATGCGCTGGACTTCAACCTGATGCAGCGCGTCCTGACGGTGGTGCACGCCGAAGGTGCGCTGGACCGCATCATGGCCGCCATCAAGTCGCTGGACATGACGCCCGAGCCCCTGGCCGATAGTGCTCCCGGCACGCCCGCTCTCGCCGCCAAGCCGGTGAACTGGTGGCTCATCGGAGGCGCGGGCGTCCTGGCCGCGCTGTCGGAACTGTCCCACTTCGCGGGCTGGCCGCTAGGCGTCACCGCAGCCCTGGCGGTGGCCGCCATCCTGGCCTGCGGCGGCAGCACCTACCGCAAGGGCTGGATCGCCGTGCGCAACGGCAACCTCAACATCAATGCCCTGATGAGCATCGCCGTCACCGGCGCCGTGCTGATCGGACAATGGCCCGAGGCGGCCATGGTGATGTTCCTGTTCAACGTGGCCGAACTGATCGAAGCCCGTTCCCTCGACCGGGCACGCAATGCCGTGCGCGGACTGCTGGACCTGGCGCCGGAAACGGCCACCGTGCAGCAGGCAAATGGCCACTGGCTGGAAGTACCCGCCGCCAAACTGCAAGCGGGTGACATCGTCCGAGTGCGTCCGGGCGAGCGCATCGCCGCCGACGGCATCATCGTCAGCGGCAGCTCTGCCGTGGACCAGTCCCCCATCACGGGCGAAAGCCTGCCGGTGGAAAAAACGCAGGACGATCCGGTCTACGCGGCCACGGTGAACGCGGCAGGCTCCTTCGAGTACCGGGTCACCGCGGCGGCGGGAAACACCACGCTGGCGCGCATCATCCATGCCGTCGAACAGGCCCAAGGCGCCCGGGCGCCCACGCAGCGCTTCATCGACCGCTTTTCCCGCATCTATACGCCCGCCGTGGTGGGCATCGCGCTGCTGGTGGCGGTGCTGCCGCCTCTGCTGTGGGACCAGCCCTGGTTCGACGCCATCTACCGCGCCCTGGCGCTGCTGATCATCGCCTGCCCCTGCGCCCTGGTCATTTCCACGCCGGTCAGCATCGTCAGCGGACTGACCGCCGCGTCGCGCCGCGGCATCCTGGTCAAGGGCGGCGTGTACCTCGAAGAAGGCCGCAACCTGAAATGGCTGGCGCTGGACAAGACCGGCACGCTCACGCATGGTAAGCCGGTGCAGACCGACATCCAGGATTGGGACGTGTCCGACCAGACCCGCCATCCGGCCGCGCTGGTCGCGGCGAGCCTGGCGGCGCGTTCCGACCACCCCGTATCGCTGGCCGTGGCCAATGCCGCGCGCGACACCGGCGCGGCATTGCTGGACGTGCAGGAATTCACCGCCCTGCCCGGCCGCGGCGTCAGCGCGGCACTGGACGGCGTGACCTTCCAGCTGGGCAACCGCCGGCTGATGCGCGAGCTGGGCGTGTCCAGCCCCAAGCTGGAAGCGCGCCTGGACGAGCTGGAACGCCAGGGCAAGAGCGCCATCGCCTTGAGTGACGGCAGCCGCGTGCTGGCCGTGGCCGCCGTGGCCGACACCGTCAAGCCGACCAGCGCCACCGCCATCGCCGACCTGCATGCGCTGGGCGTGCGCACGCTGATGCTGACGGGCGACAACACGCCCACGGCGCAGGCCATTGCGCAACAAGTCGGCATCGACGAAGCGCGCGGCGATCAACTGCCCGAAGACAAGCTGGCCGCCATCGAAAGCAAGCTGGCGGCGGGCGGCCGCGTGGGCATGGTGGGCGACGGCATCAATGACGCGCCCGCCCTGGCCCGCGCCGACATCGGCTTCGCCATGGGCGCGGCGGGCACCGGCACTGCCATCGAAACGGCCGACGTGGCCCTGATGGACGACGACCTGCGCAAGATCGGCACCTTCCTGCGGCTGTCGCGCGCCACACACCGCGTGCTGGTACAGAACATTGTGTTGGCGCTGGGCATCAAGGCCGTGTTCCTGGCCCTGGCCATGACCGGCAACGCCACGCTGTGGATGGCCGTCTTCGCCGACGTAGGCGCAAGCCTGCTGGTGGTGGCCAACGGTCTGCGGTTGCTGCGGGCGGCGCCTGCCGCCCACTGACACCCGAGAAGCCTGCGCCCTTGCGGCGCAGGCAGCGCGCCGGCCTCAGCCGGCCTGTTCTTCTTGCGGCCAGTCGCGCAGCACCGGCGCATCCGGGGCACCAGGCCCCACATCACGCAGATGGTCGCGCTGCAGCAAGGCCATGCGATAGGCATCGCGGTAGGCGCCGTTGGAGAAGAACTCTTCCTTCAGCAGGCCTTCGATCTGGAAGCCGCAGCGTTCGTAGATATGCACGGCCGCGGTGTTGTCCTTGTCCACCACCAGATAGACCTTATGCAGGTTCAGCACGCGAAATGCGTAGCCAACCGCAATGCGGGTCGCCGCCTTGGCGTAGCCACGGCCCTGGTAGCTGGGCGCGATGATGATCTGGAACTCGGCGCGACGGTGGATGTAATCGATTTCCACCAATTCGACCAGGCCTGCCGGCTGGCCGGTGTCATGCTCGATGATGAAACGCCGCTCGTTCTGGTCATGCAAGTGGCGGTCATACAGGGCAACGAGTTCGTCGTAGGCCTCGTAAGGCTCTTCGAACCAATAACGCATGATGACGTCGTTGTTGTTGATCTTGTGCACGAAGTGCAGGTCGCCGCGCTCCAGCGGGCGGATTTTGATATCGGAAATGACCGACATAGATACCTCCAAACGTGTATCTATTTTATTCGCAGTGTCTCCCCCCTCTTTCGGAAATGTCCTATCGCTCTACTGGGAGCGATGACGCATCATGTTTCCAATATTCGCTATTTTTTACTAATTACGAGCTTCAGGCGTTCCCGTTCCGGCGCCGGCCGCACGCATGAGGAGGGCTGACGCCATGGAACTCAAGGAACGGGATCTTCTACTGACTCTGGCAGACACCGTGCACAAGCTGGCTCACGCCGTCGCTCTCAGCCATGCGCAGCTGGAAGCCCTGCGCACCGTAATGATCGGCGTGCACGCCGCGCTCTACCGCGTGCCCGAACTGCAATCCCATATCGAGCAATCGCTCTGCGGCTCCATCGAAGGCGATTTCGTCCAGGCTCTCGGCACGCCCCAAGGCGACGACATCCTGCAACAGCGCGAAGCGTGGCTCGCCTCCCTTATTCCAGCCGACATCTGGGAAAAGGTGCGCCCCCGTCCCCATACCTGACCCGCTGCCGGCACGCCGCCAGCATTCCCGCGCAGACGCCACCGGCGTCTGTTTTTCCATAAGGAAACGTAATGTTCCGAGACTTGAAAGTGCGCACCTGCATACTCGCACTGCTCTTCCTGTTGTCCGGCACCATGCTGGTGTCCAACGGCACCTCGTGGCTGAGCCTCAGCACCAGCAACCGCAACCTGGCCCACGTCAACGACGCCTACTCGCTACAGGCCACCGAGCTCAACAACGCCTACCTGCTGTTGCTGCGCGCGCGCGTGCTGCTCGCCAACAGTTTCATGGACCTGGAACAACAGCACCACAAGGACGCGGCTGACGAACTGAAAGCCTCGATCGATCTCCAGTCCGATGCCAATGCCCGGCTGGATGCCTTCATCCGGGATCCCCATCTGGAAGGCACCGACAGCCTGGTTGCCGAACTTGAAAAAGCCACGAAAAGCTACCGCGACGTCACCAATGCGCAAATACGCGCGCTCACGCTCCGCGATCTGGAGGCCTACCGCTCGCTGGAAGCGGACTCGCGCAGCGTCACCCTCACCTTCAACGCCGCGGCCATGCGGTTCCTGGATTTCCTCGACAAGGCGACCACCACCATGGTCGATGATGCCCAGGTCGATTACAAACGCGCCCGCACGGTGGTCCTCACCATGATCGCGATTTCCCTCGGCCTGACACTGCTGGCCTGGCTGTTCATGCGCGGCGTGGTCTTGCGCCCCCTGCAGGAAGCCGGCGCCTGCTTCGAGAAAATCGCCGAAGGCGATTTCACCGGCCGCGTCGACGTTCGCAACAGCAACGAAATCGGACAGATGTTCGCGTCCATCAAGCGCATGCAGGAAAGCCTGACCCGCACCGTGTCCGCAGTCCATCGCGGCGTGGAAGAAATCACCGTGGGCGCGCACCAGATCGCCGCCGGCAACCAGGACCTGTCCAGCCGCACCGAACAACAGGCCGCCTCCCTGGAGGAAACCGCCGCCTCCATGGAAGAACTGGCAGCCACGGTCAAGCAAAACGCGGACAACGCGCGCCAGGCGAACCAACTCGCAGCCACCGCCTCCGACGTGGCGCAGCGCGGCAGCGCCGCCGTGGCGGAAGTCGTGCGCACCATGCAAGGCATCACCACCAGCTCGGGCAAGATCGTGGAAATCGTCTCGGTGATCGACGGCATTGCCTTCCAGACCAACATCCTGGCCTTGAACGCCGCCGTGGAAGCCGCCCGCGCGGGCGACCAGGGCAAGGGTTTCGCCGTGGTCGCAGGCGAAGTGCGGTCGCTGGCGCAAAGCAGCGCCCAGGCCGCCAAGGAAATCAAATTGCTGATCACCGATGCCGCCACCGCCGTCGAAGCGGGGTCCGGCCAGGTGGAGCAGGCCGGCTCCACCATGCAGGACATCGTCTCATCCGTAAGCCGCGTGGCCGACATCATGGGCGAAATCAGCGCCGCATCCGAAGAACAGGCCACCGGTATCGAACAAGTCAACCGCGCGGTCTCGCAGATGGACGAAGTCACCCAGCAGAACGCCGCACTGGTCGAACAGGCCGCAGCGGCCTCCGGGTCGCTGGAAGAGCAGGCGGAGGGGCTGCGCAAGGCGGTCAGCATCTTCAAGATCAACGCCTCGGACGTCATCGATGTGTCCGCGCAACAAGTGGGCAGATCCACCTCTGCGGCGTTACACCACGCCGCCCCGGCCAAATCCGCCGCCAGTGAGCGCCCGGCCCGCAGCCCGCGCGCAGCCACGCCAGCCCTGAGCGCAGCTACCGCGGGCAAAGCCGAAGATCCCGACTGGGCCTCGTTCTGAACGCCGCTCGTCTCAGGAGCCGGCAAACGCCGGCAGGCGCAACTCGATCCGCCGCGCCACTTCGTTCGCGGCGGACGACAGCGGACGGCCCAGCCGCAGCAGCATCTGGCATTCAGGCGCGCTCAAGATGGGATGCGCGATGGGCAGCGCTACCAGCTCGCCGCTTGCCAGTTCATGGTGCACGCCCAGGTTGGGCATCAAGGTCACGCCAGCCCCCGTCATCGCGTACTGCTTGAGCACGCGCAACGAATTGGTGGTGAGGCTGGGCGTCAGATGTATGCGCTCCGTGAATTCCAGCAGGTCCACCGCCTGGCGCAAGCCATAGGGCGCGGACATCAGGGCGAAGGGATACGGCAGGATGTCCGCGATGGTCAGCGGGTCTCGCCGCGAGGCCAGGGCGTGGCCTCGGCCTGCCAGCAGGCACACCGGATGCTTGCGGCTGGCGCGACAGCGCAGCCGCGGGTCCACCGGCGGGTTGTAGGCCAACCCGATGTGGGCTGCATCCGTCGCCACCGCTTCGACCACTTCGTTCACAGAGCCCACATTGACGCTGATGTTGATCTGCGGATACTCGATGCAGAACGGCCCCATCACGTGCTCCATCAGGCCGTCGATGAACCCCTCGCTGATCATCAGCTGCACATTGCCGCGCTGCATGCCGCGCAATTCCTGCAGGCGCGCGTTCAGATGCTCCTGCTGGGCGCGGCACCCGCGGTGGTATTCCAGCAGCATGTCGGCCGCCTCGGTGGGCGTCAGCCCGCGCGAACGCCGCTCGAACAGCTGCACGCCCAGCTCTTTTTCAAGCAGCTGTATCTGCCGACTGATGACGGAGGCCGCCGTATCCAGCTTGTCCGCGGCGCCTCGTATCGAGCCGCAGGCCATGACCTCGTTGAAGTACTTCAGGCGAACCTGGCTGATTTCCTGCATACCCGCGTTCCTGGGGCGCTCGTCGGCGCCGGTTGAAGATGAACCCAGCGTTGCCCATAGGGCAACGATAATTTATCACCCTGGTCATTGTTCGGAACGCCGCAGTCTTCCAATAATGGCGGCCCGGCAGCTATCGGGCTGCCAGCGCCAACCCCAGCAACCGCGGGCGCCAGACCCGCGCGAGGAGACATTGCAATGCCACATCCGACCACGCCGGGCGCGGACCCGCGCCTGGCACCGCTATACCGCAAGATCACGTGGCGCCTGCTGCCCTTCTTGCTGCTTTGCTACGTGTTCGCTTACCTGGACCGCATCAACATCGGCTTCGCCAAACTACAGATGCAGCAAGACATCGGGATTTCCGACGCCGTCTACGGCCTGGGCGCCGGCATCTTCTTCCTCGGCTACGTGCTCTTCGAAGTGCCCAGCAATCTGCTGCTGACCCGCATCGGCGCGCGCCGCACGATCAGCCGCATCATGGTGCTGTGGGGTCTGACCTCGGCCTCGATGCTGTTCGTGCAGGGGGAATGGAGCTTCTACGTCCTGCGCTTCATGCTGGGGGTCTTCGAAGCCGGCTTCGCGCCCGGCATGATTTTCTACCTGACCTACTGGTACTCGCAGTCGCGCATGGCCGGCGTCATGGCGGTGGTGATGCTGGCGGGTCCGATCGGCGGTATCGTCGGCGGCCCCGTGTCGGCCTGGATCATGACCGCGTTCTCGGGCGCGCACGGCCTGGACGGCTGGCAGTGGATGTTCCTGCTGGAAGGCTTGCCCTGTGTGCTGCTGGGTGTGATCGCCTACCGCTACCTGGATGACAAGCCCACCGAGGCACGCTGGCTCAGCGCCGAGGAAAAGGCGCTGCTGGCGGCCGACCTGGAGACCCGGGGCACGCACCAGAAGCATGCCTTCAAGCAGGTACTGCGCGACCCCGTCATCTACGGCATGGCCCTGACGTACTTCTGCCTGATCTGCGGCATTTATGCCGTCAGCTTCTGGCTGCCCACGCTGCTCAAGCTGGCGGGCGTGCAGGACACCATGGAGATCGGCCTGTACTCCGCCATCCCGTACATCGCGGCGGCCGTCTTCATGCTGTGGTTCGCACGCAGCTCCGACCGCATGCAGGAACGGCGCTGGCACACCCTGGTGCCCGCTCTGCTTGCCGGCGTGTCCCTGTGCATCGCTACCGCGGCGCCGACGCAATTCGCGCTATCCCTGACGGCCATCACACTGGCCACGGGCTTCATGTGGGCCTCTTACACGGTATTCTGGGCGATTCCTTCGCAATACCTGAAAGGAGAGGCTGCGGCCGGCGGCATCGCCCTCATCAACAGCATCGGCCTGCTGGGCGGATTCCTCAGCCCGTCGATCATCGGCTGGTCCAAGGAGGCCACCGGCACGCTGGCAGGCGGCCTGTATGTGATTTCCGCCTTGCTGGTGGCGGGAGCCTTGCTCCTGCTGGTCAATCGTCCGCCCCGTTCCGCGCCCGCCCGCGCCTGAAGTCCCCACCCACAGGAAACGATCATGCATATTCTGGTTGCTGGCTTCCAGCATGAAACCAACACCTTCGCGCCCTCGAAGGCCGGCTATGAAAACTTCGTGCGAGGCGAAGGCTTTCCGGCCATGGTGCGCGGCAAGGACATGCTGGCGCTGCGCGAGGTCAACATTCCCGCGGGCGGCTTCATCAACGCGGTGCTGGCCGAAGGCCATACGGTGGAAACCGTCATCTGGGCGGGCGCGAGCCCCTCGGCGCACGTCACCCGCGATGCCTACGAACGGATCGCCGGCGAAATCCTGGAAGCAGCCCGCAGTGGCTCCTACGATGCGGTCTACCTCGACCTGCACGGCGCCATGGTCGCCGAACACGTGGACGACGGCGAAGGCGAACTGCTGGCGCGCATGCGCCAGATCGTGGGCCCCGATGTACCGGTGATCGCCAGCCTGGACCTGCACGCCAACGTCACCGCGCAGATGCTCCAGGAAGCCGATGGGCTGGCCGCGTTCCGCACCTACCCGCACGTGGACATGGCCGCGACCGGCGAGCACGCGGCGCGTCTGCTGCAGGCACGCATCGCAGCGGGCGACCACTGGCGCCGCAGCCAGCGCCGCCTGCCGTTCCTGATTCCGATCAACGGCATGTGCACGATGCTGCAACCCTCGCAAGGCGTGTATGAACTGCTCGAGCGGCTGGAGCAAACGCCGGGCGTCGCCTCCATCTCGTTCGCTCCCGGCTTTCCGGCGGCGGACTTCCCCGAATGCGGTCCGGTAGTGTGGGCCTACGGGACGGATGCGGCGGCGGTCGAAAGCGTGACCGAAACCCTGTATCAGCGCGTGCTGGAACTGGAACCGCAATGGTCGCCCGACTTCCTCGAACCTGCCGAAGCCGTGCGGCGCGCGCAGGCGCTGGCGGCGGGCGCGTCGCGTCCCGTCGTCATCGCCGA
>Ga0182740_1000962_pt1 | contig 21803 bp, 15 predicted proteins | sample eDN5th37CKraftBY_FD_128872 | JGI IMG/M metagenome (GOLD analysis project Ga0182740, IMG submission 128872) | Enriched backyard soil microbial communities from Emeryville, California, USA - eDNA 5th pass 37_C Kraft BY (version 2) (version 2) | ecosystem: Environmental > Terrestrial > Soil >...
CCCATCCTGAACGAGCTCCCGGGACGAATCGCGCCGACACGCATCGCCGAGGTGCGGCCGCGGGTCTCGGGCATCGTCGTCGCGCGGGTGTTCGAGCAGGGCTCCATCGTGAAGGAGGGCGATGTTCTGTACCGGATTGATCCTGCGCCTTTCAAAGTGCAGGTCGACAGCGCGCGGGCGACGCTCCAGCGCGCCGAAGCCGCTCAGCAGATTGCGCGGCTGAATGCCGACCGGCAGGCCGCCTTGCGGCAGCGTGACATCAGCAGCGCCCAGCAGTACGAGACCGCGGCCGCCACCCTCGCCCAGGCCGACGCCGACGTCGCCGCGGCCAAGGCCAATCTCGCCGCCGCCGAACTCAACTTGAACTACTCGGATGTCCGCGCGCCGATCACCGGCCGCATCGGGCGCGCACTGATCACAGAGGGCGCGCTCGTTGGGACCTCCGCCGCCGACATCCTCGCGACCATCCAGCAGCTCGACCCCGTCTACGCAGACTTCACGCAGTCCGCGAACGAACTCATGCGTCTGCGGCGAGGGATCAATTCGGGCGAGATCGCGAGCGATAAGCCGGGTGAGGCTCCCGTGAGGCTCCTGTTCGACGATGGCACGCCCTATGAGCGCACCGGGCGCCTGTTGTTCTCGGAGGCCGCTGTCGACGCGCTCACCGGCCAGGTGACTCTGCGCGGCGAGTTCCCGAATCCGGATGGCGATCTGCTTCCGGGCATGTATGTCCGCGTCGTGATCCAGCAGGGTACGCAGCGCGGCGTCATCGCCGTTCCGCAGCAGGCCGTTCAGCGCGACGGCAGCGGCCGCTCGCAGGTCTACATCGCCAAGGACGGCAAGACGGCGGAGCTCCGCAACGTGACAACGGGCCGGATCATCGGCAATCGCTGGGTGATCGAGAATGGCATCCAGGCCGGCGAGCAGGTGGTGGTCGAGGGCTTCCAGAAGCTCCGTCCCGGGGCGAACGTCGTGCCGCGTCCCTGGAAGGACTCGAGCGCCGCCCCCGCCGCGGGCGCCAAAAAGCAGAAATAATCGTAGCACGCGCGATTTCAGCAGCAGCCACAAAGATCAAAGATCAGAGCCATGCCGAGCTTTTTCATCCACCGGCCCATCTTTGCCTGGGTGGTTGCCATCTTCATCATGATCGCCGGCGCGATCGCGATCCCGCTGCTGCCGGTCGCGCAGTATCCGAACGTCGCACCGCCGCAGATCACCGTGCAGACGAACTATCCGGGCGCTTCTCCCGAGGATATGTACCAGAGCGTTACGCGGCCCATCGAGGAAGAGCTGAACGGCGTCGCCGGGCTGCTCTATTTCGAATCGACCTCCGACTCCTCGGGCCGCATCCAGATCACGATCACCTTCGCGCCGGGAACGCCAATCGGCGAGGCCCAGGTCGAAGTGCAGAACCGCATAAGCCGCGTCGAGCCGCGCCTGCCACAGGCCGTGACGCAGCAGGGCATGCGTGTCGAGCAGGCCGGCACGGGCTTCCTCCTTGTCGTCGCGCTCCGCTCGCCTGACGCCAGCTTCGATGCCATCGCGCTCGGCGACTACATGAACCGAAACGTGATCGGCGAAGTCCGGCGCATTTCGGGTGTCGGCAGCGCGACGCTCTTTGCGACGCAGCGCTCCATGCGTATCTGGATGGACCCCGACAAGATGCTGGGCCTGAGGCTCACCGCGGGTGATATCCTCACTGCAATCCGCGCCCAGAACGCCCAGGTCGCAGCCGGCGCCATCGGCGCGCAGCCTAATCCCATAACGCAGCAGATCTCGGCGACCGTCCTCGTCCAGGGTCAGCTCACATCGACTGATGAGTTCGGCGCCATCGTGCTGCGCGCCAATCCCGATGGATCGTCCGTGCGCCTGCGCGATGTGGCACGCGTCGAGATCGGCGGCGAGAGCTACGCCTTCTCCTCGCGCCTCAACCGACAGCCGACGGCGGCCATCGGCGTGCAGCTCTCGCCGACCGGCAACGCTCTCGCCACATCGAAAGCCATCCACGCGAAGATGGAAGAGCTCGCGCGCTACTTCCCGCCGGGCATCGAGTACGCCATTCCCTACGACACCTCTCCCTTCGTCGCCGTCTCGATCCAGAAGGTGCTGGAGACGCTCGCAGAGGCCATGGTGCTCGTCTTCCTCGTGATGTTCCTGTTCCTGCAGAGCTTCCGCTACACGATCATTCCGACGATCGTCGTGCCTATTGCGCTCCTCGGCACGTGCGCCGTCATGTTCGCCGCCGGCTTCTCGATCAACGTGCTCACCATGTTCGCCATGGTGCTCGCCATCGGCATTCTCGTCGACGATGCGATCGTCGTCATCGAGAACGTCGAGCGCATCATGACCGAGGAGGGGTTGCCGCCATTACAGGCGACACTCAAGGCCATGGGGCAGATCACCGGTGCGATCATCGGCATCACGTTGGTGCTGACGGCCGTGTTCGTGCCCATGGCCTTCTTCCCCGGCGCCGTCGGCATCATCTACCAGCAGTTCAGCCTGACCATGGTCGTCTCGATCCTTTTCTCGGGCTTCCTCGCGCTTTCGCTCACGCCGGCGCTCTGCGCGACGTTCCTCAAGCCCATTCCGCAGGGACATCACGAGAAGAAGGGCTTCTTCGGCTGGTTCAATCGCACCTTCGACCGAGCGTCTCACGGCTACAGCGGCATTGTCGGGGGGATCGTGCGGCGCGCCGGGCGCTTCATGATCATCTATCTGGCGCTCCTCGTCGGTCTCGGTTGGGCCTATATGCGATTGCCGACGAGCTTCCTGCCGAACGAGGACCAGGGCTATCTCATCGTCGATGTGCAGACGCCGCCGGAAGCCGCCGCCAACCGGCTCCTCGAGGTGCTGCGTCAGATCGAGGATATTTTCCTTGCGGAGAAGGGCGTCAGGGACATCTTCGCCATCTCCGGCTTCAGCTTCTCGGGCGCTGGACAAAACGCGGGATTGGCATTCGTTCCCTTGAAAGACTGGAGCGAGCGCGGGCCTGAGGATTCCGCCCAGGCCATAGCCCAGCGCGTCAACGGCAAGATCTTCGGGCTCCGCGACGCCATGTCCTTCGCGCTCTCGCCGCCGCCGATTCAAGGTCTCGGCACGACGAGCGGCTTCTCCTTCCGTCTGCAGGATCGCGCCGGCCTCGGCCAGAAGCAGCTCGCCGCCGCGCGCGACCAGCTTCTGGGCGCCGCACGCCAGAGTCCCATTCTGGCCGGCGTGCGCGTGGAGGGCCTGCCAGACGCGGCGCAGGTCATGCTCATGATCGATCGCGAGAAGGCGAATACGTTCGGCGTCACGTTCGCGGACATCAACTCGACCATCAGCGCCAACCTCGGCTCGAGCTACGTGAACGACTTCCCCAATGCCGGCCGCATGCAGCGAGTCACCGTGCAGGCGGAGGCGGCCCAGCGCATGCAGACGACCGATCTTCTGAAGCTCAACGTGCGCAACGCGTCGGGTGGCATGGTGCCGCTCTCGGCCTTCTCCTACGTCGAATGGCGCAAGGGGCCATCGCAGGTCGTCGGGTACAACGGCTATCCGGCCATTCGCATCAGCGGCCAGACGACGCCCGGCCATTCCTCGGGTGATGCCATCGCCGAGATGCAGCGTCTCGCATCCACGCTTCCGGCCGGCTTCGGCTACGAGTGGACAGGCCAGTCCCTTCAAGAGATCCAGTCCGGATCGCAAGCGCCTTACTTGATCGGCCTCAGCATCCTCTTTGTCTTCCTGCTGCTGGCGGCCCTCTATGAAAGCTGGTCCATCCCGTTCGCGGTGATGCTCGTCGTACCGCTCGGCGTCATCGGATCGGTGCTCGCCGTCACGATGCGCTCGATGCCGAACGACGTCTATTTCATGGTCGGCCTGATCGCGATCATCGGCCTTTCCGCGAAGAACGCCATTCTCATCGTGGAGTTCGCCAAGGATCTGCACGCCGAGGGCAAGCCGGTGCTCGCCGCCACGATCGAAGCCGCGCATCTGCGCTTCCGCCCGATCTTGATGACGTCGCTTGCCTTCACGCTCGGTGTCCTGCCGCTTGCCCGCGCGACCGGCGCCAGTGCTGCAAGCCAGAACGCGATCGGCACGGGCGTGCTCGGCGGCATGATCTCCGCGACGATCCTCGCAATCTTCTTTGTGCCGGTGTTCTACGTCTTCGTCATGCGCTGGCTCGGGCCGCGGGAAGAACCGCCAGCCGCCGACGCATCGCAGGAAACTGGAGACGCACCGCCACCGGCATCGCAGCCATAGAGCGAAGACAGCCAGCCCGCCATCGCCGGCCGCTTACTCCGCGGCTTTGGCGGGCGGGCGCAGGCGCGGGATGACTTCGCGTGCGAAGAGTTCGAGCGAGGCCTTAGCCTTGTCGGTCCCGTACCAGGGCGGATAGTGCAGCATGAGCGAGCTGAGGCCGGTTTTTGCTTTCAGCTCCTCGATGCGGGCGACGACCGTCTTCGGCGATCCGTGGATGATCGTCGAGCGCGCCAGCGTATCGTAGTCGAGGGCATTGGCGACGGAATCCTTGCCCTGCGAGACCTGCCCGAGATAGCCGGACTGGTGGCCGCCGAAGAAATGCTTGAGGTGGCGGAGCAGGCCTTCCTCACTATCCTTTTTCGCCTGCGCGTCGCTCTCGGCCACATAGACCCAGCGTGCGACATCGATCTGGCCGAACGCCGGGTTCGCGTGCGCTTCGGCGCTCGCCTCGGCAAGATTTGCGCGATAGTGCGCGACCTGCTTCGCCAGCGTATCGAATGGCGTCAGCGTCGAGAGCATGAGGCCGAAGCCGAGCTTTCCGGCGGCACCGATCGAGCGATCGGTCGCGCCGGCGAGATACAGCGGCGGATACGGCTTCTGCACGGGCTGCGGCAGCAGCTCGTAATCGCCCTCGACGATTGCGGTGAAGTACTTGCCCCTTCGGCTCGTCTTTCTTGTGCGGAAGAGATCCAGCATCAGGGCGATCGCCTCGTCCTGCATGTCGCGGCGAACCTCGAAGTCGAGCCCGAAGCCGTCGAACTCGTACTTGCGATAACCCGAGCCGAGGCCGAGCGCCACGCGGCCGCCGCTCAGGATGTCGACGAAGTTCGCGTTCTCGACCACGCGCACGGGGTTGGCAAGCGGCAGCGTGACGACGGCCATGCCGAGGCGAATGCGTTTGGTCAGGGCCGCAAGGTGCGCGGCATAGACCCACACATCCGGCATGATCCCGTATTCGGTCGAGAAATGGTGTTCGGCGAGCCACGCATAGTCGAAGCCCAGGCGATCGGCGGTGACGATCTCGTCAGTGACGCGGGCATGGACGGCCTGATGCGGATAGGGCTCGCGATCCTTGTGCGGATGAGACGTGAAAAGGATGCCGAATTCCATTCGTTCGTTCCTCGCTTCGTTTCTTGTCTCTCCGCACAGTGCCACCATACGTTGCCCGCTTCCAGGGGCGGCGGGAGCTGGCAGCCATGCTCCCTCACGGGGCGGCGACAAATCTCGAAGGCATCAGCAGACACGGATCAGGCGCGCGTGATGTGCTCGCCGATGGCGGCAGCGACCTCGGGTACATGCGTCGCGATCATGAAATGCGCCGCGCCGGCGACGGTCATGCGCCGGGAACGCGGCACATGATTGGCGAGCAGCTCGTTCGCCCGCTGGACGGCCGCGGGGCTCGCACCACCCCAAATGACGAGCGTCGGAATATCGAGTGCCGCCACCTGCTCCACGGATTCGGGAAAGGCATAGCCGCACGACCAGTCGACGATATTGACGTGTGCGGTCTCGACGGCATAGGCGCGCAGACGCGGCGGCCAGGAAGCAAATGTTCCGGCGCCACCGTAGAAGTCGATCATCTCGGCGACGGCTTCCGGCTCGCCGCGCGCATGGGCCGCAAAGTAGACGTCCGTCATCCGCCGGAAGGACGCATAGTGTGCATCCTCACCGAGATACCGCAAAAGGGGGGCCACCGGCGCCTCGACAACGCTGAGGCTCGCGATCGCGACCCGATTACGCAGGGCCGTCGCGAGCGCCACCGACCCGCCGAATGAATGACCGACGAGGTGTACCGGACCGCCGGCACGCCGGATGACAGCCTCGATCGCGTCAATCTCCGGCTCGATGGTCGGCGCCTTCGGATCGCGCCGCTCCGCGGTGCCGCCATAGCCCAGCAGGCTCGTCGTCACGCAGCGGAAGCGGCCATTCCATGCCGCCATCATCGGACGCCACGCGGCACCCGTGCTGCACGACCCCGGCACCAGAACCACCGTCGGCCCGCTGCCCGTCTCGTCGTAGTCGATGGCCCCGCGAGGATCGTCGATCATGGCTGCAAATCCTCGCGGGAGCAGTGCGCCGCTCAGGCCGGGAACTGCGCGCTCGGCGTCGAGCGGGAAATCTCGACTTCCTCGGGCGTCATGTCCGCCGGCACATTGCCGAACAATGGCGTGCTCAGATAGCGCTCGCCCGTGTCAGGGAGCATGCACAGAATGGTCGAACCCTTCGGCGCCTCGGCGGCGACCTTGAGTGCGCCCGCAAAGGTCGCGCCCGCCGTGATGCCGACGAAGATGCCTTCCTTCTGCGCAAGCTCCATGCTCATTTTCAGCCCGTCGGCGCCCGGAATACGGACGATCTGGTCGATCACTTTCATGTCGACGACATCGCCCGTGAGCTTCGGGATGAAATCCGGCGTCCAGCCCTGCATGGGATGCGGCTTGAAGGCGGGATGCGGCGCGGCGGCAGAGCCATCCGGATTGCGCTCCTGAGCAATACCACTTGTCAGTAGCGAAGCATCCTCCGGTTCGCACACGATGATCTTCGTATTCGGCATTTCCTTCTTCAGCACGCGCGAGACACCTTTGAGCGTGCCGCCGGTGCCGTAACCGGTCACCCAGTAGTCGAGTTTCTCACCCTTGAAGTCGTCGACGATTTCACGCGCGGTCGTGCGTGAGTGCATGTCCGCATTGGCCTCGTTCTCGAACTGGCGCGTCAGGAACCAGCCGTGCGTCTTGGAAAGCTCGACCGCCTTGGTCACCATGGCGACCGCACGCCCGGCGGCCGGCGTCAGCACGACCTTGGCACCGAGAAAACGCATGAGTTTGCGCCGCTCGACGCTGAACTGCTCGGCCATGGTTACGACAAGGGGATATCCCTTCTGCGCGCACACCATGGCAAGGCCGATGCCGGTGTTGCCACTCGTTGCCTCGATCACGGTCTGGCCCGGCTTGAGTTCGCCGGATTTCTCGGCCGCCTCGATCACGCCCAGCGCGAGACGGTCCTTCACCGAGCCGAGCGGATTGAAGGCTTCGATCTTGGCATAGAGATTGATGCCGGAAGGAGCGAGACGATTGATGCGCACAACCGGGGTATTGCCGACGGTTCCGAGGATGCTTTCATACTTGGCCATAAGTGCCTCCTCATAAGATGCTGCGAGTTGTCGAATGCGTTGAATGAGTGGCCGTAGGACCAAACTATCATCGCGTGGCGGTTTGCGACATGATCGGAAAGCGGTAAGACACCGGCCCGCCCCGTTATCATTGTTCTGGGGCAGGCCGGTATCCGCTCATGACCTCATTTCTTGCGTGGGTCATCCTTGGGATCGATGTAGATCACGTCGAACGGGCCTGTTCCGTTGATCTGCACGATCGTCTCACCGACGGCACTGGCAAAATGGGGCATACCGGCCGGGAGGTGCACGAAGCTCCCCGTGGGAAGCGGCTTCGCGTTCCGGTCGAGCTTCTCGCCGGCGCCAACCGCGAAACCGCCTGCCAGCACCGTGACGAACTCGTCCTTCGAGTGGCGATGGGGCGGTACGACGAAGCCCGCCGGGAATTTCAGGCGCAGCACGAAGGGCCCTTCCTTGCTCGGATGACCGAGCAGGGCGGATGCCTGGGCACCGGGCGGCAGCGAGGGCGGCGCCGGCCCCCATTTCACCTCGTCGGCGGCGACGACGGTGTGATGGGCAGAGGAGGCATAGAGTGGCGGCGGCGAAGTGACAATCAATGCCGTAACGAATGAAACCGCCGCCAGTCCGATAATAACGACAGTAGGTTTGAGTTTCACGACAATATCCTCCCGTTCGAAATCGTATGCGCGAGATCCAGCTTCATTTCTTCGTGACGACAACCTCGAGGTACTCGCTCGGCACGACCATCGTGCCGTCGCGCGAACGATTGAAGCGGCCGATCAGCGCGACAATGTCCGCATGGAGCGCCGCCTGGCCCTGCGGTTCGAGCGCGGCGAACGCCTTGAGCGTCGGGCCGTAGTAGTTCTTGAAAATCTCCATGAAGTGCTCGGGCGAGCGATAGCGGAACACGAACGAGCGCGGCTCCGCACTGATCGCTGCGGCAGTGCCGCCGAAGAGCTCCGTGAGCCGCCCCTTGGTCCCCCACATGGCCGGCGACTTGACGCCGGCGGGTGGCGGCAGGTGCGCGCCGATCGTCTTGAAGAGCTGCCCGATGAAACCTTCGGGTGTCCAATTGGCGAGGCCGATCTTGCCGCCGGACCGGCATACGCGTGCCATCTCGCCCGCCGCCTTCTCCTGATCCGGCGTGAACATCACGCCGAAGGTCGAGACGACGACGTCGTAAGTGTTGTCCGCAAAGGGCAGGGCTTCTGCATCGGCCTCACGGAACTCGATATTGAGGCGTTCGGCGGCGGCCCGCTGGCGCCCTCTTTCGAGGAGGGCGGGGACATAGTCGGTCGAGGTGACGTCGCACCACCGGCGGGCTGCCGCGAGCGATGCGTTGCCGTTGCCCGCAGCGACGTCGAGCACCTTCTGGCCACCTCTCACATCGAGGGCCTCGCACAGGTCCTCGCCGACGATCTGGAGGGTTGTGCCAACAATGGCATAGTCGCCGGATGACCAGGCGCCGTGCTGGCGGGTCTTGACGGCGGCGAGGTCCGGTCGGCCGGCTTGAGGATTTTGACTGCTCGAGGAATGGGCTGTAACCATGACGTGTTCCCTTTTTATTTGACTGAGCGACGCATTCGCCTGTTGATTTCCACCGACCACGACCCCGCAGGCGGGTGTTCGTCGGCTAATCCCCGAGATAGACGCCCGGCATGGGCGCGACCGTTGGAGGCGGCGTGGAAAAGCCCGTGGAAACGCATGGCGCGACGGCGGCCGGCCGCGCCGGCGTTCTCGACGTGCGTCTTCTCGGGCCGATCTCGATCCGCTCCGGTGGCGAGGTGCTGGCGCTGCCCTCATCACGGAAGGTCCGCGCGCTCCTTGCCTATCTCGTGATGGCCCCCCATCCGATTCCGCGCAGCCGTCTCTGCGAGCTTCTGTGGGACGTACCCAATGATCCCCGCGGTGAGTTGCGCTGGTGTCTCAGCAAGTTGCGGCGCCTCGTCGACACGCCCGACCGCCGGCGCGTCATGGCCGACGGCAATGCCATCAGGCTCGACCTCGCCGACTGCCTCGTCGACGTCGTCGAGATCGCCCGCGCGACCCAGGCCGGCATCGAGACGCTCGACGCATCGCGTCTCGCCAGCTTGTCAGCTCTGTTCGGCGGCGACCTCCTCGACGGCCTGGAGATGGACCGGAGTCCCCATTTCAATGCGTGGCTCACGGCCGAACGTCGCCGCTTCCGCGCCCGTCACACCGCCGTGCTCGAGCATCTCGCCCGACGCGCCCCAGAGGCCGACATCCTCGATCACCTCGAGAAGTGGCTCGAGCTCGCACCGCTCGATCAGAACGTCCATGAGCTGATGCTCCGCACGCTCGCGCGCCGCGGGCGAATCCAGGATGCCGAGGCGCATCTCGCGGCAACGGTCCGCCTCTTCGAGACCGAAGGGCTCGACGCGGCGCCGCTCCGTCAGGCATGGCGCACAGCCCGCGCGCAGTCTATTGCCCCGCCGCCCGCACCTCCCTCTGTAGCAGCGCCACTGGCCCCGCCATTTCCACCTACGGTCGTCGCCAGTGATCCTGCGCTGATCCAGTCAGCGACCTCGCGGCGCGCCTCAGTCGCCGTCATGCCATTCACCGATCGGACGCAGGATCGCGGCCCTCTTTCCGCCGGCCTCGTCCACGACGTCATCACGCGGCTTGCCAAGCTGCGCAGCCTGTTCGTCATTGCGCCCGGAACGGTGTTCGCCCTGCAGGAGCGGCGCGTGGATCCGGAGGCCGCCGGCCGGACGTTGAACGTCGACTACATCGTTACGGGCTCGGTGCAGATCGAGGCCAGCGGCAATATCACGGTTGCGGTGGAGCTTTCCGAGACACGCACCGCGCGGATCGTATGGTCGGACGTTTTCAGCCGAAAGCTTGACGATGCCTTTCTCGCGTTCGACGAGATCGGCAATCGCATCGTCGCCTCGATCGCCAGCGAGGTCGAATCCACTGAGCGCAATCGCGCGATCCTCAAACCGCCGAGTTCGCTCGATGCCTGGGAGGCGCATCACCGCGGCCTTTGGCACATGTACCGCTTCAACAAGGCCGACAATGAGCAGGCGCGGCAGTTCTTCGAGATGGCCGTACGTCTCGATCCGACGTTCGCGCGCGCCTACGCCGGCCTCTCGTTCACGCACTGGCAGAATGCCTTTCAGGGATGGGCGCCGCGCGAAGTGGAGACCGATCTGGCATTCGACGCCGCGGGCAGGAGCCTGATGGCCGACGATCGCGATCCGGCGGCGCATTGGGCCATGGGCCGGGCGCTCTGGCTTCGTGACCAACACACCCAATCCGTCGGCGAGCTCGAAACAGCCGTCGAGCTCAGTCCGAACTTTGCGGCAGGACACTATGCGCTCGCATTCGTGCGCTCTCAGGCCGGCGACGCGCGCGCGGCAATCGGCGCTTCGGATCACTCGCGCCACCTCAGTCCGTTCGATCCTTTGCTTTTTGCCATGCTCGGGACACGCGCGATGGCGCTCATGCGGCTCGAGGACTTCGACGCCGCGGCGGAATGGGGAGCGAAGGCTGCGGCCCGCCCCAACGCGCATCCCCATGTTCTCGCGATCGGTGCCTACTCTCTGGCACTCGCAGGCCGCCTCGACGAAGCGCGCATGTGTGCGGCTGGCATTCGAAAAGTGCTCCCCAATTATTCAGTCGACGACTTTCTACGCACCTTCCGCTTTGACGAAGCCGGCGCGGCACTCTTCCGCAAGGGAGCCAAGCGCCTGGGCGCCGGCTGACGAGTCAATCCGACCCGCAAAGCAGTGGCCCCGGTGCCCCTTTGAGCGCTATAGTTCACCTGAATGATCGCCGGACGGCCGCGCGACCGTACCGGGACAGACAATAGTCGACGCGCTGTCAGGAGGTTCGCCCATGGCCGTAGCCGAAGCCGAAATCAGGAAGCCCATCCCCTTCGACACCAAGCATCTCGACAAGCTGCTGGATGACGCCGGCATCGACGTGCTCGTCGCCACCTCCAAGCACAATGTCCAGTATCTGCTCGGCGGCTACCGCTTCTTCTTCTTCGATACGATGGAGGCGGCCGGAACCACGCGCTATCTGCCGGCGATCGTCTACCAGAAGGGCAAGCCCGAGAACGCCGCCTACGTCGGCTGCACGATGGAGAACTTCGAGCGCGAGCTCGGCAAGTTCTGGCAGCCCACCCTCAAGCTCGGCACAACCGGCACGCAGGCGACCATGAGCGAGGTGGTGAACCACATCGCCAAGCTCGGCCCCGTACGCCGGATTGGCGTGGAGTCCGCTTTCCTGCCGGCCGACGGCGAGGCCGTGCTGCGCCGTGGCGTCGCCAATGCAGACGTGGTGGACGCGGTCTTTCCCCTCGAGCGGCTCCGCGCAAAGAAGACGCCCGAGGAGATCGGATACCTTCGCGAAGCTTCCGAGCGCGTCGTCGATTCGATGATGACGGCCTTCCGTAAGTACTGCGTGCCGGGCGCCAGCAAGCTCGAGGTGGTCGAGGCATTGCGCCGCGAGGAGGTCAATCGCGGTCTCGTTTTCGACTACTGCCTGATGACCGCCGGCACGAGCCTCAACCGCGCGCCTTCGGACCAGCGGCTCGCCAAAGGCGACATCATCTCGCTCGACTCCGGCGGCAACTATAAGGGCTACATCGGCGATCTCTGCCGCATGGGGGTCGTCGGCGGCAAGGTGGATGCCGAATACGAGGACCTGCTGGCTTTCGTGGAAGACGTGCAGCAGGCGGTGCGCAAACCCATCCGGGCCGGTGCGCGCGGTGGCGACATCGCGGACATTGCCGACAAGATGCTCGACGCGTCGCCACACCGCAAGTACACGCACTTCATGGCCCACGGCATGGGCCTCGTCACGCACGAGGCGCCGCGGCTGCAGGACCATCCGCGCATGTCCTACGAGGGCTATGACAAGGACCGCCCCCTCGAAGCCGGTTACGTCATCTCGATCGAGACGACGATCGGGCATCCGACGCGCGGCTTCGTCAAGCTCGAGGACACGATTCTCGTGACCGACAACGGCTATGAGGCGCTCGGCGATGGCGGCCGGGGATACAATGCCGCCGGTGGTGGCTGAGTCCGCTTAGCCGAGCACGACCGGCGAGTCGGGCGGGAGGCCTAGGAGTACCCGCCCGATCGTGATGAAGTTCGCCGGCCGTCCCTGGAGCTGCTGCGATGCCGAGTAGGCATCGCGCAGGCGCCGCTCGAACGGGTTGACGGGGAAGATGGCTGTCTGCCCCGCGGCGCGATAGGCATCCGCGGCGATCTCGACACCCTGATTGATGGCGTACGTGCTCGCGAGCTTGATGTTGGCACGCTCGATGAGCGGCACATCGCGCGACACACGCGCCTTGTCCCAGCTCTCCTCGATCGTCGTGTGCAGAAAAGTGCGCGCCGACCGCAGCCGCGCCTCGAGCTGGGCGTACTCGGACTGAAAAACCTGGCTCTCCACGAGTGATGAAGGCCTACCGCGCGGCGTCTTCGTCAGCGCGAGGGCGGCAAGATCGCTGACCATGCCCTGAGCAATGCCGAGCATGAGCGCGCTGAACGCCACGGCATAGGCAATCGTGGTCGGAAACAGGAACAGCGTGCCACTCTCATTGCGCTCCTCGGATTTATCACGATCGATCGTTTCCTCTTCGGGCACGAAAAGGTCTTCGACCTCGTAGGTGTAGCTCGCCGTGCCGCGGAGACCGATCGTGTGCCACATATCGTGGATGCGCGCCTTGGACACAGGGAAGAGCGCCGTGCGATCGAGCTGACGGCCATCAGCGCCGAGGCGCGGGCGACCATCCGCCTCGAAGACGTAGCTGTGCCCGCCGAGCAGTGTCGCATTCGCGCAGCCGCTTGCGAACGTCCACTTGCCCGTGACACGGTAACCGCCGTCCACGGCAATGGCCTTGCCCTGGATGCCGGCACCCCACGCGAGCACCGCATTTGCAGGGCCGAACAAGCGCCGCGCGACATCAGGCATGAGATAGGCCGCCGACATCGCGCATCCGGCGGCCTGTCCGAGGCACCATGCCGTGCTGGCATCGGCGCGGGCGACCGTTTCCATCACCTCGGCCAGCACCTTGAGATGCACCTCGTCACCGCCGATCGATCTTGGCAAGAGGAGGCGGAAGAGGCGCGCGTCGTGCAAGGCCGAGACGACATCCAGCGGCAGCGCCCGCGCCTCCTCGATCCTTTCGGCGGCGGCGCGCAGCGTCTCGGCGATGCCCTGCGCGCGGTCGACAGCATCCGAAGAAGGCACGCCCGATGGGGCGCGCTCCTCGCTCCCCTCCCTGCGGCTTGTCATTATCGACAGTCCTCCCGGGGAAGTCCGCAGTCTCTGCTCAATTGTAGAATGCCGACTCGAACGCGTAATAGAGCGGCAGCGACTTCTTGTCGGCGAACGGCAGTATCTGTGTGAGGTACACGCCACCGATGCCGGTGGTCGGATCGATCCAGTAGTACGAGTTCGCGAGGCCCGCCCACATGAGTCCACCGGCGGGACGGCCTGTCGGCGCCTTCTCCTCGTTGATCTGGAAGCTCAGGCCCCAGCTCTTATGCAGACCGGGGAAGAACTCCGCATCGTTCGACAAGGACGGCGCCGCAGTCTTCAGCAAAGTGACGCCGTTGTCGCCCATGTTGTTGCGGGTCATGAGATCGACCGTTTCGGGCTTCAGGATCTGCGTGCTGCCGGCTTTGCCGCGGTTGAGGATCATGCGGACGAACTGCAGGTAATCTCCAGCCGTCGAGTAAAGGCCGCCGCCGCCCATCTCGAACTGCGCCTCCTGTGGAATCTCGAGCTCCATCTGCGGCTCGAGGGAATCGTCGTCGCCGCGCTGATGGATCTTGGCGAGACGCGCACGCATGGCGGGCGTGATCCTGAATGCCGTGCTCGTCATGCCGAGCGGCGCAAAGAGATTTTCCTGCAGGTAGCTGCCGAGCTTCTTGCCGCTCGCGGCCTCGACCATCTTGCCGGCCCAGTCGATGTTGATGCCGTAGTACCAGCGGTCGCCGGGATCGAAGAGCAGCGGCGTCCCGAGCGCGGCATTCTCGCACGAGATGATCCCCGGAATGCCCTTGGCCGCCTGATAGGCGGCGATATCCTCATTCCAGATCTCGTATCCGAAGCCGGCCGTGTGCGTGAGCAGGTGGCGCAGCGTGATCGGGCGACGGGGCGCCCGCAACTTCGGTTGTCCGCCGGCATCGAAACCCTCGAGAACCTGCGCGGCGCCGATCTCCGGAACGACTCCCGCCGCCGGTGCATCGAGATCAAGCTTGCCCTGCTCGACGAGTTGCATGGCGCCGGCCGACGTGAGCGCCTTCGTCATCGAGGCGATCCAAACGACGGTATCGAGCGTCATCGGCTCGGATTGACCGAGCACGCGCTTGCCGTAGGCGCCTTCGTAGATGACGGAATTGCGGTCCGTCGCCATGGCCACGACGCCTGGAACGTCTCCGGCCTCGGTGGCAGCGCTCAACGCTGCATCGATTCTGCGATTGCGGGATGCGTGATCAGCAGGCATTTGGGCTCTCCCTGGCTACAGTTGTTTCTTCTCTTTTCCTACACTGTAACCGGGAAAAACGCGGCCGTCGCCCTTGTGCTGCGCATTGAGCGCGCACCTGCGGTCAATTGATCGAATGATGACGCCGGACAGCCGAAGCGCCGGTCCGAGGCGGACTGCTCAGGCCTGGATCGCCGGCAGGCGCTGGCCCTTGGCGAGCATGAGACCGCGGGCCGTGCCGATGCCGAGCTCGAGGCTCTCGGCGATCACGTGTGCGCGTTCGGTGAAATAGTTGGCCGCCGCCGGCGGGCACACATCGTGGGCAGTCCTGGCGAAGAGCCCCAGCCAGCGGTCGAAATGCGAGGCATCGACGGGGAGCGGCGCGTGTGCCTGCATGGGACGGCCATGATAGCGGCCGGTCATAAGCGTCACGGACGACCAGAATGCGCACATGCGCTCGAGATGTGGCCCCCAGTCGGCGATGCGCTCGGCGAAAATCGGGCCGAGCACCTCGTCAGCCCGGATGCGATCGTAGAACGCGTGCACCAAGCGCCGGATCATGTCCTCATCGATCCCCGTGCGTGCTTGCACATCAGCGGCAAAGGCCGCACGGCGCGCTTCTGCATCCCGGACATTCAGCGAATTCGTGCTCATACTCTTCTTGAACACGACCCGAGGCGGCGATCAATTGATGTAGGTCATGACGCTGCGATCATTTTGTCGCGGAGACTTGGATACACGCACTTTGGCACGGCGGGGAAGTCAGCAAACTCGGCCGGAGGCCAACCTACGACGGCCAGGAGGCGACCGCCATCTCAGCAACGTCGATAAGCTGCTCCCGCGTCGCGCCGCCGGAAGCCTGCACGGACATTCCTTGTATCAGCGCGGAAATGTATCGGGCGAGCGCTGCTGGATTGCTCGACTCCGGCAGGTCGCCCTCGGCCTTGGCGCGCTCGAAACGCTCGGTAAGCGCAGCCTCACCATTGCAGCGGAGCGCCGCCAACTCGTCCTTAATGGTTTGCTCCGCCTCGCCGCACGAGAATTCGCCCCGCACGACCATGCAGCCCAGCGGATGGCATGGATCGGTGAGGCTCTCAGCCTTGTAGCGCAGCAGTCGCCCGACGACGGCGCGTGACGTCGGCTCGGCGAGCGCCGCGCGGTGCTCGGCGGCGGGGCCCGTCTCCACGTACCGCAGGAGCGCGCGCCGGAACAGCTCCTCCTTGTTGCCGAAGGCGGCGTAGAGGCTCGGCCGGCTGATCCCCATGGCCTCCGTGAGATCGGTCAACGACGCGCCCTCGAAGCCCTGCTGCCAGAAGACCATCATGGCCTTGTCCAGCGCTTCGTCGGGGTCGAATTCTCTCGGACGGCCCTTGGCCACGGCACGATCTCCTTCACATCTCTGCGAGCGTCACTTCATTTCCGTACTTGATGGTACAAATAGGCGTTGACAGGGCCGTTGTCACCCATTACCTACCGATCGGTACAGAATAGCTGGCAACGGGAGGCTGCATGGCTTGCATCCCAATCAACGAGAAACGCTGCCCCTGGAATGATCCGTCGCGCATCGGTGTCATCGAAGGCCCAAGACTAAGCTTTCGCAGGCTCGGCCGGGCCATGACGCGGCACATAATTGAGCGGGCGCTCAGGGCAGCCGAGAACGCAATCGGACGGTAGCCTCAGCGGGCCGCCTTATGAATGATCTGGCGCAAACCACGCGCGATTGAGGGTTCGGCCGGACAAAAGCATGCCGCCACTGTCGGCTTCGGGAGTTCCCGAACGTCCTCGGTCCTGGAAGGGAAAGTCCACTCGAAGACGAGAGAGCGATCATGAGCCGTGCACGCAAAAGGCGGCAAACGCCGACGCGGTGAACGGCACCACGAGTTGAAGACGACGTCGAGGGGGGAACCGCCTGAGCAACGGCCCCTCGATCGAACAACACCTGAGCACGCAGAAATCAGGAGATGATCATGAGCACCGTCATCAACACCACGCCACCGGAGCCGGAACGGCAAACGAAGGCGCGACGCCCCTGGATCTGGGGCTCGGCCTTCGTTCTGGCGGCGAGCGCTGCGACCGGCGCCGTTCTCTACACCTCGGCACCGGGCCACACCGAAGGCGCGGCCGCCGCCCCACCCCCGCCGCCGGCCGTTTCTGTCGCGACGATCGAGCCACGCCAGGCTGTCGTCTGGGACGAGTTCTCAGGCCGCCTCGAAGCGGTCGACAGGGTCGATGTGCGCTCGCGCGTCGCCGGGACCGTGCAGGACGTGCATTTCCGCGAGGGAGCCCTCGTCGACAAGGGCGCGCGGCTCTTCACCATAGATCCGGCGCCCTATGCCGCTGAGGTGGACCGGCTCGAAGCCCAGGTCGCCGCCGCAGAAGCGCGCGTCATCTTCACGAAGGCCGAGGCCGAGCGCGCCCATCGCCTGCTCGGCAGTCCCGCCCATTCCGAGCGCGATGTCGACCAGCGTGTGAACGCCTACAACGAGGCCGAAGCCACGCTGCGCGGCGCAAAGGCCGCCCTGCAGGCCGCCAGGCTCAACCTCGAGTACACCGAAGTACGCGCACCGGTCGCCGGCCGTGTCGGTCGGCTGGAGGTGACGGTCGGCAATCTCGTTGCCGCCGGTCCCGGCGCGCCCGTGCTGACGACGCTCGTCTCCGTCAATCCGATCTATGCGAGCTTCAATGCCGACGAAGGGACAGTGTCGCGCGTTCTTGCGGCGCTGAGCCCGGCCGCCAATGCGGCCGCAGAGGTCGGCTCCGTCGCGGTCGAGATCGCGAACCCGGCGGCCAATGGCGCGTGGGCTCAGGGGCGCCTGCAGCTCATCGACAATCAGGTCGACGTGACAAGTGGCACGGTGCGTCTCCGCGCGGTCTTCGACAACGCGGAGGGCCGGCTCATTCCGGGCCAGTTCGTGCGCGTGCGCATGGCGCGCCCCCGGAACGCGCCTGTCGTCGCAGTGAGCGAGCGCGCCATCGGCACGGACCAGAACAAGCGGTTCGTGATCGTGGTCGGCGGCGACAACAAGGCGGCCTATCGCGAGATCACGCTCGGTGCCATGGCCGACGGCCTTCGCATCGTGACGAGCGGCCTCGATGCCGGCGAGCGCATCGTCGTCAGCGGCCTGCAGCGCATACGACCGGGCGCTGTTGTCTCTCCGGAACCCGCGAGCATGGAACGCGTGACGTCCGCCGATGTGCAGACGGGCGCCGTCGAGGAAAAGACGACTCAGCAGTAGCGCCGCCGATCGTGAACCGCATCTCGAACACCCAAGCCTGACCGGCCCTGCGGGGAGCGGTCCAACCCTCCCTGCGAGCCAGTCATGAACATTTCCAGATTTTTCATCGATCGACCGATCTTCGCCGGCGTTCTGTCGGTGCTGATCTTCCTCTCCGGCCTGCTGGCGCTGCGCGTCATGCCGATCTCCGAGTACCCGGAGGTGGCGCCGCCATCGGTCGTCGTCCGCGCGCTCTATCCGGGCGCCAATCCGAAGGTCATTGCCGAGGCCGTCTCGACGCCGCTCGAGGAGCAGATCAACGGCGTCGAGGACATGCTCTACATGAGCAGCCAGGCGACGGCCGATGGCGTCATGACCCTCACGGTCACCTTCCGCCTCGGTACGGATCCGGACAAGGCGCAGCAGCTCGTCCAGAACCGTGTCGCGCAGGCCGAGCCGCGACTGCCGGAGGAAGTGCGCCGCCTCGGTATCACGACCGTCAAGAGCTCGCCGGACCTCACGATGGTCGTGCACCTGCTCTCGCGCAACGGCCGCTACGACATGACGTACCTCCGGAACTACGCCGTGCTCAACGTCAAGGACCGGCTTGCGCGCATCGAAGGCGTCGGCCAGGTCCAGATCTTCGGCGGCGGCGACTACGCCATGCGCATTTGGCTCGATCCGGCCAAGACGGCCGAAGTGGGCCTCTCAGCCGCGGATGTCGTGAATGAAATTCGCGCACAGAACGTGCAGGCGGCCGTCGGCGTGATCGGGGCTTCGCCCGCACCGGCACATATCGATCTTCAGCTCCCGGTGAATGCGCTTGGCCGCCTGCAGACCGAGGAGGACTTCGGCAATATCGTCGTCAAGGCCGGCAACACGGGCCAGATCGTGCGCTTGCGCGACATCGCACGCATTGAGCTCGGCGCTGCCGAGTATTCGCTGCGCGCACTTCTCGACAACAAGCCGGCGGTCGGCATTGGTATCTTCCAGGCGCCGGGCTCCAATGCTCTCCAGATTTCGGAAACCGTCCGCGCCACGATGGCCGAAATCAAGCAGAACATGCCGGAGGGCGTGGACTTCGGCATCGTCTACGATCCGACGCAGTTCGTCCGCGCATCCATTGAAGCCGTCGTCATGACGCTGCTGGAAGCGATCGTGCTCGTCGTCATCGTCGTCGTGCTTTTCCTTCAGACATGGCGCGCGTCGATCATTCCGCTCGCTGCGGTCCCCGTATCGATCGTCGGCACGTTTGCGGTGATGTACGTGCTCGGCTTCTCGATCAACGCGCTGACGCTCTTCGGTCTCGTCCTTGCGATCGGTATCGTCGTCGATGACGCGATCGTCGTCGTGGAGAACGTCGAGCGCAACATCGAGGAGGGCCTGCCGCCGCGCGAGGCAACCTACAAGGCTATGCAGGAGGTCTCGGGGCCGATCATCGCCATCGGGCTCGTTCTTGTCGCGGTCTTCGTACCCTTGGCGTTCATCACCGGCCTCACCGGTCAGTTCTATCGACAGTTCGCACTGACCATCGCCATCTCGACGGTCATTTCCACGATCAACTCGCTGACGCTCTCGCCGGCCCTCTCGGCCTTGCTGCTGAAGGGCCATGATGCGCCGAAGGACGGACTGACGCGCATTCTCGATGTCGCCCTCGGCTGGCTGTTCCGCGGCTTCAACGCGGTCTTCCATCGCGGAACGAACGCATACACGGGCGGCGTCAAGGGTGTGCTCTCGCACAAGGCGGCAGGCTTCGGCCTCTACCTCGCGCTGATCGCGGCAGCCTTCGGCGTGATGAAGGCCGTACCGTCAGGCTTCGTGCCGGCACAGGACAAGCAGTACCTTATCGGCTTCGCGCAGCTTCCCGACGGCGCCACGCTCGACCGCACCGAGGACGTGATCCGCCGCATGAGCGAGATCGCGATGAAGCATCCCGGCGTCGAGAATGCCGTGGCCTTCCCGGGCCTGTCGATCGCCGGCTTCACCAACAGCGCCAGCGCGGGCATCGTGTTCGCTACGTTGAAGCCCTTTAAGGAGCGTCATTCGCCGGAGCTTTCCGGCCCTGCGATCGCCATGTCGCTCAATCAGCAGTTCGCGGGCATCAAGGACGCCTTCATCGCCATGTTCCCGCCACCGCCAGTGTCGGGCCTCGGCACCGTTGGCGGTTTCAAGCTGCAGCTCGAAGATCGCGCGGGCCTCGGCTATGAGACACTGGAAGCTGCCAAGAGCGCGTTCCTTGCGCGGGCCGCCCAGGCGCCGGAGATCACGGGGCTCTTCACGAGCTACCAGATCAACGTGCCGCAGCTCTATGCGGAGATCGACCGCACGCGCGCGCGCCAACTCGGCGTTTCCGTGACCGACGTGTTCGAGACCATGCAGATCTATCTCGGCTCACTCTATGTCAACGACTTCAACCGGTTTGGCCGTACGTACTCGGTGCGCGTGCAGGCGGATGCACCCTTCCGCGCGCGCGCCGACGACATCGGGCAGCTCAAAGTGCGTTCGAGGACGGGTGACATGATCCCGCTCTCGGCACTGCTCAAGGTCCAGCAGGCCGCGGGGCCTGAGCGGGCCATGCGCTACAACGGCTTCCTCTCGGCCGACATCACCGGCGGACCAGCGCCCGGCTACTCGTCGGGGCAGGCCCAGGCGGCGGCAGAGCGCATCGCGGCGGAGACGTTGCCAAAGGGCATCTCGTTCGAGTGGACGGAGCTTACCTACCAGGAGATTCTCGCGGGCAACTCTGCGATCCTGATCTTCCCGCTGTCGGTCCTGCTCGTGTTCCTCGTGCTCGCCGCACTCTATGAGAGCCTGACGCTGCCCTTGTCGATCATCCTGATCGTGCCGATGGGGCTGCTGGCAGCGTTGACGGGTGTCTGGATCAGCGGCGGCGACAACAACGTCTTCACGCAGATCGGCTTGGTTGTTCTGGTCGGCCTCTCGGCGAAGAACGCGATTCTGATGGTGGAGTTCGCGCGCGAGCTGGAGTTCGCCGGGCGCACGCCGCTGCAGGCCGCGATCGAAGCGAGCCGGTTGAGGCTTCGGCCGATCCTGATGACGTCGTTCGCCTTCATCATGGGCGTGGTGCCGCTCGTGCTTTCCGTCGGCGCCGGCGCGGAGATGCGCCAAGCTATGGGCATCGCCGTGTTCTCAGGCATGATCGGCGTAACGCTGTTCGGCATTTTCCTGACGCCCCTCTTCTACGTCATGCTGCGGGCGCTGACGGGCAATCGCGCGCTGAAGCAGGCCGGCGCGCCGCAGACGATCGAAGCGGGCCACGAACCGCCGCGGCACGCACCGGTCGCCTGATCGGCCGCTCTCGCAAGGGGCTGCTCCCGACGTTCATGTTCGGGAGCGGCCCCTTTTTTGCGCCCGGATCCGTGAGGCTGAGCGGCCACGCCGCCGCGAGCTATGCGTTTCCAGGACCTCGGCGCTACTTGCAAATCGTTCTCAGTTGCCCTATATCTTATTGCGAATGATTTGCAACTGCGCTTGCGCCATCAGGGACGCGAGGTGCAAGGGCGATAGGAGGCAGCGAGACAGGATGATCAGAGCAACCGGGGGGGTATGGAAGACGCTGACGGCGGCCGTCGGCGTTTGGGCGCTCATTCTCGCCGGCGCAGCGAGCTCGCCTGCACTGGCACAAAAGCCGCTCAATGTCGTTGCTACGACCAGCATGATCGCAGATGCGCTACGGCAGGTCGGCGGCGAGCGCGTGCAGGTCACGGCGCTCATGGGTCCGGGAGTGGAC
>Ga0182740_1000964_pt1 | contig 21793 bp, 16 predicted proteins | sample eDN5th37CKraftBY_FD_128872 | JGI IMG/M metagenome (GOLD analysis project Ga0182740, IMG submission 128872) | Enriched backyard soil microbial communities from Emeryville, California, USA - eDNA 5th pass 37_C Kraft BY (version 2) (version 2) | ecosystem: Environmental > Terrestrial > Soil >...
AGAAGCTTCCTGTCGGTGACGTGAATGACGGGCGCCGCTTCCAGCGACGAGCCGATGCGCTTTGCAACGCGCTCCAGCTCGAGCGCGCCGGTGACGACGCGGCGGACGCCGCGGATTTTTTCCCACTTCTCTTTCAGCGTGTCGTTTTTCCACGCACCCGGAATTTCCGGAAAAGTTTGCAGATGCACGGATTCGGCGCTCTCGCCATAGCGCGACAGCCACGCTTCCTCCGCGGTGAAGCAAAGGATCGGCGCGAGCCAGGTCGCAAGGCACTTGAAGATTTCGTCGAGCGCGGTGAGGCAGGCCTTGCGCGCCACCGATGAGATCGGGTCGCAATAGAGCGCGTCCTTGCGGATGTCGAAATAAAATGCCGAAAGATCCGAGGTCATGAAGACATTGAGCGCGGCAAAGACGCGCTTGTAATCGAACTCGGCGTAATTCTTGCGAATGTCGGCATCAAGCTCCGCGAGCCGGTGCAGCATCAGCCTTTCCAGTTCCGGCATCTTTTCGAACGGGACGCGATCGCCTTCCTTGAAATGATGCAGCGAGCCCAAAAGCCAGCGCAGCGTATTCCTGAGCTTCCGATAGGTATCGACGGTGGTTTTCAGAATCTCTTTGCCGATCCTGAGATCGTCGGCGTAATCGGAAGCCGCGACCCACATGCGCAAAATATCGGCGCCGGACTCTTTCATGACGTCCTGCGGGGCGACGACATTGCCGAGCGACTTCGACATCTTGCGGCCCTGCTCGTCGAGCACGAAGCCATGCGTCAGCACCACGTCATAGGGCGGGCGGCCGCGGGTGCCGCAGCTTTCCAAGAGCGAGGAGTGGAACCAGCCGCGATGCTGGTCCGAGCCCTCGAGATACATCACGGTATCCTTGCCGCCGTCGCGTTTGCGCTTGATGCCCGCCAGCGCCGGGAAATGCTCGGGGTCTTCGAGCACGAAAGCGTGGGTCGAGCCGGAGTCGAACCAGACGTCGAGGATGTCGTCGACCTTCTGCCACGTCTCATTGGCGTGCGAGCCGAGGAAGCGCTCGCGCGCGCCTTGCTTGTACCAGGCGTCGGCGCCCTCCTTCTCGAAGGCTTCGATGATGCGCCTGTTCACCGCCTCGTCGTTGAGGATTTCGGTCGAGCCGTCGTCCTTCTGGCGGATGAAGACGGCAATCGGCACGCCCCAGGCGCGCTGGCGCGAAATCACCCAGTCGGGGCGGCTTTCGATCATGCCGGTGATGCGGTTTTCGCCGGCCGCCGGCACCCATTTCACGTTCTTGATGCCGAGGAGCGCGAGCGCACGCAGCGTGTCCTTGTACGCGGGGATTTCCTTATCCATCGCGATGAACCACTGCGGCGTGTTGCGGAAGATGATCGGTTTCTTCGAGCGCCACGAATGCGGATACTGATGCTTGAGGCGCGAGCGCGCGATCAAGGCACCCGCGTCCGAAAGCGCCTTGATGACGGCATCGTTGGCATCGCCCTTCTTGCCCTTGTCGTCGATGACCCGCCTGCCCTCGAAACCCGGCGCTTCCCTGGTGAGAAAGCCGTCTTCGTTCACCGTATAGGGAATACGAGTGTCGATCTTGCGGGCGGCAAGCTCCTTGCCGCTCGCCATCCAGATTTCGAAGTCGTCGCGGCCGTGACCGGGCGCGGTGTGGACGAAGCCGGTGCCGTCTTCGTCCGTGACATGATCGCCCGCCAAGAGCGGCACCTTGAAATCGTAGCCCATCGCTTTCAGCGGATGCCAGGTGAAATCCAGATCGCGCGGATTGACGTCGGCGCGGCGCTCAAACTTTTCGACGCGCGCCGCCTTCATCACGTTTTCCGCGAGCTTGTCGGCAAGGATCAGCTTGTCACCCTTCTTGGCCCAGTTATCGGTGGGCGCTTCGGTGACTTCATAAAGTCCATATTTGATCTTCGGGGAATAGCTGATCGCGCGGTTGCCGGGAATGGTCCACGGCGTCGTCGTCCAGATGACAACGCTCGCGCCGTTCTCGACCGGAAACTTCACCCAGATCGTGTCGCTCTGGTAATCCTCGTATTCGACCTCGGCCTCGGCGAGCGCGGTCTTCTCGACGACCGACCACATCACCGGCTTCGATCCGCGATAGAGCGTGCCGTTGGCGGCGAACTTCATCAGCTCGCGCGCGATCTGCGCTTCGGCCGGAAAGCTCATCGTCATATAGGGGTGCGCCCAATCGCCCTCGACACCGAGGCGCTTGAATTCCGCGCGCTGCACGTTCAGCCAATGCTCGGCATAGGCGCGGCATTCCTTGCGGAACGCGATCAATGCATCGGCCGAAGAAAAATCCGGCTTGGGCTTGTTCTTCGAACGATAGTTTTCTTCCTCGATCTTCCATTCGATCGGCAGGCCGTGGCAGTCCCAGCCCGGCACGTAGTTCGAGTCGTAGCCGAACATCTGATGCGTGCGGGTGACGAGATCCTTGAGGATCTTGTTCAGCGCATGGCCGATATGGATGTTGCCGTTGGCATAGGGCGGGCCGTCATGCAGCACGAACTTGTCGCGGCCCTTCGACGCCGCGCGCAGCTTGCCATAGAGGTTCTCGCGCTCCCAGCGCGCCAGGATTTCCGGCTCCTTCTGGGGGAGCCCGGCGCGCATCGGAAAGCTGGTTTCGGGCAGAAATAAAGTCGAGCTGTAGTCGTGCTCGGCGCTCGGCTTCTTATCGGAGGACATCGGCGGGCCTGATCATTGAGACGCGCGCGTTCTAGCAGCCGTATCTTCCCCTTGCCAGTCCCGATCTCGTCAGCCGGCGAGCGGAAATTCGCCCTCTGCGGCGGCGAGTTTCTCGCGGGCCTCAAGGCTGTCGGCATCCATCTGGCGCTTCAGCGCGTCCACGCCGTCGAATTTCTCCTCGGGCCGGATCCAGCCGATGAAAGCGACGTCGATCTCCTCGTCGTAAATGTCGCCCTGGAAATCGAACAGGAACACTTCGAGGAGCGGCGCGCCGCCGCCGAAGGTCGGCCGGCGGCCGAAGCTCGCGACGCCATCACGGATCTCGCCGCGGACGCGCACGCGCACCGCATAGATGCCGTGCGCGAGGCCGCAGGCCGGATCGAGCGCGATGTTGGCCGTCGGATAACCAAGCTCGCGCCCGCGCTTGTCGCCGTGAATGACCTTGCCGGAGACGAACCAGGTGTAACCGAGAAGCTTCGCCGCGCTTTCGACCTCGCCCTTTTCGAGCGCCTCGCGGATCGCGCTCGAAGATACCGGCGCGCCGCGGAAGGCGAGCGGCTTCATCAGCTCGACTTCAAAGCCGTGTTCTTCGCCCTGCTCTTGCAGGAACTGAGGCGTGCCCTGGCGGCGGCGGCCGAAATGAAAACTCTCGCCGACGACGACGCCGACGACGCTGAGGCGCTTGACGAGAACGTCGGTGACAAAAGCTTCGGCGGAAAGCCCGGCAAGCTTGCCATCGAAATTCATGACCACCGCGCCATCAAGGCCAGTCGCGGCGAGAAGCCGCAACTTCTCCGGCTCCGGCGTCAGGCGAAACAATGGCTGGTCCCTGCGGAAGAAGGCGCGCGGATGCGGCTCGAAGGTGAGCGCGAGCGCGGGGCGGCGATCGTCGCGCGCGAGCGAAATCGCGCGATCAATCACCGTGCGATGGCCGCGATGCACGCCGTCGAAATTGCCGACCGCGACGAAGGCGCGCCGCAGATGCGACGGCAATTCGTCGTCGTCTCGCACGACAGTGAAGGCGTGACTCGCGGGGTTGTTCGTCATGATGGGATGCAGGGCTGACCGATGGCGGCAACGTGCCGAGCGCGGCGAGCGCCGTCAAGCCTCCGTTCGGGCGCTACTTCTTTCTGTCTCGGCTCGGCACGGAAACCAGCGCCTCGCCGTCGAGCACGGTTTTGCCGTCCACCAGCGCCTCGCAATGGAATTTGACCTGACGGCCCTCCGCGATCAATTCGACGGCCTCGACGACGACGGTGACGACATCGCCGATCTTGACCGGCGCATGGAAGCGCAGCGTCTGCGAGCGATAGATCGCGCCGGGCCCCGGCAGGCGGGTGCCGAGCACGGCCGAAATCAGGCTCGCGGTATAAAGGCCGTGGGCGATGCGCTGGCCAAAGCGGGTCTGCGACGCGTAGCTCTCGGAAACATGGATCGGGTTGTCGTCGCCGGTAAGCCGCGCGAAGTCGAGCACGTCATCGTCCATGACGGTGCGCATGAGCGTCTCGCGCATTCCGAGGCGCATATCCTCGAAATAGAGCGAATGGACCTTCATGGTCATGACATACCCCCTCTCCGTTCCATAGAGCGGAACTCGCGGGCTTCGCAACCCCGCTTTTGGGGGTGCGGGCGCGGCAGCGGGCTCGCGGCGTAAAGCTTCCGTTAACCCGGCGCCACGGCCAATTAACGCAAAATCAAACCGGCTTGATCTAGTTTTCGTGCCGGGAATTCGCGGGCTTTGCCGTACACGGAACCATCCAAACGGGCGGCCAGCGAAGTGTGGACGTGACGGAGTTATTCGATGAGTGCCGACGTTGCAATGCCGATCCTGGTCGTTGACGACTACAAGACGATGATCCGGATCATTCGCAATCTTTTGAAGCAGCTGGGTTTCGAAGATGTAGATGAAGCCGCCGACGGCACCGAAGCGCTGAGCAAGATGCGCGAACGCAAATACGGTCTTGTCATTTCCGACTGGAACATGGAGCCGATGACCGGATACGAACTTCTCAAGGAAGTGCGTTCCGACACGACGCTCGCTCGCACGCCGTTCATCATGGTCACCGCCGAGTCGAAAACCGAAAACGTGATCGCGGCGAAGAAGGCCGGCGTTAACAATTACATCGTCAAGCCGTTCAACGCGCAAACGTTGAAGAGTAAAATCGACGCCGTCTTCTCGGTCTGACCATCCCTCTCTGTTTTGCGTGGTTCCGGATTCCCATGGATTGGATTGAAGAAAAGCGGTCGCCCAACATTGCTGCCTTGTTGCGTGCGACCGATCGCGAGATGCTTTTTCAGGTCATGCGCCAGTCGCAGGTCCAGGGCGAGGATCTCAAGCTCGTCTTCAACGCGATCGACGCCGCGATCTATCGAGAGCTGAAAGCGATCGCCGATTACATCAGCTTCCTTCGGAGCGAAATCGGCGAATTGCAGGCCAACGAAATGCGCGCCAAGCGCATTCCCGCCGCCGGCGAAGAATTGCACGCGGTCGTCTCCGCCACCGAGGCCGCCGGTAACGCCATCATGGCGAGCGCCGAAGCGGTGATGAGCGCGGATGCGGCCAATCTCGAGCAGTACAAAACCTTCGTCGAAGAGCAGATGATGGCGATCTTCGAGGCCTGCTCGTTTCAGGACCTCACCGGCCAGCGCATCACCAAGGTCGTGCAAACGCTCGAGCAGATCGAAACGCGCGTCGCCCGCTTCGCGGTCGCGACCAACGCCAACGACAAGAGCGGCTTTGCGAACGAGGAAGAAGCCGCGAAGGCCGAGCGCGCCGACGCCCTTCTCCTGCACGGCCCGGCGCTCGAAGGCGAAGGCATCGTGCAGAACGAGGTCGACGCCATTCTCGACTCGCCGAAGCTCGGCGCCGCCGGCGAGATCGCCGAAACCGAAAACGGCGGCTCGTCGTCGCAGAACGATATCGACAAGCTGTTCTCTTGAATTAGCTACCAGACAAATTCGCGCATGATCGCGGCGGGCGCCGCGCCCGCCTCGGCGAATGCCTTCAAAAGCCGTTCGCTGTCATGCCCGCCGTCGTCGCGGGTGAAATCGGCGGCGTGAATGCCGCGCGCGATGAACAGCGTATCGAAGCCCTGCCCTGCTCCGCCGCGAATATCCGTGCGCAAGCCGTCGCCGACCGCGAGCACGCGTTTGGCCTCGACCGGCTTGCCGCGCAGTTGCCCGGCGCGCATCAGCGCCATGCGATAAATCTGCGGGTGCGGCTTGCCGGCATAAATCGTCTCGCCGCCGATCTCGTCATAGATCGCGGCGATAGAGCCCGCGCACCAGACAAGGCGATTGCCGCGCTCGACCACGAGATCGGGGTTGGCGCAGATCAGCGTCAGCCCGCGCTCCTTGGCGCGCATCAGAAGGTCGCGATAGTCCTCGGGCTTGTCGTTTTCGTCGTTGAACGGCCCGGTGCAGACGATGAGGTCGGCATGCTCGAAATCGACAAGCGAGAGGTTCAACCCCTGATAATTCGGCAGATCGCGCTGCGGGCCGAGGTGAAACACCTTGGCGCCGGGCCGCGAAATCAGCTCGTCGCGCGTCACGTCGCCCGAGGCGATGACGTCGTCGTAGGAGCTGCGCAGCACGCCGTAGCCCTCGATCTGCTTGGCGACGACCGGGCCAGGACGCGGCGCGTTGGAAATCATGATGACCGTCGCGCCGGCGGCGCGCGCCGCGGCGCAGGCCTCGTTCGAGCCCGGAATCGCGCGCACGCCGTCGTGCATCACGCCCCACAGGTCACAGAGGATGAGGTCGTAGCGGGAGATCACCGAGCCGAGGCCGTTCACGGCCGGCGGCAGGTTGCTTGTCATTGGCTTCGTCATGGGGCGTGAATGAGACGATTAGCGCGCGAAAAGCAAGCGCCTCGTCGCGCGTGTCAGCCGATGCGGCGGGCGATCTGCGCGATTGCGCTGGCGCCGCTTGCTTTTGCAGGCGCCGCCGGTGCCTGAGCGGCCGGTTCGCCGCCGCTCTGCATGATGTCGGGCCGCATCGGGCGCGGCGCCGAGAACAGGAAACCCTGGCCGAAGCGCACGTCGTAATCGAGAAGATCGACGACCAGCGATTCGTTCTCGATCCGGTCGGCGACAAGATCGATGCCGAAGCGCGCGAGGAATTCGGCAAGATCCGCCGGATGCACCTCGCTGCCGCTTTCGTTGCCGCGATGAAGCAGAAGATCGCCCGCGACCTTGATGAAGCGGACGCCGCGCTCGGACAAGACGCGCGGATCGACCTTCAGATCTTCCATGCGGTCGAGCGAAACCGGGAAGCCGCGCTCGGCAAGCAGCGTGAGGTTGATCTGTTCGGAAGGCCCGAGCAGGCGATATTCGGCCTGCGTCAATTCGAAGACGAGCGACGCCGCGATCGCGCGATGGGCTTCGAGCACAGCGAGAATTTCGGGGAAGATCTTGCCGTCGCGCAGCGTCTCGGCGGAGATGTTGACGAAAAGGCCGGCTTCGCGATTCTTGGCGGCGAGGCGGCGGACGACCTGCACGCAGCGTTGAACGACGCGCTGGTCGATCACCGGCAAAAGACCGGCGGCGCGGGCGGGCGCGAGGAAATCCTTGGCTTCGATGACGCGGCCGTCGTTGAGCCGCAGCCGTGAGAGCGCTTCGTAGAAGCGGGCCTTGCGCTGCGGCAGCGTCACGATCGGCTGCAGGTAAAGTTCGAGGCGATCGGTTTCGACTGCGCCGCGGATGAGATTGAGGATCGCTTCGGCATCCATGCCGGCGAAGGGGCTGGGCAGCGGATCGCGCGTGCGCCTCGGCTTCTTCCCGGCTTTTTCCTCGTCGCTTCCTTCATCCTTTCCTTGCGGCCCCGCCGGAGCAACACCGGGCGCTTCGGCGAGCGGACGCGGGGCGGCAAGGAGCGCATCGTGAACGGCGACGGATTCGGCGAGGTTCTCGACAAGATCGGCAAGCTCGCCGATTTCCTGCGAGAGCGGCGCGGTGAGCGACTTCATCTCGGCGTTGGTGGCGTTCTCGAGCGCGCTGACGCGGCGGCTGAGCGTGCCGACCTCGCGCGAGATATCGGAGGCGGCACGCGAAAGTTCCTCGATGCGGCCGGTCATCTCGGTCTTGTCGCGGTTGCGCGAGGCAATGACCTCAAGCGTCATCAGCGCGAACAGGATTGCGAGCGAAATATAGGCGCATTCGGTAACAGGAACGGCGGCTAGATAATGCAGCGCGGCGCCGATCGAGCCGGCGACCAGCGCCATGCACAGGATAATGAAAATCGAGCCGATACGCATGGAACCCCCGCCCGGGTCACGCGGCTCGCGCACCCGTACCGGAGTGTAGCCGCGAATCGCTCATCCACAACATAGCCGGGGATGCAGAAGACGGGCAATCAGTCTTGGCGTCACGCCCGCATTTGTTGCGGGCATCCGCGTCTTGCCGGACCATCTGCAAGGCGTGGATGGCCGGACAAGCCCGGCCATAACAGCAATAGCTACGGCAATGGCTCAGGCCGTTGCCTTAATCAGCCGCGCCGTCTTCTCGACGATTTCGCCGATCTGATCCTCGGAGATGATGAGCGGCGGGGTGAAGACGAGGCTTTCGCCGGCCGTCCGCATCATCAGGCCCTCGTCGTGAAAGCCGCGCTCGAGTGCCTCATAGGCGCGCTTGCCGACGGCATCGGGCCTGGAGGCAAGATCGATCGCCGCCGTGATGCCGACGGTGCGGATGTCGAGGACGCCCGGCAGGCCTTTCAGCGTCATGAAGGCATCGGCCCATTTCGATTCCATCTCGTAGGCGCGCTCGAACAGCTTTTCGTCGCGATAGACGTCGAGCGTCGCGAGGCCCGCGGCGACCGCAAGCGGATGCGCCGAATAAGTGTAGCCGTGGAACAGTTCGACGACATGCTCCGGCCCGCGCATGAAGGCGTCGTAAATCCCCTTGCGCACAATCGCGCCGCCCATCGGCACCGCGCCGTTGGTCACGCCTTTGGCAAACGTCATGATGTCGGGAACGATGCCGTAGCGCTCGGCGGCGAACGGAAAGCCGAGCCGCCCGAAGCCGGTGATGACTTCATCGAGGATCAGCAGGATGCCGTACTTGTCGCAGATCGCGCGCAGCCGCTTGAGATAACCCTTCGGCGCGGGCAAGACGCCCGTCGAGCCGCCCATCGGCTCGACGATGACGGCGGCGATGGTCGAAGCGTCATGCAGCCCGGCGAGACGCTCGAGTTCGTCGGCAAGATGCGCGCCCCATTCGGGCTCGCCCTTGGTGAAAGCCTGATGCTCGCGATTGTAGGTCGTCGGCAGATGATCGACGCCCGCGAGCAGCGTGCCGAATTGCTTGCGGTTCGCCACCATGCCGCCGACCGAGATGCCGCCGAAGCCGACGCCGTGATAGCCGCGCTCGCGGCCGATCAGCCGCGTGCGCGAGCCCTCGCCGCGCACATTATGATAGGCGAGCGCGATCTTGAGCGCGGTATCGACCGCTTCCGAACCGGAATTGCAAAAGAAAACATGATCGAGATCGCCGGGCGCCATCGCCGAGATGCGATTGGCGAGCGTGAAGGATTTGGGGCTCGCGAACTGGAACGGCGGAATGTAATCGGCGAGGGCGGCTTCCGCCTGGATCGCTTCGACGATCGGCTCGCGGTTGTGACCCGCGTTCGAGCACCACATGCCGGAGACGCCGTCGAGCACGGCGCGGCCGTCGGGCGTGTAGTAGTGCATGTCCTTGGCGCGCGCGATCAGCCGCGGCCGTTTCTTGAATGCGCGGTTGGGCGTGAACGGCATCCAGAACGCTTCGAGGTCGTTCGGCTGAAGATCGTGACTTGGGGCGGCGCGGGACATCGAAAACTCCTTTAGTCCCTGCGAAACTAGTCCGCAAAAGACGGCGATAAAAGGTTTATTTACCCTGTTTTGCCAAAGTATCGGCCGTTCGGGGTCGCGTGCCAGAGCACCCCTCCTACCAGTCCGCGTCGAGGGGTCGCCCGGGTTATGGTTTGTTCAATTGGCTCAAGCGAGCCCGTTCGCGTTCTGATTATCGAAAACGATCCGACAGTCCGCCGGCTCGCCGCCGCGGCCCTTGCCGCGCATGAAATGCGCGTGCGGGAAGCCGCCGATCTCTCGGAAGCCGCCGTGCTCGCGCGCAACGAGCCGTTTGCCGCGGCGATTCTTTCTCTCGGCGGCGCGGGCGATACCGCTGAAATTATTTCCGGTTTGCGCGAGGCCGGCCTCACCTGCCCATTGATCGCGACGAGCGCGACGGGCTCGGTGTCGTTCGCCGTTGAAGCGGTGCGCGCGGGCGCCGCCGATTTTCTCGTGAAGCCCTATCAGCCGGCGGAACTTCTGAAGCGCCTCTCGCAGGCGATGCAGAACACGTTATACGAACCAGCGGGACACGAAGCGCCGGAAGCGCAGGCGGATATTTCCGGCGGCTTCGAAGGCTTCATCGGCGCATCGAACGCGATGCGCGCGATTTATGAACAGGTCAAACGGATTTCGCCCTCGAAAGCGCCGGTCTTCATCACCGGCGAGAGCGGCACCGGCAAGGAAGTCGCGGCGGAAGCGATCCATGCGCGCTCCGACCGCGCAGGCGGGCCGTTCATCGCGCTCAACTGCTCGGCGATCCCGAAGGAGCTGATGGAAAGCGAAATCTTCGGCCACGTGAAGGGCGCTTTCACCGGCGCGCACGAAGATCGCGCGGGCGCAGCGGAGCTTGCCCATGGCGGCACGCTGTTCCTCGACGAGATTTGCGAGATGGATCTCGCCTTGCAGGCGAAACTCTTGCGCTTTGTGCAGACCGGCACGGTGCGCCGCGTCGGCGACACCAAAACGCGCAACGTGAATGTCCGTTTCGTCTGCGCCACCAACCGCGCGCCGATGCGCGAAGTGGAAGCCGGCAATTTCCGCGAGGACTTATTTTATCGTCTGCATGTGCTGCCGCTGCATCTGCCGCCGCTGCGCGAGCGCGCCGGTGACATCGTGCAACTCGCCTCCTCGTTCCTTGCGCGCTACGCCGAGGAAGAAGGCCGCGGCTTCCGGGGCTTCACGGCGGATGCGATCGCCCGTCTCGAGGCCTTCGCCTGGCCCGGCAATGTGCGGCAGTTGCAGAACGTCATACGCCGCGTCGTCGTGCTGCATGACGGCGTGGAAGTTTCGGCCGAGATGCTGTCGCTGCCCGACGGCGAGCGGCCCGCGACGCACGAGCCCGCGCGCGACACCGGCCCGCTGCCGCGGATCGAAAGCCCCTCCATCGCCCCCCTGTGGCGGCAGGAGCAGCGCATCATCGAAGAAGCGCTCAAGGCCTTCGACGGCAATGCCCAGAAGGCGGCGGCGGCGCTCGAAGTCGCGCCCTCGACGATTTACCGCAAGCTGCAGAACTGGTCGCGCGGCCGGCCGGGCTGAACGGCCCTTCTCCCTCCTCTTTAACGCTGCATTCCGGCCCCGGCGGGGAGAGGGAAAGCGAGCGCATTTTCCGCGCGAGCGAGGGTGATGAGCCGGAATGATGCCTGGAAAGCCACTGGGAATTTCCGGCAGAATCCCGCTATATGCCGCCCGAGAGACGATGATGAGCAAAGACAAAAAGAAGCCCTCGAAGATCAAGGCGCGGCTGCCGCGCGGCCTGATGGACCGCGGCCCGGCGGAGCTATCCGCGACACGCGCGATGATCGAGAAGATCCGCGCGGTCTATGAGCTTTACGGTTTCGAGGCGGTCGAGACGCCGGCGATCGAATACACCGAGACGCTCGGCAAGTTCCTGCCCGACACCGACCGGCCCAATGAGGGCGTGTTTTCGTTTCAGGACGACGACGAGCAGTGGCTGTCGCTGCGCTATGACCTGACCGCGCCGCTCGCGCGCTATGTCGCGGAGAATTTCGAGACGCTGCCGAAGCCCTATCGCAGCTATCGCTTCGGCTGGGTGTTCCGCAACGAAAAGCCGGGACCGGGGCGCTTCCGCCAGTTCATGCAGTTCGACGCCGACACCGTCGGCGCCGCTTCGCCCGCCGCTGACGCCGAGATGTGCATGATGGCCGCCGACACGATGGAGGCGCTATGCATTCCGCGCGGCGATTACGTCATCAAGGTCAACAACCGCAAGGTTCTCGACGGCGTGATGGATGCGGCGGGCGTAAAGCCCGAGCAGCGCCTCACCGTGCTGCGCGCGATCGACAAGCTCGATCGGCTCGGTCGCGAGGGCGTTGAGCTTCTGCTGGGCAAGGGCCGCAAGGACGAAAGCGGCGACTTCACCAAAGGCGCCGGACTCGAAAAGCAAGCGAGCGATAAAATTCTCGCCTTCACGGCCGCGAAGGGAAAGACCGGCGACGAGACGGCGCAGAACATTCTCGGCGTGATTGGTGAATCGAAGACCGGCGCCGAAGGCGCGAACGAATTGAAAGAGATTGCCGCGCTCGTCGCGGCCTCGGGCTATGCGGATCGCGTCGTCGTTGATCCCGCCGTCGTTCGCGGCCTCGAGTACTACACCGGCCCGGTTTACGAAGTTGAACTCCTCGTCGAAACCAAAGACGAAAAAGGCAATCCCGTGCGCTTCGGCTCGGTCGGCGGCGGCGGGCGCTATGACGGCTTGGTCGCGCGCTTTCGCGGCGAGCCGGTTCCGGCAACGGGATTTTCCATCGGCGTCTCGCGCCTCCTCGCCGCACTCCAGATGCTCGGCAAGATAGGCACGGAAAGCGAGCTTGGCCCGGTCGTCGTCACCATCTTCGACCGCGAGCGCGTCGCCGACTACCAGCGCATGGTGAAAACGCTGCGCGACGCCGGCATCCGCGCCGAGCTTTATCTCGGCAACCCGAAGAATTTCGGCAACCAGCTAAAATACGCCGACCGCCGCAACTCGCCCTGCGCCGTGATCCAGGGCGGCGACGAGAAAGCCAAAGGCGAAGTCCAGATCAAGGATCTGATCGAGGGCGCGAAGGCGGCCGCCGCCATCGCCTCGAATAAAGAGTGGCGCGAGGCGCGGCCCGCGCAGTTTTCGGTGCCTGAAGGCGATCTCGTGAAGGCCGTCAAGGAAGTGCTCGCCCGCCACGGCAAGCATTAACCTTTTGCCGCCGTGGCGCTCCGCGCCCGCCTTTGCTACAAGCCCCGCACAAACGGAACCGATCAGTGACCCTGCAGGACGACGATATTCGCACGCGCAATGGCCGCGCCGAGGCGCTCGTGGAGCTCTACGAGCGCGCGAGCTATACGCGCGTGCAGCCGCCGATTTTGCAGCCGGCCGACGCCTTCCTGGAGCTTTCGGGCGAAGCGCTGCGCCGCCGCCTGTTTCTGACGACCGACGCCGACGGCCGCGAGCTGTGTCTGCGGCCCGACCTCACCATCCCCGCCTGCCGCCTGCATATCGAGAGCGAAGCGCCGGTTCCGGCGAGCTACTGCTATCTCGGCCGCGTGTTCCGCGATCGCGGCGGCGACGGGCTCGGCGAATATCTGCAGGCCGGCATCGAGTCGCTCGGCCGCGACGACCTGGAAGCGGCCGACGCCGAATGCCTCGCGCTCGCGCTCGAATCGGCGCGCCACTTCGGCATCGAGCGGCCCGCGATCCGCATGGGCGATGTCGGTCTGTTCGAGGCCTTCGTCGGCGCGCTCAGCATTTCCCCGGCGTGGCGCCGCCGCTTGCTCAAGGACTTCAATCGCACCGGCACGCTTGCCGCGGATCTCTCGAATTTGAAGGCGACCACCGGCGCGCCCTCGCCGCATGCCGGCATGCTCGCCGCGCTCGAGGGCGCGGATCCGGCGGCGGCGCGCGCTTTCGTTGCCGATCTTCTGTCGATCGCCGGCATCACCAATGTCGGCGGCCGCACCGTGGGCGAGATCGCCGAGCGTTTTCTGGAGCAGGCTTCGCTCGGCGCCGAGGGCCTCAGCGAAAACGCGCGCGCGGCGCTCGCGCGCTACCTTTCGATCGAAGGCGACCCCGACACGGCGCTCACCGAACTGCGGCAGCTTGCGAAGGATTCGAACCTCGATCTTTCGGTGGCGCTCGCGCGGCTCGAACAGCGCATCGGCTTCATGGCGGCGGACGGCGTTGACCTCAAGAGCGTGCGCTTCGCCACCGCCTATGGCCGCGCGCTCGACTACTACACCGGCATGGTGTTCGAGCTGTGCGATCCGGCGGCGCCCGTGAAGTGGCCGCTCGTCGCGGGCGGGCGCTACGACAAGCTGATGACACTGCTCGGCAGCAGCACAGCGGTTCCGGCTGTGGGCTTTGCCGCCTGGATCAACGAACTCGAACAGGCGGGTGGCGTATGAGCGGGCGTCTCATCATCGGCATCCCCTCGAAGGGCCGCCTGCAGGAAAACGCGCACGCCTTCTTCAAGCGGGCCGGCATTTCGCTGGTGCAGCCGCGCGGCGGCCGCGAATATCGCGGCACCATCCCCGAAATCGAGGGCGCGGAAGTCGCTTATCTCTCGGCTTCGGAAATCGCCGGCAACCTCGCGCAAGGCTCGATCCATTTCGGCGTGACCGGCGAAGATCTCGTGCGCGAGACGATGCCGGATGCCGATAGCCGCGTCCTGATGGTCGATGGGCTCGGCTTCGGCTTCGCCAATGTCGTCGTCGCCGTGCCGCAGGCATGGATCGACGTGCGCACCATGCAGGATCTCGACGATGTCGCGACGGCGTTTCATGCCCGGCGCGGCAAGCGCATGCGCGTTGCGACGAAATATCTCAATCTCACGCGCGCCTTCTTCGCAAAGCACGGCATTGCCGATTACCGCATCGTCGAGAGCGCGGGGGCGACCGAAGGCGCGCCGGCGACAGGCGCGGCCGAACTCATCGTCGATATCACCACCACCGGCTCGACGCTCGCCGCCAACGCCTTGAAAGTCGTCGATGACGGCGTGATCCTGCGCTCGCAGGCCAATCTCGTCGCCTCGCTCTCGGCGCATTGGGGCGAAGGCGAGCGCGCTGCCGCGCGCACGCTGCTCGACCGCATCGCCGCCGAACGCACCGCGCGCACGACGCGTGAAGTGCGCTCGCGTTTCCGCGAGGCGGACGCCGAACTCGTCGCGGAGGCCAAGGGCCGTTTCGGCGCCATCGCGCCCTTGGGCGGGCCGACCTCGTCGGGCATGCTGACGCTGCTCTGCCCGCCAAACACGGTGCATGGACTGGCGATTTTCCTGCGCGAGAAAGGCGCCGAGACGGTGATGGTCGCCGCGCCCGAATACATCTTCTCGCGCGACAACCCGCTTTACGACGCGCTCACGGCCAAAATCGGCTAGCTGTTCCGGCTAGTTGTTCCGGAACACGATCACGCGCGCGAGCGTGAAATTCACCACGAAGCCGACGCCGATGCCCAATAATTTCGCCAGCGGCAGCGGCACATATTTCGCGGCGATCACCAGCGTCGCGGTATGCGCGACGAAACCCGCGATCTGGCTCGCGGCGAACAGAAAATAAGCGCGGACGCCAAGCTCTGTATGATGCTTCCTGAACGTGAACAGCGAGTTCAGGATATAGGAGCAGGTCACAGCAATCACGAACGAGGCGGTATTGGCCGCGATCAGCGAAGCCTCATGGCTGAGCTGCGGCGCCGCCGCCGCGAGAATCGCCACAGCGGTGAAGAACACTGCCGCGTCCACCCCGGCATTGACGAGGCCGACGAGGCCGAAGCGGAACATCTGAAAGGCAAGCTCGCGCACGCCGAATCTCCTGCAATCGAAAGGTGGATAGCACGGCTGAAACTCCGGTTTTGATGGAATTAAAGCCGGAGTACCGGATATTTATTTTGCCGCGTTTTCTTCACGCGAACCGCTGGCCGCGTTCGAAAGCGCTTTAACGCAAAGGTTAATGCGGCGGATGTACGCGCCGCGGCGCCTGCGCTAATACTCGGCCCGAGAAACAGCAATGCCCAGACCGTCCCCGATAGCCAGCGACCCCGCCGCGCCCCGCCCGGCGCGCGGCCTGTCGATCATCGTGCCGCTCTATAATGAGGCGGGAAACCTCCCGGCGCTGCACGAGCGGCTGATCGCCTTCGCGGGACGGCTCGCCGCCGAGCGGGGCCTTGCGGCGGAAGTCGTTTATGTCGACGACGGCAGCCGGGACGAGACGCTCAAGATCGCGCGCGCGCTTTCGCCCAGGGTCGGTTTTCAGGTTGTGTCGTTCTCGCGCAATTTCGGCAAGGAAGCGGCGCTGCTTGCCGGGCTCGACCACGCGCGCTTCGATGCGCTGTTGTTCATGGACGGCGACGGCCAGCATCCGCCGGAACTTGCCGACCAGCTGGTCAAATATTGGCTCGACGAAAACTACGACGTCGTCTTCACCGCGAAAGCGCATCGCGACGACGAGTCGGCGCTGAAGCGCCTTGCGGTCGCGATCTTCTACAAGACGCTGAACTGGGGCGCGCGCCACCCGATCCCGGAAGATGCCGGCGATTTCCGGCTGCTCTCTCCGCGCGCCGCGGCGGCATTGAAGCGATTGCCCGAGCGCAATCGTTTCTTCAAGGGACTTTCGAGCTGGATCGGCTTTCGCCAGAAGCGCGTGCCTTACGAGCCGGCGAAGCGCGAGCACGGCGTCTCGACCTGGAACTACCGCACGCTGGTCGGGCTTTCGATCGAAGGACTGACGGCGTTCTCGACCGCGCCGCTTCGGCTCGCGAGCCTGTTCGGCATCCTCATTTCGGCAAGCGCCTTTCTTTACGGCCTCTGGATCGTGTTCGAGACGCTTTATTACGGCAAGGACGTGCCGGGCTATCCGTCGATCATGGTCAGTGTCATGGTGATCGGCGGCGTGCAGCTTTTGATGATCGGCATCGTCGGCGAATACATCGCCAAGATCATGTCGGAGCTGCGCGGGCGGCCGGTCTATTTCGTCGCCGAGCATGAAGTATTCGACGCGGGCGAAAAGAAAGACCCGCGCGAGGCTGCCGAATGAGGCGCATCGTTCTGTGCGCCGACGACTACGCCTTGTCGCCGGGCGTTTCCGCAGGCATCCGCGAATTGCTCGCGGCCGGCCGCCTCAATGCGACTTCGGTGATGACGATCTTCCCTGAACTGGAAGACGAAGCGCGTGCGTTGCAGGCGGTGAAAGCTCCGATCCCGTTTCAGATCGGCCTGCATGCGACGCTGACCGGCGGGTTCGCGCCCCTCACCGCGAGCCCGATGAAGCGGGGCACAAAACTCCCGATGTCGCACGAGACCTGGCCGCCGCTCAGCTTCCGCCGCATCGACGCCGCCAAAGTGAAGGCCGAAGTGAAGGCGCAGCTCGAAAAATTCACCGAGGTTTTCGGCCGCGCGCCGGATTACGTCGACGGCCACCAGCACGCGCAGTTGATGCCCGGCATTCGCAAGCCGTTTCTCGATGCCGTCGCGGAGCTTGCGCCGCGCGCCTGGGTCCGGCAATGCGCGCCGGTGCATTTCACCGACGAGTTCTTCAACGCCAAAAGCCGCTTTCTCGGCGCGCTCAGCCTGCCGTTCAAGCGCATAGCCAAACGCCGCGGCCTTCGCTGCAATCCGGCATTCTCCGGCGCTTACGATTACGACAAGCCGAGCGATTTTAGCGCTTCGTTCGCGCGCTTCATCAAGGGCATGGCGCAGGGCGGCGTCGTGATGTGCCATCCCGGCCACCCCGATGACGTGCTGCGCTCCCGCGACACGCTGACCGATCAGCGCGAGCGGGAGTTCGCGTTCCTGATGAGCGAAGCGATGCCGCGCGCCCTTGCGCAAGCCAATGTAGCACTTGCTTGATGAGCATGACCCGCACGGCCCAAGCCGAAAGCCGGAGATGGCCGGGTTTGCTTCATTTCGCCGTCCCCGCCGCGGTGTTGCTCGCGCTCTATTGCTTCAATGTTTTTCAGTTGAGCCAGTGGTACGAGGCGGAAATTCCGACCGGACCCGACCAGCTTTGCTATCTGCGTCAAGCGCAGCTCTTCGAGCAGAAAGGCAGCATCGGCGGACTCGACACCGCGATGCGTTTCGAGGGCGCGCGCTATCTCGTCGCCAAGGCGAAAGCGCTCGGCTTCCTCGCCTTCCCGGAGCCCTCCTGGATCGCGAGCATCGCGCCCGAATGTCACCGCTATAAAGCCGCGACCGATCAGATCATTTCGCAATATCCGCCGGGCACCGGCTTCTTCCTGTCGTTTTTTCACGAGACGCACCGCGTCCGCGCTTTCTATATCGCCATCGAAACCGCCGTTCTCGCGTGGTTCGTCTGGCTGATCTTTACCGCGCGAAGCGCGGCGGCCGCGTGGCTGTTCGGCGCATTCGGCAGCTTTCTGGTGATTCAGATCAACTACGAAGGCTATATGAGTTTTTCGCTGCCGCTCTCGATGCTGCTCTGCGCCGTGCTCGGCCATTGCACGGTGGCGCTTCTCTTGAGCCGCGACACGCGCAAGCGCGTGCTGATCGCCGCTGCATGCGGCCTCTTGCTCGGGGTTCTGGTCAGCCTGCGCATCGCCAATATCCTGCTGTCGGGCGGGTTTTTCCTCGCTTTTGCGGATATGTATCTGCGCAAACGGGATCGCGGCATTTTCCCCGCCGCCGTGGCATTTGCGCTCGCATTTGCCATTGCGCTTGTCCCGAACCTTGCCGCCAACGCGATCAATGCCGGCAGCCCGCTCGCGACGACCTATGGCGGCGAGGATGCGGCAAGACCGGTATTCAGCTGGCAGCAAATCGCCGCCGCGCTCGATTATTATTTCATCGGCGAAGGCATCGGTTACGTATTCGATGTTGGCCTTGCCGGCATTCTGGTATTCGAAATCGGCCGCCGATGGCTGCGGCTGAAAAGCATTCCCTATGTGAGCTTCATCAATACCGCGACCTGGCTGATCGCGGCGGCTTACTATCTCACGCACAGCATCCTGAATTCCTACTATCTGATCGCGACCGCGACGTTCAGCCTTGCGCTCCTCGTCTTCGGCGCAGCCGAAATATTGCGAATGCATGCGGCGGATGAAAACGCGGCCCGGCGAGCGGCCTCCCCCGGCATTGCAGCCGGTATCGCCGCCGCCGGTCTTGCATTGTTCGCGGTCATTCTTTGGCGTCTCGACGACGCGCCGAAGCTGCCGCCGGCATCGCAACCGTTCGAACCATCCGCGATCATCTGGGCGGACCAGTCGGCCGGGCTGTTCGGCTATTATCTGCAACGGCACGCCGCGGCGATCGACAATACGAGCCGGCTTTTTCAGGACAAAATGATCGACGCGGTCGCCGGCGACGGCCGCGCGCAATACTTCATTGCCGACAACAAAAAAATGCAGGCGCTGATCGAGCGCATACCGGAGATTCGGCCCGCGGCGGATACGTTCGGCTACAAAACCTACCGGCTCGCGCCGCGATAGCGCTACACCGGCATCAGCCGGAACATGCCGTCACCTTGCGGCTTCGCTTCAAGCCTGTCCTTGTGGAACGCTGCAAGCGTCGAGCGATGGCCGATCGAGAGCACCGTGGTGTCCGGCAGCTTCTCCTTGATGAGTTGATAGAGCGCCATCTCGCCCTGCTCGTCGATGGCCGAGGTCGATTCATCGAGAAGCAGAATGTCAGGCTTCATCAACAGCGCGCGCGCCAGAGAGACGCGCTGCTGCTCACCCAAGGAGAGCACATGTGGCCAGCTCGTCTCCTCGCTGAGCCTTCCGCCGAGCCGCGACAGGCCGACGGCGTCGAGCGCGGCGCCAAGCGCCGCCGTATCGAAGTCCTCGGGCTTTGCGGGGTAAGCGAGCACCTCGGCAAGCGTGCCGAACGGCAGATAAGGCTTCTGCGGCAGCACCAGGAGTTTCGCGCCGGGCTGCATGCCGATCCGGCCCTTGCCGAACGGCCAGATACCGGCGATCGCCCGGAACAGCGTCGATTTGCCCGAGCCGGTCGCGCCGGTGACGAGCACGGAATCGCCAGCCGGAATCGCGATGCCGTCGGCCGCCAGCACCGGCCGGCCGGCCGGCAGCGCGAGCGCCATGCCATCGATGCGGATCGCCGCGCCGGCTGCGGCGCCGTGCTTGATTTCCGATCGGGCCTCGGTCAGCGCCGCGCCGCCGATGGCATTCTCGAAACCGATCAGGCGGCGCACCACCGCGCGATATTCGGCAAGCGTCGTATAGGCGGTAACGAAGAAGCTGAACGCCGTCTGCACGCTGTTGAAGGCGGAAGCCGTCTGAAACAGGATGCCGAGCTGAATCTTGCCGGCGAAGTAAGCCGGGCTCACCACGACATAGGGAAACACCACCGAGGCCTGATTGTAGCCGGCGGTGAACCAGGTCAGCCGCTTCTCGGCTTTGATCTTGGCGATGAATACGCCGAAATAGCGCAGGAAGCGCGCGTTGATTTTCTCGCCCTCGATCGGCTCGCCCTTGAGGAGCGCGATCTGCTCGCCGTTCTCGCGGACGCGGACGAGGTGATAGCGAAAATCGGCCTCGTATTTCTGCATCTCGAAATTGAGGCGTGCGAGCACGTTGCCGATCAGGTGCGTAATCAGCGTGCCGATGCCGGCGTAAATGAGCGAGGCCCAGACGAGATAACCGGGGATCGCGAGCGGTACGCCGAAGACGGTGAGCGGCGCCTGGTTCGACAGCATCCATAGAATGACGACGAAGGACGCGGTCGTGACCACGGCGTTCAGAAGCCCGATCGAGAGCGCGATGGTGCGCGAAGTGAAAAGCTCGAGATCCTCGGCGATGCGCTGGTCGGGGTTATCGGCCGGATCGCCGACGGTGCGCATACGGTAGTGCGTGCCGCCGCCGAGCCAGCGCGAAACATATTTGCCGGTCAGCCATGCGCGCCAGCGAATCTGCAGCCATTGCCGCAGATAAAGCTGATAGACGGCGGCGATGATGAACAATGCCGCAAGCCCGCAGAAATAGAGAAGCTCGTGCCAGAACGTCGCGATATCCTTGTTCTGCACGGCGTTATAGAAGCGCGCGTTCCACTCGTTGAACTGGACGTTCAGGAAGACCGTGCCGAGCTCGAGAAGGATCACCGCAGCGAGCAGCGCGCGTCCAGCCCAGCGATCCTCGCCCCAGAAATAGGGCATGGCCAGGCGGCGGACTTCGGCAAGGAAAGCGAATATCGAGCGCACGGGAAAGCTCCAAAATCGGGCGGGAAGATTCGGCGGAATGTAACCGATCCCGCATGTGGCAAGGCAGGAATCAGACAGCGACGTTGCCGCGCCGATCGCGTCAAAAATACGAAGGGCGCGGTTTTTCGCCGCGCCTTATGCGAGAAAGGCGCGGCTTGCGCCGCGGCTTATGTGAGAAAGGCGCGGCTTGCGCCGCGCCCTGCCCGATGAATTATTTGTAATCCGGCTATTTCATGAGATTCGTCCGCATGCGTTTCAGCACGAACAGCGCCAGCAGGCCGGTCGTGATGTCCATGCCGATGGCGATACTGAATACCGGAATCCAGCTTCCCGCCATGTCGTGGAGCAGCGCCGCGAGCGGCCCGCCGAGCACCGAGCCGACGCCCTGCGCCATATAGAGGAGGCCGTAGTTCGCGGTCGCGTTCTTGGTGCCGAAGGTGTCGGTGAGCGTCGAGGGGAACAGCGAGAAGATTTCGCCCCAGCCGAAGAACACCACCGCCGACAGGATGACGAACATCATCGGGTCGTGGCGGAAGTGCAGGAAGAGTGCGATCGCCGCCCCTTCCAGCAGGAAGGCGAGCGCCATGGTGTTCTCGCGCCCGATATTGTCGGACACCCAGCCGAAAAACGGCCGCGTCAATCCGTTGGTGATGCGATCGACGGTGAGCGCGAGCGGCAACGCCTGCAGGCCCCAGACCGTGAGATCGGCGACGCCGAAGTCGCGCGCGAACGGCGCGAAATTCGACACCACCATGAGGCCGCCGGTGGACATCATCGTCATCATGACGAACATGAGCCAGAACACCGGCGTCTTCAGCATTTCCTTCGGCTCATAATCGCGCTTGCTGACCTGCACGTGAGGCGCCGGCAGATCGTCGTTCCTTGTCGGCAGGCGCATCGGCAGCGCCGAGAGAACGCCGATGACGGCAAAGGCGATGCCGAATACCGTCAGCGTGTGCTGGTAGCCGGCGCTCTTGATCATGTCGTTGATCGGGAACGTCGTGATGATGGCGCCGAAGCCGTAGCCCGCGGCGACAAGACCGGTCGCGAGCCCGCGCTTTTCCGGAAACCATCGCACCATCAGACCGATGATGCCGATATAGACGATGCCCGTGCCGATGCCGCACAG
>Ga0182740_1000965_pt1 | contig 21790 bp, 20 predicted proteins | sample eDN5th37CKraftBY_FD_128872 | JGI IMG/M metagenome (GOLD analysis project Ga0182740, IMG submission 128872) | Enriched backyard soil microbial communities from Emeryville, California, USA - eDNA 5th pass 37_C Kraft BY (version 2) (version 2) | ecosystem: Environmental > Terrestrial > Soil >...
CGTCCGGTGCAGATGCCGATGCCCGCGGCACAGCCAGCGACCTACAATCCGAATTCGTTGTGGCGCAACGGCTCCCGCGCGTTCTTCAAGGATCAGCGCGCCCATCAGGTCGGCGATATTCTCACCGTGCGCGTCAATGTCGCGGACAGGGCCGCCATCGCCAATCAAACCCAGCGCAGCCGGACCAATGCGGAGAACTCCGGCGTTTCGGACTTTGCCGGCTCGCAGACGATGGGCTTCAGCGCCGCACTTCCGGGCAGGCTGCTGACGGCGGACTCCAACTCCTCCAGCGACGGCAAGGGTTCGGTCAACCGGCAGGAGGCTTTGCGCACCAATGTCGCCGGCGTCGTCACGCAGGTCTTGCCGAATGGCAATCTGGTGATCGAAGGCAAGCAGGAAATCCGGGTGAATTTCGAGATCCGGGAATTGATCGTCGCCGGCATCGTTCGCCCCGAGGATATCGAGAGCGACAACACCATCGACTCCACCAAAATCGCGGAAGCGCGCATCGCCTATGGCGGCCGCGGCCAGATCACAGATGTGCAGCAGCCCCGCTACGGGCAGCAGGTGCTGGATATCCTCCTGCCGTTCTGACGTTCGATCCTCACCGCAGATCCGGCTTCACAGCTCCCGCGCCACGGCAGTGCATTGCCGCGGCGTCACGGCCTCCGGCTTCTCCCGGCCGGGGGCCGTTTCACATCTCGATGGAAGTCGTGCCGAGCGGTCGTGGCTTCAATCGTCGCGATAGACGCGCTCGCGGCGCTCATGCCGCTCCTGCGCCTCGACGGACAGCGTCGCAATCGGACGGGCTTCCAGACGCTTCAGCGAGATCGGCTCGCCGGTCTCCTCGCAATAGCCGTAGGTCCCGTCCTCGATACGGCCGAGGGCTTCGTCGATCTTGGCGATCAGCTTGCGCTGCCGGTCCCGGGCGCGCAGCTCGATGGCGCGGTCGGTTTCCGACGAGGCGCGGTCCGCGATATCGGGGTGGTTCTGGTTCTCATCCTGAAGGTGCTGGAGGGTCTCCTTCGCCTCCTTCAGAATTTCCTCTTTCCAGGCCAGCAGGCGTGCGCGGAAATATTCCCGCTGCCGTTCGTTCATGAACGGCTCCTTGTCCGACGGCCGATAGGTCTTCGCCTTGTCGCTTGGCATCGCCGATCCCCGAACCAGATAACGTCCACTCTGGTGAGCGGCGCTTATATCGTTCCGGTCCGAGAACGACAACATGGGATCGTTAACCTTTTTCCGGGCCGCCAGAAACCTCACAAGCTATTGATTTATACTATATTTTTTCACACACCAATGACGGGAGCCTGATCCCGCGCAGCCTCCGCCTTTGCCAGCTCGACCTCGAGCCGGAGGCTGATCTCCCCCAGCACGGTGTCCAGCCCGCTGTCGCCGGTCTCCTCGCGCAGCATATCGGCGGCAGTTCTGAGCCGGGACAGAACCGTGCCCGACAGTGGCCCGCCAAGGAGGCCGACCTTGATCTCTTCCAGCATGTCGAGCGCGAGCCGGCCGCGCCGAACACCATGACGGCGACGCTCACCGGGATCGTCCATGCCCTGCAAGGCGATGAGCGTCTCGATACCGCCAACGGTGCGCAGGGGCTGGCTTCCAGCAGCCGATTGCGCGGCCGGAGGCTGCGGCAGGCTGAACCCGGACGCAGACGCGCCGCGGGGCGCGCCGGCCATGGCCGCGACCGATGACCCCGTTGGTCCCGTGATACGCATGAAATCGAATCCTCGTGGCCCGCGTGGTGACGAGATCATGCAACGCCCCCCATGGTTAACCGGACGTAAACGAACCGGCAAAAACTGCCGCATCGGCAAAGGCGCGCCACCGTCGCGGAGTAGCGGAAGAACCGAGCACACGAAAACTGTCAGACATATCAGATACTTGTATTGAAAACCCAAACTGGCACGGGTTTCGCTGACACGACTTCACGCACGACGTGCAGGAGACGCGGCATGACAACAGCATGGAAGACGGCATTGGCGGCCATCGCCATGCTTGCCAGCCTGGCCCTTCCAGCGGCGGCAACCTCGCGGATCAAGGATCTCGCGAATGTCGAGGGCATCCGCCAGAACCAGTTGATCGGCTATGGCCTCGTCGTCGGTCTCAATGGCTCCGGCGACACGCTGAACAATGCGCCTTTCACGCGTCAGTCCCTGCAAGCCATGCTGGAGCGGCTCGGCGTGAACGTGCGTGGCGCGCAGATGCGCACCGGCAATGTCGCCGCGGTCATGGTGACGGCGAACCTGCCCGCTTTCGGCACGCAGGGCACGCGCATCGACGTCACCGTATCCGCGCTCGGCGACGCCAAGAGCCTCCAGGGCGGCACCCTTCTGGTCACGCCCCTGCTTGGCGCCGATGGCAACGTCTATGCCGTCGCGCAGGGCTCGCTCGCCATCGGCGGCTTTCAGGCCGAAGGCGAGGCCGCCAAGATCACGCGCGGCGTGCCGACCGTCGGCCGCATCACCAATGGCGCGATCATCGAGCGCGAAATCGAGTTCGCGCTGAATCGTCTCGGCCAGGTGCGTCTGGCTTTGCGCAATGCCGATTTCACCACGGCCAAACGCATCGCGGCCGCCGTCAACGACTTCATCGGCGCAGCCACCGCGGAGCCGATCGATCCGTCCACGGTTCAGCTCACCCTGCCCGCATCCTATCGCGGTAATCTCGTCGCGCTGCTGACGGAGATCGAACAGCTCCAGATCGAGCCCGACCTTGCCGCCAAGATCGTCATCGACGAGCGCTCCGGCGTGATCGTGATGGGACGGGATGTCCGCGTGTCCACCGTGGCCGTGGCACAGGGCAATCTGACGGTGACCATCTCCGAAACACCCGTGGTCAGCCAGCCGGCGCCCTTCTCTGACGGTGAAACCAGAGTCCTTCCCCGCTCCCGCATCGGCGTCCAGGAGGATGGCCGCAAGCTCGCCATCGTGAAGGACGGCATGTCCCTCCAACAACTGGTCGACGGACTGAACGCGCTGGGCATCGGACCACGCGACATGATCGCAATTCTTCAGGCCATCAAGGCGTCCGGCGCGATCCAGGCCGAAATCGAGGTGATGTGATGAACACCTTGTCCGGCACCAGCTCCGCCAGCTTTCAAAAACCTCAGAACATCCTCGCCGCCGGCAACCAGCCGATGCGTCCCCATCAAGCAGCAACGAAGGACAAGACGCGAGAGACCGCCACGGACTTCGAGGCCGTGTTTCTCAACAGTATGTTCAGCGAAATGTTCACAGGCATCGATAGTGAGGGCCCCTTCGGCGGCAACGGCGCCGGTGGTGTGTGGCGCTCATTCCTCACGGAAGAATACGCCAAGTCCTTTGCGAAGGCCGGCGGCATCGGAATCGGCGATCAGGTCTATCGCCAGTTGCTGGCGCAGCAGGAAGCAAATCCAGCCACTTAGCCCTGCGGCACGGACGGCAAGCCTCGCTTTCCGATACGCACAGGACGGAGACAAACCATGACCGTGCATCGACACGCGACTGCGCCGGGAAGCGCCAACAGCGTCATCGCCAGCGTTGCGGAAGCGCAGACCCTGACCACACGCATTCTCGAATCAATGGAAGCGCTGGAACAGGTCGTCCTGCAAGAGACCGAAGCTTTACGAGCGGGAAAACTCAACGAGGCCATGGATCTTGGGCCAAGCAAAGCGGAACATTCCCGCCGCTACATGGCCGAAGCGATGAGCATCCAGGCAAACCATGGCTTTCTGAGAGAGCGCCTTCCCGCCGTCTGGCAGTCGCTCCAGCAGCGTCATGAGTCGTTTCGTGCCGTACTGCAACAAAATCTCATGGTGCTGGCGACCTCTCACGCCGTGTCCGAAGGCATTGTTCGCGGAGTTTCAGACGCGCTTGCCAGCAAAGCTGCGCCGACGACTTATGGCGGAGGCGGCCGCCCCGCCGCGCATCGGACTCCGGCCCAGCCCCTCGCCATCAGCCGCGTCCTCTGAAGCGGCAGGACAGCCGCGAAAATCCCGGCGTCAAATGCTTTCCGTAAAAAAGAAACGGGACGCCGAAGCGCCCCGTTCCCAATCTTGAACGATAGGCTCTCTTAGAAGAGACGCAGCACGGCCTGGTCCGCCTGGGCGGCCATGGACAGCGCAGTGGTCGAGAGCTGCTGACGGGTCTGCAACGCCAGCAGGTTGGCGCCTTCCTCGTTGGTATCGGCCAGCACCAGAGCATCGGCACCCGTCTGAAGGGTGTTGATCATGTTCTTGGTGAAGTCCTGACGGGTCTGCACCGTGGTCAGGTTCGAGCCGAACTTGGCGGCCTGGGTGCGCAGGCTGCTCAGAGCGGAATCGAGACCGGCGAGGACCGTATCCAGCGAGCTGTTGGCCTGGAATTCGTCACCGCTCAGCGCGGTCAGATTCAGACCGCTGGAGGTGAAATCCACGCCATTGATCGTCTGGGAGCTGGAACCATCCTCGTTGAACACGACCTTGAGGTTGTCGCCGCTCAGGAGATTGATGCCATTGTAGGAGGCATCGCGCGCCAGCGCATCGATCTGGGTCAGCAGGTCGTTATACTGCTGTTGCAGGTTGGCGCGCGTGGCGCTCGGCGTGGTGACGGTTCCCGTCGGCTCATAGACGCCACCCGGAGCCGTGAAGCCCAGAGCGGAGGCAGCGGTGCCGCCGATCGTGATGTTCTCGGAGGAGGTCGAGGCGATCTCGATGGCGCCGCCTGAGGTGAGCGAGGCAGTGATGCCGGTGCCGAGGCTCAGGCCGCCCAGCCAGGAGTCCACGTCCGCACGCGTCGTGGAGGCGGTGATGTTGAACGTATTGGCGGAACCTGAACCAACTGCGATGCTGAGCGACTGGCCGGCCAGCGCGGACAGGGTCGAGTTAGTCGGGTCCGCAGTGGTGTTGCCGGTGCCAAAGCCTGCCTTGGCAGCGCCGGTGCCGCTGACGGTGATGGTATCGTTCGCATTGTTCGACGCGATCTCGATCTCGCCATCACCATTCACAGAGGCGGTCCAGGTCGCCGCGCCGCCGTTGAGCGCCGTGAGCACGTCCTGGACGGTCTGCGCGGACGGATCGGCGCCGACGGTGAAGGTCGTCGTGTTGGTGCCGTCGCTGACGGAAATCGTTTCACCCGTAGCAAGACCAAGAGAAACGGCGTTAAGCGCCGTGCCTGTGGTCAGAGAACCGACGGTGCCGGTCACCGTGGCTTCGCTGTCGGCAGCGATCGCGCCGCCCGTCACCGTCTGCGCATAGGTCGCCGTTGCGGCAGCCGCGCCCAGCGCCTGCTTGGCGATGGACTTGGCGGATTCAACCAGCTTGGTCAGCGACGAGATGCCAGTGTCGGCAGCCTTCAGCGTCTGCTGGGCCTGACCGATGGAGTCGAGCAGGCCGTTGAGGTCGCTCGCGCGGTTCTGAAGCGACTGCGACGTGAAGTAGTTGGTCGGATTGTCGAGAGCCGAATTGACCTTCTTGCCGGTGGCGAGGCGGTTCTGCGTCAGGCTCATCATCTGAGCAGTCGACTGCAGGGACAGGAGATTTTGACGAACCCCGGCGGACAAGGTGATGTTGCTAGCCATAATATGAACCTTTCTGGTCATTTGCCCCTGCCGGGGCGGCATTCCGATCACTACGGATCGGTTGCCGATGTTCCATGGCGCAACCAAACACCGCGTAAAAAAACATGGTTAACGATTCAAGTTGGGTCAAATTTTCGATTTGTCGCGCACCAGTATGCCTCGCAAAAAATTAACTCTTTATTCATCATTTATTTACCGGCCATTAGGGTTAACCAAACATTATTGACACAGACGGCTCCGCGATGTCCGGACATCGCACTGCTCATTCACGAGAGGCTTTCCATGGGCGACATTGTTCTTTCGGCGGGCGTGCGGCAGAATCTGCTGTCGTTGCAGAATACGGCTCACCTCATGGGCATCACACAAAATCGCCTTGCCACCGGCAAGAAGGTCAATTCGGCCCTCGACAATCCGACCAACTTCTTCACGTCGCAGTCCCTTCAGAACCGCGCCGGGGATCTCAACGCCCTGCTCGACTCCATCGGCCAGGCTCAGCAGACGCTCGACGCAGCCAACAAGGGGCTTACCTCGCTCACCAAACTGGTCGAATCCGCAAAGTCCATCGTCAAGCAGGCGCGCCAGACCGCAGAGCCAACGACGAATACTTTCGCACCCGTGACGGTGACCGGCACCGCGCAGGCCGAAACGCTGGGCTCCACCGGCAACGGAGCCGCCGTCACGCTGGCCGACAACACGACATATTCATTCACCGTAGAAGTGAACGGCGGTGCGGCAACGACGATCTCCTACACAACCGGCACTTCGGCAACAAACGCCGAACTGGTGGCCGGATTGCAGGGCGCGCTGGACACCGCCCTGGGCGCGGGTCACATCACGGTCGCGGCCAACGACACGGACGACGGACTTCGTCTGACCGCCGCAAATGCCGATACCGATTTCACGATTACGAGCGCCGCCAATTCCGGCCTGACAGCCGGAACTTATGCTTCCACCAGCCTGCTGGACAACATAATTGCCGGCGGCGGGATCGACGGCGCTTCGGGCCTGACCATCGCAGTCAACGGATCGGTTCCCCAGACCATCACCTTCGGTTCCGGCCCTGGTGAAATCTCGACAATGGCCGAGCTGAATGCCGCGCTCGCCAATATCAACGGACTCACGGCCAATGTCTCCGGCACGACGTCCTCCTTCTCCATTGCCTCGGCTGCCGTGCAGACCAACCTGACCATGACCGCAACGGCTGGCGTCGAGACGGCGCTCGGCATTCCGGCCAGCTTCAACCAGAACGGCGCTCTTGTCTCCACCACGACGGTGAACCCCACCCGCGCCAACCTGCAAAGCGACTATAACGACATTCTCACCCAGATCGATGCGCTGGCGCGCGATGCTTCCTATAACGGCATCAACCTGCTGACCGGCGATGATCTCAAGGTCGTCTTCAATGAGGAAGGCAGCAGCAACCTGATCATCAAAGGCGTGACGTTCAGCGCGGCGGGGCTCGGAATGACGCCGGCCACGGGAAATGCGTTCCAGTCCAATGCCGGCATCGACGGCTTTCTGTCACAGATCGACACCGCCCTGACGACACTGCGTACGCAGGCTTCCCGCTTCGGCGCGAATCTCAACACGGTGCAGACCCGCCAGGACTTCACCAAGCAGATGATCAACACGTTGCAGACCGGCGCTGACGCGCTGGTGCTGGCCGACACCAACGAGGAAGGCGCCAATCTGCTGGCGCTGCAAACCCGCCAACAGCTTTCCAGCACCGCCCTCTCGATGGCGGCTCAAGCCGACCAGGCCGTGCTGCGGCTGTTCGGATAGACCTTCTGAAAGGACGCCTCATGGCCCTCAAAGTCGAACTGAAACCGGGTGAACGCATTCTGATCGGAGAATGCGTGATCACGAATGGCGATCAGCGAACGCGCTTCCTTCTGGAGGGGCGGGCGCCGATTCTGCGCGAAAAAGACATCATGACCGCCGAGCTGGCGGACACGCCGGCCAAGCGGATCTATCTCGCCATCCAGCTCATGTATACGTCGCAAGAACCTCAAGCTCACCATGACATCTATTTCACGCTGGTCCGGGACATCGTCACGGCGGCGCCCAGCATGTGGCCGCTGATCGAGAGCATCAATAATCAAATTTTAATTGGCGATCTTTACAAAGCGCTGAAGGAAGCCAAGCAGCTGATTTCCTACGAGGGGGAGCTTCTCGAACATGCAAAGCGCGGCGCAGGCGTATGGCACGGTAGCGAAGCAGACCGCAAGTCCGCGTGAACTAGAAGCCGATCTGCTGTTGCGGGCCGCGGCCCGCCTGCAATCCGCCAAGGATAGCTGGGAGACAGAGGGCACCCAGCTCAACGACGCCCTGCTCTACAATCGAAAGCTTTGGTCCATTTTTTTGTCATCGGTCACGAGCGCAGAACATCCGCTGCCCGCGGCAGTGCGCCAGAACGTTGCCAATCTCGGCATTTTCGTCATGAACCAGACCATGGCGCTGATGACCGACCCAAAGCCAACCCAGCTTTCATCACTCATCAATATCAATCGCGAGCTCGCGATGGGCTTGCGCGGCCGCTGAAAAGCCAAGCCATATCGATACGGAAAAGCCCCGGAGATGATCCGGGGCTTTCTGCATCTGGCCTCGCCGGCACGGCAAACGTGCCGACAGCGTCACAACATATTCACCAGATTGATCTGATACAGCATGCTAGTGGTCTGAAGTGATGCCTGGAGCCTCGTTTGCAGCGCCAGAAGTTTCACTGCCGTTTCTTCCGTGGTCACCCCTTCGATTCCCGCAAGCATCTCGCTGACCATGCTGCCGGTCTGCTGATGGCGCTCCTTGGCGGCGGCAATCGAGGTCTGCGCGCCGGCAAGCTCGGCTTGAATGCTGGCGATTGAGCCCGACGCGCTGCTCGCGCCCAGCGCTGCGCCCGCACGGGAGTTCAGCGCCACGCTTCGCGTCGTGGCGTTGGGGTCGTCCGCCGAAAAGGGCACCGCCGCCAGCACCGCGACATTCTGCAACGTCCGGCGCAGCGCGTCTTCGTCGGCCCGCGCGCCGTATGAGATCGTGACCGAATTGTCGATGCGCGCGGTCGCGCTGGCGCGCGCCGGATCGGAACTGTCTTCGCCCGTATACCACTTGACCGTCCGTCCGGCCGTATCGGCCACGGCCGCGGTCGCCGTCTCGAATGGAGGCCCATCCACGCGCAATGGCGGATTGCTGGCGAAGAAGTCGTTGCCCGCCGCCATGGCGGAGGCCGCCGTCAGCGCTGTGTCCGCCAGCGCGCCAAGCGAGCTTCCCAGCGCCGCTTGCAGGCTTGTGGCCGTGTCCGCCGCAGTCGCGCCGATGGTGAATTCACCGGGGCCGGGCGTTTGCGACGCGGTCGCAGTCAATTTGACCGTTTCGACAGTGCCATCCGGCAGCGTCAGCGCAATCCGAACTTCACTTCCCGGCGCGGGATTGGCCGCCACGTCGATCCTCACCCCGGCCGGCGACCCGGAAGGGCCGCTGACGGTTATCGCGGCAGTATCCGACGATATGCCGCTTATCTTGAAGCCATAGGGCGAACTGGCGGCATCCTCCGCCAGCGCGACCGTTGTCGGAGCCGGCGCGGAAACAACCAGACGTCCCCGCCCATCAGAGCCGAGATCCGCCAGCCGGCGCTCATCGATGACCTGCCGCAGGCCGTCCTGGCCCGCAGCGCCATCCAGAATCGCATTCACATTGGCCACAGCCGGCTGATCCGTCGCGCGGCCGGAGAAGAGATACCGCTCGCCGGCGCGGGTGTTCAGCAAGCCGACGATCTCGCCCAGGGCGTTGGTCGCGCCTTTCTGGACGAAAATTCCTTCCGCATTGGTCATCGTGGTGGACTTGAGCGCGGCACCCTTGATCTCATCCGACAGCTTCGCGATCCGGCCCAGCGCGCTCTGTTGCAGATCGATCCGCATCCCGACATTCGTGATGGTGTCGGAGAAAGCCGAAATGGCCGAAAGCTGCGAGCGCAGACCAACACTCACCCCACGGCCGAGACCAAGACCCGCATAGGTCTCCGACTTCTGGCCCGTGCCAAGCTGGCGCTGAAGGTCGCCGAACTGGCGCCGCATATCCACGAGCGACTGGACCGCAAGACGGGTGTTCGCGCCAACGCCGTTAATGCTCATTGCCCGATCTCCCGGCTCACATCCGCAGCAGCATGTCGATCATGTCCCGGACGGTGGTCATCACCCGGGCATTCGCTGCATAGGCATTCTGAAGATTGAGCAGCGTCGCCATTTCCACATCGATATTCACCGCAGCTTTTTCATCGAAGCGCTGCTGCATCGAATTGAGAACCAGCGCCTGCCCCTCGCTCAGGCTTTGGGCGGATGCCGCCGCATCACCCTGAATGCTGACGACCTGACGCATGAAAGACGACAGCGACCCGCTATACGGCGTGGCGAGGGAGCCGATGCCGGATTGCGGCGAATAGTCGAGGGACGACTGCGTCAATCTCTCAAGAAGGAAAGCGGGGCGCGTCGCATCTCCGGCCAGCGTTCCCGCATCATACATCACGAGACGGGACGGGTCCGCGATCAAATCGGAATTGACCGAGAGGCGGCCGGCAAGCCCCACGCGCTGGTGTCCGCCGGAGGTGATGACACCGGTATAAAGATCGTTACCGTCCGTGAAGAAGGGAAGCTGCACGCCTCCACTTGCAAGCCCGCTTTCAGTCGTCGTTGTCGTGACGGAAGACAATGCAATGCGATTGAAACTGCCGTCGTCGAGAACGCGCAGCGTCTGGCCGGCGGGATTCGCGAACGACAGGCCGGTATTGCCAAGCGCGGCATTCAACTGATTCACGACCGACGCCATGCCGCCCGAAAAGTCGATACCGATGGTGCGGCCGGTCGAGCTTTGGGCGCTGTCGAGCGGCAGGGCGGCGGGATCATCAACGCGGACGAGCGAGATCGTCCGCCGGGTGTTGGTCAGCGTGTCCAGATAGTCGATGGTGACCTGGTTGCCGGCGACAAGCCCGCCGATATCGACATCAAAGCCGTCCTGCGCGCCCACCGAGACCGGCGTGCCGGCGATGGTCGTGTCCGAAAGAGCGCGTGCCAGCGTCGCGGCAATCTCGTCGAGTTGCGCCTGCGCCTCCACCAAAGTGGTGTCACGCATTTCGAGATAGGCGGCCATCTCTCCGGAGCGGATCGATTTGTTCGCGATGAGGTCGATATCCGCCCCACCACTGGTCATCAGCGTCAGCGTCCCGACGCCGCGCTTGGACGGGTCCGCATTCCATTGAGCTGTTGCGCCGATCGTCGCCTGAGCATCGAACCGCAACTGCGCCGCCTCCAGACCGACGAGCTGAATCCCGGAATTCGTGAAGACCGTGATCTGGTTGTTACCCGTGGACACCGTCTTGATGTCCATGATCTGAGACAGTTCGCTGATCTTGCGATCGCGTTCATCCAGAAGCGTGGCCGTGGTGGCATCGTTCGCACCGGAAGCCCCGAGCTTCCAGTTGATCTCCGCAATCCGCTTCATCGCAGCGTTAGCGCGCGCCGTTGCATCGGCCATGCCCAGTTCAGCATCGTTGCGCAGACCCTGGATGGTGCTGGACATCGTGTTGAGCTGCTGCGCAAGCACCTGGGCGCTGCCCAGCACCGCCGTTCGCGCAGCCGTGGAGTCCGGGCTGGTCGCCAGCGAAGACAACGATTCCGTAAACTTGTCGAAAATGCTCGTCAGCGCTGTCGAGGACCCCGGAGCGCCATAAACCGCCTGAAGACGCGTATAGAATTCAGCGCGCAATCCGGCATAGCTCGCGCCCGAGGATTCGGTCTGAAGCTGACGTTGAAGATACTGATCCAGTTCGCGATTGATGCCGGCAAGACGGACACTGATGCCGCCTTCACCCGCTGCTGCAACGACCTGGATCGGCGTCTTGCGGACATAGCCCGGCGTATCGGCATTGGCCACGTTGCCGGCAACGATGGACATGCCGGCTTGCGTTGCGCGCAGGCCGGCGGAAGCTGCGGAAAGCGCTTGCGAAAGGCTCATGCGCGCAATGCCTCTGTCAGGAGAAGTGCCCCGCCGTCATGCCTAGCGCAGCATGTTCAGGAGGTCCTGAACCATCTGGTTGCTGCTGGTGATGACCTTCGTATTGGCCGAATAGGCCTGCTGCGTGATGATCAGCTTGGTGAACTCGTCTGCGATGTCGGTGTTCGACCCTTCAAGGGTGGAGCCGATGATCTGCCCCGTCCCGCCATAAATGGCGACGCCGGACTCGTCCGTTGCTTCGAAAGCACCGCCGTCCAGCCGCTTCAGGTAGTTCGCGCCCTGGAAATTGGCGAGGGTGATCTCGGCGAGATCGATGGTGCGGCCGTTGGAATAGGTACCGACGATCCGGCCTTTGTCGCTGACCGAGATCCCCTGGAGATCTCCCGCCGGAAAGCCGTTCTGCTGCAACAGATTAATCTGTGCAAGACCATTGGCATCGGCGAAATGAGTGACTCCGCCGACACCATGAGACATGGTCAGGTTTCCGAGACTGACTCCATTGACGGTCACGTTCTGAAGCTGAACGTTGGCGATCGGAGGATCCATCTGCCGATTTGCGCCGAAAGTGTAGTCAACGCCCACATTCTTCCAGGCGACATCCGAGCCCGTGGCCCCGCTGTTCACCTGATAGAACATATTCCAGGTATCGGTTCCGCCATAGGTCGAGGATGCCGTCTTGACCCAGCGGACCTGAATATTCACCGGCGCGCCGGAGGCATCATAGGCGGTGACCGCTCCACCGCCGATCGATGAATTGAGAAACGCGTTCACATCGTCGCCGATGACGCTTCCGTTGGACGGAACGGCGCTGGCAACTTGAAGGCCGAAATTCGCCGGCGTCGCGGTGCCGCCGACAGAAACGCTATCGGTCATGTTGCCGGCAGTGATCGTGATATTGCCGTTGGCCGTATTCACCGTAGCCCCGCCGCCGGAGAGACCGCCAAGCGCGGCGCTCAGTTGGGCAAGCGTGGACACCTCGCCGGTCCCGGCCCCGAAAGTGATGGTCAGCGGAGGATTGCCCCCCACCGTGATCGTCATCGTCTGGCCGGCGGAGGCGATGCTTTGGCTCAGCAGATTGGTCGGATTCGCCACGCCGACGCCGAGACCCAATTCACCCAGCACGCCGAGGGAGCTGGCTGCGCCGATCGTCACCGCGGTGTGAGCATCCGCCCCGGTCAGAACAAGCTGATTGGAAGAATTCAGCGATGCGCTCACGCCGGTCGTGCCGGTCTGGGTGTTGATCGCAGCCAGCACGGCCGCCGCATCGCTGCCGGGCGCGACCGGAATGCTGACGCCGTTGAGTTCCAACGTTCCGCCGGCCGATGCCAGAGCGGAGATATCGCTCGTGCCAGCCGAAATCGCGGCTGCGTCCGGCAGGACGTTCGCGCCGTTACCGATGAGCCGCGCCGGCTGGGGCGGCCCGGCCAGCGGGTTTGAAATGAAGCTGGCGGGATTGATCAGTTCCGAACCCGGAACGTTCTTGTCCGCGTTCAGGGTCTGCGGATAGCTCGGCAAATTCAGCCTGTAGTCGATCTGGGTCGAAGGCTGCGCCGGCAGAAAATCGGTCTTGAACTGAAGCAATTGCGGGACGCTGCCAGCCGGATTTCCCGTGGATGGATCTACCGGAACACCGAGCAGATAATAGCCTGCGCCATTGACCAGATAGCCGTTCTTGTCCGGGGCGAAGTCGCCGCGCCGCGAATAGAGATCAATGCCATCGAAGGACGGTTGCCCATCCATGTAACCGGAGGGCTTCTGCACAACAAAGAAGCCCGCTCCATTGATCGCCATCGACGTGCTGAGAGATGAGGCCTGCAAATCTCCCTGAACGGTGTTCGTCGCGCGAGACTGCGCGGTGACGCTGCCCGCCAGTTGCCGGTTGCGGCTGCTGTCGGGGATCAGGTCCTGAAAGCTGGTGTCCATCCGCTTGAAAGCGGTGGTCTGCGAATTCGCAATATTGCCCGATACGTTTTCAAGGGCGAAAGCCTGCGCGCGCATACCCGCCACGGCTGTCGTGAGAGCGCCAAAAATACCCATCACCTGGCTCCGACTGCTTGAGCGCCGCGAACAGATGCGGCCTCGTCCATGCGAAGGATCGCAAAGGTCGTGCCAGAAATTATCTATTGATAATCAAGGAGATATAAGAGTTTCTGCCGAAATCCGACCGGCAGAAACGGCCCTGCCCGGCAATTTCTGCCGCTGCCAGGACACCTTTCGGGCCGGCAGTCGCGGACCGGGCCGCGGCCGCCTTCCTCAGGCGTCAGGCTTCAGGCTTGCCGCGGAACCGGCGAGGCTTACCAGAAGCCCGCGATGTCGAAGCTGTAGGTCACGCCGAGACCGACATAGGTCTGGTTGCGTGAGCCACGCTGCCGCACCAGCGGGGAGTCCGCGGCGCTTCCAACCAACCTGTCATACTCGACGAAGGCATAGGTGGCGAATTGCCGTGTCCAGTCATAGCGAAACTGCGCGCCTGCACCCCAGGCATGAACTCCGCCCTTGGCGCTGTAGAGCGGCAGGCCGGAATTGATGGACTGAACCGGGGTCACCCCGAAATACGGGCTGAGCGCCGCGCTGCTGGCAAACCTCACGCGCGGACCGGCGGAGAAGGTCAGTTGCCGGGTCACGGGCAAAACGACATCCGCGTTCAGATCGCCGATCAGACCGTGGTGGCCGCCGATGCCATGACGGAGTTCACCGCGCGTGCGGAGCCAGGGGGCCCACCAAATCTCGGCGAACACACCGGCCTCGAACACGAAGTCCACCTTGCCGAGACCACGCAGATCGGCGTCGTCGCCCTCGTAGCGGGGCATGCGGATCTGCCCAACGGGGCCGACCCGGAAGTTGCCCTGGTCGAACAGGGAGAAGCCGAAACCGTCACGCGGGCTGGTGAAGCCGCGCGGCACATTGGCGCGGCGAACGCTGAAGACGGGCTTGGCGCCGAATCTGTTGCGGTCCGATCCGACATAGGACGGCCCCCAGCCGGGCTCGGCACCGATCGTCACCGTCCAGTCACTGGCGGCTCCCACGGCAGCCGGCGCCGGGGCGCGCAACGGCGCCTGATCGGCCGCCTGCGCCATTCCCGCGCCGAACGCGATGATCCCGAACGCAGCGGCGAATGCCAAACCCCTGCTCTGCTCCACAGCCCCCAGCTTCATGTCTCGTCAGCACTCCAATGGTCCAGGACGCCCTGCATCTGTTCGAGCGGTAACACGACGGATCACGATCATACAGGCCCATCGGCCACAGCCGGGTTAACGGAATCGTTTAATGCAGCAGGTGTGGCCTTCCTGCCGCGCCGGTTTCTGCCGCTCCCACCGCTCAAAGCCGCCTCAGCGGCAGCGATGGAGGTATCCTGCGGATCTCCCGCAACCTCATGGTCATCTGCCGCAGGCGCGGCGCGGAACATCGCGAGCACCGGCCGCGCCACACGCGCCCTGAACCGGCGGCTCCAGATATAAGCTTGGGTGGCTGCCTGCCCCGCCCTGCCGCCAGCCCAGATCAGCTCGAACGGGACGAACAGCCGCCACCGGTCGTCCCGCGCCGCGATACCGGCCGCAATCAGATTGCCGGCCATCGCGCTGGTGTTGAGGCCATGCCCCGAAAAGCCGTTCGCCACCCACACCCCCGGCCGCAGGCAGCCGATCTGCGGCATGCGGTGGATCGTGTTTCCGAACACGCCGGACCACGCATGGGCGATCGGCGGCCGGCCGATCTGCGGAAAGGTCCGGGCGATCTCCCCCTGAAGCTTCGCAGCAAAGCGCGACGCGTTGCGTTCCCAGGTCGTGATCCGGGCGCACCACAGCAGACGGTCTCCGTCCACGATCCTGTAGTGGTTGCTGCCTTCGGCCTCGCTGACAGCACCGGAGAACCGGACCGCTTCGGCCAGCGCCGCGCCGAGCGGCTCGGTGACCACGACATAAGACCAGATCGGCCGCAGCGTCGCTTCGAGACTCGGCAGAACGCCGCTCATATGCGTGCCACCGGCCAGCACGATGTGCTCCGCCCTGACGCGGCCCTGCGGTGTCGTCACCCGCTTGCGGATGCCGTCGAAATCAATCGCGACCGCCGGCGTTTGCTCATAGATGGCGGCGCCCGCCGCCTCTGCCGCCGCCGCAAGTCCGCTGGCATAAGCCAGCGGGTCGATATGGAACGCGCGCGGATAATAGATCGCCTGATGATAACGCCGCGAATTCAGAGCGGCACGCACCTGGTCCGTCGGCCAGAATTCGGCTCGGGTGCCATAGACTGTGTTCAGCTCCTCCGCCTGCTGCGCCAGCTCCGCACCGGCTTCGACGGCTTCGACCTCCAGCCATCCCGGCTTCGGATCCGCCGCCCTGATGCGGTCCGTCCGGATGGCGCGGCGGACATAGTTCATGCCCTCTTCGGCGAGCAACCAGATTTCACGGGCCTGATCGCGGCCAACACGCTCGACGATACGCTCCCGGGCCTGATTGAAGCCCGGCAGAACGAAACCGGCGTTGCGGCCCGACGCATTCCAGGCGATGCGTCTCGCCTCCAGAAGCGCGACGGACCAGCCGCGCCGCGCCAGTTCCCGCGCGGTCGTCAGCCCCGCGAGACCACCTCCGACCACGCAGACATCCACATCGATATCGCGAGTCAGCGTCCGGCGCGGCAGGCCCTGCGCCCCCGCAGCCGTCGCGTACCAGTTCGCCCCATAAACAGGATCGTTTACCGCATCCATCTGTCGCAACGCCGTCTTGAAACGATGTGTTTATGCTAAACTGCGGCCGTTGGGAATCGGCAGGTTTCTGCGTTTAAGGGAACGATCGACATGCGGCGCCTTCTCCTGTTGCGTCACGCCAAAGCCGAGCGTGGATTTGCGGGCCTCGACGACCATGAGCGCGCGCTGGAGCCGCGCGGGCACAACGACGCCCGATTGATGGGCGCCTATCTTGCCCGGCATGCCATGCTGCCGGACCGTGCCGTCGTGTCCCCTTCGAAACGGACCACCCAGACATGGGAGGAGGTCCGCACGGAACTGGACCCCTTCCCTTCCCTGCACAGCGAGCCCCGGCTCTACAACGCGAGCGCGGACACCATTCTCGACGTGATCCGCGAAACACCTGCCGGCGCCCAGACCCTGCTGGTGGTGGGCCACAATCCCGGCCTGCACGAGACCGCCTTCCAGTTCGTCGCCTCGGGCGAGACGGAAGCTCGCGCGCGGCTCTACGATAACTTTCCGACAGCCGCCCTCGCGGTCATCGAGTTTCCGATCCATGACTGGGCGGAAATCCAGCCGCTCAGCGGCCGGCTTGAACGCTATGTGACGCCCAAGCTGCTGAACCTGCCGGCCGACTGACGCAGCGGCGATCATCGACGCGAGGTGCAGCCGGTCCGGCAATGGCATCCGCCATGCGTCGTCACGGGATCGGCTTTTCAATCCGCGCAAGCTGCGGAAACAGCTTCCACCACAGACCGGCAATGCCGACAGCCGCAAGGCCGCCGAGCAGCGCCGCCGGCACCACGCCGAACCAGACCGCCATCGCGCCCGCCCGGAATTCACCGAGCGTGCCGGATGTTCCGGTGAAGACGGTGTTCACGGCCATCACCCGCCCCAGCATTTCGTTGGGCGTGCGGGTCTGGATCAGCGATTGGCGGATCACCACGCTGACAGCATCGGCTGCGCCGTAAATCGCAAGCGCGACCATCGACAGCCAGAACCACTGCGAGAGCGCGAAGACGACGACCGCCATGCCGAAAATCGCCACGGAGCCAAGCAGGACGAAACCGGCGCGCCGTTCGATGGCCCAACGCGTCAGAAGTATGGACATCGTCAGCGCGCCCACCGCCGGAGCCGCGCGCAGAAGGCCGAGCCCTTCCGGCCCGGTGGCCAACACATCCCGAGCGAAAACAGGCAGCAGAGCCGTCACGCCGCCACACAGGAAAGCAAACAAATCCAGCGAAATCGCGCCCAGCAGGATGGGTTGGCGGCGCAGATAGGTGAAGCCGGCAAACACGGTCTGAAGCGTCACCGGCTTGCGGTCCAGCGGCCGTACCGGCTTCGGCAGCAGACTGATGAGCACCGCGGCAATCGCGAAGGTCGCTGCGCAAATCCCGTAAACAACACCGGGTCCGTACAGATAGAGGAACCCGCCGACCGCCGGCCCCGCGATCACCGCAGTCTGCAACGCCGTGGCGGATGCCGCGATGGCCCGGGGCAGTATCTCCATCGGAACGATGCCGGGAAGAATGGCATGCAGGGTCGGGATCTCGATCGCGCGGGCGGTGCCTCCGACCAGCAGGATGGCCAGAATGACATCGCGCTCGATCCAGCCCGCCACGCTGGCGGCGGCGAGAAGAAACGCGCAGCATGCCTTGGTGATCTGGCACAGCGCTGCGATGCGCCGCCGGTCGAACCTGTCCACGATCTGCCCGGCGAAAACACCCATCAGGACAAAGGGGAAGAACTGTACCAACCCCACAAGTCCGAGGTCGAAAGGATCGTTGGTCAGCGCGTAAATCTGCCAGCCCACCGCAACGGCGAGCATCTGGAACGCGCCGTTCGTAAAGGTCCGGGCAGACCAGAACATCATGAAAACGGGGTGCCGAAGCAGACTGCTCCGCGATTGCGCCACCTGCTCCACTCGTCGGCTCCTAAAGCGGAATGGCCAGCAGCGTGTCGATCTGGCGGCTGTCCAATACGACGATCCGCTCCGCGAAGGCCAGCGCCTCGCCCTCGGCCACAACCCGGTCCTCATAACGACCCGTGGCGAAGATCGTCGTCTCGCCCGTATGCATGATGCGGGCGACCAGAAAATTGCTTTGCACCCGCAATACACCGCCATCGCTGGGCGAAATCAGAGGCGCGCCGAGGATATGCCGATAGCGCTGCGCCTCGTAGACATTCGCATCGCGGAGCGACTTGATCCGGTCCCGCAGCATCGCCCGCGAGGTCGCATACATCATGCCGATGGGAAAGCCGCGCCGGAAGTTCTCATCGGTAGTCACGACATAACGGCCGGTTTCGACGAACAACGCCGGCCATTCCTCAAGAAGATCATCGTCGATGATCTGCGCGTAGCGCGCCAGAAAGGTCTGCACCTTCAACAGCAATTCGATATCCATGCCGGAACCTGAAATGATCAGAACATATTCTCATGCAGCGACGGCGTCGCCGGCGTGAAACCTACATGTCCATCAATTGACGGTAGTGTTTCCAGAATGCGCGGACCGAAGCCTCGGTCACCCGGCTTTCGGCCGACGAGACGCTGGCGCCGCCCATTTCCACGACGGAGGTGAAGTCCTTGGCGGCCGCGACGCCGCGCTGCACGAAGCCGGTCGCGGCCCCGTCCTCCATGGAGATATAACCGGCCGGGCCCATCAGATTGGCCTGCCGGAGGCGGCGCTCGGTCATCTCGTCGTCATCATCAACAAAGCCGAACGCCATCCAGACCAGCTCCGTCCGCTCCGGGCCGATCGGCACGACGCGGCGGACGGCAAGGCTGTTGCGGATCTGCTGAAGTACGAAATTCGGAAACACCGTGAGGATTTGCAACCCCACGTCATCGCCGAACTCGTCCACGGACTGAAGCATTTCCGGCGCTTCGAGCACGAAACCATCCTGCGCCGCGCGCAGCTTCGCCTGCTCGTATTCCTTGCTGGAAAGAGCGTCGCCGATGGAAAAGCTGATGTGCGAGCCGCCGGATTCGTTGATGACGACACCGCCCTTCTGCGACAGGCGATTGAGCCGGAAGGTCGTGAAGAAAGTGTGCAGCAGGCTGGCGTGATAGGTGTCCTTCACATTCTCGAAATAGAGCTTCCAGTTGTTGTTCAGCATCTGGCTGTAGCCACCCATCAGCTTGACGGGCGCGCGCATCACCCGCCGTATCTTGGCGCTGATGTCGGGGCCGAGATAATCCTCGATCGGCGGTGTCGCATCGGAGCAGGTGCCGAACACCAGCCCCGCGAAGACCGTGAGCCGCAGCTTGCGCGGCGCCTGGGATTCCGGCTGCGCATCGGCCGGCATGCCGCCCTTGCCGCCGATGCCGCGCCGGAAGGCGATGCCGGTGAGCTTGCCCGAGAGATCGTAGGTCCAGTTATGATAGACGCACGAAAACTCTTTCGCCTCTCCCTGCTCGTGGAGACAGAGCAAGGCGCCGCGATGCGCGCAGCGGTTTTCGAAGGCGTGCAGTTCGCCGTCCCCATCCCGCGTCACGACCACCTGCATGTCGCCAATCGCGCTGCGGCGGAATGTATTCGCTTCCGACACCTCGGCTTCGAGGCACAGAAAATTCCAGATAGGGCCGCGAAAAACCCTGTCCTGCTCCCGAGCGTAGATATCCGGGTCCGAATAAATCCAGTAAGGCACGCGGGTCAGCCCTTCGGGCGGCCACTCACGGTGATGAACATTCATTGCTGCTAACCTGACGACAGTTTCTGGAATGCGGACGAGACTTCGATGAGGATCACTTCCCGTCCATGGTGATGCCGGCCTTCTGGATCACGTCGCGCCACCGAACGATTTCCGCCTGAAGGAATTTGCCGGTGTCTTCCGGCGTTCCGCCAACAGGCTCGGCTGACAGCTCCGCCATGCGGCGCCGAATTTCAGGCTGTTTCAGCGCTTCGGCAAAATCCTCGCTGAGCTTGTCCGCGATAGGTTTCGGCGTCTTCGGCGGCGCCGCCACGGCAAACCATGTCACGGATGCGAAGCCGGGCAAAGCTTCGGCGATTGTCGGCACGTCCGGCAGGTCGGCAACACGCTTCTCCGCACCGACGGCGAGCAGCCGCAACTGGCCGCCGCGTACGAGTGAAAGCGACACCCCGAGATTGTCGAACATCACTTCGATGTTGCCCGCGACCAGATCCTGCAAGGCCGGCGCGGAGCCACGATAGGGCGCATGAACGAGCTTGGCCGGCGCCATCAGCTTGAACATCTCCGCCGTGAGGTGCGACGTGGTGCCGTTGCCCTGGGAAGCGTAGGTCAGCTTGTCGGGATTGGCTTTCACATAGGCAACGAAATCGTTGAGATTCTTGACCGGCAATTTGGGATTCACCACGAGCGCATTCGGCACGCGCGCCATAACCGTGATCGGCACGAACTGCGCCGGATCAAAATTCAGCCGGGGATAAAGGCTTTGATTGACGGCAAGGGGAGACGGCGGCGTGGCCATCAGGGTGTAGCCATCGGGCTCGCTGTTGAACACGGCCTCCGCGCCGATATTGCCGCCGGCGCCGGTGCGGTTCTCGATCACGACAGGCTGGTTCCACTTTCTGGAGAGCCAGTCACCGAGCAGGCGAGGCAGCACGTCGGCGGTTCCACCAGCGGGAAACGGCACGATGATGCGCACAGGCCGGTTCGGGAAGGTGTCCGCTGTTCCTTGAGCGGCCAGAGGGCCGTTGCCCAGCATCAGCGCCATCAGGACTCCTACAGCAAGCCTCATCCTCATTCGCCCCTCCCCGTTCACCGTCTTGTTGCGCCGCGCCGGCTCACGCCCGCTTCGGCGCGACCACGATAGGGCGCAAATCCGCCGGAGGGAACCGCCAAAACAGAAAAGCCGCCCGATGGGTCGTCGGACGGCTTTTGCGATGCGGTGACGATATCAGCTCGCGGCTTTGAGATTCACACTGTTCTCCGCCATGGTCGTCAGCTTCTTGTCGGTCGCCTTTTCCTCTTCGAGATTCTTGGCGAGAACGGAGGCGCAGTCATTGCGCCCCAGGCGGCGCGCGAACGCGATCATGGTGCCATAGCGCGTGATCTCGTAATGCTCGACAGCCTGCGCGGCCGCAATCAACGCCGCGTCGAGAACCTCCTTGTCCGCGACTTCTCCCGCGACCTCGTCGGCTTCCTTGAGAATGCCGTCGATCGCCGGGCAGTTGGTTCCCTTGATGTCCACGCCATGCATCCTGAAGACTTCTTCAAGACGCTTGATCTGGCCTTCGGTTTCCATCAGGTGAGTCTGGAACCCCTGTTTCAGATTGGCATCGGTCGCCTTGTCGATCATGCCGGGTAGGGATTTCAGGATCTTGTTCTCCGCATAATAGATGTCTCGGAGCAGATGCACGAAGAGATCGTCAAAGGTTTTGATGTCCTTGGTGAACAGTCCCATGGCTTCATCCTTTCATGTCGGATTGCCGGCGGGCTCGCCGCCGCATCGCGCGATGCGCTGTGCCCGGCCAACGCCAGAGCCATCGCCCGGTTCCTCAAAGGGGGATAAAGAGCCTCGATAAACCGCTCCGGTTGAATTCCGGCGAAACAGATGCAACGACTGGAACTTCGGTTCCC